>JACCDP010184856.1_pt1 | contig 21318 bp, 20 predicted proteins | sample 7445841 | NCBI WGS metagenome assembly JACCDP01 (sample SAMN15323441, study PRJNA562643) | freshwater metagenome | isolation source: river surface water | place: USA:Blue River Watershed | collected 2017-08-17
GGCACGCCGCGCCGCGCCGCCGCGCCCGCCGCCTCCGCGGGCGGCGACACGACCGCCTGGATCATCGGCGGCGTCATCGTCCTCGCCGCCGCCGCTTCCGCCCTCTTCTTCCTGAGCCGCGACCAAGAGGTCGCCGCACCCGCGCCTGCCGCGGTCGAAGTCCGCCCGCAACCCAGCGCGGCCGACACGGCCAAGGCCGACGAGATCCTCAAGACCAACTCGGCGCTCACGGAAATCCAGAGCCTCATCGAGACGGACGACCTCCTCGGCGCGGCCAAGCGCTGGGCGGAAGGCAGCGCGCTCTCCCCGACCTTCGCGCGCAACTACCGCGAACAGGTCCTGCCGCGCATCCTCAGCGGCTTTTCCGCCAGCGTGACGAAGCAGCTCCAAGCCCGTCTCGACCGCCCGGGCATCCTCAACGACGCGAAGTCCATCCGCGACGTCATCGCCGAGGCCAAGGAGGCCCTGCGCGTCGGCGCGGAGCTCAAGGTCCCGACCGACGAAGCCTGGAAGCGCCTCCAAGGCACGCTCGCCCGCGCCGAATCCCTCACGGCGATCGAGGTCCGCCCGACGATGCTGATCCCCGGCGAGTGGCGCACCGGCGAATCCGGCGCGAATTCCCCTTCGCAGGCCGACTTCCCGCTGTCGCGCGGCGCCGCCGACGCGGTCGCGAAGTTCGTCGAAGCCTCCGGCGCGACGCACCGCGAATCGGTCCAGATCCGCATCCGCCTGCTGGCCTTCACGTCGCCTCATCTCCGCGACGAGTCCGCGAAATACCTGAACGGCGAGATCCGGCGCACGCCGCAGTCGACCTGGATCGAGTCGACGGCCGAGCCGGGCAAGCTCCCCGCCATCGGCATCAACCTCAGCACGCGCCGCAACGAGGTATCGCTTAACTTCCCGAACGGCGAGGGCGCGCGCGCCGCCGCCAACCGTCTCATCGAGGTCATCCTGCCGAAGGGCGAACGCCAGTGCTTCGCGCTGATCGGCGACCTCAAGGCCCTGCGGCCGCTGAACCTCGGGGCCGACGCGCTGCTGCTCGACGCCGAGACCGGCGTCATCCGCCCTGCCCCCTGGGCCGAGAGCGCGGTCAACGCCTTCATCTGGGCCAACGGCTCCGTCGGCCTCTACCCGGAAGGACACGAGTTCCCGGACCGCGACCTGCCTTCGATCCGCGCCACGCGCTCCTTGCTGGAGACCGACATCATCCGCCTCGAGAACAAGCAGGGCCCCGGCACGCCGCCCTACGAGGTCGTCGCCCTGCGCCGCAAGCTCTTCAAGGAAGGCAAGCTGCTGGAGGCCGGCGCGCCGTGGTCCCTCCAGGCCATCGACGTCAACGGCGCCGCGGGCCCCCGGCTCCTCGAGTTCCGCTGAGCATGCTGGTCGAACGCCTCATCGCCCGCATCCGCGGACAGCTCGAACTAGGCACCCCCGACCTGGAGGCGCGCTCCCTCGCGGGCGAATACGCCGCGCTCTGCCAGCGCGCGCGCGAACGGCTCGAGCAGTGCGCGACGCTCGTGCGCAGCGGCAACGAACACGCTGCCTTCCAGGCCGCCGAATCCGAACCCGACCTGCTCGGCCTCTGCGCCCAGCTGAGCTTCGCCGAGTCCGAACGCTGGCACGCCCTCTGCCGCGAACGCGGATTGCCCGCGGGTTTCCCGCTCGACGGACAGCACGTCCTCGCCGTCGAAGGCCTCTACGGCCGCCAGATCGGCGAAAGCCATCCGCTCTACCGCGATTACCGCGACGCCATCCGTCGTCGCGAGGAAGACCGCGCCCTTTCGGTCCTGCGCTCGATCGTCCGCATCAACCCCGACGACCCGAACGCCCGCTCCGAGCTCGCCCGCCTTTCCGCCAAGTTCCTGCGCGAGTCGCTCGGCAAGGTCGCGGCGTTCTTCGAGCAAGGCCGCGAAGAGGAAGCCGTCGAGCTGATGCACCGCATGGAACGCTTCGGCGCGAACGACCTCGCCGGCGAACCGCGGTGGGACGACGCCCTCGCCCGCCGCGTGGCCTGGCTGCGCGCCAAGGCCGCCCAGCAGGTCGCGACGCTCGTCGCCGAAGCGGCCGAAGCCCGCGCCGGCGGCCATTGGGAGGCCTGCGCCGCCGCGCTCGGCCGCGTGCGCTCCCTGGAACGCGACCACCAGCTCACGCTCGCCGACGAAGCGTCCGCGAGCGTCGCCGCCCTCGAAGCCTGGGCCGGCGAACTCGCCGCCGCCGACGAAGCCGAAGCGGGCCTCCGCTCCGCCCTGGGCGCCCTTAACGACGAATGGGCGGTCCTGCAGCAGGAAGCCGCCCGCGGCTCCTCGCCCGCCATCCTCATCGTCCGCCTGAGCGCCTGGCTCGAACGCGCCGGACCGCACGCCGACCTCCTGCCCGAAGGCATCCTCCGCGAAGCCCGCGCGTTGCGCCAGAACACCCGCGCCCGACTGAACCGCCGCTACATGCTGCTGACGACCACGTGGGTCGCCGGCCTGCTGCTGGTCATCGCCGGGGTCGTCACCTGGAACATCCTCAAGGCGCAGGAAGAAGAATCGCGCGACCGCTTCTCCGAAGCCTCCCGCCTGCTCGAGCTGCACGACCACCCGGCCGCGCTCGCGGCGCTGGACGAGTTCGAACGCGGCGGCCTGTCCGCTTCCGACCAGGCGGCGCGCAAGGCCGAGACCATCCCGCTCCGCCTTCGTCTCGCGACCCAGACCGCCGCCGAGCAACGCCTCCGCCTCGAAGCGGTGGCGCTGGCCGACCGACGCAAGCAAGGCCTCACCCTCGGCGACGTCGCCGAGACCGAAAGCCGGACGGCCGCCTACCTCCGGGAATTCAACCAGGTGGGCGGCGCCCTCCAGACGAAGCTGCTGACCATCCTGCCCGAGCCGGAAGGCCTGCTCTCCGCCTGCCGCCAATTCCTCGACCGCACGCGCAACGACGTCGCCACCCAGCTCGCGACCCTCAACAAGGCCATGGGCGACGACAACGTCGGCGACGTGACGAAGGCCGCCGAAGCCCTCGACCGCCTGCGCGTCCTGCTCAAGACGCTGACGGACGCGAAGGTCAAGGACCTCGACTCCGCGCTCGCGGCCGCGGACCGCGCCGAACTCCGCCTGGCCGGGGAGCGGAAGACCATCGCCGCGATCAGGAGCCTGCGCCAAGCCGCCGACCTCGCGGGCTACCTCGCGGCGCTCTCCGACACCGCCGCGAACACCGCGGGGGAGAAGTCCGACCTCAGCGCCCGCGCGTCCTTCGTCTTCACGCGCGCGCCCACCCTGCAGGCGCTGCCCCGCACCGCGCTGGCGCCGCGCGTCGGCGCGATGTGGGACGCCGCCGTCACGGCCGACCCGGCCGGGATCTTCGCGCCGACCACGCTCACCGACGCCGAGCAGCGCGCCTTGCGCGCCTTGGGCGACACCTCCCTCGCGGACTCGCTGCGCAAGTACACGCTGAACGGCTACTCGATCCGCGGCATCTCCCCGGTCCGCTCCGTCTACGTCGCCGGCGAGGTCGCCGAAGCGAAACGCACCATCACCGACGGCCTCGAATTCAGCCAGAAGGCGAAGGAACTGACGCGCGAGGGCCTGCTCACCGAGAACACCTGGAGCCGGCGCGAGTTCAACAACGGCGTCCGCGCCGGCGAAGAGATCGTCACCCCGGCGCCGATCCCCGAACTCGAGGCCATCCGCCAGGTCAGCCGCTTCCAGGACGCGCGCACCGGCAAGCTGCTCGAGCCGCTCATCCGCACGATGGACCGCGTCCGCCGCAGCGAGTCGCGCTACCCCGAGCTCCGCGCCTACCAGCTGCAGGAACTGTACAAGCTCGCCACCGCCCGCCCCGACGCCTGGGGGCTGCTCTTCTCGCCTTCCGCCCAGCGCGACGCCGAACAGCTCCGTCGCATCACCCAGAACTCGCTGCGACCTTACGATTTCCTGTTCAAGGACAAGTGGGCCGACATCCAGCTGGAGCTGCGCGCCTTCCTCACGCCGCCCGGCGGCGCGGGCTACGCCGAGGAAGCCCGCTTCTGGCGCGCGACGTTCGCGCAGCTGCGCAACCGCAAGCTGATCTTCGCCGGGTCGGTCGGCCGCGACGGCAAGGCCGAGCTGCGCGAGTCCGTCAAGGGCAGCGCCCTCTACGGGCTCGACAGCGAAGGCAAGGCCACCGTGCTCTTCCGCGTCGGCGAGGACGGCGAGGTCAGTCGCGTCGCCGAAGCCGCGCCGCTCACGCCGCTCCTGCGCTACCCGGGCACCGTGGCCGAAGCCGCGCAGGCCGCCGGCATCCCCAAGGGACTCCTCGTCCCCGAGGGCGGCTGGGAAACCCTCCTCCAAGGCCGAGATCTCTGAACGATGTCCCGTCCCGCCCAATTCCGTCTCCGCTGGAAAGGCGCCGTCACCGGCCCCTTCCCGCTCGCCCGCGTCAGCGAGATGCTGCGGGCCGGCGAGATCAGCCTCCTGCATAACATCGAGGTCGAGGGATCGTGGATGACCGTCCGCGATTACTTCCGCGCCATCGGCCTCAGCCGCGCGCCCGCCGGCAACGACGTCGCCGGACTCGGCGCCGACGCGCCGCCGCCTCCGCCCGGCGCGGAACTGCCGCTCGGCGAGACGCTTTCGCCCGACGCGTTGCGCCACGCCGCCGGCGAATCGCTCGAGCGTTCGGTGCGCGAAGGTTACCTCTGGTGCGGCTCGACGTTCCTGCTGCCGCCGCTCTTCGCGCTGCTGGTCTACGCGGCCTACCTCCTGGACACCCAGCTCTCGCGCACGATGATCATCATCCTGCTCGCCTTCACGACGACGCCGGCCGCGCTGCTGCCGATCCTGTTCGTCCGGAAGATCGGCCAGACGCTCGAGCAGGAAGGCCTGTCGGACATCCGCCAAACGCAGGGAAATCTGGCGATCATCCTCGGTTTCCTGAGCCTGGCGCTCTGGATGCTGTGCTTCCTGGTGCTGATTCCCGCCCGTCCCTGAGCCTCAATCGGCTTGACGAGCCAAGGGCGCTTGGCTGGACTCACCGGACTCGGTTTTCGGTAGTGTAGCTCAGTTGGTTAGAGCGAGGGACTCATAAGCCCTAGGTCGGCAGTTCGATCCTGCCCACTACCACCACCGGGTGATGTCTTTCCGTTCAGGCCTTAAGGATGGCCGAGACCGGGATGTCCAGTCCGTCCTTCCAGAGCGCTTCCAAGGCGTAGCTCTTGCGGATGTCGTCTCGGAAGACGTGGAAGAGCACGTCGAAGGCGTCGACGACCGTCCAGCCGCTGTCGCGCTGGGATTCGGAACGGGAAGTCACGCCGACTTCGTCCAGGGCCTGCTCGAGGGCGATGCGCAGGGCGCGCAGATGCGGCTCGGAAGTGCCGGTGGCGATGACGAGGAAATCGGCGACGGAGGAGATCTGGCCCATCTCGAGGACGCGGATCTCGACGGCCTTCTTCTCGTCGAGGGCGCGGACGGCGGCGACCAGGTGGGCGGGCAGCTTGGGCAGCACGACCATCGGCTTGGCGGCGGCCTTCTCGCCGCGGCTCTTCGCCTTCAGCGCAGGGACGGCGGGAAGCACGCGACGGGCCGGACGGGCGGACGGCTTGGCCGACTTCGCCGGCTTGCCGGCGGGACGAGCCTTGGCGGCCGGCTTGGCGGTGGTCTTCTTGGTCTTCTTTTTAAGGGCGCACATGGTCAGGCTTGGTAAAGGGAGCGCTCATCGATGTGGCGGGCGACCGCTAGGGGCAAGCCGTTTCGGGGCGAATCACCGCGGCGCAAGGCCGCGCGCAAGGCGGTGGAGGAGACATGGACGGGCGGCGCCTGCAGCACCGTCAGTCGGATGACCTCCGCCAAGGCGGACGGCGGAACGGTCGGGATACCGTCGCGTGACAGGACGGCGAACTCGACCAGCCCGCACAGCTCGGCGACCTCCTTCCAACGGTCCAGACGCTCCAGCTGATCGGCGCCCAGGATCCAGACGAGCCGACGACCGGGAAACTCCTTCGCCAGCTCGCGGGCGGTGTCGACCGACCAGCTCATGCCCGCCCGAAGGGTCTCGCGCGCGTCGACGACGGCCCACGCACATTCGGCGAACGCGAGGCGGCACATCGCGACGCGGTCGACGGCGGGGGCGACCGGGGCGCCCGCTCGCAAGGGAGCCTGTCCCGCCGGGATGACGCGCACCTCGCCCAGGCCGAGCTGCGCGTGCGCGGCCACGGCCGCGGCCACATGACCCGCATGCGGAGGATCGAAGGTCCCACCCAGGATGCCGATGGCAGCAGGCATCCCGCATTACGCTCCGGCCGCCGGCCCGTGGCAACCCAAAGCAGGCTTGAGCCCGGGCCCTTCCGGCGAAACACTGCCGCCATGGCGTCAGCGTCGCGCTTCCTCCCCCCGGGCTTCGAGCCCTCGCAGACCGTCGCCGTCATCGCCGGCAAGGGGCGCTACCCCGCCCTGCTCGTCGAGTGCGCCCGCGCCCGCGGAGCCAAGGTGAAGCTCGTGTCCTTCGAGGAAGAAACCGACCCGGCCCTCGTCGCCACCTTCGCCCCCGCCGACCATCGCGCGATCCCCGTCGGCAAGCTCGGCCAGATGCTCGACGCGCTCAAGGAACTGGGCGCCGCCGGCGCGGTCATGGCCGGCCAGGTGACCCCGCGCAAGCTCTTCACCGGCATGGTGCCGGACCTGAAGCTCATCGCGCTCATGGCTTCGCTCAAGGAGCGCAACGCCGAGACGATCTTCGGCGCCATCTCCGTCGAGATCGAGAAGATCGGCGTCCGCATGCTCGACGCGCGCATCTTCCTCGACGACCACCTCGCCTCCCCCGGCTGCATGACCGGCTGGACCTGCGGCATCGGCGACGACCAGCTGGAGTTCGGCACGCGCATGGCGCGCGAGATGGCCCGCCTCGACGTCGGCCAGTCCGTCGTCACGGCCAAGGGCACCGTGATCGCCGTGGAGGCCTTCGAAGGCACGGACAACATGCTCCGCCGTTGCGCGCAGACCGGCGGCAAGGAGATGCTGCTCACCAAGACCGCGAAGCACGACCCGGACTGGCGCTTCGACGTGCCCTGCTTCGGACTCAAGACCCTCGAGAGCATGGCCGAAGGCGGCGTGACCAAGGCCGCGCTCGAAGCCGACGCGGTCATCCTGATCGACAAGCCCGCCGTGATCGCGCGCGCGAAACAGCTCGGCATCGACCTCTTCGGCTTCGGTCCGGCCTGAGCCGGGCCGCTCAGCCTTCGAAGAAGTTCCAGGCGACGGCGCTCTCGGCGAGGATCCACGCGGCCGCCAAGGCGAGCGCGAGCAGGACCCACTTGCGGTAACGCGCCCAGATCGCCGGAGTCTCGGCGGCGTGGTCCAGCCCGCCGCGCGTGCTCAGCAGCAGCTTCAGGCGGGCATGCCAGGCGAGCTTGGTCTGCTCCGAAAGGTCGCGATGCGCATACGAATTCACCCGGTAATCGGGTTTGCGGAACAGGTTGGCGAGGCGACGCAGCACACCTCTGCCTACACCCTTTACCCACGCTTTACAAGCGGAGGGTCTCGGGGTAAGCCCATGAACGTGAAGTCCACCACCCGGTCCCTCCGCGCCCTCAAGGGTGTCCGGCCCATCGTCTGCCTGACCGCCTACGATGTGAGCACGGCCCGCATCGCGGACGCCGGCGGCGCCGACCTCATCCTGGTCGGCGACTCCCTAGGCAACGTCGTCCTCGGCCTGCCCGACACGGTCGGCGTGACCCTGGACATGATGATCCACCACTCCGCCGCCGTCGTCCGCGCGAAGACGGAAGCCCTCGTGGTCGGCGACCTGCCCTTCGGGCTCGCCCATGACAGCTTCCCCAAGCTCCTCGGCTACTGCCGGCGCTTCCTCCAGGAAGCCGGCGTCAAGGCCGTGAAGATCGAAGGCGGCGCCTCCCTCGCCCCGGCCATCGCCCGCCTGGTGGATGCGGGCATCCCGGTCATGGGCCATGTCGGCATGCTTCCCCAGCGCGTGCACTCCGCCGGCTACCGCCGTCGCGGCCTGACCCCCGAAGACCAGAAGAAGATCCTCATCGACGCCCAGGCCGTGGCCGCCGCCGGCGCCTTCGCGATGGTCGTCGAGTGCGTCGACGAAGCCTTCATGCCGAAAATCACCGAAGCGGTGTCCGTGCCGACCATCGGCATCGGCTCCGGCCGCGGTTGCGACGGCCAGATCCTCGTCATCCACGACCTGCTCGGCCTCACGCCCGAACCTCCGCCCTTCGTCCGACCCGAAGCCGACCTGCACCGTGACGCGGTCGCGGCCGTCCGCCGCTGGGCCGCCAAGGTGCGCACCAAGAAATCCAAATGAACTGCGTCATCTTCGGAGCCGGCGGCTGGGGTACGGCCATGGCGATCCACCTCGCCCGCCAAGGACAGACCGTCACGCTCGTGCCGCGTCGCGCCGAGCAGGCCCTCGCGCTCGCGACCACCCGCGAGAACACCGACTACCTGCCCGGCCATCGCCTCGACGACTCGATCCAGATCGGGCTCGAACCCCTGCCGGCGCTGATGGACGCCGACCTCGTCTTCCTCGCCTGCCCTTCCAAGGGCCTGCCGGAACTGCTCGCGAGCATCGGACCCGCCGTGCGCGGCTCCGGCGCCAAGATGGCCATCTCCCTCTGCAAGGGCCTCGACCTGACCACGCTCCGCCGTCCTTCCGAGCTCATGGCGGCCGCCTTCGACGACCTCCCGGTGGCGACGCTCAGCGGACCGAGCAACGCGGACGAAGTCGCCCGCGGCCTGCCCACCGCGCTCGTGCTCGCCGCGAACGCCGACGATGCGCTGATGAAGGAGGTCCAGGCCGCCGTCAGCGGTCCGACCCTGCGCGCCTACACTTCCAACGACCTCATCGGCGTCGAGATCGGCGGCACGCTCAAGAACGTCTACGCGCTCGGCGCCGGCCTCTGCGACGGCCTCGGCCTCGGCTCCAACGCGAAGGCCGCGATGCTCACCCGGTCGCTCCAGGAGATGGCTCGGCTCGGCGAAGCCCTCGGCGCCCGCCCCGAAACCTTCCTCGGCCTCGGCGGCGTCGGCGACCTCATGGCCACCGCGCACGGTTCGTGGAGCCGTAACCGTTCCCTCGGCGAGCAGCTCGCCAAGGATCCGCGCGGCACGCTCGCCGCGCTGGCTTCGCGCAAGGAGGCCGTCGAAGGCCACCGCGCGGCCGAAGCGCTGTCCAAGCTCGCGACCAGCCGCGGCCTCGACGCCCCGATCCTTTCCTGCCTGCACGCCATCCTCTACAAGGGCCTCGATCCGCGCGCCGGCGTCGTCGCGCTGATGACCCGCGACCTCCGTTCGGAGGCATGAGCTCCTCGGACGTCGCTTCACGTCCGTCGCCCATCGCCGGTCTCGGACTCTTCGCCCTGCGCGATTTCGCCCCGGGAGAAAAGATCGCCCCTTACTCGGGACAGGTCACCCACGACCGTCCGCCGGCCGTCGCCTCCGGCGAGAAAGTCTTCGCCCTTGAGATCGCCCCGGGATGCTGGCTCGACGGCTCCGCGGCCGACAACCCCGCCCGGCACGCCAACCACGCCTGCCACCCCAACGCGGAGCTCGTCTGGCATGACCAAGAGGCCGCCGCTTGGCTGACCGCCCGCCAGCCGATCAGGTCCGGGGAGGAAATCACCTTCGACTACGGCTTTTCGTTGGCCGAAAGCCTCTTTCAGCCATGCGCCTGCGGGGCCGCCGACTGCGTCGGTCGGATCATCGCCACCCCCCTGCGTCCGGCCCTGCGCCGCCACCTGCGTTTTTCGCGTCCAAGGGATTGACCATCCGCGGGGGGAAGGTCAGTTTTCGCAGGTCAAACAGCCCATTTCCCCATGAAAAAAGTCGCCCTTACCGAGCTCGATCCCCGGCTCCAGAAACAGATCACGGCCGCGGACCAGCAACTGAAGACTAACCCCCAGTACGCCATCGAAGTCCTCACTGGTATCCTGGTCCGCAATCCGGGCTGCATCGAAGTCCGCCGCACCCTCCGCAAGGCCCAGAAAGCCCTCCACGGGACCAAGAAGGGTCTCTTCGACGGCATCACCGGCGCCCTGACCTCCGGCAAGATCGCCAAGTCCGTCGAAGCCGACCCGGTCGCCGCCATCGCCGCCGCCGAGGACGTCCTGGCCAAGAAGCCGATCGACTCCAACGCGAACAAGACCATCGCCCTCGCCGCCATCAAGCTGGGCTTCCATGAGCTCGCGGCGTTCGCCTACGAAGAACTCTCCTTCAACGAGCCGACCCAGATCCAGCATTTCGTCGACCTCGCCAACGTCTGGATCGCCGCCGCCGAGTACGACAACGCCCTCGCCGCCGCCGACAAGGGCCTGAAGCTCTTCCCGGGCAACGGCGACCTGCAGGAAGCCGTCCGCAAGGCCTCGGTCAGCAAGACCATGAAGAAGGGCAACTGGGAGGACAAGGGCGACTTCCAGTCCAAGCTCAAGGACAAGGACGAAGCGCTCCGCCTCGACCAGTCCTCCCGCGCCGTCACCGACTCCGCCACCGCCCTCGCCCAGGCCGCCGAACTCGCCCAGAAGATCCAGGCTTCGCCGGACAGCCTCGACCTCTACCGCGAGATCGTGCGCATGTTCCTGATCGCCGAAGACCTCGACAGCGCCATCGCCTGGCTCCAGCGCGGCCGCGTCACGACCCTCGGCAAGGCCGACACTTCCCTCGAGCGCCAGGAGAGCGACCTCATCATCCGCCGCTACGAGCGCATCTCCAAGCAGCTCCGCGAGGCGATCACGGCCAGCCCGGCCGACGCCGCCAGCAAGGACGCCCTCGCCAAGAACGAGACCGAGCTCGCCGACTTCCGCCTCAAGACGTCCATCTCGCTCGTCGAACGCTACCCGAACGACTTCTCCTACCGCTACGAGCTCGGCACGCTCCTCCTCGCCGCCAACCGCCTCGAGGACGCCGTCCAGCAGCTGCAGTACGCCCAGCGTAACCCGAAGTTCCGCCAGCCCGCCCTCCTCGCCATCGGCCGCGCCTTCACCTTGGGCGGCAAGTACGACCTCGCCGTCGAACAGCTGACCGCCGCCAAGAGCGAGGTCCAGATGATGAACGACCTCAAGAAGGAGATCATCTACGCCCTCGGCGACACCTTCGAGAAGATGGGCAAGGCCAAGGAAGCCGTCGACGAGTACAAGATCATCTACATGGCCGACTCCGGTTACCGCGACGTCGCCAAGAAGATCAACGACTTCTACGAGCGCCAGAAGGGCGCCTCGGCCTAAGCCTCACCGCCGTCTCACTTCCTTTGCGGACGGCCCAGCCCGCCCGCCTCCCCTTTCCTGCCCATGGCACTCACTCCCTTTAAGAGCAAACTCATCGCCGACGTCGGCATCAGCATGGGAGACGAAGGCAAGGGCCGGCTCATCCCCGAGATCGTCCGCGAACTCCAGACGCTCACCGGCCGCCGCGACGTGGTCGGCACCGTGCTCAAGGTCAACGGCGGCGCCAACTCGGGCCACACGGTCGCCGGCCTGAAGCTCAACCTGCTCCCCGGCGGCGTGGCCGAACATGACGTCGCCTGCCTGGCCCTCGGCGCCGGCGTCGTCGCCGACCCGCGCAAGGCCCTCTGGGAAGCCCTGCCCCTCGAGAAGATCGGCATCCCGGTCCTCAACCGCCTCCTCATCGACGAACGCTGCATGATCAGCGACGTCTCCCACCGCATCCTCGACCTCGCCTGGGAAGACTACCGCATCAACGTCCTCGGCCACGAGGCCCGCGGCTCCACCGGCCGCGGCATCACGCCGGCGTACGCCGACGAAGTCGGCCAGTTCCAGATCCACTACTCCGAGTTCCTCGGCGCGAAGTCCGACTACGCGACGCGCCTCTCGGCCCGCCTCGACCGCGCGGCGTCCATCGTGCGCGACGTCTGCAAGCTCTCGCCTGAAAAGTGGGCCGGCCTCTTCGCCAAGCTCACCGAGGCCGAGTTGCGCGCCAACAAGGGCGCCATCGAGTCCGGCGTCCTCGCGGCCGCGGAATTCGACTTCACCCGCTTCGCCGGCAAGGAGCCCTTCACCTTCGACCACGCCGCCGTGCTCGAGTGCTACTGGAAGGCCGGCGCCGCGCTCGCCCACGCCATCGGCGACGTCCGCGAACGCATCCTCGGCGACCTCGCCGCCGACCGCCGCATCATCGGCGAATTCGGCCAGGCCTACTGGCTCGACAAGCGCGCGGGCTTCGCCCCGAACGTCACGGCTTCCCACACCTACACGCCGGAGTTCTTCCAGTCCGCCGGCATCCCGGTCCAGGCGATCCACACGGTCGGCTGCTGCAAGGCCTACGACACCAAGGTCGGCACGCACGTCTTCCTGACGAAGATGCCCGAGGAGCACCCGCTCCAGCGCGCCCTCGCCAAGCTCGAGTTCGGCACCAGCACGGGCCGACAGCGCATGGTCGGCTGGTCCGACCTCGTCGAGAAGGCCGACGCCCTCCGCTACGGCGGCTACGACGACATCGTCCTCAACAAGCTCGACGCCCTCTCGCCCCACGGCGAATGGAAGGGCGGCGACCTGCTCGTCTGCACGGGCTACCGCGACGCGGCCGGCAAGGTCGTCTCCGGCGTCCCCCGCAACGACGCCGTGCGTCGCACGCTGCAGCCCATCTACGCCACCCTCCCGGGCTGGACGGCCGACATCACCAAGGTGCGCTCCTACGCCCAGCTGCCCGCCGAAGCGCGCCGTTACGTCGCCTTCACGATGGCGGAGATCGTCCGCCTGGCCTCCCGCGGCGGCTCCCTGCCCTACCTGCCGAACCTCCGCTATATCGGCGTGGGCCCGGACCCCGACCAGATCATCTCGGACGTCCCCGCGACGGCCGACCTGATCAAGCAGGCCTGAACCCCTTCCGCGCCGCGCCGATGGCCGACCTCGAGCACAACTTCGCGATCCCGCTCTGGGCGCTCGTCGACCAGTCCAAGGTCGAGGCCGGCAAGTCCGACATGCGAGGCCTCGCCAAGGAACTCGGCAAGTGGCTGGCCCATAACTTCGACGTCGACCACAAGGGCGTGGCGATCGAGGAGCCCTCGGGCACCGAACCCGGCGCGATGCCGATGTTCGTCGTCGCCGGCGTCCGCCAGGACCAGTGGCACGTGATGGTCGCGCTGGCGCAGAGCCGCTCCTGCCAGCTGTTCGTGGTGCTGCCGACGGAAAGCGGCGCCTTCCGCCTGCAGGCCCTGAACGTCCCGAAGCCGGAGTGATCAGGCCGCGAAAGCCTTGACGGTCTCGAGGTGCAGTTCGGCGATCTCCTCCAAGGTGAGGCCTCCCCACTTATATCCGCCGGCCAAGGCGAAGATGTGCGGGATCTTGCGGGCCTTGGCCCAATGGACGACGAGCTTCTCGCGCTTGCGGATCATGTCCTTGGTGATACCCTTCATGCCGCCGGCCTTCTCATAGGTATCCATGCCGGCGTTGTAGATGAGGAAGTCGACCCTCTCCAAGGAGTGCAGCGCGTCCTCGACGTGGCCGAGGTAACCCTTGGGGTGGTCGACCTCGACGTAGAAATGACGCTGCGGATCGGTCGGCTCCCAGGAGTCGAAGGAATTGACGGTGACGTCGGCGAGGTGGACCTGCGGATGGTCTCCGAGGATGTCGAACGTCCCGCCGCCGGCATGGGCGTCGAGGTCGAGGATGCCGACGGTCTTCACGTTCTTGAGCGCTTCGAGCGCCGCCAAGGCCAGTCCGTTGAACTGGCAGAAGCCGTTGCCGGCGTCGCGGCGGGCATGATGCAGCCCGCTGGAAAGACTACCGGAGCGACCGTTCTTCAGCGCTTCCTTCACCGCGTCGCGCATGCCGCCGGTCGAGGCGAGGATGCTGTCGAGCAGCGGCTGCGACCAGGCGCCGACCTCAAGGAAGCCGTGCTTATCCTCGAAGGTGCTCCGGACGTGCTCCGGAGAATGGATGAGCTCGAGCTCCTTGCGGGTGGCGAACTTGGGCGCTTCGAGCCACACCTCGCCGGCCTTGCCCGCCTCGATCATCCCCGCGATGAGCTTGGATTTCGTGACGGTCTCGATCTTGCCTTCGACGGCATAGGCCGGGCTGTAGAATACGGTCAGGGGCGGCGGCGACATGCCATCGTTATGCCCGCGGACGCCCCCGGGGTCAAACCGCCCGCCTGTCATAGGTTGCGGTTGGCTTCGGCCCTGCTCCGCCCCATCTTCAGGCGAGCCAGCGCCCATGCCTTTCGATCCCAAGATTCCAAGAGAACTCGCCAATAAACTGGGACGGGAAGCGATGCAGGTGATCGACCTCGGCCTTTACGCCACGCCCAGCAGCCGCCAGGTGGACATCGCGGCGGAGATCGCCTCCGCCGTGGCGCGGACCACCCACCTGCCCCCGGACCATCGCCACACCTTCCCGCGGACCGGCGAAAACGACACGCGCATCGAAGTGACGGAAGAGACCTCGCTCGCCGCCGCCCGGCGCCACGTCGACGCCGGCCTACGCTCCGTGGTGCTGAACTTCGCCTCGCCGACCGTCCCCGGAGGCGGCTTCCTCGCCGGCGAACGCGCCCAGGAGGAATACCACTGCCGCTCTTCGGCGCTCTTCGCCTGCCAGCTCAACGGCCCGATGTATGCCTTCCATCTCCAGCAGGCCAACGCCCTCCGCTCGGACGCGATGATCTATTCGCCGGACGTCCCCGTGTTCCGCGACGACGAGCACCGCATGCTGGAAAAGCCCTTCAAGGTCGCCTTCATCTCGGCGGCGGCCTGCGACGCGCGTGACGTCGCCCCGCTCGACCAGACCAAGATCCCCGGCGCGATGGGCGCCCGCATCGTCAAGGTCCTCGCCGCCGCGCAGGCCAACGGCCATGACGCGCTCGTGCTCGGGGCCTGGGGCTGCGGCAACTTCGCCAACGACCCGGCCCTCATCGCCGACCTCTTCCGCCAGGCGCTCGAAGGACCCTTCAAAGGCGCCTTCCGCCACGTGACCTTCGCGATCGTGGATGCGACCGCCGACCTGCGGACGTTGAACCAGTTCCGCCTGGCCCTGTCACCCAAGGCCCCGCCCCGTCACAACTGACCGTCACCCCTTCGCCTGCTTCATCAGCCGACGGAGGATGACGGCCGCTTCGGCCTGACCGTCCGGGAAGAAGAATACGACGTCGCCGCCGGTGTCCTTGTCGATCTCCAAGGCGTTATTGTAGACGGTGACGTCCAGGATCTTGGTGTGCTTGAAATTCAGGCTCTTGAGGCTGCCCGAGAAGATCACGCGCTTGGACGTGAAGACCAGGATGCCGCTGTCCACCTTCTCCAATCGCTGCTCGGTCTGGCGCTCGACCTCATAGGACCCCGTGCGATAGCGCAAAGGCCCCCAGATCTTGACGCTGGTGCCGAAGCCGCCGTAACTCCGCCTCGTGGTGACCCGGCGGTTGAGGCCGAGCTCCACGTGTCGGGTCCAGAAGCACCCCTCCTCGCCAAGGTCCAGTTCGCAAGGCACCTCACGCAACGGCGAACGGGAAAGCGTCCACAGCTTCTGGGCGACCGCGACGCGCGCCTGCGTCCGGTCGTCGAAGCTCAGGTTGATACCCATTCGCTTGATCTCCGCGGCGAAGGCCTGATACGCGGCAGGATCCATCGCCTCGCCGGCGTCCTCCTGCTGCATGAGCGCCTTGATCCGCTGGTCGAAATAAGACTGGAAGGCCTGGCCGAAGACCTCCTTGACCTTGGCGTCCGCAAGCGGGACCTCCTTGCCGAGCAGGTCGATCTGCTCGCGCTTCTGCTCCGGCGGGATGTCGCGCATGAGGACGGTGAGCATCCCGACACGGCAGTAACTGCCGAAGGCTTCGGCATGGATCGCCTCCGCCGAAGACTCATCCAGCCCGAAGCTGCGGGCGAGATTGCCGAGGTTCAGTTTCTCCTCCGGGGCGAAGTAACGGTCCGACAAGTAGGCGTCGACGGCTTGGCGATACCATCTGATGAGGTCATCCCGGCATCGCTTGCGGATCTGGAAGCCGACCTTGGCGTCAAGTTCGGCCCAATCCTCCGCGGACACGAACCCTTCGAGCGGGGCGACCGCCAGCTTGTCCCAGACGGCGAGCAAGCCGGCCTGATAACTTTGGCGGCCGAGGATACCGTCGAAGAGGTTGGCGCCCTTTTCAGCCGGACGGCCGAAAGGCGGGACACGCCGCGGACTGGGCAGCATGGCCAAGGTCTGCCAGGCGGCCATGCCGGGCTTCCAGTAGTGGTCGGTCGGCAGCAAGGCGCCAGCTACCAGGCGCGCCCGCACTTCCTCGAGCGGCCAGCTGCCGATCTCGGCGCCGGCCCGAGCGACATGGATCAGTTCGGAGGACATCGGCTTACTTCAGGCGGGCCAGGATGGCCTCGCCGACCGTCGCTCCGAGGAAGTCGTAGCCGGCGCCGGTGAAATGGACGTCGAGGGGCGGCTGGAATTCGGCGAGACGCGGCGTCATGGCGGCGAACAGGTCATCCGTCGGGATGCCGTGCTTCTTCATGACCTCGGCCGCGAGGGCGTTCTTCTCGACAATCGAGGCGGCGGTCTGCTTCTGCGCCGGGTTGTCCGGGATCGGCGTCGTGCTGGCCCAGACGAGCTTCGCGCCGGTCTTCTCGAGGCGGACGACGATCTCCTCCAGCCGCTTGACGTAGTCGGCGGCCGGGGTCGCGCGGTCATGGATGCCGAAGTTGAAATGGATGACGTCCCACTTCGCGTCGCCCAGCCAGATATCGAGATTCTTCAGTCCGGAAGCGGTCGGTCCGCAGTTGGCCGGGGCGCGATGGACGTTGGCTTTGCCCGCCAAGGCCTTGCGGGTCGGCTGAGTATAGCCGCGGGAAACCGAATCACCGATCAGCAGCACGCGCGGCAGCTCAGGGTCGTCCTTCACGAAGTCCCAGGCATTGGATTTGCCGGCGATCTTGTCGCGCTTGTGCAGCGGCAGGTAGAAATTGCCGAGCTGACCCTGCAGGACCTTTTCCCAGGCCTGCTCCTCGGGCGAAAGCTTCGCGACCAGCCCCTGGTAACGCCCGTCGATGAACTTTTCCTGAGCGGCCTTCTTCGCGGCGACCTGGGCCGCCGCTTCCGCGGCGTTGGTCGGTTCGCCCTTCGGCGGCTCGGCGGCGAGCAAGGCAGATGAAAGACAAAGCAAGGCGAACAAGGGCTTCATGGGGATGGCCGTATGCAATCACCCAACCCCAGCCCTTCAAGCCGTCACTGCGGCCAGAGCCTGCGCCAGGAGACGACGCCGGTGCCCGTATGAAAGACGAGCCGCCTCGGGCGAAGCCGCCTGCAATCGTGCCACTCCGTCGACCCCATTGGCGGCATGGACGAACTCCGCATCTTCCTCGGCCCACAGGCAAGCCGTGGGGCCATCGATCTCAGGATGGAACTGCATCCCGAAGGAACGGCCCAAGCGGAACATCTGGACGGGACAGACCGGCGTCGATGCCAGGCGGACCGCCCCGACCGGAAGATCGCAGGCGTCGCCATGCCAGTGGAGCACCTCGATGCTCGCCGGCAAGCCGCGGGTGATCGCATCCGTCCCGACGAAATCCAACCGACCCCAGCCGACCTCGCGCAACCTGCGCCCGGAGACGTCGGCCATCGGCGCGACCTTGGCGCCCGCGGCATGCGCCATCAGCTGCATCCCGAGGCAGACGCCGATATTCGGCCAGTCCTTGGCGATACGGGTACGCAGGAGTTCGGCCACCGGGCCCAGCCAAGGCGTCTCGGGCTTGCCGATGTCAGCCACACCCATCGGACCACCCATGACGACCAGGACATCCTCAGCGCCGAGGTCGCCCGGCAGGGGCGCGCCGGCGAATGCCTCGATCACCTCGACCCGATACCCTGCCCCGGTAAGCAGCTCGCCGAGCATCCCCGGGCCTTCGTGGGCGATGTTGGTGATACAGACGGCGCGTGGCATCCGGATGGGCATTCTCACCCCGAAAGAAACCGAGGCAAGTCCGCACGAGCGGCCGGCTGATTCTGGCGATTTTCAGACAAGCCGACGGCCTAATTGGTCACGCCGCTCATCGGGTGAGCGGTGACCGCGTTCCACGCGATCTCCTGCAACAGACGATTCAGTTTCTCGGCTTCGGGCAGCTTGGTCAGCTGGCTGACCACCGGCAGGCCGACGGGGCTGCGACGATAGATGACCGAGAAATGACAGTAGGCCGACAGCACCCGGATCTGCGGACCGGGATGGCCGAGGACGTCGGTGAAAAGCTCGTTCTGCGAACGGATGCCGGGCGCTTCGCCCTTGATGACCTTCGCGCGCAAGGCGACGACGGCTTCGCCGCTCGGGACAAGCACGATCTTCGCGTTGGGGATACGGGCGTTGAGTTCCTTCACATGGCTTTCGATCAGCTGGAAGTACGGCTCGTGCTTGGCGCGTATCTGCTCCAAGGTGAGCGCGTCGCGGTCGATCGACTTCGGGCGGTCGCGGGAAAGCCAGAGCTGGGGATCCTCATAGGGGACCCAGTTCTGCTGCAGCGTGAAGCGGATCTTCGGATTATGCTCCAGGCCGAGCTTCGTGAAGTTCTCGATACCCGCATCCGGCAGGTAGGTCGGGGACATCGTGAAGAGGTCGGCCTTGCCCGCCTCGAGGATCGGCTTCGCCTTGTTCTTCCCAGGAGGAAGGTCCCAATGCTGGATGACCTTCGATCCGCCGATCGAAGAGATCGCGAGCTGCTCATGGCCTTGGATGCCCGCGGCCTTGGCCATCTCGACGACGAGCGGGGGCATCCAGACATGGAAGCTATGGCCGGCGGTGAGCACCTTGAGCCCGGCCGGAGGCGGCGTCGGTTCGGCCCCGCGAACGGAGGAAAACGAAAGGACACAAAGCAGCAGGATCCAAGCGGAGCGCATAAGTGCATCCTTGTCTGTCGCTCGTGGCCGTCAACAAAGAGACCTCCGGATGTCCGGAGGCCTCGTATAAGCCATGCGCTATCTGCGCTAAGGCTTACTTGCTGCTGCGATAAGGACCGGCCGGGAGACCGTCCTTGCCCGCGGAGAAGACGCTGACTTCCGGGAAATCAGCCCAGGCGTAACGGACTTCCTTGGGCTCCTTCACGCCGGCCGCCGAGACGGTGACCTGGGCGCCTGCGGCCTTCGCCTGCGCGAAGACCCACTTGCCATCGGCGGCCAGGAGGCCGAAGCCCTTGCCATCGTTGTTCAAGGTCACGGCGCGATCATAGGTCAGCACCCACGCGTCGCCCTTGCGTTCGGACTTCACCACGCGAGGAGCTTCTCCGTCGTTGCGGGCCTTGTAGACGCGCTGGAGCGCGACGTAGGCGAGACGCTCGCCGACGGGAAGCTTGTCCTTGGGATGTATGTCCTTCTCCTCGCCGAGGTCGATGTTCACGGACTGCATCGCACCCGGGACATTATCGGCGATCCACTCCATGGACTCGCGGATCTTCGGCCAGTCGGCGTCCTGCACCGCCAGCTCGGGATGACGCGCCTTGAAGCGGGGAAGCTGGACGATGATGAAGGGGAACTCCTGCCCCCATGCCTTGTGCCAGGACTTGATCATCGAGCCGAGGACCCACTTGTAGGCCTCGGGCTGGCCGGCGTTCGATTCGCCCTGATACCAAAGGGCGCCACGGACGGAATAGCCGACGAACGGAGCGACCATGCCGTTCCAATTCATGTGCGGACCGTTGGACCAGACCGGGGCGAGCTTGCCCACATCCTGACGCAGTTTGGCGGCGACGGCCTTGTCCTTCTCGACCTTGAGGCGGGCCTGGATCTTCTCGACGGCGGCGGCGCGGGCCTTGATGGCCGCGGCTTCCTTCGCGTCGAAGTCCTTGGCATCGGCGACGTCGGCATACATGCCCTTAGGCCCCCAGGCCTCGGCGCGGGTGCCACCGATGGAGGTATGGATGATGCCGACGGGCTGCTTGATGTTGGCGCGCAGTTCACGGGCGAAGTAGAAACCCGTGGCGGTGAAAGATTCGACGGTATCCGGAGCGGCGAGCTTCCAGGAACCCTGCACGTCGTCGGCCGGCTCGGCCTTCGGCGTACGGGCGACGGTGAAGACGCGCAAGCCGGCGTCGGCGGGACGGGACTTGGCATCCGCGGCGGCGGTGGTGCGGCCGACGGTCCACTCCATGTTCGACTGGCCGGAACCGATCCAGACTTCGCCGACGATCACGTCACGAGCGGTGAAGACCTCTTCGCCCGAGCTGACGACAAGGTCCTTACCCTGCTCGGTCGGCTTGAGGCCGGCGAGCTTGGCGATCCACTTGCCGTCGTTGCCGGCGGTGGCGGAAGCTTCGGCGGAACCAAGCTTCACGCTGACCTTCGCGCCCGGATGGGCCTTGCCGAAGACGGCAGCGTCGCCGGCCTGAAGCACGGCGTGATCGGAGAATAAGGAGACCAGCTTCAGCTCTCCCGCGGAGACGAGCGCGGAAAAGAAAAGCACGACGGGGGCGAGGCGGGGTAGCATGGGGATAGGACACGACAAAGCCCCCGAGGTTGCCAAGCCCGAAGGATTCGCGGGATAGGCGAAACTAACCCCCGCCTCCGCTGTTATAATGATGATCCCATGAAGCACCTCCCCCTGCTCCTCCTCGCCGCCACCCTCGGTTTCGCCGCCGACGAGGCCCCCCGCCCGAATTTCCGCCCCGACGGCCCCGGCCCGGAAGCCCGCGGTAACCCGCGCCTCCCGATCAAGCTGTCCCCGGACGAACAGAAGCGCCTCCGAGAGGCCATGGAGAAAGCCAACCAAGACCCGGCCGTGAAGGAAGCCCACGAGCAGGCCGCCAAGGCCCAGCAGGCCGCCATGGAAGCCCAGAAGAAGGCCCGCGAGCTCACCGACGAAGCCGCCCGCAAGGCCGACCCGGAAGTCGCCCCGATCCTCGAGAAGCTCCGTAAGGCGATGGAACCGCGTCAACCGAACCAGCCGGGTCGTCAAACGGAAGCCCAGCCCCGTGGCGAAGCGCCCCGCCAGCCGAACGCCGACCGTCCGCGTACCGACGTCCGCGAACCCGGACCCGACCGCGGCGGCATGTTGCCCGGACTGACGCCCGACGAACAGCGCCGCGTCCGCGAGGCCATGGCCAAGGCCAATGCCGAGCCCGCGGTTCGCGAAGCCCGCGAAGCCGCCGCCGCCGCTCAGCGCAAGGCGATCGAGATCGCGGAAGACGCCGCCCGCAAGGCCGACCCCTCGCTCGCGCCGCTGCTGGAGAAGATGCATAAGGCCGGCGAAGCCCGCCGCCCGCAGGCCGAAGGACAACGCGGCCGCAAGCAGCCGGAATAAGCACGGATTCATCCGTATCGACGGCCGGCCACGTGGCCGGCCTTTTTATTTCCCATTAAGAGTCGGAGGCTCATATTGCCCTCATGCGCCTCCCCACGCTAGCCCTTGCCGCCTTCGGCCTGCTGAACCTCGCCCA
>JACCDP010076391.1_pt1 | contig 21288 bp, 19 predicted proteins | sample 7445841 | NCBI WGS metagenome assembly JACCDP01 (sample SAMN15323441, study PRJNA562643) | freshwater metagenome | isolation source: river surface water | place: USA:Blue River Watershed | collected 2017-08-17
ACGATCAGCACATCACATTCGCCGTTCTGGATCTCGTGCAAAGTGGCCAGACGCTCCGACACCAGATCCTGATGCGGCGAGAACTGATCGTAGGGCAGGGTTTCCCAGTCGGGCAGCAGATGACAACGCAATGCATCGTCGCCTGTCTTGCCGAACCAGCTGATCTCGGCGAGCAGTCTCTGGGCATTCGGCGCATCGGCCACCACGATGGCGAGCATGTTCCCGCTCGTCTTGAGTTCGCGGGCGGCTTGCGCAAGCACGAAGGCTTCCGCCGCGCCGTGCAGCGCGGGAAGCACGAATCGGTGTCCGGGTTTGGGCAGCGGTGTGGCTGGGCTCAGGGGCATGATCTGCAAAGACGCTACTGTCTTCGCGATAGATTGCTCTCGTCCTGCGAATGATCCTGAGGTGATCTTTCAGGCGCTCGCAGGCGGGAGCTGAATTGACAGTAAAAAACCAAGATGAGATTATAAATCAGCTGTTCAACGGCGCCGACCCCGTGGGTTTGGGCCACCCACGCAGACAACAAGAAAGCTATCCCTCCGGACATTTGTCCCAACTTCCGTTGCCCGGTGTCGCCGGGCTTCCCAGATCCCCAGCCATCATGAACCTGCCGCGCTTCATCGCACTGATACCAGCCGCCGGCGTCGGTTCACGGATGGGTACCGCAGTGCCCAAGCAATATGCAGCGCTGGCCGGCAAGCCCATGATCCAGCACGTGATGCAGACCTTCTCTGATTCGCCGCTGATCGATGCCGTGTATGTCGTGATCAGTCCGGAGGACGACTACATGTCAGCACTGCCCGAGATGCCCCGCACCCGTATCCTGCGCTGCGGTGGCGCGACCCGACAGGCGTCGGTGACCAATGGCCTGCGCGCGATACAGCAGAGCGTGGATCCCGACGACTGGATACTGGTGCACGATGCCGCGCGGCCCGGCCTGAGCCTGGAACTGATCGAAAAACTGATCGCTTTCGTCAAAGATGACCCCGTGGGCGGCCTGCTGGCCGTGCCCGTGGTGGATACCATCAAGCGCAGCGATGGCCATGCGCATGCCGAGCAAACCGTATCGCGCGAACACTTGTGGGCGGCGCAGACGCCGCAGATGTTCCGGCATGCACCGCTGCTGTCGGCCTTGCAGTCCAGTGAGAACATCACCGACGAGGCCAGCGCGTTCGAGCGCATGGGCTTCAAGCCACGACTGGTCGAGGGCAGTCCCCGCAATTTCAAGGTCACGCTGCCAGAGGATATGCTGCTGGCTGAACTCTATTTGAAAGGAAGCGCATGAAGACGCCGCCATCGTTCCGGATCGGCCAAGGCTATGACTGCCATGCGCTGGTGCCCGGACGTCCACTGATCATCGGCGGGGTGACTATTCCTCATCCGACGGGGTTGAAGGGCCACTCGGATGCGGATGTGCTGCTGCATGCGATCACGGATGCGCTGCTCGGTGCGGCCGGGCTGGGCGACATTGGCCGGCATTTCCCGGACACGGACCCGACCTATGCGGGGGCAGACTCCCGGGTCTTGTTGCGCGCGGCCGGGCAAAAGCTGCATGACGCAGGTTTCGAGAGTGGCAACATTGACGCGACGGTGATCGCGCAGCAACCCAAGATGGCGCCGCATTTGCCGCTGATGATCGTGCATATCGCTGAGGATCTCGGCCTTCTGCAATCGCAGGTCAATATCAAGGCCAAGACCAATGAACGTCTCGGCTGGGAAGGGCGGGAAGAGGGCATTGCCGCGCAGGCGATTGCGCTGGTATGCCGCCTTTGATCGCCTCACTGATAATGGTTCTCATTAATAGTTAGCATTGAATACTTGCCGAAAACCAATTGCTTTTCTTAATTGATTTTCTTAATTGGCGGCATTGAGAACGCCAATTTGTGATTTTCCATCCCCACCCCCACAATCCGTTGCTGAAAACCTATACTAGTTGGTCGGTTTTCAGTCGCGGTCGTTCGTACAGGCTTCCATGATCGTCCGCGACAGCACGTTTACCTATGTGAATTCATAAGGAGATGAAGATGTCCAAGCTGAAAGGCTCCAAAACCGAGGCCAATCTGAAAGAGGCCTTCGCAGGTGAATCCCAGGCGAACCGCCGCTACCTGTATTTCGCGAACAAGGCTGACGTGGAAGGCCAGAACGATGTCGCGGCACTGTTCCGTTCGACCGCTGAAGGCGAAACCGGCCACGCCCACGGCCACCTCGAGTACCTCGAGCAGTGCGGCGATCCGGCAACCGGCATGCCGATCGGTTCTTCGCGTCAGAACCTGATGGCTGCTGTCGCTGGCGAAACTCACGAGTACACCGACATGTACCCGGGCATGGCCAAGACCGCTCGCGAAGAAGGTTTCGACGAGATCGCTGACTGGTTCGAGACGCTGGCCAAGGCAGAGCGCTCGCACGCTAACCGCTACCAGAAAGCGCTGGACGCACTGGTCGACTAAGCATTCGCTTTGGCTCTTTCGTCGGACTTGACTCCGGCGAGAGAGCACGACCATGTCCTCTACCGGCATCGCACGGCTCTCTTCGCGCAAGCGGAGAGGGTTGTGGCAGGCGACATGACCTTCCCCCCATCGGTTTGCGCCTGCCACAACCGGCACCATTACCCCATAACGACAATCACGCACACGAGGGAAACCATCATGGCACGTGAAGGCAATCTGGAAGCACCTACCCGGCATCCGCTGGACTGGCTGTCCGACGATTTTTACAACGAGGAGTCGCTGAACGCAGAACTCGAGCGTGTGTTCGACATCTGTCACGGCTGCCGCCGGTGTGTGTCGCTGTGCCAGTCGTTCCCGACGCTGTTTGATCTGGTCGACGAATCGGACACGATGGAAGTCGATGGCGTCGACAAGAAGGATTACATGAAGGTCGTCGACCAGTGCTATCTGTGCGACCTCTGCTACATGACCAAGTGCCCGTACACGCCGCCGCATGAATGGAACCTCGACTTCCCGCATCTGATGCTGCGCGCGAAAGCCGTGAAGTTCAAGAAAGGCGAAGTGCCGGCACGCGACAAGTTCCTCTCCGACACCGATGGTCTGGGCAAATTTGCCGGCATTCCCATCGTCACGCAAACGGTCAATGCAGTGAACAAGGCTAGTGCAACGCGGGGTGTGCTGGAGAATGTGCTGGGCGTGGACAAGAAGGCCTGGCTGCCAGAGTTCGCGTCGACCAAATTCCGCTCGGGCGCGAAGAAATCCTCCAACCATCCGGTGAAGGATGGCAAGCACACGCCGGGCAAGGTGGCGATCTATTCAACCTGCTACGTCAATTACAACGAGCCCGGTATTGGCCATGATCTGCTCGCAATCCTCGACCATAACGAGATTCCGTACGTGATGGTCGAGAAGGAAGCCTGCTGCGGCATGCCCAAGCTGGAGCAGGGCGATCTGCAGGGCGTGGCAGAGAAAAAGGCGATCAATATTCCGCATCTGGCGAAGCTGGCGAAGGAAGGCTACGCGATCCTCACGCCCATCCCGTCCTGCACGCTGATGTACAAGCAGGAGCTGCCGCTGATGTTCCCTGACTGCGCCGACACGCAGCTGGTGAAGGAAGCGATGTGGGATCCGTTTGAGTACTTCGTCGCGCGCAATCGCGATGGTTTGCTCAAGACCGATTTCAAGCAGTCGCTGGGCCATGTGTCGTATCACATCCCCTGTCACTCGCGCGTGCAGAACGTGGGCCGCAAAACGGCTGACATGCTGCAACTGGTGCCGGACACGCAGCTCAATGTAGTGGAGCGCTGCTCCGGTCACGCAGGCACATATGGCGTGAAGAAGGAATATCACGCCACCGCCATGAAGATCGGCAAGCCAGTGTTCAAGGCGATGGCGAACGATGAACCGAATTACATTTCCTCGGACTGCCAGCTGGCAGGTCACCATATCGCGCAGGGCATGGATGAGAACGGCCTGAAAAAGGCCGAGATGGCTCACCCGCTGACACTACTGCGCAAGGCATACGCAATCTGACCTCAGTTAATTAATCAAGGAGATCACCATGATCATTTCCCGTGAGAGTCTGATGACCCTCGAGACTTACGCGAAGCAGCGTCCCGAGTTTCGCAAGCAGGTTATGCAGCACAAGAAGAACCGTACTGTCCATTTGGGTAACCATGTGACGCTGCTGTTCGAAGACGATATGACCTTGCGCTATCAGGTCCAGGAGATGCTGCGAATCGAGAAGATCTTTGAAGAAGAGGGCATCCAGTCGGAGCTGGACGCTTACAATCCGCTGTGCCCGGACGGCAGCAACTTCAAGGCCACCATGCTGATCGAATACGGCAATGTCGCCGAGCGCAAGGCCGCGCTGGCCAAGCTGATCGGGATCGAAGACCGTCTTTTCATTCAGGTCGAAGGACAGCCGCGTGTCTATGCGATTGCTGACGAAGATCTCGATCGCGAGAACGAAGAAAAAACTTCAGCGGTGCACTTCGTGCGTTTCGAGCTGACCGCCGACATGAAATCGGCGCTCAAAGGCGGTGCGCAAATGATGATCGGCTGCGACCATCCGAACTATCTGCTGCATCTGGAAGAACTGCCACAGGAAACGCTGGCGGCATTGCTCAAAGACCTGAGCTGACAGACCGGCGCTGATTGTCGAATGCCGCCCTCAGACGGCCGGCAGCCACACCCGAACCGCGAGGCCACCCCCCTCGCGGTTTTTTATTTCAAGACGCCCTCGGTGGCGCTGCACGACGCGGTCGACAATGGTCAACCCGAGCCCGGCGCCATTGGCCTGACTGCGGGCGGTGTCGAGGCGCGTAAACGGGCGCAGTACATTGTCGATCTGGTTTTCCGGCAGGCCGGGTCCACGGTCGGCCACCTCGAACATCGCCTGTCCACCTTCCTGACGGGCGGTGAGGTCGATCTCGGTCAGCTTGCTCTCGCCGGTTTTGCCATAGCGACGCGCATTCTCGATCAGGTTGCTGAAGACGCGCTGCAGCTCGGTCGGATTGCACCGGACTCTGAGTGCCTCAGCAATGTGGAGCGAGATGCGCAAGTCGGTGTGGCGCGATGATTCCGCAGCAATTTTTTTGAGCGTCTCGCTCAGATCCAGCTCAGTGAAACTCGCCGGCTCTGCCGGCCTTGCATAGTCGAGGAATTGCGCAATGATCGCTTCCATCTGCGCCAGGTCTGACTGCATGCCCTTGCGTGCGTCATCGGACAGACCGGCCATCTCGACTTCGAGCAGCATGCGCGCGATCGGCGTGCGGAGATCGTGCGAGATCCCGGCGAGAATCACGGCGCGGTCAGACTCGACCTGATTCAGATCTTGCACCATCTGATTGAAACTCTGGTTGGCCTCACGTATCTCGGCGGGGCCAGTGTCCGGCAGGGGTGCCGGTGTGATGCCGCGTGCCACGGAGCGCGCCGCTGAGGACAGTCTTGATAATGGCTGGTTGATCAGGCGACTGATGAAAGCCGCGCCGACCAGCGACAGCAGCAGCGTCATCGTTGCCCAGCCGATCCATTGCACACCCGATGCGCGTTCAACGCGCTCGCGATCCAGCATCAGCCAGTAATCGTCATCGTCGATCCGAAAGCTGACCCAGAAGCCGCGAATGTCATTCACATAGCCGGCAAAGTGCGTGTCCTCCCCCAGACGCGCGCGCACCGAGTCTTCGATCACGCGGATCAGTTCGGTGTCGGGCATGGGTTCGGTGTCATCGTCTTCCTCGCGTGGATAGACGCGTATGCCCTGCGTGGTTGCAAGCTCAAACAGTAATTCGCGACGCAAGGCCGGTGCGGAGTGCAGCAGCGCGGCGCGTGTGATGGTGACGATGGACACCACCTGCGCGGCGATCTGTTCACCACGCGGCGTGCGTTCGACGATCCGGAAGCTGGCGACCCACGCCGCCATGCTGGCCGCGATCAGGAAGGCCAGCAAGACAAAAGTGCGCCAGAACAGGCCGTTTTTCATGCCGGAGGGCGACCTGCCCTGTACCTCACTGACGCTGGCCATCGGGAATGAAAACATAACCCAGTCCCCAGACCGTTTGTATGTAGCGGGGTGTCGAGGGATCCGGCTCGATCAGTTTACGCAGCCGCGAGATCTGGACATCCAGGCTGCGGTCGAAGACTTCATACTCGCGGCCTCTGGCCAGCTCCATCAGTTTTTCGCGTGACAGCGGCTGGCGTGCGTGACGGGCCAGTACTTTGAGCACCGAGAATTCACCACTGGTCAGCGATACGGGTTGCCCGGCCTTCGTGAGAGAGCGCTTGCCAAGGTCGAACTCGAACTCGCCGAATTGATAGGTCTCTTCGTGATCCGACGGAGCGGCGGGCAATTCGGTCGGCGCGACCCGGCGCAATACGGCACCGATGCGGGCCAGCAGTTCACGCGGATTAAAGGGCTTGGGCAGGTAATCATCTGCACCCAGTTCCAGGCCAGCGATGCGATCTGCATCCTCGCCCTTGGCCGTGAGCATGATGATCGGCGTGTTGTCGTCCCCGCCACGAAGCCGGCGGCAGATCGACATGCCATCCTCGCCGGGCAGCATCAGATCCAGCACCAGCAAATCAAAGCGCTCCCGTATCCAGATCCGGTTCATCTCGAGCGCATTGGCCGCGACCGAGACGGCAAAACCATGCTCGCTCAGGAAGCGCTTGAGCAGATCCCGCAGTCGTGCATCGTCGTCCACGACCAGTATCTTTGCCTGGCCGCTCCGGGTGCGGCGCGAGGGTACCGGGCGGGGTGAATTTGTCGAGTTCATGACCCTATGGTAACGTCGATCCTGTTACTCACAGCATACGGCAGGGTCATCATTACAAAGCTTTACAAAGTCTGCTATCCGTCGACCGCTGAAACCAGGGTCCGCAGGCTTACACTGCAATAAAGACGCCCGAGCCAGTTTTTCCCCATTGTCCATGAAGTTCAGCCTGATCACCGTCGGCCTCTTGCTCCTGCTCGGCACGCAGGGCATGTCGCTCGCTGCGCCTCCCGCGCAGGGCGGGGAGCAGAGGCCTGCGCCGGATCGGCCACGGGATGTGCCGCAGGGCGAGCGTCGCTCCGATGGGGCCCGCCACCGCGAAGACGAGCGCCGTCCCCCCCGGCTGTCGCCCGAGGAGCGCCGAGCGCTGCGGCAGCAGATCCACGAGGCGGGGCACGATCTCTATCGTCCCAAGCATTAGCGCCGGCTTTGAGGCCTCGGCCGGGCGTTCCCCAAACAGTTTTTCTAGTGTTATAATTTCGTTCTTCGCGGCCGTAGCTCAGCTGGATAGAGTACTTGGCTACGAACCAAGGGGTCGTGGGTTCGATTCCTGCCGGCCGCGCCATTATTTGCAGTAAAGACAACGGGTCACGCTCACAAGGCGTGGCCCGTTTGTTTTTTGTCCAGAGCATACATTGAGGCTGCTGCGCTTGCTCCAGCGGGCGCACTCAATCCGCAGCGTTTTTTATGTTTCATGCAGATCCTCTCTGCGTCCCGCACTCGAACTGACATTCTTTTCATCTACCCGCTCGGATGACGATCAATCCAAGACTTCGTAATGCATTGGATATTTGTTTTGGATGAGGACGGGCAAACGTCGAATTATGTTGATAAGCGTTGTTGCATGACTTCGCATCTCCTGTATCTCTTCGAGTCATAAGTTCGATGATTGACGGCACACTTGAAACATAAAAAATTCTTTAAAGAAAAATTTTTTAATTTGGAGAGAAAGCAGAATCTGGTTCTTGTGAAATATTTAAGTCAATTACAATAAATAAACAATAAATTACGAGTGCAAATAAATTCCGAATGATTTAGTATTGGCGCTCATTTTTTCAGCGGTGAGTTCGTCATGGCACGGTTATCTGTAGAAGATCAGTTCAAGAAATTACAAAAGCAAAAAATTGCTATTGAGCAATTGGAGCAAATTATTCTCGACAAAGAAACGAGAAAAAACCTGAATCGTATTGTTGCGGTGATTGATAAAGCGGTGGCAGCTGCGCATATGATCGCGACATCCTCTGCGCCTGCAAAAAAACGCGGACGTCCTGCGGGCACAAAAGCGAAGCGCACGAGCAAGCTGGCAGGTATCAAAATCGCGCCGAAATATCGCAATCCGGATGACCGCAAGCAGACCTGGACTGGACGCGGCAGAATGCCGCTGTGGGCTGCCGAGCTGGCCGAGGTTGGCAAACTCGACGCGGCGCTGATCAGGAAGCGATGATCGCTCTGTGAATCGGCCTCCGGCGCGGATGTGCCAGGCCACCAGTAAAAAAAGACTGCGCGAGATCTCGTGCAGTCTTTTTTTATGGGAGTAAAAAATTATTCTTGCAGTAGGGTTCGGATCTCGTCAGAGGTCATCAGCGCGTGCAGATCCTGATAGCCGCCGATGAGCATGCCACGTATGAAAATCATCGGGAAAGTCGGCCAGCCCGTCCACATCTTCAGCGCATTCCGGCGACGCCAACCCGTCAGATAATTGCCGTAGCCCAGATAATGATGCGCGATACCCGCGCGGTCCAGCAGCTTCCTGGTGCGCGAGACGAAGGGATTTCCCCCCATGCCGACGACGACCACCGGGTAGCTGGCGATCGCTTGCATTACCTCATCAACGATATCGCGTTGATGCAAGGCGATGCTTGTCCTGATCGCGGGGTGTATCGCCGACAGCACCAGAAAATGACGTTCGGTGGGCACGTTTCCGGCCTCGGGTGACAGCACTGGCGTAGCGTCGGATCCTGTCTCGCTCCATGGCTCGGATGGCGTCTTATCATCAGCCTGCAGCTGCTTCATTTTTTCCAGAGTCTCTTTTTGTGATGCTTTGACTCTGGCCAGACGGTCTTCCATGTGAATGCTGTAGGTATCCAGATGGATACTCGGTGGCGCATGAACACCCGTCGCATCGGCAGTTGCGGTCTGCTCATCGGAGCGCTGCGGCGTTGCGGGGAGCTCCTGTTTGCCTTGCCGGTAGTAGTGATCCTCCAGCGTCTTTCTCGGGACGATCGGGCCTTCTGCGTCCTGCATCTGTCGCTGGTCCGCAGCTCCTTCAGCATCCGTCATCTCGTGGTGCAACGACGGACCGGGCAACGCGTCGTTGATCAGACGGGTATCTGCGGGGCCTTCGCCATCTACGATCTCATGCCGTAGCTGCGGCCCGGTGACGGTGTCGTTGTCTGTCTGAAGCAGACGGGTGTTGTGGTGGGAAGAGAGTTCGCTGCCTCCGTCCGAGCGGAAGACATTGGACAAGGCTTCTCGGCCTACGCGTACGCTTCCCGCAGGGTTGTTGGGAGGCGTGTCGGCCTGATGGTCTTTATCGGTCATGGTTGATTCCCGGATCATGAAGGCATAGCCTGCGGTGTCTCGCGCGGCAAGGTGAGCTCGAAGACGGCGCCGCTGGGCAGATGGGGGCGGTGCGTAATACTTCCCTCGTGCCGTTCTGCGATATGCCGGCAGATCCAGAGTCCAATGCCCATGCCGTCGGGCTTTTCAGAATCGGACAGCTCGAACAGACGACGTGTCTTGCTGTTCTCGACACCCGGGCCATTGTCAGTGACGCTGATCCGTATTCCCTCATCGCTGTCAACAGCCGACAGAATGATGGTTTTGTCTTCCGTCGCACTGTCCTGCAGCGCCTGAATGCCATTGATCGCGAGGTTCAGCAGTGCGTGCTGAAGCTCGCTCTGACGTCCGCGGACCAGCAATTCTCCAGAGGACTCTATGCGCAGCGTGACGCCGGAGCGCACGGCTTCTTGTGAGATCAGATCGCGCACGGTGTCCAGCACCTGACGGATATCAACGGTCTGCCGGCTCTCGCTTTTGTCGATGAACATGCTACGCAGTGTACCCAGCACTTCATTCAGCCGTCTTGCGCTGTCCATGCACTGGTCCAGCAGGTGATTTCGATCCAGCGGCGTTTGGCGAGACTGTGATTCGCGCCTGAGCGCGCCGAGGTTGATATGCAGCGAGGTCAGTGGCTGGGACAGTTCGTGTGCGAGCGTAGCAGACAGCGCGCCCGTTGCCGCCGTTTTATTCGCCGCCATCAGCCTCATGATCAGTCGATTTTTTTCTTCGACCAGCATTCTGATCTCTGCGCTTTCCAGCTTGGCGCGTGCTCGTTCAAAGGAGATCTTTTCAGCCCAGTACTTGCTGATGCCGACATACGAGAACATACTGAGCAGGCAGTTGAGCAAGGTGAACACCACCAGCACGATGGGTATCTGGTCAAACGTGAATACCTGAGTCTGGTTGCTCGTGGCGGCGGCGAACCGGATCACTGCGCAAGTCAGTTCGCCCGCAGTGATCCACCACAAAAAGCCGACCTGATACGTCGGCTCGCTCGTGCGCAGGCGACGTATCTCCACCAGCTGCCAGCCCAGGGTCAGAGCGACGGCGCCGGTGGCCAGTATCACCCTAGCGTCAAAACCGGATCTCTGGCGAACCCATTCGAAGGCGAGTGCAAACAGCACGATCGCGACCGCCATGTGACTGTAACGAGGCGATTTTTCACTGGCATTCAGGTAGCTGAAGAATGCGGCCTGCAATACGGCGGCCGCAAACAGCAAGGTATTGGCCAGCGTGGTCAAACCGAACTGGGCGACGTCGAGCTGGGTCATCTGCGGCACCAGCCATGCAAAGAGGCCCAGTGATGAGGCAAACATCGCCAGCGACAGCGCCCACAAGGGGTGGGCCCGGCCTTCGATTTTGCCGCCCAGGTAGGGCAGTGAGGCAAGCAAAAGTCCGAAAGAGACAGCCGCCAGGGTCAGGAAGTACAGAGACAGGTAGGTTTGCATGACAGCCGTTATTATTGTTCAGCCAATCCGGCCTGAGCTTTGCCCGAGGCGCGCGGGCACGGCAGGCGACGTCCAGACTCTACCTGATTGGCGTCAAACTTCGCAGCCGCGCTGAAGCGCCTTCGCAGGTTCAGCCCTGGCGCTGGTACTCCAGCAGGTGCCGGATGTCGATGTACTTCAGCGCATTGGCGTGTGTGCATTCAAGGACCACCTGGGGCGCGACGCCTGCGTCGAACGCCTCTTTCCAGCGGAGCGCGCACAGGCACCAGCGGTCGCCCGGGTTCAGGCCGGGGAAGCGAAATTCGGGACGCGGCGTGGACAAGTCATTCCCACGCTGTTTTGAGAAAATCAGGAATTCTTCGGTCATCTCGGCGCACACGACATGCGATCCCCGGTCGGTGTCGTCCGTGTTGCAGCAGCCATCTCGAAAGTAGCCCGTCATCGGGTCAGTAGAGCAGGGCTTGAGCGGAGTGCCGAGTACATTGATTGCCATGGTGGGAGCCTTGTGAAAGCTGTCAGACGTAGGTATTGCGGTTGGCTGATTGTAGCGATTCTGGCGCTGTTGGGTGGCTGTAGCGCTGTTCGGCTCGGTTACGACCAGGCGGAACCGGTGCTGCGCTGGTGGGCAGACCGTCATCTGGACTTGAGTGCCTCCCAATCACGCTGGCTGAAGGACGAGCTGCGACAGTTCCATGTGTGGCACCGGCAGGCCGAGCTGCCAGCGTATGCTGATCTCGTGGCAGTAGTCGCCCGCCAGAGCGCCGGCGATATCGCTGCGGCTCAGGTGTGCGAGAACATCGATTCGGCGGCCACACGGCTGGATGTTCTGCTGCGGCAGGCCACGCCCTTGCTAGCCGGCCTCGCGCGTCAGCTCGACGCTGCGCAGCTGCAGTCATTGCGACGTCGCTTCTCGGAGGAGGATCGTGAATGGCGGGACAAATGGCTCGATGTGCCGCGCGAGAAGCGGACAAGGCAGCGCGTGGATGACTGGATAGAGCGCGCCGAGTCTTATTACGGACGCCTTAACCGCGAGCAGCGCGAATTCATCCTGCAGGCCGTGCTGCGCTCCTCATGGGATCCGCAGCTGAGCTGGGAACGACGTCAGATCCGGCAACAGCAGATTCTGGTCACGCTCGAAAAAATCATACGCCAGAAGCCAAGCCAGTCAGAGGCGGAGAGTGACATCCAGGGCCTGATAGAGCGTTCCATGCGCCCCGACGATCCGCGCATGGTGGCCATGCAGCGAGCCGTGCAGCAGGAGGCGTGTGCCAATCTCGCCGGATTACATCAGATCACCAGCGCCGAACAGCGTGCCCGAGCCCGCGACAAGCTGACGTCTTACGAGCGGGATTTCAGGCAGCTGGCCGCCAAGCGCTGAGGCTGCGGCCAGCCGCTGTGACACGGCCCGTCAGGCCTTGTAGCTGAAACCGTGCAGCTTCAGGGGCAGTGAGCGAATCCGCTTGCCCGTTGCGCTGAACAGCGCATTCATCGCCGCCGGGATCACGCCACCGATGGGCGGCTCGCCGACGCCGCCCCAGAAGCCGCCGCTGGGCACAATGACGCTGATCACTTCAGGAGCGTGCGCCATGCGAGCGAGCGGATAGTCGCCGAAATTGCTCTGCCTGACCGCGCCTTTTTCAATGGTGATGTCTTCGAACATCAGCGCGGACAGTCCCCAGATTACGCCGCCTTCGATCTGCGCCTTCACCGCATCCGGATGCACGACATGACCGGAGTCGATCGCCACTGCGACGCGCCTGATATCAATCACCGAGCCCTTGACCGACAGCTCGACTGCTGCCGCCGTGTAGCTGCCATAAGAGTCGACCACTGCGATGCCGCGATGGATGCCTTTTTTCGCGGGCTTGTCCCAGCCGATTGCCTTGGCGGCCGCATCGAGCACGGCAAGGTCTTTTTTACCTTGCAGCAGCGGGCGACGGAACGCATACGGATCCTTGCCAGCGGCATGCGCGAGTTCATCGATGAAACATTCGCGATAGAAGGGATTGTTCGTATGAGCGACTGCGCGCCAGAAGCCCGGGGGCACATGGAATTCATTCAGCGCGTATTCATTCGTGAAGTTCGGCACCGCATACGGATTGTCACGGAACACGCGCGTGTTGATCTGGTCAATGCCATCCTTGACGAACTGCGGGAACACGGTGATCGCAATCGATTGGTCCGCCTGCCGCACTTCCCATCCCGTCCAGTTGCCATCACGGTCGAGTGCGCCCCGCAGCTTCACCAGCGACACCGGGCGATAGCGGCCCTGTCGCATGTCTTCCTCGCGTGACCATAAGAGCTTGACCGGTGTGCCCGGCATTGCCATCGCGATCTTCACGGCCTGCTTGGTGTAATCCTGATGCGGGCCCCGGCGGCCAAATGCGCCACCGGCATGCATCTTGTGGATCTGGATTTTTTCCAGTGGCAGACCGGAGGCTTCGGAGGCTGCAGCGATCGAGGATTCGCCATTCTGTGTGCCGACCCAGACTTCCAGACGTTCCGGCGTGTAGAGCGCCGTCGCGTTCTGCGGTTCCATCGTCGCGTGGTTCACAAAACCGGTGCTGTACTCGGCTTCCAGCACTTTGTGCGCATTGGCAAACGCTTGCGTCGCATCGCCATCTTTGCGGGCGACGGGCTGGCTGGGCGCGGCGATGTCCTGCTTCAGCTTGTTCATGATGGTGGCGCTGGAGATCTCGCCCTTGGTGCCGTTCTCCCACTCGACGTTCAGCGCCTTGACCGCCTGATTCGCCTGCCACCAGCTGCTGGCCACGACCGCGACCCATTCCTCGCTGACGACGATTTGCTTCACGCCCGGCATGGACTTGGCCTTGCTGTCATCGACGCGCTTCACAAAGCCGCCAAATACCGGGCTCTGGAGAATCGACGCATGCAGCATGCCGGGAAGGCGCACATCGACCGCGTAGATCTGCGAGCCATTCACCTTGGCGGGGATATCGAAGCGGGCGGGGGAGGTGCCGGCGATCTTCCAGTCTTTCGGATCCTTCAGCTTTGGATCTTCCGGTAGGGGCATGCCGCTGGCAAGCGACGCCAGCTGCCCGTAGGTCGCGCGCTTGCCCGAGGGATGCGTGACTACACTGTTCTGCGCTTTGCACTCGGACGCTGGCACATTCCATTGTTGTGCCGCAGCGGCGATCAGCATCTCCCGCGCGGCAGCGCCGCCCTTGCGCACGTATTCGTGCGAGTCGCGGATGCCGCGGCTGCCGCCGGTCGACATGTCCTTCCAGATTTTCTTGCGGCGCATGTGCTCGTTCACGTCCGCGTACTCGGGACGTACCTTGCTCCAGTCGCACTCCAGCTCTTCGGCGACCAGCTGCGCGAGGCCGGTGAAGGTTCCCTGACCGAGTTCGGAGCGTGCGATCCGAATGACCACGGTGTCATCGGGTTGGATCACGACCCAGTGCGTGACTTCCGGCCCGTTGCTCGCTGCGGCAATCGCTGATTTGCCTTGTATGCCGAGAACGAAAGCGCCGGTGAGTGTCGCGGACTGTTTGAGGAAGGTGCGGCGTGAAGGCCGCTGGACTGACGTGCTCATGCAATTCTCCTCGCTGGGTATTGTTTTTAGCGAGATTTTAACCGCAAGGGCAGGGGCAGGCAGTAGCGCCATGAAAAACGCCCCGTCAGGCGGGGCGTCGAATTTGTTCAGGTCGGCTTGAGCACTTGTTGACTATGCTGTCGCTTGACCAGTGAAGCAAAGAAGAGGATGGCGCCCAGCGTTCCTGCGTAGAACAGCATCTGCATACCGCTGGGGTTGGAGTCATAGCCCACCAGCACATGCAGCACAGACCCAATGAAGGAAGTGGTCGAAAGCAGCTCTGAGGTGTCCCACAACGGAGAGGCCAGTGCAGGCAGCATGTCGGCCTGTATCAGGAAGCGAGCCATCTGCCCTGCAAGTCCTGCGGCGAGCAGAACCAACATTGCCCCGGTGACCGAGAAAAACCAGCGCAGCGGGATTTTCATCAGGCCGAGATACATCACTGTACCTATGGCGGCACCGCCCGCCAGTCCCAGCGTGCCGCCGGCGATGATGTCGGTTAAGCTGCTGCCGCCACCGGTCGCCATGCCGTGCAGGAAAAGCACGCTCTCAGCACCTTCGCGCAGCACCGTCAGCCCGACGAGAATCGCGACAGCAGACAGCTCGCGGCTGCCTTCTTTCACGGCGGAGCCCAGCTGCTTTGCATCGCGCGCCAACTCAGCGCCATGAGAGGACATCCAAATGTGATGCCATGCCAGCATCAGCACTGCAATGCCCAGCACCGCCGCATTGAACAGCTCCTGACCGCTGCCATCGGCCATATTGGCAATCGTTTCCGTCAACCCGGCGATGACACCAGAGCCTGCCACGCCCGCGAGTGCACCCAGCGCCAGCCACAGGCTCCTGCGAGGAACGCCCCGCGTCGCCGCGGCAATGATGCCGATCACCAGCGCGGCTTCCAGAGTTTCACGGAAAATGATGATGGCCGGACCGAACATGATGATTTACTCCGCGATGATAACGCCGCGCGCTGTTGATTGATTGAATTCGCCGAAGAACGGGTACTTCCCGGGCTTCAGCGGGCCGATATTGATCGTTGCCTTGGATTTCGGTGCAATGATCTTCTCGCGCTTGAGTTCGTGACTCTCAAATTCCTCAGGGGTCGCATCCTGGTTGTCGACGATCAGCTTCACTTTCTGGCCAGCGGGCACTCGGAGCTCCGATGGCGTGAAACGATGGTCTTTGATCGTGAGAACAAACTCGGTGTCGGCGGCGAGAACGCATAGCGGTGCGAAAGCTGCAGCGGCGATGATCGATTTCAGGTTCATGATGCTTTGCTTCTCCAGTCAGAAAACTACCACTTTACTGAAATGATAATGATTCGCATTTGCGAAGTCAAGGCATTTTCCTTTTGCTCAGGAAATTTCCTCGCTGAAGGTAGCAGAGAAATGGATGTTTCGCTTGCAGCGCCCCCCGGCATTGCGTGGGGCAGTCATCGTGGGAGCCAGGTTTCCGTCCGCAACGCTTGATTTCAGGCGGGCGGTCGTAACAGGCCAGCGGCACGACCGGACGAAACCATCACCAGCTTCAGGCGGGCGCGGGTCATGCCGACGAAAAGCTTGTGGAAGCTTTTCTCGTCCAGCTCGGCGAAGTCGATCTCGGTGAAGATCACCGCAGGCGCGGACTGACCTTTGAACCGGTAGACCGATTCGGCGAGCAGGTCACCTTCCCGGAACAGCGGGTTACCCAACAAATCGTACTGGCCGCTGAAAGATTTCAGACGATGGTTGCCGAGTGCATCGAGATTCAGCAGCTGTGAATGATCCCGGCCGCGAAAGCTGATCAGTGCCATGTCCTGCCGCCGGAAGCCGGCGCCCAGACAGCGTGTGATCGCCTGCAGGGTTTGGGTGTGCAGCTTGTCCGTGTCGCCATCGGGATAGATCAGCAGGTCGACATGGCTGCCACCGAAAGGACTGGCGGCGTCGATCGAGGACCCGTCGGGTGAGAGGGCAGTCAGCCACTCAATGATCTGCCGCGGGCTGCGGTAGTTGGCGTTCGAACGCAAGCTTACCCAGCCGGGCAGGGCGACGGGTTCGCGGCCGTACAGGTTTTGCATCGGATCTTCCAGCCACAATGCGCGTCCCTCAGGCCGGAGCATGCGTAACAAGGCATCGCGCCAGCGTTCGGAAAAATCTTGTCCTTCGTCGACGATCAGTGTGTCGAACTGCCACTCTTCGTCGAGCGCGGTGCTGCCCAGGTGTTCTTCAAGAGCGCCCCACATGGCAGGATCGCTGTAATCCGGTTGCAGGCCAGTGGCGCGCGCCACGCTGTCGCACAGCTGATGAAAGCTGGCGACCTGCCCGCCAGAAGGCAAGAGCCTGCGCACGTGATCTGCAAGTGGTCGGTTGTAGCAGACATACAGCGGTTTTTTTCCTGCCGCGAGCGCATCAGAAAATTCCGCGAGCGCCAGCTGTGTCTTCCCGCTGCCGGCCGTGCCCAGCACGCGCAAGCGGAAGGGCGAAAACTCAAGCTGCCGTGCCCACGTGGCCAGACCGCCGGAGAGCCGGGTCACCAAGGCATTTGCTTGCCCGATCATCGCGCTCGGGTCGGGCACTAGTTGAAGTACATTGTTCAGGAAGCGCTGCACGCGCTCGCGCTGCGGGCCAGCCGTGTCTGCGGGCAGGATACGCCTGATGATCGATGGCAGCTGTTCACGCTGACGTGCATCGACGATCCGATCAGCAGCAATGCCGGCAGCTTCAATTTTTTTGACCTGATAGTCCGGGCAGTAGAGCAGATAATCAATGCCGAGCTTCTCGCCCTCGTTGCCGAACCGCTGGCGCAACGCCGACACGGAGCGCAGTATCTGGTTCTTCACCAGTTTGGGTTTGTCGAGACCGGCATAGCGTTTTGCGAGGCCGTCTTCCGTCTCTGCCAGAAAGCCGGATTTCTGTTCGATCAGCAGCAAACGTCCGGCGGGCGAGAGCACGATGAAGTCGATTTCACCATAGACGGAAAACGCAGCCCCATCTTTATTGCGGCCTTCGTCACCGGGTTTGTCAATGTTCCTCTCGATGTTCGTCCAGTGCACGCCATGAAAGACGGCGTACTCATCCGGCAGCGCGCTGGCCAGCAGCGTCAGCGTTTCAATTTCGCGCTGCGCTGCGCCGGTGGCTGACATCTCGCGCCAGCCTTCAGGATGTATGCGTGCCATGGATAGAAGCGGGGATTGCGACGGCGTATTGTAGTGCCCGCTGGCAGGCGCATGAAGGCTTTACCGTCGCTGCTGTTAAACTGCGACGCTGTCGATGTTGTTGCACCCGGAGCGTTGTATGGACCTGTCGCTGGCAATCACTGCCCTGATTTCTTCCGCTGTTGGCGCAGCGCTGGCGTGGCTGCTGTCACGCGGCAGGCATGGTGCCGAGCTGGCTGCCAGTCAGGAGCGCGCGCGCCTGCTGGAGCAGGCACATGAGGCGCTGCGCGCCGAACTGGCTCAGGCTGCCCGCACCCATCAGCAGTTGCAAGAGCAACTGGCTGCGTTGGGACGTGAGCTGGCCACGGCTAGCACTCGGCTGGAAGAAGAGCGCAAACAGGCCGAAGAAAAGCTAGCCCTGCTGCGCGAGATGAGCGAGCGCAGCCGCAAGTCGCTGACCGAGGAATTTCAGAACCTCGCCACGCATATTCTTGAAGATAAAACCAGGCGTTTCACCGAGCAGAACCTTGAAGGACTCGGTCAGCTGCTCACGCCTTTCCGCGAGCGTCTGAATGAGTTCAAGGCCCGCGTCGAGGAGATGCATTATCAGGATGCGCAGCAGCAGGCTGCCTTGAAGACCGAGCTGGCCCAGCTCAAGGAACTGAATCGCCAGATGACGGAAGAGGCTCATGGTCTGGCGACCGCGCTCAAGGGGCAGGCCAAGATGCAGGGCAACTGGGGTGAGCTGGTGCTGGAAAATGTGCTTGCGCGCTCGGGCTTGCAGGACGGCAGCGACTACCGTCGCGAGGTCAGCTTTACGACCGAGTCCGGCCGTCAGCGCCCGGATGTGATCGTTTATCTGCCCCAGCAAAAACATCTGATCATTGATGCCAAAGTCTCGCTCAATGCCTACACGCGCTTTGTGAACGCTGAAGACGATCTGGAACGAAAGAAAGCCATCCGCGAACATGTGCAGGCCATTGCCGACCGTATTGCCGAGCTGTCTGACCGCCGGTATTTTGAGTTGGGAGAACTGAACTCGCCTGAGATGGTCTTCATGTTCATCCCGATCGAATCCGCTTTTGTTGAAGCGCTGCGGGCCGATGAGACTTTGTTTCAACAGGCGCTGGAGCGCAATGTGCTGGTCGCCACCCCAACCACTTTACTCACCAGCCTGAATATCGTGCGTCAGCTGTGGCGTTTCGAGAACCAGAACGCCCACAGTGCCGAGCTGGCCGAGAGTGCCTCTCAGCTCTACCAGAAACTGCTGGGCTTCATCGGCTCGATGGAAGAGCTGGGCAGGAAGCTTGATTCCGCAAAAGCGAGTTTCACGACAGCGTTCTCACAGCTCTACAGCGGCCGCGGCAATCTGATCAAGCGCGCACGGGATTTCGAGCGGCTGGGCGTCGCGGTGCAGAAAGAATTGCCTCAGCATCTGGTGGACAAGGCCGAGCTGGAGCTCGACTATCTTCCCGCTGCCGGTGATCCTGACGGAGAGGCGGACAAGGTGGCATGAGCCATCGCCCCCTTCTCGCGTGCTGCGGCGCACAGCGCTTCAGCTGTCTCAAAGCCACATCGCAATAGCCGTCAGATGACGCGTCGCAGCGTGCCTTTTTTTCCGATCACTGCCTAGAATCACAGCAGTTACTGCTGGAAGAGGAGGTTCAGATGGTCCGAGCAAAGCTGTCGCGCTGCCTCAGGTCGTTGCCCATCCTGCTGGCCGCATGCATGTTCTATCCCCATCCTGCCGTCGCGCACGCGCTCAGCACGCAGGAATGTTCCGAGGGCGCGGACTACATCCGCAATGCCGCGCTGTCGCGCGACGGAGGCATGTCCGAGATCGCTTTCATGGAAGTCTTCGACAATGATCTGGTGATGCTGATGGCGATTCCGCCGACGCTGCGCTGGTTCGTGCAAGATGACGAGGACGCGGAATTCCTCCGTTCTGCGCTGCACGAAGTATTCCGCAAGCCGCGTGATCCCGAAATCCATGCAGAGATCTTTGCGGAAGTTTGTCTGCTGCGTGCTGGCGAGTGGAACGTGAATGGCAAGCTGAGGACCTGACACTTCCTACCATACCGTGGCAGGTATCTGCAGAAACCCGCGGAACCGCACGCGCCCGCTGCGCAGCGGCTTGGCCGAGAGTGCGTAGTCGGGGAATCGTTTCAGCAGCCTGCCGATGGCAATTTGCCCTTCGAGCCGAGCGAGGCTCATGCCCGCGCACGCATGGGCGCCGCTGGCAAAGGCAAGGTGCCGGTTCGGGTTGCGACCGATGTCGAAAACCTCCGGCGACTCGAATTGCGCCGGATCGCGATTGGCCGCGCCTATGCACAGAGTCAGGCGAGTTTGCGCCGGCATGGCCACCCCCCTGATTTCCACCGGCTGCGTCGTGATGCGATTACCCAGCTGATTGGAGCTCTCGTAGCGCAGCATTTCTTCTATGGCGGTCTTGATGAGTTCGGGCGATTCCAGCAGGCGCGCGCGCTGCTCTGGGTACTCGCACAGGCTGACCAAGCCATTACCGATCAGATTGGTGGTTGTCTCATGGCCGGCGTTCAGCAGGAAGATGCAGTTATGCAGCAGCTCTTTGCTCGAGAGTTTTTCTCCATCCGCTTCACCCTGAATCAGGCGCGTCAGCACATCGGTCTCAGGATTGCCCGGTGACTCGCGGCGACGCGCGATCAGGCCATTCAGGTAGTCGATGAATTCTGCCACTGCGCGGTTACCTTTCTCGAAGGCTTCTGCGCTCAGCACGGGCTCCAGCGCGCCCAGTATCGCCAGCGACCAGTCACGCAAGGGACCTCGCTCATCGACGGGCACGCCGAGCAGGTTGCCGATGACTTCAATTGGTATGGCCGAGGCAAAGTCCTCAATCAGGTCGACGTCGCCTTGCGCCCGCTGTTTGGCTTCCATCCGGTCGAGCAGAGCATCGACCAGCCGGATCAGACCGTCTTCCATGCTGGCGATCGCGCGCGGTGTCAGCGCACCGGCGATCAGTTTCCTCACACGAGTGTGTAGTGGCGGATCGGAAAACACCAGACTGGTGGTGTGATGTTCATACAGCAGCGAGTCGCCGTACTTTGGCTTGAACTCCAGCTTCTTGTCCGAGCTGAAGGTGCGCGTGTCTTTGTAGACTGCGATCAGGTCGTCGTACCGGGTGAGGAAGTAGCTGCCATCCGCCATGCGCTTGATGGGCGCATGCTCGCGCAAGGCGCGGTAGGTAGGAAACGGATCGTCATGAAAGCCAGCGGGCAGGCTGGCGAGCTCAAAACGCTCCGCAATCATGCGCTGATGGTCAGGGCTCATGGTTGGCCTCTTTGCGGTATTTATGAGCAGATTATAGACGTCGACCCGATTGCGCCCTGCCAGACTTGAGTTTGGCTTGAATCTATTGTGCAAGCCGACGCTTGCACGTTTCCCCGGAGAGCGTCCCATCACCGAGTAGCCTGCTGGATGGATTTGGCGCAGATACGACAGCGTGAGGTAATTCATCTGCGATTCACCTCGTCATCACGACGACGCTTTCTCTTCTTCTCAAGTCCGACATGAATTGATTCATCCTCCGCCCATCGGCAATTCATGGAGCGCTCCGTGGCGGATGATTACGACAGTCCCTGGAAAGAAGCGATTGAGCGCTATTTCCCCGACTTCATGCATTTCTACTTTCCCGCTGCCCATGCGCGCATCGACTGGAGCCAGCCGTATCTGTTTCTCGATCAGGAGCTGCGGTCGGTCCTGCACCAGGGGGAGCCGGGAAAGCGCTTTGTCGACAAACTGGCCCGGGTGTCGTGTCACGGCGGGCAGTCCGAATGGTTTTACATTCATATCGAAGTGCAAGGCGAGCGGCAGGATGAGTTTGCCGAGCGAA
>JACCDP010769885.1_pt1 | contig 21285 bp, 22 predicted proteins | sample 7445841 | NCBI WGS metagenome assembly JACCDP01 (sample SAMN15323441, study PRJNA562643) | freshwater metagenome | isolation source: river surface water | place: USA:Blue River Watershed | collected 2017-08-17
CCTGCTCCAGCACCCGCCCCTGCTCCAGCACCCGCCCCTGCTCCAGCACCTATAGTTACGAATTTGTCAGTTAATTTCACACCAAAAAGTAGTAGTCTAGTTAGTGGGTTACCTATCACGCTATCATTTTCAAATACGGTAAGTTACGATACATATAGTGAGGTCAAAGATTCTCCATATCCACCACAACCCGCGGTTGAGGATATAACAACATGTTACTTCATATTAGACGAAAACATTACACTAAATGCTAGTAGAGTAAAAACATATGTTATGAATGGCAACGATCCTAGTACTCGTACTATTCCATTATTTGTATCTAATGGTACAAATGTCATTGAATATAATCTAGCCGATGTTAGTTCAAAATTAAATACGATGATACTGGAAAATAATACCACTGGCCAACAGGTTAATTTACTAACGAATAATGGAAGTGTAGCAGTGACAGCTAACCAGCGGTATACTCTCTATATTCGATAATCATTTCGCTAACCTAACTATAGTGAAATATCCACATAGTACGCGTTATTTGATTATGTATACGACTATATTCTCTCGTAACTGTGTATGATAAAATTATTTTGTATAACTTTATCATAGTATTTCTTTGAGTTTGTTCAACTGGTCAGTTGATAGTTTTTCTGGGTAAATAACATTAAACTTGATACATAAATTTCCTTTATAATTATCCCGCTCCATACCATAATTCGGTATAGTCTTTATCATACCATCTTTAATAAACTTACCACTCTCTCCTGTGTAACGCAACTGTTTTCCATTTAAATGTTTAATTATAAATTCAAAACCACACAATGATTCCTTTAATGAAATGTCCTTTTCCATATTTAAATTCAGTCCTTCGCGCTTAAAATGAGTGTTATTATCAATATTTACTATAATTTTAACGTCTCCTTTCAAATGATTATCTAATATGTTACCTTTTTCTCTCAGAATGATAATTTCTTTATCGTCTGTACCTTTATTAATCGGGATATACAATGTCTCGTTTTCATTCGCTCGAACGCCATTTTCAAATATCCATCTTTCAATTTGTATAGCTACTTGGTCACCCGTATATGCTTGCTCCAGAGTAATAGATACATTCTTTATAATTGGCGTTGGACGGTTCAACATATTGGCATCTAGCGGTTGACCGTTTCTGAATATGCGAATATTTCCGCCAGGAAACCCATTCACGCCAGGAAACCCATTCATACCAGGAAATCCATTCATGCCTGGTATTCCACCATTAAAAAACATTTTAAACATGTCATCCATTTGACCTCCACCTGGATACATACCCGGATTCGTGCCAGAATACATATTACCACCACTCATCGGATTTCGCCTTTTCATATCATACTTCGCTCTCTCTTCTGTATCTCCTAATATTTGATATGCCTCATTTATGCTTTTAAATTTATTCTCAGCTTCCTGATCTCCTGCATTCTTATCTGGATGATATATGAGCGATAATTTCCGATAACTTTTCTTTATTTCATCTTGAGAAGCAGTTTCACTAACATCCAAAACTTTATATAAATCGCTCATTTAATAATATATAAATAGTTTTACTTAAATACTTATCATTAAATAATAATAACAATACCTACCATGAATATACCATTTATATATAAATATAAACCCCAGCAATTATTAGATTTTGAAATGGACTCTGATATCATTCATTTACTCAATGTATTAATGTCCATGAATAATCTTAATATATTATTCATCGGTGATTCTGGGTCTGGTAAAACATCATTAATTAATGTTTTAATTCGCGAGTATTATGGTAATATAAATAACGACAATGTATTAGAAATCAACAGTCTCAAAGAACAAGGTATTCAATATTATCGCACAGAAGTTAAAACCTTTTGCCAAACCCGATGCTCTATACCCAATAAGAAAAAGATTATTATATTGGATGATATTGATAACATAAATGAGCAAAGCCAACAGGTATTTCGAAACTATATTGACAAGTATAACTCAAATGTTCATTTTATTTCGTCTTGTTCTAATGTACAAAAGGTAATTGACAGTATACAATCTAGAAAAATCATCATCAAACTAAAACATTTACACGAGGAACATCTTGTAAGAATATTACGAAAGATTTCTATATCGGAAGGACTTATTATAGATGAGCCTACTGAGAAGTTTATATTAACCATCTGTAATGGATCTATACGAATATTGTTAAATTATTTAGAAAAAATAAAGCTACTAAATCTACCGATTACAATGGAACTAGTAAATAATATATGTACAAATATTAGTTTTGATATCTTATACACTTATACAAAATATGCGATTGATGGTGATATAGCATCATGTATACATATTCTATACGACCTATTTGACAAAGGTTATTCTGTAATGGATATATACGACAATTACTTCATATTTATTAAGGCAACTAATTTACTGTTAGAAGACCACAAATATAAAATTATTCAATTACTGTGTAAGTATATTACAGTGTTTCATAATATTCACGACGATGAAATTGAACTAACGTTATTTACAAATAATATGATAAAAATAGTACATGTATCTCAACCAATTACTATTTTATCTAATCTAACTATAGATGAGTCAAACATTTAAGCAGCCGATTGAGAAAACTATATTGTTTGACTTATTAGATAAAATATGTGTAAAAACCGCACAATATTATCTTTTTGACTTGGTAGCATATAAAAAAGGCGATTATAATAAATATAATACGGATTTCTGTGAAACTATAAAACATTGTTATCACAAGTCAAAACAATTTTATGCGGAACGAAGATTAACATATTCACGATTTTGTACATTATTGAGACAAATATGTAACTCAAACAATATTATATATACTACCAAAACTGTCTATACTAACTCTCAATATGATATTCAATATTTTATTTATTTTTAGCCAACAATAAGGAATAACCGTCTCTAAAAATACACCTTTGAACATTTAAGTTCGCACAAAATATAATAAACAGATGTAAATATTTAATCTTACATCGTTATAAGTAATAATTACACCTAAATATTACATGTAATTATTATCAATCTACAGGTTGTAGATATATATTATCGTTTTCCATCACATATTTCATCGCATTTTACATTATATTTTGATTGAATATGCGAATATAATGAAATATATTCATTGTATCCATTTATAAAATATACCTTGGATAGACATAAATTATTGGGGTTGACACTAGTGTTGTCACTAGTGTTTACATTTATACTACAACAATATGTAAAATTATTGTTGTGATGATTGAAAGGAATAAACCTAGTGTCTGTACTTCTAATATTGAGTGTTTTATTATTTTCAGTTCGCACAATCGTGTTACGTTTAGATTTAATCTCATACACAAATGGACAAATATTTTTTAGATTATTCATTTCAATTTTGATTAAATTTGTGAGAAGTTGTCTAGAACACGGCATATGTAATAGTATACATAATATCAATATTTTATATTATTTGTTTAATTATTGTTTTAGTCCATATCTGTGTAGTTGTTGTATACGCATTTGGACTAGAACAACTTTAAGTTATTTCAATGTAACGTGTTTCAATGTAATGCGTGATTACGTGTAGCTAATAATAAATATCTAGCTATAACATTATTACTACTCAACACTTGTTCTGGGCTCATTCTAGCAAACCACTGAAATTGTGATCTCGATAATATTTTATCACCTGGGATATATACGCAATAAGCATCATTGGATAGTGTGAAATTATCGTCGTCCCCTAATAAATCATCTACTAGCACCGGTTCATTGTTTGCGGTTTTAACACCGAAATAAGACGAGTCTAATGGCATTATATTTTTTTTTAATATTTGCTCATATAGCCATCTATCGGCTTCTCTCGTGAAATCAACATCGTTTGTATATTCAGACGAGTAAACACGTTCTAGATAATTAATATACTGCTCCATCACGGGGCTATTCTTATTACATCCCATAATTTTATTACTTGGGAAATAGTCAGTTAAAGTAGCCACATTACTGCCGCTAGTCAATTCTCCACAAAACATCGAGCTGGTTAATAGCCCCTTGTTATACAAGGATTTTAAATCCTTTAGACATATAATAGATGATGGTATCGTCATACCACCATATGAATATAACAATTTTGCCATTGCCAATTCTCTTAAATGAGGACGGAGCGGATTCGGTAGATTTGCGACTTTTGTACTCCACCCAGGAATAATTTTATTAAATGTTCGGTCGTCTATTAAGCATACATTAAAAGATTCGCCACAATGATCTATAATAGACTTTATGGTTAAGTATTGATACGGCTGATTAAAACATTGACTATTTCGTGATGCGAAATTTGCCCACCATCTGGCATTCGTTTCAAACACGATTGGTATCCATAATATAGGCTTGTCGGTTCGAGCTAAAGTAGAGTCGTTTAACAAATATTTCTTAATTAGATCATATTGATCCATTTTTTCATTTACAAACTCCTCCTTTTTATAATTATCATATAATGCGCCAAATACAATTAATATTAAGAATACAAAAACATATTTTGCATAAAAATTCATATATATTATACCCCTACAATTTTATTTTTTCGATAAAATTGTAAACAAACAAATGTGTTGAGCATAATACCAAGATAGAATTATGGATCAATGTTGAATTCTCTTTAAGTCGCTCCAAAACTTGGTGTAATTATTTCTAATGTGCTCGTCCTGATTCATTAATTTATATGCTCGCTGTATATTTATATTTTCATCATGTGTATGACGTTCTTTTATTTTTTCTTGATGATCCATCATCCATTCTTTATCACTTCGTATATTGTCACGCGTTCTATCGCGATTAAGTTCATCCATATTTTTATATTTTTTCCTTGAGTGAAAATCATCGTCTGTAACTGGAACAACTGATTCTACGTGTGCTTTTTTTAAATCTTCATATTGAAGTTTATTAAATATACCAGAACCATAGTTATCCGGCGTATCTCGAACTAAATCAAATTGTCCTATATTAGATTGACTCAAATCATTAAAATCACGATGAACTACCACAGCACGCAGGTCCTTCTTTTTACCTTGAATATATTCATTCATCTCTCTACTATTTTGTACTGATTTACTTACTATATCATCGTTCGATTTTAACCATTCGCCGTATCCAAATGAATCGGCTTCGTCTTTTACTCTCATTTTTTCAAAGGTATCATTAAACCATCTATTGTATTCCTCTTGATTCATCGTTTTTATTTTACCGTCGATTAATATACTATGTTCTTTACTCCATATATCGTCTGTATGATAGTCCGTATTTTTAGTTGTACCAGATTGCCTTAATTGATGTATATTCAATAAGTATTTATATGCTTGTGAAAAAAACAAAAAATATTCTGGCTCTAAACCACTCTTGTCTGGATGTGTTTTTAATACAATTTTTTTTGCTTCTTTCAGATGAATTTCACTAAAATTGTATGGAAGTTTGAACAATGTTAGTAAATCTGTTAAATTATAATTATGTATATTCAAATCTAATGATTCCATTATCATATATGAGTATGATTTTTTTACAAACTAAACCTACGATCTACATGTCATTTAGTTTTCGGCATCGATTAAAAAAATCATTTACCTCGGTCAAATCGGCACCAGAAATACTATCGTCTGGGCTAAACACAATATTCCCCTTCTTATATGCCATTAATGTGGGAATACCTTTCATCATTTTTTTAGTTTTCATATACGCAAACAGATCAAAGCATTCATCAATATCTACTTCATAACAACTTACATATTGAGATGTTAATTCATTAAACCAATTGTCTACGTGTGTTTTTATCCCTTGACATGGTTTACACCATTCTGCCGTAAACTTGAATATTAATACCCCATTATTTTCTGTGAGGAGGTTTAAAAATGTTTTACGGTCTCCTTCGAATCTTTGTGCCATATACAGTCTTAAGACATCAATATTTAAACCGTTTATCTCGTTTATTAGTAATGGTACACGACTATCTGTTCAAAAAAATTGAACTTTTTACCATACTTATATCACACTTAACTATGAACACGCAATATACAAATGAATATTTTCGTATTGTCTTTAGATCCGGCAGAGATTGCCGAGTATATGATGGATAAACATGTATCTAAAATATTGTTAGAAATCGTACAAATGCTATGTACTGCCAAACGTGTAGTAGATCCTGAGGATAGTGTAAATGATCAACTCTACAAATTGGCACATAAAAATCATCCAGTAACTATATGGTGTAGAAAAACGCTTGCTAATTTTATGTGGGCTATGGAATTGGTTGATGTATTACATAAAGAATGGATCTATCGTTATGATCATCCTGAAACTAAAATCCATAAAGCATATGAAATGGCATTGCTACTCAAGAAACATATACCCTCATCGGATAAATTTGAAGAGACTGGGCTAACTACATTCGCACTAGCAATGCCTGATAAATATAAAACAGATGATCCAATCGTATCTTATAGAAATTACTACATGTCTGATGAAAAACAAAAAATCGCTACGTGGAATAAAAAAAGAAGCCGCCCCACTTGGTATACCGTCTCGGCCAAATAACGATTTTTTAGGTTAGACAATACTTTTCACAATATTCTCTAATGTTTGTATATTTACTAATGGGAAATCCACATGCGATTCCCAAAAATATTTACAGTAAGCCCATTTAAAACTATAGTCGTCTTTGTACATATGACCTACATGTTGTAACAAATTGTTTTTTACTTTAACTGGTAACAAATGTAAGCTGTTACGCGGTAGAACATAACTTAATTGAAGTAATTCTGATACTGGATTCTTTTCTTTTGCTGACAATAGTTCTGAATCAAAATACGGAATATATTTTAACATGTCCTTTAACAATGGTGGGTAATGATATGAGTAACTCCATCTCCAGTCAATACAACCACTACCGTAATACTTATATGTCCATTCTAAACCTTCCAAATAATTTAGGCTGATTTTTTTACGCCAGTCATCATCTATATCTACATCAAATAACATGTCATAGTATCGTACTTCCCAATAATTGTCATATGGATTTATATACTTCTCTATTTCACGTTCTTTAGTTGGAATGTGAAGCATCTCTTTTTCGAACTTGCTGGCTCCTTCACCCACATGTATTTGCTTGAATTCTTGTTTATTACGATTATTAAATTCGGCTTGGAAATAAGACTCCTCTTTATCCGCTAGTGCGGCTACTATTTTTCTAAAGTTTCGCCACACAATCTTACCATTATTTGTAATATTTTGCTTACTTGTGCCAATTACATTTCGATATGTATTCATTAATATATCCATACCGCCAGAACGTATGTTTAACGCAGGTAAATGTGGCAAGAAATCATTTCCTAACATGAAACATAATAATATATAATCATACACACGGTTGTGCTCTACCATTGTAGATGGCTCTACATCATTGTTTAAATAACGACCCAACTTCTTTTTAAATTCAGGCATATTAATAACGTATAACCCATTCGGGTCTAATGAATTGTCAATGCTTCGAATATATTCAGGTGTTTCGCGAAATAAATACATATCCTCGCATACATGTAGATGATTTAATGTAAGCATTATTAGATCCGCATCTAGACCATATATTACTGTCCTCATACTTTTAATCGTCTCCTCATTAGATCGAATATATTCAAATATTTTATGTTCACCCTCTCCAGGTATATTGCTACCACTAATTATAATTTGTTTTACATTATAAACTGCCGCATTTCTAAAATAATATTGGACTTGTAAATTTAATTTGTTCATGAATTCTGTACCCGGTGTAATTGCGGTACTATCCCAATTGTTATTCGCACCGTCGTATTCCCGCATGTATTGTGACTTGTATCTACGGCTTTTTTGTTGATTTAACTTCGCTACAGGAGCAACACCATCAAATGCTATATAGACTAGATGTGATGGTGATATTTGACGTATATAGTACTCAATTTGCTTACATACAGCGGTAATCAAATCACGTTCGAATACATCATTATTTCCAGTATAGTCTATTGTACGTATAGAATCGTATATGATGGAATTGCTATCCAAGTATAATTGATTGGCACCAAATGTATTTTGAAATTTTTGTAATATAGTCTGATAATTCTTTATTATATATGAAAAATAAGCAGGAATACCCATTACGATCAATGTACAGATGTATTTATTACGTTTTTATATAATTATTTGAGAGAAAAAGGTTTAGAACAAATTGAAATCGTCAAATTATTTTTACTGTATTTTTTAAAATCGCAATATTATATTATGAAAAACATTATTATTTCTAAAAATAGTAATATAAATGCGGGGGTAGATCCTAAGATCGATATAAATGACGTACAATTACTTAACGAAAGTACGATTCATTATTTTCATAGTTTAATTCAAAAAACACTGCTTGCTATTCAAAAATATAAACAGATGGATATTATCGGTGTGAATGAAATAAATCTAGCTATCCAACATCTAGACGGGTTGTTTGCGGAATTATCAAACAATTTACTATTATTGAAAAGCAAAAATAATATGTCGACTGTTTCATCTAACTTGGATATTATTAGAAACGACATTAGTAACATATTTAAAATGTATGGCACCGAAAATATTCATGATTTGTTGAATATCGTATTCGGCGATAACTATTTGAAATCAGTTAAATGGGACAACAGCAAATATCATCTGATTGAGAAGTATTTTCATCCTATTAATTTTAAAGTTATGCCATGGAACACTGAAAAAGCAAATAGTACAACCAAGCAAAGTGATACGGTTGATATCGAAAAGAATAAGATAGTGGAGGACTGTTTTATAGTTGAAAAATCTATTAATCTAGATTGCTTCGATTTATCTCGAACGAACAAAACATTTCAAACGAGAGTACATGGTATTAAAATAGCCATACATAATGAAAAGGAACGAAAAACATTAATTGTAGCTGGTGTCATAGATGATATTCTTACGTCTTGTATAGACAACGATTTTTTAAATAATAAACTTGAAACAATTGTTGTTTCATCTATTAATCAAACAAATTACGAGCCGGTTACATTTCAAAGATATATTCAATCATTAACACTAAAGGAACTGCTTGTGTATTCAAATGATGAGTTGCTACACAGATACCAAGGATGTATAACTCAAATTGGAATCATTAAACAAAAACCTATCTCTCAACTTGCGCAAGAATTCGTGTCTAGTGATCTTTATGGTCAGCGCACGATATTAATACAATTGTTATTAAAATCGGATGATCACGAATATCAATATCTCGCATATTTACTATACGATTTGATATCTAGTGATAATAATGGTACTATAGATAATACAGAACAAACATTATTGTTTGATAGCTTGCCATGGAGAAGCAAGTGTTTTTTTAAAGATGCTATGAAACAAACCATCAATTATACCAATAACTTGTCCAATTTTGATAATAATAAAATTCCGCTTGAACAGCAAATTTGCTTGATGAAGGTGAGTGATTCCGTAAAAGAAAAGGCGATGAATAAACTAAAAGAGGTAAAGTCTAAGACGGATGATTCGGGAACTAAAGCACGCACGTATCTAGATGGTTTACTAAAAATACCGTTTGGTATTTATAAACAAGAGTATATTTTAACAGTTATGAATGATGTGAAGACGGTTTTTCAATCTATGATTAAAACGGTTAATGGTATAGATAATAGTATGCTTCAAATCGATGGTAATAATGTAACGAACATTCAAATTAAAAATATATGCGAAAAGATAAAGGGGGATTTTATCCATACCATAAACGACATCAATATTGAGAACTTGATTATGGCTCATACTAATGCTAGTCGTAATGACCTAATCACAGTTATATGTAATATTAATAACATTATTAAAAAATGTGGATTAAAAGTACATAAGTTAAACCATTCTGGTAAGAAACTATCCGCCATTAAACAGCAAATTAAAGACTTTATACTTCAATTTAAGGATGATAAATCAGTCATTGAATTATTGTCCACATTAAATCCCAATTCTAATACGGAAATTACGGCCGTTCAAAGTATAATGGATGACATCACTACCATTGAAAGCAAATGGAATACTATCAATTCATACATGAACGGTATTGACCAGATATTAGATGATGCTGTACATGGTCATAGAACCGCAAAACGACAAATTAAACGAATCATAGCTCAGTGGGTGAATGGAGAATTAGGTGGATACTGTTTTGGGTTTGAGGGCCCACCCGGTTGTGGTAAAACTACACTGGCCAAAAAGGGGTTGGCGAAGTGCTTAGTAGACGAAAATAATATTCCTAGACCATTCTCTTTTATTGCTATCGGTGGTCAAGATAACGGCAGTTCATTGAATGGACATAATTACACATATGTAGGATCTGATTGGGGTAAAATCGTTGATATATTAATTAAAACGAAATGTATGAATCCGATTATATTTATAGATGAATTGGATAAAGTCAGTAAGACTGAGAATGGCAAAGAAATAATTGGTATCTTAACACACTTAATAGACTCCACTCAAAACGATTGCTTTCAAGACAAATACTTTAATGGTATCGATATTGACTTATCAAAGGCATTGTTTGTATTTTCTTACAATGATGTATCTGCTATTGATAAAATATTATTGGATCGAATACATCGAATTAAATTTGAACATCTCTCTATGGAAGACAAATTAGTCGTTACGCGCAAGCATCTTTTACCAGAATTATATAAAAATATGGGTCTTGAGAATTGTATCGCAATAACCGACGACAATATAAAATATATTATTGAAAATTATACAAACGAGCCGGGTATCCGTAAGTTCAAAGAGCTATTGTTTGAAATAATTGGAGAGATTAATTTAAATTGTCTTATAAATTGTCAACATTACGAATTGCCGATTACTGTTACAAATGATGACATCAAATACAAATATTTAAAAGATTATCATGAGCATATTATAAAAACAATTCCATCGAAGCCTAGTGTAGGAGTAATAAATGGGTTGTGGGCGAATTCATTGGGACAAGGGGGTATTATTCCAATTGAAGCACAATTTTTTCATTCGACTAGTTTTATGGAGTTAAAATTGACTGGACTTCAAGGTGACGTTATGAAAGAAAGTATGAATGTTGCTAAAACGCTCGTATCAACTTTAGTTCCAACAGACATTATGAAGACAAACGTTCAAAAATTCGAAGAAACCAAATTACAAGGTATTCATATCCATTGCCCAGAAGGAGCTGTGCCAAAGGATGGTCCTAGTGCTGGAACAGCTATCACATGTACGTTATATAGCTTATTAACTGGGAAATTAATAAAGAACACGATTGCTATAACCGGTGAAATTAATTTACAGGGATGTGTAACTGCGATCGGTGGTTTAGAATTAAAAATACTAGGCGGTATCAAAGGCGGCGTACTCGAATTCATTTTTCCAAAGGACAATACGAAGGATTATATGGATGTCGTGGATAAATACAAGGGCACAGATATATTAACCGGTATAACATTTCATCCGGTTGATCACATATCTCAAGTTCTTGATCTAATATTCGAAGATACCACGCATTGATTTCATTTATCTCATTTTAGACCTTTGGAAATTTAAATTCTCAATGGTATATAACATGGCTATGCAACTAAGTTTTAGTAATCTATTACAATTTTTCTCATCAATATCACCATTGTTATTAGCATTCTTTTTAGTAACTCTTTCTATGTTTAATCAAGACCTTAAAGGGTTAGTTTATTTAGGTGGTGTATTGATAGCATCATTGATTAACCTAATTATTATGAATACGGCGCAAGTTAAATCTGACCAACTCATTCCGCCGAGTTGTAATTTAATAGAATTTCCATTTAACCTGAACGAATATGTTAGCCCAGCTTTTAATAGCATGTTTATATCATTTACATTTATCTACTTGTTAATGCCTATGATTTTTATATCAAGCATAAATCTGCCTGTAATAATATGTATGTCACTATTATTAGTATTAGACGGCGCCACAAAAATAATGGCTGGATGTACATCATTTTGGGGTGTTGGGTCCGGAATTCTCGTGGGAGGCATACTTGGCTTTTTTTATTATTTAGTTTTTACAAGTACAGGCAAAAATGACTTGTTATTTTTCAATGCCGAACCGTCTAATAATGTGGTATGTTCTAGACCCAAGAAGCAATCATATAAATGCTCCGTATACAAAAATGGTTCTCTTGTAAAAAGTCAGACTGAATAGTCGTCGTCCAATCCGTACTAACGTCAATATAGAGAGAGATAGATAGGTTGACACGGTTATATGCGGTTAGGTAATTTCGTTATCCTATGTATACATGTTCTAGTCGCATGTATACATATGTTTAGGCGTTGAAATGTATATGGTTTACATTCCACCATGCTATAAAGTCGTTAACCACCAAATTTTTATGTAGAGCTTCCGCCATTAATTTCGGATTGGGTGCTTTTTGACTCCATATTTGAACGAAGTATTGAACAATATTTATGGTTTGTGCTTTTGAATATTTATCATTCAATTCCTTTTCAGTAAAGATAGGATTTTTAATACGAATATTTACTTCATTATGAAAAGAGAGTAACATCATTTTTAGATCATTCTTTGTTTTAATCGCATTAACGTTTAACTGCTGTAGTCGAGCACTGGCATGACCCGCACAATCCGGGCACGGAAGCGAACTACATAAACGTTTTATGAAATTTATCACATTAAGTTTTTGACTATCAAAACTTTCTTCCTTAATTTTTTCTGCTAAAGTATGAAATAAATACCAAGTACATGGTCCCCACGTTTTTGTCATATTTATTAAATATATATAAAGGGTTTTTATAATTTTTCTGTATATGAATATAATTATAGAAGACAATATTGATTTTTATGAACAATTAAATATGTCCGACTCAGACGATGAAGACGACGATTGTTGTTTATTAACGAAATCACGTCTAGATAAGAATAAAATATCCTTGCCATGTAATCACAGTTTTAATTTTATTCCATTATACAAAGAAATATGTATACAAAAGATGGGGGCGTCTAACCTAGAAACAGACTTTTTAATGTATAATCAAATTAAGTGTCCATATTGTAGACAGAAATTCGACTTTTTATTGCCACATGTACGATTAAATAAATCTGTTACCTATATTTCAGGTGTAAATACCCCACAGCAATTATGTATGTCATTTCATAAATGTAGCTATGTGTTTTCTAATGGAAAAAATAAAAATACCCAATGTAGCAAAACTGGGTATTATGAGAATGATCAATGCTATTGTACGACGCATCATAATATGTGTGCGAAAAGAAGCGCTGTTATTCCAAAATGTAAACGCGTTAAAGCCCAAACGGTTATATGTAAGTGTAAAGCGATACTTAAAAATGGAAAGCGGGCGGGTCAAGAATGTAGTGCACAAGTACTAGATGGACAAAATAACATATATTGTAAAAGGCATAGTTCTGCGTACGATGTTGTCTAAAAATTAGATCTTGTAAAAGAGAAAAATATACAAAATCAACAATGATAATAGAGCAACGAAATAGGATGTTTGTGTAGTAATAGTCTATACGATAATGCGATTTGAGGGCAAATTCGAACTCTACATTATAAGTTTGGCCTTCATTATGTCGGTATGAACATTTCTCATATGAATGGCTTCATCTGACCAGCATTGAAGACATGAACTTTTGCTAAGATTCCATTTCGGAATAATATCGGGAAGAATACCATGGAATATGCGCTCGGCACGTGTTTGATGAAAGTCAGACGTGGTAATAACAAAGTCTGGGAGCTCATCGCGAGAGAAGTTATTGTTGACCCACCGCTTTAGATAGGCAAAATTTTCAGCGGTATTTGTAGCATATTCATCGAGGACAATTTGTATACGATCAAATGATTGCTTGTCCAATAATTGTGCTGCTTTAGATGCTTCGGACATTTCGTCCGTGTTCACAATCGCATTCTTTACACCACCAGAAATAAACATAATAATGGCATCGTCGGAGGATTGAATATATTGAATAGCAGCAGATATTCTTTCACGTAGAATACGTTCATCTGACGAGCCCAAGACAACCATAACGTTGTGTTTTGTAGACAAACAAAACACTACGTAAACAAGGAAAACCAATAATCCTAGATACTTTGAAGCAAACATTTTAATTGATAATACAACTATATACGATGTATCAAATTAGAATAGTAACTTCAATTTTTTGTTGGTTAGAGAGATTCTAATCCCCCACGTATTGTTTCAAGTTTTTTCCTCGTTTTTGGGGAAATGAAAAACCTAAAAACGGATTCGGCAAAATAGGCCGATGAAATAGAGCACGTGCCTTGATATGGAGGGTCCGTTTTTTTGAGGATTCTAACCAAGCCTACCTACATCATGTAGAGGCTATACTACATGATGTAGTGGTGCCTTTTTCTAGTAAAAAACTTGGTGTTGCTTGATATATGTAGGTATGTTGTTTTTTTCATGTTTTTCAAATTGATTTTCGATTTTTAAAAATTACACACAGGTTTTTTGTGTTGAATTTTAAAAATTGGAAAAACGATTTGAAAAAGTTGTGAAAAATCGATTTAGACCATAATGCTCAGATCACCAAAAAAAATATTTACAAAATGTTACGATAATTTTTTTTATACTTTTACGAAAACGATTTAGGGATTTTTTCTTGTTTCATTATATGAAACAAATTGAAACAAATTTGAAACAAAAAATCCCCTATAAATTTTTCTGTAAAAGCTGCCTTCATGGATGTAACAATAAAAAAGATTTCACGCGCCATTTGTCCACTACAAAACATAAATGTGAAACATTTGAAACAAATTTGGAACAACAAATCCCCAAAACGGCCGATTATGGTGCGGATTTAGCATCAGGGGATAAAATGGAGCCAAAAAATCCCCTTAGCTTCTTATGTAGTAAATGTAATAATTCATACAATAGTAGGACTTCGTTATGGAGACACAAAAAAGACTGTAAGGCGGATGGGTTGAACATGGATAAATTTGAGTCAAATAATGAAATGGTATCTATAAATAATAGTAATATAGATATCAAAGAGTTGATAATGCTATTAGTAAAGGAGAATAAAGATGTTCAATTACAAATGCAACAGAACTTTTTGGATCTAATACCGAAGATTCAGTCTATGAGTAATTCATATAACAATACTAATAGTAATAATACGAACAATTTTAATATTCAAATGTTTCTCAACGATCATTGTAAGCATGCTATGAATCTAACCGATTTTATAGATACATTGCCAATTACAAGTGAGACATATGATCATACGATTGAAAATGGATTGACTAAAACAATCACTAATATGGTTGTAAACGGTTTAAACAATATGAATATATTAGAAAGACCAATACATTGTACAGATCCGTCACGGCGTATTGTGTATGTAAAAGACAATGACATTTGGGAGAGAGACAATGAGCTAGTACATTTACTTCGAGGCATTAAAAAATTGTCTCTTAAGCAACGTACATCATTAAATAAATGGCAAGATGCGAATCATGGATGGGACAGAGATGAAAATTTACAAACCCGCATGACAAAATTAGTATTTAATTCTATGACTAACATAGAAGAAGACGAAAAGGAAACTAATAAAATTATACGTGCTATTAGCAAGAATACTTACTTGTCAAGTGATATTAAGCACGAATACAAATAGATTGTGGAAAGGTAAAAATTATCAAAATATATATCTTGATAATTTTTATTGGGGTCAAGGGGGAATCGAACCCCCAACCTCTCGCACCCAAAGCGAGAATCATACCACTAGACCATTGACCCACATTATCATTAATAATAATGTCTTTAAATTGTTTTCGTACATAATATTTGTCGTACATATACATTGACTTGAATGAAAGGGTATAAATGTAATTTGTTATTATTTGTAATGGATACAAAGCAAGAATTAATCAATCATGTCAAAAAATGGATTCAAATTGATAATGAAATTATAAAGCTTCAAAAAAAAATAAAAGAATATAGGGAGGAAAAAAAGGGTTTAACTACTTCGCTAGTTGACACTATGAAGACGAATCAAATTGATTGTTTTGATATTAACGATGGTAAATTGATTTATGCTAAATCCAAACACAAAAAACCTATTAATAAAAAATTATTGTTGGAGGCACTACAGACTTATTTTAAAGATAATAATGATATGGCACAAAACATCAGTGAACATATATTAAATAGTCGCGAGGAGACTATTACGGAATCGATAAAGCGTAAGAAGGAAAAATAAAATACCTATGTATATGTAAATTATAGCTATGTCATATAGTAATAGTATATTACAACATAATACATCTGATTATCCAAACGAGTTTATGACAAAACACTACACACCCACCATTATACACGGATCGAATGATGTATTCTCGAAGTCTATATTGAATTCTATTGTGCGACATCCATTTGTAGATAATTTAGATACTAATATAAATAATATATCAAAACGCGGGAATAATATAAATATAGTTTTATATCGATTAAACACTTATAATAACAATCATTATATTGAGTATTATCTACCTGATGGTTGCTTTATATCATTTACTAGAGCGGATCGATTATTAGATAGTATAAAATATAAAATTAAGGATATACCTGGTACAAAACGATTAAAGGGCGTATTGACTTGGGATAATAAGCCATACATATTTGTTCAAGTGCGCGATAATAAACAACCAACCGATTGGTTGGTATTGTGGGATATCGTGGTTAATAAACATGTATATGGTAATTGTATTAATTCAAATACATTTGATTTCTTTTTAAAGCATCATAAATTTAGCGACTTATATATAGACAATCGTATTTGTTTAAAGCCAGTTGTGTTGTACTGTAATATTGATTCTAAATACAAGGACTATGTATCTACCTATAATTCAATACAATATTGTAGTAGAAAGAATAGTCCGCTAATTGAGTTACATACTTATATTGATGGTGATAACGTTCGTAATCTTTGTTTTATACAAGATGAGCCGATTAATTCATCGTTCGCTAGTTTGAATAAAACGAATGTAGTCATACAGAGAGATAATATAGATACTCAATGGGTTTTTAAAACAGACGTAATCATACGTTCCGATACAAAATAATTTCATTATATAGTGTATAAATGAAGTTATCTACTTTAGCTATTTTATTCGTGTCATTATTTTTAATCAACTATATAGTGACGATGATAATGAATTTTTTAGGAATTGATATTCAATTTTATGGAAGTTATTTATTATGGGTCATTGTATTGCTAATTTTCTGGGCAATTTTACCAGAACCAATAAAATATTTTGATTAGACATTATTTACTACGTTTTCATCAGATATCTCATCAAACTCTTTTAACACTCCCTTAATTATTTTATGTAGATAGTCTGGATTTATTTTGTCTTGTAAATTGTCTATTAACTCGCTTTCTAATGGTTTTCGATTATGTTTTTCCTCGAACTTAATTGACCATGATTTTGCCTCTTTTTCATACGAATCGAGTAGCAACTTCTTTCTTTTTGTCATCTCTATTATGGATGCTTGTGATGATGCGATCGAATCATCTTCGTTGGTAATAAACATTATTTCAGCTGTACTAATTAATTCATTACATATCTCAGGACGTTTAATATCTGGTTTGGTATTGCCAGTAGCATTGTTAACCTGAAGTTGTTTTTTCTGTGGGAAAGTAGTATTGAATTGGCTAATTATCTTTTCTGTGATGGATGGGCTAGTTTCCATTAAACGATCAAACTCTTCTTTACACATCTTTAACATATGTCCAACATGTAATCGTTCTTCTCTTGATTTGGCTAATTCCACTTTGATATTTCGATAGAATTTGTCCCATGAAATGGAACTAGCTCTATGTGCTTCGTTCAACTCTCCAATTTTTAAAAATTGCGCGATTGTTGTTAGAATACCTGCGAATATATTAACTGCTCCTATACCCATTTGGGCATACGTTTTAATATCATCTGGAAATTTATCCTGGGCAAAGTTGGCAGTCCCGGTTAATGTACTCATAATAATAACTGGAATTGTAAACCACGTATGTATAGTGGAATACGATTGATGAGACCTAGCATGTAGCCATCTATAACACATCGCTTTATCTGCCCATTCAACTAATATTTTTTCATGTTCTACCTTCCACTCTTGTTCTTTATTTGTTAATATATCTGTATTCGTCTGTTGAATTTCATTTCCCACTGTCACGACTGACTCGTCCATTATATTTTGTACAAATATAATTATTTTTTATTATATAAATTTATATTAAATGGAAGAGAACTTGGCAAAGGTAAAATTTGTGTTTGACAAGATAAAAGATATGCGTTTAGAAATCGGCGGATTGTTTGATATACTAGATGGTAGAATTACTAAATTAGAAGAAATATACGATGGGTTTATAAAAAATACTAAGATGTTTAAATCGGGGGATATAAAGGTATTTATATTTAGTTTAGATTCATTCTATTTTCAAAATAGTTTAATAAAACGTGAGTATAGATATTTACGCAATTATTATAATATAATCGTTAACCGTATGTATGGCGAATACTATAAATTGTTTAAATTAATTAATGAATACGTAGAAAGAAGCTTAGTTGACAATAAACTAAGTGAAATTTTACGGCATAAAAAATACCCACGGTATGACGATTTAGATGACGAGAAGGAGTACGATTTTAAATTGATAACGCAGTTGAATGAAGATATAATTAGTGTCATTAATTATTTGATTAATATATTACGGAACAAAGAGAATTCTTTAAAGTTGTATATGGACAATCAAAATTACGGGTTAAATGTAAACAATTTTGTCTCGACATTTAATTATGAAGTGGTTGTACTTCAGGAACAAATATCATTATATGAGAAGTATCTTGATTTTTTTTATCATGTTCATGAAAAATTGTTAAAACGGTTGATTACCAAAATAAGTGTATTAGATGCGCAATTGAATACAGATGTTAAATTTGAAGGTGGGTTAATTAGTACAAAGAAAGACAGTAAGGTATTGTTTGATGAAATTAATATGGATGGATTAAATAAAAAGGTAGTTAAGGACTTAAGGCGATCTATTACGCGTAGTAATATACCTGCGCAAAATGAAATATTAATTGATGGTACGGATAGTGATGAAGTAAGTGATTGTACAAATGAGTGTATACCTAATATATCATGTAATTTGATTGAGAATACTAGTGATGAAACCAATAAATTTATAGAGAATGTTCAAGATGTCTCGTCTAGGATGAGTATTGTAGAAACAATGGCATCTACATCTAACAATACATTATTAACAAGTACTACAGCAACGACAATATTTTCGATATGTAATTCTGAAAATAATACATCTACACTAGATAGTGTAGTTGTACCACATGATACAATACCATGTGAAAACGCAACTACTATAGTAAGTGACCACTCACCAACACGTTTAGACAAGATAGATGATCCAATTGAGGGGAGTTCTTTAGTATGTGATAAAAGTATTGTCACTGATGTGTTGGGCGGATTGGTAGAAACTATGTCAGAGAATAAAATAATAGATACGGCTCCTACTGTATTAGATGATATGGGACAGTCTCATACAGAGGCCATTCAACCGGTGTTGGCTGAATCTACAAATGAAACATTAGTAGATAATGTTAATAAAATAAATACGGATAATACAGAAACGAATGAATCGTCTCAGTCGACGCAAAACAATATTATTGTTCAGAATAAAGAAAACGAAATAGCTCAAGTCGAACAAACAAATATTACACCAGAAGTGGCTAAGCCAACTGTACCGGCCGCAAAATTAAATGGAGTCGCACGATCCGTTATAAACCTCAAGTTCGGTCGTAAGTAATATGATATGAATAATAATTAAAATTGATGTGCTTTATTATAGTTATATGTAATTATAATTATAACAATGGAGAAACGACTAAGTAAAAAGGTCAATGATTATATTCATGCGTTTAAAACGAGTATAGTTAATAAATTAAAGACTATACCCGTATGCGACGATAGTCGGATGGATAAGGTAGATCTAGTTACATATGTCTACGAGTATGACAAATTTGAATTTAATAAAGAGGACTTCTTAAAAAGAAAACGTGTGAAAAATATGGTTCCTGTATATGAGCGGTGTTGTGCTAAGCGGGCTACGGGAGAACAATGTACACGGCGAAAAAAGGACGATTGCTCATATTGTGGTACGCATAGTAAGGGTACTCCACATGGTATAATTAGTGACAAAATGTCTGGACAGGTACTTACAAAAATAGAAGTATGCGCGGTTGATATTAAAGGAATTGTATATTATGTTGACAACAATTATAACGTATATGATCCAGAAGATATTGTTACAAACAGAAACAACCCGCGTGTTATTGCGAAATACGAGAAACATGGAGATGTGTATACGATTCCGGATTTGTTTACATAAGGCTACATTTATACAAGTTGGACATTTTATTATCTAATTTACACCTACAAATATAGTATGTATTGTTTATTGTCTTATGAAGTTACCAAAAAACAACTTAAAAAAATGAACTAGTGTAGTATAAAATGAATTTTCAGACAGAAGAATATATTAAATCTTTTTTAAATAAATGTAAAATAGTGATAAACGACTTTGGCGAGTTGAATGGTATGCTTATACCTAGAGAAATTTTTTTAAATAAAACAGTATATAGTGACGTCAAGGAGGAGATTTCCATATTAAAACAAATATTTGCGTCTTCTTCATTGACTTCTCTCCAATCTACAGCGGAAGACAATCAACGATGGCCATTATTAAACTTGGTGCGTCAGATTCTTAAATCATGTAATTATAAAATGACGCCTAAACGTATTAGTAATGGATATACAAAGGATGGTAAGAAAGTATACAAGCGTATGTTTATTATTGAGAAATTGGTCGATGTAGGAAGCTATGAGTCAAGTGCTACAATGACAACGGCATGTGATAATACTACATCGGTTTGATAAAATAATGCATATATAACCATATGTCCTATATCTGGTTATATCGAAAAGAAAAGAAGCCGTCGGCAGACAGAAAAAATTGAAGAGTGAAATAAGAAAGAGAGGGAAGAAAGAAAGAATGGAAGAGGCGGTGAAGCGTTGTGTGTGGGAGAGTAAGGAGTGGTGTATAAAGGAGTTGGTGAGGTCGGGTTATGTGGA
>JACCDP010132569.1_pt1 | contig 21284 bp, 24 predicted proteins | sample 7445841 | NCBI WGS metagenome assembly JACCDP01 (sample SAMN15323441, study PRJNA562643) | freshwater metagenome | isolation source: river surface water | place: USA:Blue River Watershed | collected 2017-08-17
AAAACCTCTATCACTTTTGCGCACTGCAACATTTGAATTATTTTCAGGCGGATCAGGAAGGTTTGGCTCACGATCATCATCCATTTCTCCAAACATTTCGTCGTATGAACCCTCTTCGTCAAAATCACGGTCAAAAGCCAATTTCTTCATTACATTTGTTAAAGTATTTGCTTCAACATACAATCCTGCTTGATCAAATTCGTTAGCGATTTGATTTAATTTTGCTACAACTTGTTTTTTCATATTGAATTCCCTTAATGAATTATAAAGTCTTGTTCTAAAATTTTTTTTGATTATCCTCTTGCATATTTTTAATGACAAAGATATATTGTAAATTGAAGGGTCCAAAATGGCACAAATTCTTAAAACAAAATCTATTTATTACAATGATGTAAATCTTGTAGCACAACCTTGTAAAGTAAAGTCTCGTAAAGATATTCCTGTTGAATTAAATAGGATTATTGTTTCTCCTATGGAAGCGATTATTGGTAAGACATTTGCATTAAAGGCAAATGAACTTGGGCTCACTATTTGCCTTCATAGATTTTGTTCTATTGATGAACAGGTTGAACTATACAACTCTTTACCAAATCCCAGAAATGTTTTTGCTTCTATTGGGTTAAATGATTGGGATAGAGTTAACGAATTAGAAAAAGCTGGAGTAACTTCTTGGCTTATTGATATGGCCAATGGCTATATGGCTAAAGAAATTGAAGAATGCGTTTCGAAACTATCTGACAGAGCACTTATTGAAAACTTGATGATGGGAAATGTACATTCTGAATATGGATTCAATTCACTGGCTAATATTGCTGTTGATAAGTCTTTCAAAAAGTTTGTGCGTGTTGGCATTGCTGGTGGAAGTCCTTGTGCAACCAATGATTCTACTGGATATAATCGTGGTCCTATTACTGAAATAATGGAAATTGAAGGTTCAAATCCTTGGGATCCTTCTCCTATTACAAAACGTAAACCATTTATAATTGCTGATGGTGGAATAAAAAATTCTGGATATGCTGCTAAGGCTTTTGGAGCTGGAGCAGATTATGTTATGATGGGAGGCTATTTTGCAAAAGCATTCGAAGCTGAAACTCATGTTAGAGGAGATGGGTACTATTGGGGAGGTGCCTCTCACAAACAGCAAATACTTTCAACTGGTAAAGTTTATCGTCACTCTGAAGGTAAGGAGGTTGCTATACTTGATGAACTTGCACCTCTGGAGAGATTAGTAGATGAACTTTGGGGTGGTATTTCCTCAGCAGTTTCATACAGTGGTTGTAAAACTCTGACTGATTTTATTGGTAATGGTGTTTTTGAATTAAAACAAAATTCATTACCACCACGGAGATAGAAATGGTAAAAAGATTTTTCACTCAAGAACAATATGACGCTCTTCAAGATGCTGTCAAAGATTTGGGCACATTTATGACAGCAAGGGGAAGAAACACTCACTTTGCTTCTCAAAAATCTGATTTAACTGTTATTGAAGATCTTTATCGTGCAATCTTGAGAAACTACGATAACGACCAAAGTTTTTTTGAAGCATCTTCTGTGGGATGGAAAGTGACAGTTGAAAAACCTTTAAAGGTTACTGTAAACTGGAATCCATACAATTCTGAAAATTACGGATGGACAATGAACGATGTCAAGAAATAAATTTTATGACAAAACAATTTTTCAAATCAAAAGAATGTTTACAGATGAAACTGCAATAAGCATACTTGACAATATGCAAGCAGTTTACGAGGCAAAAGATTCTGACTATTCTGCTACTGGTCTTCCAATGGGCAATCTACGCAAATGTGAAGATGCTGGTATTGAAGCTTGGCGAGGATGTCTCGTAAGAATTGGCGATAAAATGTCCCGATTAGAAAACTTCCTCAAAGAAAAAGAATATCTTGTTATTTCTGAAAAAGCTGAAGATACAGTTATTGATCTTGCTAACTATGCTATTTTGATGTCTTGTCTAATAGAAGAAATAAAACCACCTCATTCTGATTATTATTTAAATCTGTCTGAAAAAGCCCAAGAATCACTCGTCAATTTATCGTATTATTGTGTTTTCCAAGCAATGTTATGGAAGAATAATGATACTGAAAATGGTTTAGTTTTCCTTGAAAAAGCATTGAGTCATTGGAAGCCTTTATGTGACTATTCTTTGGAAATGCAATGAATTTACAATTTGAAATATGCAGTTACAGAGAATACTTAAATAAATTACTCAAGAAAAAATATCCAAATGCTCGCACTGAAGATATAGAAGACTGTGTGCAAAATTCTTTAATCAAAGCGATTCGTCATTCTGATAAATTCAAAAACGAATCTAGTTTGAAAACTTGGCTTACCATCATTACTCTTAGAATGTATAGTGAATCATTCAGAAGACCATATTCCAAAAAAGAATATCTTTTAGATTCATCTAAAGAAGAATACGTTTTTGAAAATATTTCAGAACAAGATTTTTCTGAAACTTTATGCGATTCAGATCATCAAAAGAAGTTATTGCAAGAATTATTTACTGATTTAGAAGATAATGTGCATATACAAGCATTCAATATGAATGTAGTTGATGATTTAGATTACAAAGATATTGCAATATTACAAAATGTTCCTTTGGGTACAGTTAAATCCCGTGTTTTTAGAGCAAAAAAATTATTGCAAGAAAAATATCGATTAATTTCACATAAATATTATGAAACGTCGGTATAATGTTTTAAGTTTCATTTGAAAAAGGAAAAATAAAATGAAGAAAATTTTACTTTCTGTTGTTGCTATTTTTGCAGCAACATCAGCATTTGCAGGTGACATCTCATTTGGGGTTAAGCCTGTGTTTGGTCCAGCAAAGCCACCTGTCAAGGAAGGCACTGGTACTTTTAAGGCCCAGTCACTTGGCTATGAAGTTCGCAGTGTGAACGATGTCAAGATTGTTGGTATTTACGATAACAAGAATGGCAATGGAGCAGTTCAGAAGCCAGTGCAATCTTTCGAGTTTCAGGGTATCAAAGCATATACAACTGCAACCTTATCAACGAATGCAGATGTCAACAAGGCTTATGCTGGTGCTTCTGCTATGGTCAAGCTTGGCACTGTCGTACCTGGTCTTGGTGTTGATGCTGGTGTTACCGTTCGTGGACTTACACTTGATAAGTCGTTACGTCCAGTCAATTCATATCATCCAACAGTCACCCTCAACCTCGAGCCTGTAACTTTGGTTCGCCATATTACTTCAACTCCTGCTCGTACAGAGAAGACTGTTCGACAGTTTTTGAAAGACGTTTTCTAAGTTAGAAAACTTAATAAAAAATGAGTCTCCTAGACGACTCTTTACACACACACAAATCTTCCCACAAGGTGAAAGCCTGGTGGGAAATTTGCATTTATTGTTATCAACCTTTTACTACTGATACATTTGAAAAAACTTGCAATAGATGTAAACATTTTGAAAAGTTTAAAGATGAATTTGTATCAATGGTTATGGTGAAGTTTATACTTTTCACGACTATAACAATTGTAGCGTCTTCAATAATAGGACCTTCCTTATATAAATACACTCAAAATTCCTATCATTTTGCTCTTATATTAACTATTTTGAATGTAATAATAGGTATAAGTTTATGGAGAGCAGTAAAAAAAATAAGTAAATAATCCTTTTTTTATTTGCGGTGAGGAAAAAACAAAAATGCCAAGACCAAAAAAAGTTGCGATTCAAGATTTAGAAATTGAACCTGATGTTGTAGATAACATCGACATTGACTCAGAACTTATCTCTGACTTAGAAGCAAAAAAAGATTTTGATTCTATAGTTGAATCAATTGTCGAAGAAATGCCTGAGCCTGTTGTTCAAGCAAATGCAGAAGAATCAGATACAGTAAGACAATACAAAGTTTACAATAAGGGTGAACTAGTTGATGAAGTTTTGGACAATTCAACTACACTGCAAGAGTATTTATTAAAAAATAAAGAACAACTTGATAATTTTATTTATACTCTTGGCCAGCAAACAACTAATGAGGAAGATTTAGTTTTATTCAACTTGAATCCATCCGATAATAGAACTTATAAATCCCTTACTCAATATTATTTCCAAAATGGATTAGCTCCAAAACCACCTGCTATTACTGATTGGATGACATATTACAAATCTAAGTATCCTTTAGCAACAGAAGAAGAAATTGCCATTAATGTTTTTGGTCCTTTGGATTATAGTTTTGAATTAAAAGACTAGAATGTTTTATGATTTCAGAATAAAATTTGAGATTGCTCACATCAAACTCATATCTAAATCTCTTGATATTTTGAAGTCTATCAGCAAAGGCGAACTCACTAGAATAGAATCTTTATTTAAAGAAAACAAAACTCTTTACATAGAAAATAAATTAGATCTCCCAGAAATATTTGACAATAGAATGTTTAAACTTAATTCATTCTTGTCAGATATGCAAGTTCAACATTACAATAATAAATTGTTGAACGCATTGCAACTGGGAGATTTTGGCTTTTTATTATTAGACGTAAAACAAAAATTCATTGATACTGGAATCATTATGAAAAACAAAAGATTAAATAGTATCGAAGTGAATCTAAAGACTGAAGAAGTTTTAATCATTAAAAAAGCTTGTGATTTGTATTGGAATTTATTGATTGGTAATTTTGAAATCATAGAAGATATAAAATTCCATAAAACAGAACAGTTATTTTTGGAAGATTTACAAAAAGCAAGTTTTATTGCAACAAATTTTGCTAATGAAAATTTTAAAATTTCAATAAACGATAAATTTATTCATCGTAAGGCAAAGTGGGCTTATGATATTTCAAATACAATTGACAATCTTCAAAAACAAGATACAATCAAAAATATAGGAACCCTTCCTAAGTTGAAGATTACAAAAAATGGCTAAATATAAACATTCTTTTTTTCGCTACGTACCAAGCACAGAAAAGTTTAAATCAGAATTTAAATTTGTCGAATCAATAGAGAGTGATTCTGATGCTGTTCCTGAATTTCATGATCATTATTGCATCGATCACGTAGTTGATTTAGAAACAGGACAGATGAGAGTAAAAAATCATTCTGCTCCCGAATATTGTGTTTCTAAATATGTTGGGTGGTCTCTCGATCTTCCTCCTGTTGAAAAAACAAACAAGCAAGAAGTTTATATTGTGATTCATAGGAGTTCATTTTCTCATAAAAAAATTGAATTTGATGAGTTTCTTGAACCAAAAGATAAAAGATACTCACAAGAAGAATTTCAATGGCTCCTATCGATTATTGAAAAGAAATTTAATAAACAAAAAGAATGGGCAAAAGATGGAATCAAAATACCATCCCAATACGAAGATGGTACACAAGTTTTTAGAACAGAACAAGAATTTCGTGCTTTTTCATTAGGAAGACGTGCATATTTTCTTTATCATCTTGTAAATAGCCATAATTTTACGCATCTTGTTCGTCGATTAAATATAGGATATACTGGATAATGCTTGTATGTGATGTTTCTGCTGTCGATCGCCTTATTGATATGTATGGTGAGAATTTAGTTGTGTATTTTAAAAAAGAAAAATACAGACTTTACCATTTACGTGAACATTTGGTAGATGAAAATATCGAGTGTTCTTTGGATAATTTTATTGCCACATCTCACGGCATTAAGCAAAGAAACGGTGATGAGATAATTGTTTTTATAGATCCGCATCAAACAAACGATAGGGATGATATATTAGGAATATGAAAGCAAGTTTCAAAGAATTTCTTGAAAAAATAAAGTTCAGTGATCCAAGCGAATATGATTTTGACAGTGATGAATTCATAGACGCTAATATCAAAGAAACTTTAAAAAATATCAACAAATCATCTTGGTGCTGGACTTTATTTAGCTGCGAAGGACATAATCACGATGATAAATCACAATCTTTACCATATTTTGTTTTTATAGTAAAGAAAAAATGCATTCCTGTACTTCTGGGTATATTATTCGATTCTTTAGATCCGAGAGTTAATGAGCTTACAATATTGCCTTTATGTAATTCAAATTCATTAAATATTTCTTGGGGATTTACTGACGACAAATATGCTATAGTAAATGTTCATTGGGCTCATCATTTTCTTGAAGACGAAAATCAACATAAAAAATTATTAGCAGATTTTTATGATATGAGTTTTAAAATATTAGAGGCAAAATTATGAAAAACATCGGTTCTGACATTGATAAATCTATGCACGAGGATTTGCTCAATTCTTTCATCAAATTTATTGAGCATTTTTCACCAGTTTTTAATTATGCAGAAGAATACAAAAAACACGTATCTTGCGAAAGTCTCATTGATGCAAATGAAGACACAAAAGAGAAACTTCAAACTGTCGAAGAAATAAATGATTTGCTTTCATCATTAGTACCTTATTTCATCAAGTTTGCACAGCTTGAAAAAAAGTTAGAAAAGTTTTACGAATAAAAAAAGGTCTCTTTCGAGACCTTTTTTTCTATCTAATAATAATCTGTTTTTCGTGTCCAACAATAATATCTGGATCAACCCAAACATCAACACCAGCATCTTTCCACTTCCAACAAAGTGAAACGTCTTCTGATGAAAAGTCTTTACTAATATCAATCTCGTGCATTGCTGGCTCAAACCAAGGATAAGTAACCTTCTCCAGAGCTCCTTTTCTACACATCATAAATCCCATACCAGCATAAAATACCTTTGCTAATTTCTTTGGAGATTCATTTGCGATATTCTTGAGATCTGCAGGACTTAAGAATGGGAACATACCTGTCTTGAGGAAGAAATCCAAATCCCAATCCTTCACAATAGTAGAATGAGTTCCTGAAGTCGTAAGATAAATTCCACAAAGAACCTCTAAAGTACGATCTCTTTGCATCTTAGTAAACAACTGAAGTACGTGCTCTGGCTCAAATACAATATCAGAGTCAAACCACATAATATAGTCGTAATCAATCTTGCCTTGAAATGGAATTTGATGAACACCCGCTCTATTGTCAGCTCCAAGTAAGTTTGCTCTACAGTGGAAAATAACAGGACTATAATGTCTTGAAACGATAATATCAAAAGGTAAACCTCGTGATGTTGCAAGGGTTAACTTAGTCCAAGAATCGAAAAAACCAGGAGTAAATTCTTTTCCAGGAATACAACAAACAACTACAGGCTTCCTCATTTGTACATTTGGCGCTGGACTTGCCATAGGTACAGAAAGATTAGTATTGAATTTCATATTCTTATTATACAAATTTGTTTCTGATATGTAAGTAGGAAAAAACATTTGTTACTTGTAAAAATAAGTTATAACTCCTTGAAGGACCCATTTTATGAATAAATTTATTATTACCAAAGAATTAGTCAAGATTGCAAACTATCTTGACAATTCAAAAATGCATAGAGAGGCAAATTCTCTCACAAAGATTGCCGAAGATATGATGGATGAAAATATTGATCCTATGGTTTACAATCCAGATGATGAAGCTTCTGATGATTTAGATGCACAAGCTGATGATTTTGATATGTTAATCGATACATTAATGGCAGCACATAGAGAAGGCGATCTCAATGAAGAAGATATGGCTTCTATTATGAATATTCTTGAGCAAGATTCAGGCAGAAAATCAGTCGAAATGTCATATGACGATGATGACGATGATGATGATGACATTGATGACATTGATGACGATGATTTTGATATGGGGCCAGAAGATGAACCATTTGATTATGACTCAATGGAAGATGAAGAAGATAGTATGTATGGTGATGATAGAAAAGGATATATGGATAAAGATTCCGATTTCTAAATACAAATCCCCTCAGAAATGAGGGGATTTATAGTTGATTTAATATGATAACTATAGTCAATGGCAGAACTGAAAAAAATCCTAATCAAAATGGAGATTTTTTAATTTTCGGAGATATCTATAAAGATGACGTATTAATTCATTCTTTTGGTGAAGAAGGAACATCTTTATTTTCTTGGTGGATGTCGCAATCAGAAGAGTTTCAATATAATTACGCCTTGATGTTTAGTTCAATTATGGCAAACAATTACGGGTAAAAATGGCAACATATTACATAAAAACAAACGGTAATGATGCTGACACAGGTCTTTCACCATCAAATGCTTGGCAGACAATTCAAAAAGGAGTTGGCGCCGCTGGTATCACTGGCGGAGATACTCTGTATATAGCACCTGGGGATTACAGAAATACTTCATCAACCACTATAATGGCTGGTATATATAATACAACAGTGACCATCATTGGAGATGTAACTGCTTCACAATTCCCAGGTAACAGTGCTGGCCGTGTTTTGATCACAAATAGAGGTACATCAGACTTTTCCTCAAGTACATTTGCTGGAACTTTATTTAGCACTGGCGGTAAATCAAATATAACATTTCAAACTTTGTTGTTTGAAAATGGAGGCACTAACCAGACTATATTCAACATTGCAGATTCGAGTAACTTAACATTTGACAGATGTATATTTTACGGCTCATCATCTCAGCAAAATACAGCACTAGCAGCAACTGGTACTTCGGCATTATATACAAGAAATCATTTATTTACACGTTGTATTTTTTACGGCAATTCTAACAATTATTCTGACAACAATCATACTTCCGCTGTTGGTGTCACATACGATTATAATCTAACTTTGGATAGATGTTTAAATTTCGGAGTTTCTTTTGCAGGTAGTTTAATTACAGCAGCAGGCAGGGGATTTTATATGGTCAACTGCACAAACTGTTTTATGAGCTTGTCAAATACAAAGGGATTTATTGTAGCCAAAAATTGTAATTATTTGTGGTCTGCGCCGGGTGGGGGAATATTTTTACTGCAACAAGGATCTGGATCTTCAGCAACCGGAAATACTGTTGAAAGATGCGCATATACAACTACAAATACATATACACATACGGCAATTAATAATATAGTATTACCTGGCCCCATTCAATCAATGAGTGAAAATAGATTGTGGGGTTTGAATCCTAATTATGAAAGATCTGGATTTGGCGTTTCTTTAAATAACCAAGGAACCTTATATGGAACCGTTGGTATTCCTACTTTGATTGGCAGAGCAGGTTATTCAACAATGGGAGTTCCACTAACAGATTTATATGGAAATCCTTGGGATGGAGATGGAAATCCACATATTGGTGCTTACAATGATTATTCTTTATCTTCTATAAGCCGATACATACCTACTGATAGAACCAGAACATTTTTGCAAATTGAAAGTGGCTCCACGTCAAACTCAATAGAAATGTATTTAGGCGCAACTGGATTGACTGCTGCTTCTATAGGTTTAAGCGCATATTATAATAGAACAAGATCAAATCCAGTTCAAATAACTTTAATAGATACTACAATAACATCTTCTTGGACATCTGGAGGATTTGCAGAAGTAGATTCTTCATTGATGCCTGGAGTTTATAGAGTAGATGTGCCTAACGAAGCATTTGCGGTTGGTGCAAATGATGTTACAATATTAGTTCGTGGCTTGTCAGGATCAAACGGTGCTTTTGTTAATTGCCAATTGATGCCTACTTTAACTAATGCATCCATAGCTCAAACAGTCTGGACCAATACTGAGAGAACAATCACGGGTGGTATAGCAGATACTGTTACAACTCTTACAACAAGAACCGGATTTGCAATAACATCTAATCAAGATAAAAATGGATATACTATAACTGCTGGAATCGTAACATCCGTACCAACAACAGAAACTTCTTATGTTGGTATTGCTACATCAGTTTGGCAATTTGCAAACAGAACTATAACTGGAGGAATTGCTGATACAGTAACAATACTGACGACAAGATCTGGTTTTGCAGTTTCAAATATTTCTCAAATACAATCTGGGCTATCAACACTTACTATTGATGACGTAGGTTCTGCGATTGGAAATTCCCTAACATATACTGGAATAGCAACATCTGTTTGGAACTATGCAACAAGAACACTATCATCTGGTTCTGGTATTTCAGCTTATGATGTTTGGAACTTTGCGGAAAGAACAATTACTGGTGGGAGCGGTGTAACAATAAATCAAACTTTTCCAGAAAATTTTGAATTTATGCTTATCACAAAATCAGGCAGAGTCTACTTAAGCAAACCAGATATTCAAAGATTGACTTCATAATACGTTATAATGTGCCTATGAAAACTTTTTTGAAATGGGCTGGAAATAAAACATCTGTCGTAGATAAAATTGCTCCTTATCTTGTTGGAGAAACATTAATCGAGCCATTCTCTGGAAGTTGCGCAGTTTCACTTAATTCCTCATTTAAAAACTATATTTGCAATGACATAAATGCAGATATGATAAATATGTATCGTCTCGTTCAAAATAACGCAGAAGATTATATAGAAAAAGTAAAAACATTATTTATTAATGGAAACAACAGAGAAAGATATAACGAGTTAAGAACTATTTATAACACTACTCTTGATAAAGATTTGAAATCAGAAATATTCTTATATTTAAATAAACATTGTTTCAATGGATTGTGCAGATATAATAAAAAAGGTGAGTTTAACACACCATTTGGCTCATATTCTAGCCCTTATTTTCCTGAAAAAGAACTTTTAGAGTTCCATAACTATACTAAAAACAATTTTGAGTTTCTTTCTATAGATTTTTCAGAAATTTTTTTACGAGCCGACAATAGTACAGTCATTTATTGCGACCCTCCTTATTCGAAACTTACAGATACAGCAGACTTTTCAAACTATGCGAAAGACGGATTTAATCACAAAAATCATTTGCACCTTAAAGATCTTGCGATAAAATACAGTAATGATATTGGATGCACTGTTATAATATCTAATCACGATACAAGTGAAACAAGAGACTTATATAAAGATGCAAACGAAATAGTATCATTTAACGTTAAAAGAACGATATCTAGCAAAGCATCTACTCGAACTAAAGCTGCAGAGTTGCTTGCTATATATAAGGTAAAATAGATGTCTTCTAGCAATACAGGACAGAGTTTCGAAAAAACAGTGCAGTCTATCATTGAATCAACCGGAATACCTGTTGTTGATTACACTGCACTTCCTAATTACAAGACCTCATCTGATGTTCTCGTAAAGCGTGTTCCTTTTGAATCTATCTATAAGAGAAATTCTAAAACAGAATTTGTCCTATGCAAAAAAGATAGAAAGATTAGGATCGAATGCAAATTTCAATCAACAAGAGGAAGTGTTGATGAGAAATTTACATACGCTTATCTAAATGCTATCGAATCTCAACCTGAAGAAGAAATCATTTTTGTCATTGATGGGAACGGATATACTCCAGAAGCCCTCGAATGGATCAAAAATGCTACAAAAGAAAACTTATATGTGAAACCAAATGTCAAGAAAGCAATGAGAGTTTTCAATACATATGAGTTTACGAATTGGGTGCTGAACGGATATCAACACCTCTCCACAATGTAAATAAAATGGCTCCAATATCAGGAGCCATTTTTTATTCTTTCTGATATAATTGCTCTATGTATTATGCACATACTCCATCTCAGTACGATCCAAACTTATGGCACTCTTTTTTAGACCATTCTAAAACTGTTGCTGAAGAATGTAGTTATCTTGCTGAAAAAATAGGTTGTCCAAAAACTGGATTAACTTTGGGATATTTGCACGACTTAGGAAAACTTAAACCAGAATTCCAAAATAAACTAGATTTAGCATATAATAAAAATATAGATACAAGTGTGCCTCATAAAGAAGTTGGCGCATATGCATTGAAAAATCATCTTGGTGGTTATTTGAGCCTTGTTATTCTTGGACATCACAATCAAATCCCATCCAAAAGACATATTGTTGATCATTACGAAAAAACCAATCAACAAGAAACAAATGACTGTTCCAACATACTAAAATCCTTAAATCCCAATTTTGAAATAGATGTAGATGATTTTGATATCCAAAGCTGCAAAACACCTATTCAACTATACACTAGATTAAAAATATTACACTCTATGTTAGTAGAATGTGATCATAAAGATACAAGCAACTTTTACTCAAAATATAAACACATAAGTAGTAAAAGCACTAACTTTGAAAAACTAGAATCTAGCTTGGATTTTTATTTACGCAAGAAGTTCTTTGCATCATTATTTGCAGAAGAAGAATCATTGCCGTCAAATGAAATCAACAGTCAAAGAGCACAACTTTATCGGGACTGTCTCAAAGCTGCTGAAACTAAAGATAGTTTTTATGTTCTACCAGCACCCACAGGAGCCGGAAAAACATTATCGTCATTAGCTTTCAGTTTACGTAAAGCTTATTTATTTAATAAGCAAAGAATCATATTTGCTCTTCCATATACAAGCATTATCGAACAAACAGCAAATATTTATAAAGATATTTTTCACACTGATAAAAATACAGTACTCGAACATCATAGTGCCGTTGTAGATGATGAAAACGATAAAGTTTTTTGGCGAAAGAAAACTTCAGAAAACTGGGATTGTCCAATTGTTGTCACTACTATTGTGCAACTTTTCGAAAGTATTTTTAGCAATAAGCCATCAAAGAATAAAAAATTACATAATATTGTAAACAGCATTATTGTATTAGACGAAGCTCAAATGCTCCCGCTCATATACATCAAACCTATTATGGAAATGCTTAAAGTTTTTGCATACAAATATAATTGCACAATCGTAATATGTACTGCAACTCCACCATCACTTAATAATCAAAAGTCTTGGTCATTAGATGAAAAGCCTTATTGCATAGTAGAAAATGTTGACAAAATGTTTTCTGTTTTCAAAAGAGTAAGCTTCAACTATGAACGTGAAAAAACTTCTTTAGACAGCCTTATTGATAGAATAAAAAATGAAGATTCTATTTTGTGCATTGTTAATAAAAGAAAAACAGCACAAAATATAGTTTCTAAATTAAATAAAGATAATGTTTACCATTTATCAACAACAATGCATCCACATCATAGGACTAAAACTGTTGAGATTATCAAAGAAAGATTACTTAACAACTTACCTGTTACACTTATTGCAACATCTTGTGTAGAGTGTGGTGTAGACTTTGATTTTGACAAAGTTTATCGTGAACTTGCCCCATACTCTTCCATCATTCAAGCTGCTGGAAGATGCAATAGGAATGGTAAAAAAAGTTTTGGTGAAGTAACAATATTTCAAATAGAAAAAGAATCAGTGAAAGATCCAATCCTCAAAACAGGCATTGAAATCACTAAAATGATTCTAGATAAAAATATTCTTGATCTCGAAAATATTGCTAATTCAGAAACTTATTTTTCAGAACTATACAAGATTTATGACGCAGATCTAGATAAAAAAGAAATCCTGAAAGATATCAAATATCTTGATTTTGAAGCTGTTGATAGTAAATTTAAAATCATTGAACAAGATACAATATCAATAGTAATTTCTTGCCCAGAGTCTCAAGTTATTATTGATTCTATTATCAAGGACAAAACTACTGGCATAAATATTAATAGAAAACTCAGCCCGTACACAATCAGTCTTTATAATTCTGATGTACAAAGTTTTACTGTCGATACAAATATTATTCCAGGTGTAAATATTTGGACTGGAAATTATTCTTCTTTATATGGAATAAGACTCGACGTTGACAAATAAAGATTTCTTTGGTATAACAAGGATATCAAATATTCATCCCGAGTATTTAGGAGCAAATTTTAAATGAGTACTATCAAGGTCAAACTGTATGGAGATTTTGCACTCTTCAACGATGTTGTAGCAAATGTTGAGAGATATTCTTATCCAGTACCTACATTTTCAGCAGTTAAAGGAATACTCGAATCCATTTATTGGAAACCTGAGTTTGTATGGGAAGTTTTGTCAATCCAAGTCTTGAATGAAATCAAGCATCAAAACTTCTTAAGAAATGAAGTGTTGAGTCAAAAAATTGGTGTCGATCGTAAACCCATCGACATTATCAATAACAGGACTCAACGCAATAGTAAAGTGCTTGTTCGTCCCGCATATATCGTTACTGCTAAAATTGTTCAAAAAGAAAACGATACAGCACATATCAAAAAGCACTTAGAGATTTTTAATCGTAGAGTTGAACGTGGAGCTTGCTACAGAACACCTTATTTTGGAATTAAGGAATATGAATGCTTGTTCAGTTTTCCAAATGGTACTGAAACTCCACACGAAACACTAATGGGTAGTAAGAGTTTAGGCCTAATGCTTCACTCAATCAAATATGGCAAAACAAACAACGCTATATTTAAGAAGATGAAAATGGTGGATGGTCTTGTAACAGTGGAGGAGAACTAATGTTACTGCAAGATTTATATAATGATTATGATTCTATTATGGATCAAATATATGGAGATGAATACGAAAACTTACCCACTGGATTCCTTAAGAAGAATTGTCATTGGAAAGTTGTCATCGATCCAAATACTCTGGAAAGCAACTTCATCCCTTTAAATATTGATTCTAAGGGTAAAGGCGGAATTGTTATGGCACTTCCGAACACAATTCGCTCTTCCGATATCTCACCGTTTTTAGGTGCAGACAATGCTAAATATGTTTTTGGTGTATCTGTTGAACCTAAAGATCAAACTTACTTAATTAAAAGAAAACAATCTTTTATTGATTTGATGCAAAAGTGTTATGACGATACACAAATAGAAAGTATCAAAACAATAATAGCTTTCTTAAATAAAGAAGTTAGATTGCCCGATTCTTTTATTGATGCACATAACTTTTACTTTGAAGTTGTTGGACAAGAAAATTTTCTTGATAACAAATCTGTGCAGAAATTTTGGGCTGATTATTTATATCCCGCAAAAGATGATAAGTCTTCAATCAAAAGACAATGTTTAGTTTCTGGGGAAGAATCTGAAGTTGTTGATGTTGTTAAGATTAGAATCAAATGTCCGCAGTTAATGACAAAAGATCGTAAAGATAACTTTGCACTCATTACTGCAAATGATGAAGTTTTTACACACTATGGAATGAAACAAGCGCATAACATTCCTATCTCAGTCAATGCTATGGAAAAAACTCATAGCGTATTGAACGAGATTATCCGATCACCAAAGCATAATAAGAAAGTCGGAAAAAATCTCTACATTTTCTGGGCAAAACAAGATCCATTTCTTGTCTTCAATGATAACGATCCAGAAACAGTAAAAGATTTTTTCGAAAGTTTTAAGACTGGTAAGATTTGGTCAGAAAACAAACTTGACGCAAATGATCAGTTTAAAATATACGGACTTTCAAATATGTCTGTACGTTTAGTGATCAAATATATGAATAGCTTGACGATGAAGCAATTGTATCAAAATCAATACAACTGGCTTCAAAGTATACGTCTTTACAACAATGGATATAATGAGTTTCCTGAATTATGGAAGCTACTTAAAACATTGCATCGTAAAAAAGACAACAATAATGATGCTGACTATGAATCGTACATTATGAGTTCTATTCTTGATGGTCGTCCACTACCAGCATTTATATTAAATACTCTTGTCCGTAGAGCTATCTTGGACATTGTAGATAAAAATTCACCAGGTATAAGCCACACTCAAATATCATTGATCAAAGCTTGCCTATACGATAAAATACAAAGGAAAGGTTATGAAATGACAGCAGAACAAACTGATTGCAAAGACATTGCATACAATCTTGGCAGACTCTGGGCCTTGATTGAAAAACTACAAATCGAGGCATTAGGAAGTCGTCCAAATGCATCAATTACAGATAAGAACTTCTCATCTGTATGTAGCTTGCCTAACAAAACATTTGGCAGACTGCAAAGAAACATCTCTTATTATCTTCAACTAATGCGTAAAGATGATAAGAAGAAAAGTAAAGGCTATTGGCTTGAAAAAGAAATTGGAAAAGTCATGCAAACTATACCTTCTTTACCAGAGAGACTTTCTGTCGAAGAACGTGGTATGTTCCTTATAGGATACTTCCACAAGAATACATCGCTGTACACCCCTAAGTCTGAGAAGACCGAAATTGAAAATGGAGATACCCAAAATGTTGCAACCAACTGACCCGTCAAAGAAGCATGACTTCATGCTCGTATTTGAAGTTACATTAGGCAATCCTAATGGAGATCCTGATCAGGACAACTCACCTCGCCAAAACCTTGAAACCGACCAGGGACTTGTTTCCGATGGTTGTATCAAGCGCAAAATTCGAAACTTCATTGATGACTATTTTGCTAACCACGAAGGTTACGAAATCTTTGTTAAGGAAAACTCAACCCTTAACAAGAAAATCGAAGATGCTTGTACTGATTTAGGTCTATCTTTCCAATCTAAGGAGGACAAAATCTCCAAGAAGTTTGGTAAGGATAAAGAACTTGCTGTACGTGAAGCTTTATGCAAGCGATACTATGACTTGCGAATGTTTGGTGGTGTATTAACTACTGGACGTGATGCAGGGCAAGTTCGAGGACCAATCCAAATCAATACTGGTTTTAGCCTCAAGCCTATTACACTGCAAGAATTTTCTATCACTCGTAAGGCAATTACGAGGGAAGAAGAAGCAAGTAAGCAAGGCACATTTGGTAAAAAGTGGGTGGTTCCACACGCTGTATATGTTGTCTATGGACATTACAGCCCAAATGATGGTGCTATTGGGCCTCGTGCAACCGGAGTGTCTCAAGAAGATCTCGAGCGATTTTACACTGCTCTCAAGAATATGTTTGAGACAGATCGCTCAGCATCCCGTGGTCTTTTGACTGCTCGAGGCTTATATGTATTTACTCATGAATGTGCTTATGGAAACTATCCAGCACAATCACTTTTTGAGTCAATTAAAATCAACACGAAGACTGAAAAGCCCTCCTCGTTCGCTGATTATGAGATTGTTCTGCCAGATCAGCTTCCAAAGGGTGTTTCTCTTGATGTTATGATTGGCTAGTATATGTGCGAACCTAAAACGATTCCTCAAAATCCAATAGGTTCGCACATTTTTTATGCAGATTCTTGATGAAATGTTGATGACTTGAAACAATATTTCGAATTTTATTCATACTGCTTATCTTGAATCTGCCCTTTCATCCAATTAAATAATTGGATTTGGATTGAAACTTTAGAGGCGTACTTACAGAAAATTGCTACAGGGCAACTTTCATCCAATAAATCAATCGGATGTGGATTGAAACAGCAATAGATTTTAGCGTATTGAAACTAACTGCTTCCTTTCATCCAATTAAACAATTGGATGTGGATTGAAACACCTTGCTTCCAAAAAAGGTTCCTCCATTTCCAACTTTCATCCAATATAATAATTGGATGTGGATTGAAACGATGAGCTACGAATCCTGACATCAAAGGCTTTCATCCAATATAATAATTGGATGTGGATTGAAACGTAATGACGGCGGAGATCTTGGTTGCTAACGAAGCTTTCATCCAATTAAATAATTGGATGTGGATTGAAACAGCCTATGGGGAACTACTGAGAGGGTGGGTTTATGATTTTCATCCGATGTATCAATTGGATGTGGATTGAAACACGATCCAGCCAGCCTTGTTTGCTACGTCTGACTGCTTTCATCCAATTAAATAATTGGATGAGGATTGAAACACAATCCAACCAGCTCTGTTTTTGATATCTGCCTTTCATCCAATTAAATAATTGGATGAGGATTGAAACATTTCTATCTCCTTATGGCTAGTTGTTTGGTTTCCTTTCATCCAATGCAACATTTGGATGTGGATTGAAACACTGGGCACAAGCAATGTATGACAGGGTGGTGGACTTTCATCCAATATATTAATTGGATGTGGATTGAAACATCGCTTAGGGTGGAGGATACTTAAATTGCTAATTTTATTCAATCAATGTAAAATTGATTGCGGATTGAAACCCATACACAGATTTACGTTCAGTGGTTCCGTCGTTTTCATTCATCTTAAATGTTGAATGTGGATTGAAACAGAATGGCTCTTTCACTAACAGACAATTTTTCAGCCTTTCATCCAATGTTATAATTGGATGTGGATTGAAACAGACCTCTACTCAGATGTTGTCCTGACTGTACCACTTTCATCCAATATAATAATTGGATGTGGATTGAAACGATGAATAGAATCAGTGACTTCCAAGTAGTAACCTTTCATCCAATGTAACAATCGGATGTGGATTGAAACCTAACTCGTGCGTATCCAATAAGTGTCATCTTGTGGTTTTCATCCAATACAACAATTGGATGCGGATTGAAACCTCACTTGCTATCCTCGCTATTGCGTTCATTGCCTTTCATCCAATTAAATAATTGGATGCGGATTGAAACCACAGAGCATCGGTCTGTGAGCATCTGTCTTTGTAGCCTTTCATCCAATTAAATAATTGGATGCGGATTGAAACACGAATAAACTTCTCGTACTGCGCAGACGATTCACTTTCATCCAATGTAACAATTGGATGTGGATTGAAACGTAAACAACAGACCCATGTCCCCTTTTGAGCCCTTTCATCCAATATAACAATTGGATGTGGATTGAAACAAAATAAATAATCTACACATTATTGAAGCAGCCCCCTTTCATCCAATATAACATTTGGATGTGGATTGAAATAAAACTAAGACATTTGGAAAATATTGCGGTATCATATTTTACAACTCATAAATATAGTTGAGGATTGAAACACCTTTCACGTTTTCGTCGCCTTTAAGGATTACATTTAACTTGTATGTTAAATGAGGATTGAAAGAAATAACGGTCTATAAAGAACTAATGAAGCAGGTGGTATTTATTTAGCATTATTCTAAATATGGATTGAAACACCGGAGATGATTGCCCGATGTCAAAGCTTTTTCCATCCAACACAAAAATAGGGTGTGGATTGAAACACCGAATCATTTGACACTAGCGATCCAACTTTATTTTTGATATTATAATTGGATGTGGATTGAAACAACCGTGGGATAGAGTGCGGGTTTTTGAATTCTTTTTCATCTAATATAACAATTGGATGTGGATTGAAACATAGCAGCAAGACGCCATGTGGTGGTATTGCTTTATCCATCCAACACAAAAATTGGATGTGGATTGAAATAACGAGGTTGTTAGTTAGATTGTAAAAAATCCCCTTTTATTAAATAAATAATTGGGGATTTTTTTGTAAGGAATACATAAATTACATACAGTATAAAACTTATGAAATGTTCTACTCAATTAAAATAAAATTACCAAAAAATAAAGCTCAAGAATATGCTGGCTCTAACTATAATAAAAGAAATTTCAGCACACTCTTAGACAATGAAATATTAGATTTATTAAACAATTATGCAAATCATATCGCTCTTGCAAAAAATTTCAGAAATAATTTTATAATACATAATCAAGAAGACTTATTATGGGATCCTACACCTTATCAAAAACAATTTATCCAAAACTTTTACTCAAATCCCAATATTCAATTTGCTGACAATAACACAACACCAGGACAAAATAATACACTAGATGAAAACTCTGGAAAACAAATATATACTGTACTCTTAAAATCTAAACTTACACTTGATGAAATAAATCGCAACTATACTAATCTTGGACTAGAACCTCAAAACTGTATTAGATATATTGGAAAGAATTATTTCATTCCAAATAATATAAATTCAATATATATAAACGATACAAAATTACTCATTCCTACTAAAGAAATTTTTGAGCAAATGTTAAGAGACTTTGTCAAAAATAAATGGATAAAGTTGCCCCTTAACACTAGAACTTGGGATAAAAACAAATACATCAATGCCTATTATTACAATGGACTATATTATAAAATCCCCCGCACAGATTCGAGTGATTTTGCAGAGCTTAGAGAAACGTTTGATAAAGTAAAAAATGAATTAACGCCTCTATTAGAATTACAAAGTTTCACAAAAGAATCTATTAGCGCATTAAGAGAAAATCTTACAAACCCAACTTCTTTTGAATATGAAAAATATAGAAACTCTCTTCCAGATTGTTATAATGCAAGAACAAATCAATTAGCAAAATATTTTCCAGATGAAGATTCTGGAATAAATTACTATGTACCAATTTATGATGGACTATCTCAAGATGTACGAGAAGAACTACAAAAAGATATAATAACTTCCAACAGTATTGCTAATGAAGTATTTCGAGAAATTAAAGATAATCAAAAAGATTTACTTAGCATAGAAAGAGATTTCGAAACTGAATTTAAATGTTTTAGAGATCCAAGATTTTCTGAATTTTTAAAAACATTAGATAAGATAGATAATAAACCTGAAGATAGAAATATTTTCAGATTTTTATTCAATGCTCTGCAATATCGAGGAATAGAAAAAATCTCAGGCATTAGAAGTTTCAATATTTCTACAGACCATTTTAAAACAGAAAAATCAAACTTGCCCGAATTTCAATTGTTTTGGAATAGAGGATGGTACTGCAAAACAAATGTACTACAAGAAAATGAACTTAACTTAAATGGATTCAAATTAAAAAAAGCAAAGTTCTCACCAGAAAACTATAAATTCGACGCTGTATTACATAAAAATAATAAAGTTTACTGCATACTAGAATATGATGGATTAGATCACTTTAGACCCAGAAATGAATCTTCTAACTTCTTACTAAAATTAACTTCAGACCAAATAAAATGCGCCTTTGTTGAATACTTGAAAAATAATGATCAATCAATAAAAATCATTAGAGTACCAGACTACAAAAAACTACAAAAGAATGACTCTTGGAAAAATGATTTTAAACAATTTATCGTAAATAAACTTAATGAATACTTAGGAAACCAACAAGCAACTGAAACAATTAATCCCGCAATAAGAGAAGTACCAGCATACAAAATAAGAAAGATGATAAAATAAAACTATGAACGTTTTACTTATCCTATACGCATTCTCAGCAACACCACTTTTCATATTCCTAATAACAAGAGCATTTCGAGCAAAAGGAAAACATAAAAGATTGTTCTTCTCTTTCTGCGCACTATATATATTATTAGGACAAATAATGTTCTTCTTCTCCAATCATTAAAAGAAAAATCCCCCGACTAATTCGAGGGACGTAAATCTTTCTTTGTCGCTTCTAACGCATCTTCAAAAGATAAATCATCATCTAAATAATAACTACCAAAAATTACACTCGCACTAGATGGATCTTCTGGAAACATATTTTCGAGCGTTCCCTTAAATTCAATCATACGAAGAACTTTATTTAATCTTGCCACTGCCTCATCAACACTCATTCCCATACCAAATATATATTCTTCTAATTGCTTATATGCATACTTTTTC
>JACCDP010465128.1_pt1 | contig 21284 bp, 21 predicted proteins | sample 7445841 | NCBI WGS metagenome assembly JACCDP01 (sample SAMN15323441, study PRJNA562643) | freshwater metagenome | isolation source: river surface water | place: USA:Blue River Watershed | collected 2017-08-17
CCAGTACGCGCTGGTGCGCAGCATGCCGGGGCTGGAGAACGCACACATCCTGCGGCCGGGCTACGCCATCGAGTACGACTACTTCGACCCGCGCTCCCTGAAGAGCAGCTTCGAGACCAAGCAGATCGGCGGCCTGTTCTTTGCCGGCCAGATCAACGGCACCACCGGCTACGAAGAGGCGGCGGCGCAGGGCCTGTTTGCCGGCATCAACGCCGCGCTGCAGTGCCGTGGCGAAGGCCCGTGGCTGCCGCGCCGCGACGAGGCCTATCTGGGCGTGCTGGTGGACGACCTGATCACCAAGGGCGTGACCGAGCCCTACCGCATGTTCACCAGCCGCGCCGAGTTCCGGCTGCAGCTGCGCGAGGACAACGCCGACATGCGCCTGACCGAAGCCGGCCGCCGCATGGGGCTGGTGGACGACGAGCGCTGGGATTCGTTCTGCCGCAAGCGCGACGCGATCGACCGAGAGTCCGAGCGGTTGAAGTCCACCTGGGTGAACCCGCGCAACCTGCCGGCCGACGAGGCGCAGCGGGTGTTGGGCAAGGAGATCGAGCGCGAATACAACCTGGGCGACCTGCTGCGCCGCCCGGATGTGAGCTACGCCGGGCTGATGTCGCTGGATGGCGGCAAGTACGCGCCCAACGCGCCTAACGCGTCCAACGCGCCCGGCCAACCCCGGCAACCGGGTGAGGCGGACGCCGACCCGCGGCCGGTGGTTTCACGTGAAACACTGGGCGACCTGTACGAGCCGGTGGTGGAGCAGGTGGAGATTGCCGCCAAGTACTCCGGCTACATCGAGCGCCAGAAGACCGAGGTGGAGCGCGCCGCCTACTACGAGAACCTGCGCCTGCCGGCCGACCTGGACTACATGCAGGTGGCGGCGCTCAGCATCGAGGTGCGGCAAAAGCTGAACAAGCACCGGCCCGAGACGCTGGGCCAGGCCTCGCGCATCTCGGGCATCACCCCGGCGGCGATTTCGCTGCTGCTGGTGCACCTGAAGAAGAGCAAGTTTCGCGGCTTTGCCGACGAGCGGGCGGCCGAGCCGGCTTGATGCTTGGCCGGGTGCCGGCGCGCGGGCTCAAGCGCGCCGCCGCGGACCCGCCCTCAACCCCCCGAACATCGTGAGTTCCAACGCCCCCGACGCTGCCGCCGCCCACCTGCGCCCCGACCTGCTGGCAGGCGTTCAGGCGCTGGGCCTGAACCTGAGCGACCATCAGATCGACCAGCTGCTGGCCTATCTGGCGCTGATCGCCAAGTGGAACCGGGTCTACAACCTGACCGCGGTGCGCGATGCGCGCGAGATGCTGACGCACCACCTGCTGGACAGCCTGGCGGTCATCGGGCCGCTGCGGCGCCAGTGCGGGCACCTTGCGGCGCCGCGGTTGCTGGACGTTGGCTCGGGCGCGGGCCTGCCTGGCGTGGTGATTGCCATCTGCTGCCCGGGCATCGATGTGAGCTGCGTGGACACGGTGGCCAAGAAGGCGGCCTTCATCCAGCAGGCGGCCGGGGCGCTGCAACTGCCGAATCTGCATGGCATCCATGCCCGGGTCGAGAACCTGTCGGGCCCCTTTGATGTGATCAGCTCGCGCGCCTTTGCCTCGCTGGCAGACTTTGCCGCCTGGTCGGTCAGCGCCTTGGCGCCCGGGGGCGTGTGGATGGCGATGAAGGGCAAGCACCCGGCCGATGAAATCGCGGCGCTGCCGGTGCCGGGTGCTCAAGGGGGCGCCGGTCAAGGCGCCGCCATCGACGTGTTTCACGTGGAACAGCTGACGGTTCCGGGGCTGAATGCCGAGCGCTGCATCGTCTGGATGCGGCCGGCGGCCTGAGCCGCTGTACCCTCACGTACACTCGGGCCCTCACTCCAAGGCCCCCATGTTCGGTATCGCTGATTACGGCGCCTTCGTTGCCGCCGTCGTCCTGTTCCTGCTGATTCCCGGCCCAGGCAACCTGGCGCTGATCACCTCCACCGGCAAGGGGGGCATTGCGGGTGGGCTGGGCTCCACCTTCGGCGTGATCGCGGGAGACCAGGTGCTGATGTGGGCCGCGGTGGCCGGCGTCGCTGCCTTGCTGGCCACCTACCCGGCGGCGTTTTTTGCGGTGCAGTGGGTCGGCGCGGCCTACCTTGCGTGGCTGGGCTTTCGCATGATCACCGCCAAGCCGGGCGCCGCGCCGGTCATTGACATCCGCGTGGGGCACTACTTCCGCCAGAGCCTGGCGATCACCCTGCTCAACCCCAAGGCCATCGTGTTCTACATGGCCTTCTTCCCGCTGTTTGTGGACCCGGCGCGCCACCAGGGGCTGCTGACTTTTGGCGTGATGGCCGCCACCATCGCGGTGCTGACCTTTGCGTACGGATTCACCGTGACGCTGCTGACCCATTTTCTGGCCGAGCGCATGCGCGCCAACCCGGTGGTCGGTCGCTGGCTGGAAAAGCTGGCCGGCGTGTTTTTGATCGGCTTCGGCGTGAAGCTGGCCCTCTCGAAGTGAGCCCATGAAGATCTTTTGCGTCGCCAACCAGAAGGGTGGGGTCGGCAAGACCACCACCACCGTGAACCTGGCCGCGGGCCTGGCCAAGGTGGGCCAGCGCGTGCTGATGGTCGACCTGGACCCGCAGGGCAACGCCACCATGGGCTCGGGCATCGACAAGCGCAGCCTGCAGCTCAGCGTGTACGACGTGCTGCTGGAATCTGCCAGCATCCGCGAAGCGGCGACGCTGGCCGACAAGTGCGGCTACCAGGTGCTGGGCGCCAACCGCGAACTGGCCGGCGCCGAGGTGGAGCTGGTGGGCCTGGAGCGCCGCGAAAAACGGCTCAAGCAGGCGCTGGACGCAGTGCAGGGCGACTACGACTTCGTGCTGATCGACTGCCCGCCGTCCTTGAGCCTGCTCACCCTCAACGGCCTGTGCAGCGCCCATGGCGTGATCGTGCCGATGCAGTGCGAGTACTTCGCTCTCGAGGGGCTGACCGACCTGGTCAACACCATCAAGCAGGTGCATGCCAACCTCAACCGCGACCTCAAGATCATTGGCCTGCTGCGGGTGATGTTCGACCCGCGCATCACCTTGCAGCAGCAGGTGAGCGAGCAACTCAAGGCGCATTTCAAGGACAAGGTGTTCGACACCGTTATCCCGCGCAACGTGCGGCTGGCCGAGGCGCCCAGCTACGGGCTGCCCGGCGTGGTGTTCGACCCCGCGGCCAAGGGCAGCCAGGCCTTCATCGATTTTGCCCTTGAGATGGTGCGCCGCATCGATACGATGTGAGCGAATACTTTCAATATAAGCCTCATGAAACCGGCACAAGTGCTCATCCTGCCGGGGTGGCAAGGCAGTGGCCCAACCCACTGGCAAAGCCTGTGGGAGCAGCGCCATCACTACACCCGGGTGCAGCAGCACGACTGGGCGCGGCCGCTGCGCGGCGACTGGGTGGCGCGGCTGGAAGACGAAATCGTCGACCGCGAAGACCAGGTGGTGCTGGTGGCGCACAGCCTGGGCTGTGTGCTGGCGGCGGCCTGGGCCACGCACTCGCGCAACGCCGCGCGGGTCAAGGGCGCACTGCTGGTGGCGCCCTGCGACAGCGAGCGCGCCGACCTGCGTCAGGTGCTGCGCACCTGGGCGCCCGTGCCGCAGCAGGCCTTGCCCTTCACCAGCGTGGTGGTGGCCAGCCGTGACGACCCGTACTGCGACTTTCCCCGGGCGCAGGCCTTCGCGCAGGCGTGGGGCGCGCAGTTCATCGACCACGGCGCCTGCGGCCACATCAATGCCGACTCGGGCCTGGGCAGCTGGCCCGAAGGCCATGTGCTGCTGCAAGACCTGATGGGCCTGTGACGCCACCCGCCCGCCGCACCACTGCACCGAACTCACCCCGCCACCTTTTCTTCACTGCATACCCATGGTCACCAAGAAACCCAAAGGCCTCGGCCGCGGCCTCGAAGCACTGCTGGGCCCGAAGATCGACGACGACGCTGCCGCGCCGGCCAACCCGGGGCAGCCGGCCTCGCTCAAGCTCGACGACATGGTGCCGGGCATGTACCAGCCGCGCACCCGCATGGACGAGGGCGCGCTGTACGAGCTGGCCGAAAGCATCAAGGCGCAGGGCATCATGCAGCCGATCCTGGTGCGCCGCCTCGGCGCAGGGGCGAACGCGGGCAAGTACGAAATCATTGCCGGCGAACGGCGCTTTCGCGCGGCGCGTCTGGCCGGGCTGGACAGCGTGCCGGTGCTGGTGCGCGACGTGCCCAACGAGTCGGCCGCCGCGATGGCACTCATCGAGAACATCCAGCGCGAAGACCTCAACCCGCTGGAAGAGGCGCAGGGCCTGCAGCGGCTGATCAAGGAGTTCGGCCTGACGCACGAGCAGGCGGCGCAGGCGGTGGGCCGCTCGCGCAGCGCGGCATCGAACCTGCTGCGCCTGCTGAACCTGGCCGACCCGGTGCAGACCATGCTGCTGGCCGGCGACCTGGACATGGGCCACGCGCGCGCGCTGCTGTCGCTCGAGCGCGCCGCGCAGATCACCGCAGCCAACCAGATCAGCGCCAAGAAGCTCTCCGTGCGCGAGGCCGAAAGCCTGGTCAAGCGCATCGGCGCCGAGTTCAACCTGGTCTCGCCCAAGCCGAAGAAGGAAAAGTCGCGCGACCTGAAGCGGGTGGAGGAAGAGTTGGCAGACCTGCTGACGGCGGCGGTGGAGATCCGTGTTAAAAAACGTGTCAAGCGCCACGGCCGGGTGGAAGAGATGGGCGAGCTGGCCGTGCAGTTCGGCTCGCTGGACGAGCTCAACGGGCTGATCGACCGGCTGCGGCGCGGCGAATGACGTATTTCAATCGCGCTTTCAGTGAGCGCGCCGTCACAACGATGAACTGAGGGAAGGCACCATGCAACGCATCCACACCGCCGTCGCCGCCGTGGCACTGGCCATCGCCGGCCACGCATCGGCGCAAGACCTGGGCCGGGGCTCCGGCCCGGTCACCGGCAGCGCCGGGCCGCAAGGCTCGCAGGGCGCGAGCACGCAGCTCGAGAAGTGCGCCAAGCTGCTCGGCACGCTGGCGGTCAACGAGCCGCAAGACGCGGTGTCTGCCGCACTGCGCGGCTACGGGCTGACGTCGCCCACCGGTCTGATCCGCCTGATCATCCAGCAGTCGGGCTGCTTCACCGTGGTCGAGCGCGGCCGCGCCATGCAAAACATCATGCAAGAGCGTGCGCTGGCCGAAAGCGGGCAGCTGCAGGCGGGCTCGAACATCGGCCGCGGCCAGCTGGTGGTGGCCGATTTCGTGCTCACGCCCGACGTGGTCTTCAGCAACAACAACGCAGGCGGCGTGGGCGCAGCCATCGGCGGCCTGTTCGGCCCGATCGGCGCGGTCATCGGTGGCGGCCTGCGCTTCAAGCAGGCCCAGACATCGATGCTGGTGTCCGATGCGCGGTCGGGCATTCAGGTGGCGGCGGCCTCGGGCTCGTCACAGAAGACCGACTTTGCGATCGGCGGCATTCTGGGCGGCGTGGGCGGCGGCCTGGGTCTGGGCGCCTACGAGAACACCGCCGAGGGCAAGGTGGTGTCGGCCTCGTTCCTCGACAACTGGAACCAGATCGTGCGCGCGATCCGCGACAACCCCTCGCTGGTGCAGGCGCAATCGGCGGCCAGCCAGGCCAACGCCGCCGCCAGCCTGCAGGCCAACGCCGCCGGCGCCGGCGACGTGATGGTGCCGCGCATTGCCGGCGTTCGCGTGCTCAAGACCCCGGCCGACAACGGTGCGCTGCTGGTGCAGCTCAACCGCAACGACGAGGTCATCTTCGACGGCAAGGAAGAAAACGGTTACCTGAAGGTGACCACCAGCAACGGCGACGGCTGGGTCAAGAAGACGCTGATGCGCAAGCCCTGAAGCGGCGCTGCCGAACAAGAAAGGCCACGCACTGCGTGGCCTTTTTGCTTGCGGATCAGCAGGGTGCAGTCAGGCCGCCCCGCCTCGCTCACAGCGCGAAGATCTTCCCCGGGTTCATGATGTTCTTGGGGTCAAGCGCGCGCTTGATGGTGCGCATCATGTCTACCGCCCCTGCGCCGGCCTCGGTGACGAGGAAGTCCATCTTGTGCAGGCCGATGCCGTGCTCGCCGGTGCAGGTGCCCTCCAGACTTAGCGCGCGCGCCACCAGCTTGTTGTTCAGATCTTCGGCGGTGCGGCGCTCTTCGGCGCTGTTCGGGTCGATCAGGTAGCCGAAGTGGAAGTTGCCGTCGCCCACATGGCCGACCAGAAAGTACGGGATGCCGCTGGCGTCCACCTCGGCCACCGAATCCAGCAGGCAGTCGGCCAGGCGTGAGATCGGCACGCAGGTGTCGGTGCTGATGGCGCGGCAGCCGGGGCGGCTTTGAATGGCCGCAAAGTAGGCGTTGTGACGCGCGGTCCACAGGCGGGTGCGCTCCTCCGGCGTGGTGGCCCACTCGAAGTCCTGGCCGCCGAATTCGCGCGCCAGTTCCTGCACCGTCTCGGCCTGCTCCTTCACGCCGGCCGGCGAGCCGTGAAACTCCATCAGCAGCATCGCCTCTTCGCGCAGGCCGAGCTTGCTGTGCGCGTTCACCATGCGCACGGTGTTGCTGTCGATCAGCTCCACGCGCGCAATCGGCACACCCAGCTGGATCATCTGGATGGTGGTGCGCACCGCGGCCTCGATGCTCGGTAACGCGCAGATGGCGGCCGAGATCGCCTCGGGCAGCGGGTAGAGCTTGAGCGTGATCTCGGTGATGACGCCCAGCGTGCCTTCGCTGCCCACCATCAGGCGCGTGAGGTCGTAGCCGGCGCTGGACTTCTTGGCGCGGGTGCCGGTGCGGATCACTTCGCCGCTGGCAGTCACCACCTCCAGGCCCAGCACGTTCTCGCGCATGGTGCCGTAGCGCACCGCGTTCGTGCCGCTGGCGCGGGTGGCGCTCATGCCGCCCAGGGTGGCGTCGGCCCCCGGGTCGATCGGGAAGAACAGCCCGGTGCTCTTGATCTCTTCGTTGAGCTGCTTGCGCGTCACGCCGGCCTGCACCGTCACCGTCAGGTCTTCGGGGTTGATCGCCAGCAGCTTGTTCATGCGGCCCAGGTCGATGCTGATGCCGCCCTGCACCGCCAGCAGGTGGCCCTCCAGCGACGAGCCGACGCCAAACGGAATGATCGGCGTGTCGTGCTGGGCGGCCAGCTTCACTGCGTCGGCCACGTCCTGCGTGCACTCGGCAAACACCACCGCAGCGGGCGGCGGCACCTGGAAGGACGATTCGTCGCGGCCGTGCTGCTCGCGCACCGCCATCGCGGTGGAGCAGTTGGCGCCAAAGCGCGCTTTCAGCGCAGCGATCAGCGCGTCGGGCACCGGGCGCTGTGCGACTTCGGGCACCAGATGGGTGAGCGTGGCGGGAGCGTTCATGCGCGACTCCTTCGGGAACAGCCTGAGGATGAGCCGGCCATTCTACGAAGCAGGGCCAGCGGCGGGCTCAAAGACCGCGCAGCGCCTGCGCCCAAAGCGACAGCCCGCTGGCCACCAGCAGCACCAGGATGGCCTGTCGGATGCGCGCAGCCGGCAGCCGGTGCGCCAGGCGATGGCCCAGCACCATCGCCGCAAGCGCCACCGCCAGCAGCGGCGCCATCCAGGCCCAGATCTGCGGGTCGCTCCAGCGCCCGCTGAGCGCCAGGGTGAGCGAGCCGATGCCCGACAGCAGCACCAGGCACATCACGATGGTGGCGCGCAGGCGCTGGCCGTCGGCAATGCGCCGCGCCAGGTGGCTCACCACCACCGGCCCCGAGGTGCCGAACAGCACCTCGATCACGCCGGCCAGCGCGCCGCTGGCGGGCACCGAGTCGAACAGGCCGCCGCGGGCGGGCGGCACAGAAGCAGAACCCTGCGCCGCACGCATGGCCCACAGGCCGCGCACACCCACCCAGATCACGTACGCACCCAGGGCGGCCACCAGCCAGCGGCTGCCGTTCACACCGGGCAGGGTCAGCAGCAGCGCGCCCAGCACGCAGCCGGCCACGATCCACGGCAGCAGCCGGCGCAGCAGCGGCGCATCCACCAGGCGGCGATTCAGCCCACCCAGCAGCAGGCTGCCGGCAAAGTCGAGCAGGATCACCAGCGGCACCACGCGCTCGAGCGGCCACACCCAGCTGAGCAACGGCACAATCACGAGTGCGGAGCCGAATCCGGTCACCCCCAGCACGAAGAAGCCCGCCGCAATCACGGCAGGGATGAAGACGACATCGGGCATGGGTGGGGGCGCAGTTCGCCCGACCATACCGCAAAGCCAGTACGCAGCAAGGACACCGCCATGGGCAACCGCCTCTCGCAAATCGCCACCCGCACCGGAGACGCCGGCACCACCGGCCTGGGCGACAACAGCCGCGTCTCCAAGAACAGCCTGCGGGTGCACGCCATGGGCGACGTGGACGAGCTCAACTCCAACATCGGGCTGCTGCTGTGCGAGGACATGCCCGCCGATGTGCGCGAGCTGCTGGTGGAAATCCAGCACCAGCTGTTCAACCTGGGCGGCGAGCTGTCCATCCCCGGCTTCGAGCTGCTCAAGCCCGAGGCGGTGATCGCGCTGGACGAGGCGCTGGAGCGCTACAACGCGCAGCTGCCCAAGCTCAAGGAATTCATCCTGCCCGCCGGCAGCCGCGCCGCGGCGCAGGCCCATGTGTGCCGCACCGTCGCGCGCCGCGCCGAGCGCAAGGTGGTGGCGCTGGGCAACGAAGAGGCGCTGAAGGACGCGCCGCGCCAGTACCTCAACCGCCTGAGCGACCTGATGTTCGTGCTGGCGCGCGTGCTCAACCGCATGAACGGCGGCGACGACGTCTACTGGAAGAGCGAACGCCTCAAGCGCGAGGGCTGATCTGCCGGCTGCGCTCAGCGTGGCCCGAGGATCGCCATGGTGATGCGCGAGGTGCAGGTCAGCTCGCCGGCGTCGTTGTGCATCTCGATCTGCCACACATGGGTGCTGCGCCCGCGGTGCACCGGCCGCGCGATGCCCGTCACCCAGCCGCTGGAGGTCGCCCGGATGTGGTTGGCGTTGATGTCCAGGCCGACTGCGCGGTGGCCTTCGGGGCAGCTGTAGGCCGCGCCGCACGAGCCCAAGGTTTCCGCCAGTACCACGCTCACCCCGCCGTGCAGGATGCCGTAGGGCTGGCGGGTGCGCGCATCCACCGGCACGCGGGCGCGGATGAAGTCGGGCCCGACCTCAAGGAACTCCATGCCCAGGTGACCGGGCGCGGTGCCCACGTGGACGGCGTTGAGGATCTCCACCGACACCGGCTTTTGCCAGATGGACGAAGGTGCGGCGGGGTCGTGCGCGGTGCTCATGGGTGCATCTTGCCGCAAGCGCGGCCCCCGTTCCAAGGCCGGCCACGCCCCTGCTAACCTTGCCGGCATGAGCGCAACACCTCACACCGCAGCCGCTGCCGGCGCACCGAACACACCGCTGATCCAGCTATACACCGACTGGCTGCGCGATCAGCGCGGCCTGCGCTTCGATAGCTACGACGCGCTGTGGCAGTGGTCGGTAAGCGACCTCGATGCCTACTGGCAAAGCATCTGGGACTATTTCGAGCTGCGCTCGCCCACGCCGCACACCGCGGTGCTGCAGGCCAACGTGATGCCCGGCGCCAAGTGGTTCCCCGGCGCGCAGGTGAACCTGGCGCAGCAGGTGATGCGGCATGTGCAGCCCGCCGGTGCGGCCGGTTTGATGGCGCTGATCAGCCGCAACGAGCGCGGCAACCACCGCGAGCTGAGCTGGCCCGAACTGCAGCGGCAGGTGGCCTCGCTCGCACTGCACCTGAAAGCGCAAGGGCTCAAGCCGGGCGACCGCGTGGCGGCCTACCTGCCCAACATCCCCGAGACCATCGTCGCCTTTCTGGCGGTGGTCAGCATCGGCGGCGTGTGGAGCGTGTGCGCGCCCGACATGGGCACGGCGGCGGTGCTCGACCGCTTCAAGCAGATCGAGCCCACGGTGCTGATCGCCTGCGACGGCGTGACCTACGGCGGGCGCGACTTCGACCGCTGCAGCGTGGTGGCCGAACTGCGCGCTGCGCTGCCCAGCGTCAAGCACGTCATCGTGCACCGCAACCTGGGCGTGGGCGATGCATCGATGGCGCTGCTGGAACCTTTCACGCGGTACGAGGACACGATCGCGCGCAACGATGCGGATGTGGCTGCCTTCGAGCCGATGTGGCTGCCGTTTGACCACCCGCTGTGGATCGTCTATTCCAGCGGCACCACCGGCCTGCCCAAGCCGATCGTGCATGGTCATGGCGGCACGCTCGTCGTGATGCTGGCGCAGCTCGGCTTGCAGCACGACATCGGCTGCAGCTACCGCGCCAACAACTTCGGCGAACGCTTCTTCTGGTACAGCTCCACCGGCTGGATCATGTGGAACGCGCAGATGGGGGGCCTGCTCAACGGCACCACCTGCTGCCTGTACGACGGCAACCCCGGCGGCAGCAAGGATCGCCCCGACTGGACCACGCTGTGGCGCTTCGCCGCCGAGACCGGCGTCACCTGGTTCGGCGCGGGCGCGGCCTTCTACGCCAACTGCCTGAAGGCGGGCGTGGACCTGAGTGCGCTGCCCGCGCTCAAGCGCGTGCGCACGCTGGGCACCACCGGCTCGCCGTTGAGCGAAGAAGCGCAGCGCTGGGGCACGGCGCAGTTCCGCCAGCTGCGCGGACTGCCGCCGCGGGATGCGGCTTCGCCGGTGCTGGCGGATGACGACATCTGGTGGCTCAATATCAGCGGCGGCACCGACTTTGCCGGCGCCTTCATCGGCAGCCACCGCGAGCTGCCGCAGCGCGTGGGCGAGATGCAATGCCGGCTGCTCGGCTCACGCGTGGAGTCGTGGAACGAGCAGGGCGAGCCGGTGCACGACGCGGTGGGCGAACTGGTCTGCACCCAGCCCATGCCCTCGATGCCGCTGTACTTCTGGAACGACGCGGGCGGCCAGCGCTACCTGTCGAGCTACTTCGACATGTACCCCGCGGGCCACGGGCGCCACGGCGGCCAGGGCCCGGTGTGGCGGCACGGCGACTGGCTGCGCATCACGCCGCATGGCGGCTGCATCATCTATGGCCGCAGCGACGCCACCATCAACCGCCACGGCCTGCGCATGGGCACGAGTGAGCTCTACAGCGCGGTCGAGGCCTTACCCGAGGTGCTCGATTCGATGGTGGTCGACCTCGAATACCTCGGCCGCGAAAGCTGGATGCCGCTGTTCGTGGTGCTGCGCGAAGGCGTGGCGCTGGACGACGCGATGAAGCAGCGTATCAGCAGCGCCATCCGCACCGCGCTCAGCCCGCGCTTCATTCCGGATGAGATCGTGCAGGTGGCCGAGGTGCCGCGCACGCTGTCGGGCAAGAAGCAGGAGCTGCCGATCAAGAAGCTGCTGCTCGGCCAGCCGCTGCACAAGGTGCTGAACAAGGACGCGATGGCGAACCCGGGCTGCCTGGACTGGTACGTGGCGTTTGCGCAGGCGCGCCTACGCTGACCCGAAGTGATCGCGCGGTGAGGTGATCACGCGGCCGGGGTATGGCCGCTGCAGCAGCAGTTGATCGCCGGTGATGAGTTCCGCTGCGGGCTCGCTAGCCATCAGCGCCCACAGATGCGCGTCGCCTGCATCGGGCGCCGGTTGCGGTGGTGGCGCTGCGGGCTCCCGCCACAAGGCGTTGGCGGTGATGGTGGCCAGCAACTCGTCGATCTCCGCTTCAGTCAACCGGTGCGTGGCCAGCAGCCGCGGCCGAAGCAGCACGGATCGGTATTCAGCCAACAGCGCGGGCGACAGCAGGAACAGCAGGCTGCCGTCGATCATGGCGTTCAGCACCCGCGCGGTCGGACTGTCGCCGTGGCGCGTGATCAGCGCCGCCACCAGAACGTTGGTGTCGACGATGAACAGCCGCGTCATCGCGCGGCGCGGTGGGCGCGTGTTTCCTGCAGCGCCATTTCCATGGCCTGCGCATCGTCCAGGCCGGCTTGCTCCCGCGCCCGGGCGACGAGGTCGCGCGCTGACGCCATGGGCTTGATGCCGCGCAGGATCAGCCCTTCTTCGATGAGCTTGCCGATCGATCGGCCCTGCCGCGCAGCCGCCTCTTTCAGCGCCTGATGCAAGGAGTCATCCAGGGTGATCGTCAGTCGGGTCATGTTGGTTGGCGCGGAGTCTGATGCCGGGGCGGACGGGGCACCAGTGTATCACCAGCGCATCAATGCACCAACTCACCAGCCCGCCGACCTGAGCCATGGCATTGCGCAGCCCACCGGCCAGACCTCGGGCCGATCAGCATGGCGCCCGTTCAGGCTTTGCGGTTCACCAGCACGATGCCCGCCGCCACGCCGGCCAGCGCGATCACCAGCTGCAGCGTCAGTGGCTCGCCGAGCAGCACCACGCCGAACACCAGTGCAAACACCGGCGTGAGGAAGGTGAACGACGACATGCGCGTGGCAGGGTAGTGCCGCAGCAGCCACATCCACGCCAGGTAGCTGGCGAATGCGCCCACCACCGTCTGCAGCGCGATCGAGCCCCAGGCCCACGCGGGGTAGCTCAATGACCAGCGCTCGCCGAGCGCCAGCGAGAAGACGGGCACCACGAGGGTGGTGACGGCCACTTGGTAGAACAGCGTCTTCTCGGCGCTGGCGGTGGCGAGCTTGCTGCCACGGATCACCAGCGTGGTCAGGCCCCACAGCGTGCCGGCGGCCAGGGCCAGCGCATCGCCGCGCAGCTGGTTCGGGCCGGCCTTGGCGCTGGTGAAGCCTTCGCTGAACGCAAACGCCACCGCCGCAAAGGCAATGACCAGGCCCGCCCACTGCACACGCGCCAGCCGCTCGGTGGGCACGATGCGCGGCAGCAGCAGCGCCACCACGAAGGGCGAGGTGTAGAGGAACACCGTCAGGCGCGAGGCGCTGGTGTCGCGCAGGCCCAGGTAGATGCAGGTGAACTCGCCGGCAAACAGCACGCCGGCCAGCAGGCCCGCGCGCAGGGTGCCGTCGCGCTGGAACAGCTTCACGCCGCGCCACAGGCACCAGATCCACAGCAGCGCGGTCGCGCCGGCAAAGCGGATGGCGGCCTGCCACAGCGGCGGCACCTCGGCCACGGTGGTCTTGATCAGGATCTGCTGGAAGCCCCAGAACAGGCAGCACGCCAGCAGCAGCGAGGTGGCCAGCGTGTCGAGCTGGGTCTTGCGGTCGGTCATCGTGCGGCGGTGCGGGGCGGTCGTGCGGCGGCGCGCCCGATGGTAGCGCCCGGCCGCGCCAGCTTTTCCAGCAGCTTGCGCAGCGCCGCCTTCTCGGTGGCGCCCAGTGCGCGCAGGATGCGCGCCTCGTGCGTGCGCGCCGCCTCCACCAGCGGCCGCACCTTGCGCTTGCCGGCAGCGCTGGCGGCCACCAGGGTGCGGCGCTGGTCGGCGGGGTCGGCCAGCAGTGCCAGCCAGCCCTGTTCGGCCATGCGCTGCACCAACTTGGTCACGGTGGGCTGCTTGCTCAGCACCTCGTTGGCCAGCTGGCTGACGGTGAGCGGGTCGCTGTCGTGCAGCGTGGCCAGCACCCGCCATTCGATGCTGGACAGGCCGGCGGCGCGCACCTGCGCATCAAAGTCCTTGTACAGCGCGTGATTGGCCTGGCCCAGCAGGTAGCCGAGGTACTGGTCGACGAAGCGGGTGGGCCCGCGCTCACCGCCGCGCGGCATCACAGCGGATGCTCGGTGTAGAACTTGCCACCGTGGTACAGCAGCGGCGAGCCGCCTTCGCGGTGGCTGCAGCGCTCGACCTCGCCGACAAAGATGACGTGGTCGCCCTCTTCGTACTGGCTGCGGTTGAAGCACTCGAAGGTGGCCACGGTGCCCTCAAGCAGCGGCACGCCGGCCATGCCTTCGGTGAAGCGCACGCCGGCCCAGCGGTCGGTGCCCTTGGTGGCAAAGCGCTCGGCCAGCTCGCGCTGGTCGGCTGCCAGGATGTTGATCGCGTAGTGGGTACCCGCGCTCATTGCCGGCATCGAGCCGGCCTGGCGCGACAGGCTCCACAGCACCAGCGGCGGCTCGAGCGACACCGAATTGAACGAGTTGGCCGTCAGCCCGACCAGCGTGCCGTCGGCCGCGCGCGCGGTGACGATGGTCACGCCGGTGGCGAACATGCCCAGCGCACGCCGGAATTCGGGTGCGGTGAAGGCGGGTGGCTGGGCGCGGCGCGGCGGGTTCATCAATTGCATGAAATTTCATGAATAATAAGCGCAAGCGCTGCGCCTGGCCAGCGCTGCGTGCGATGACCCCATGCGGGGCATCCCGCCAACCCGAGGAAGCGCATGCTGCAGGAACGCATCGAACCCGCCTGGATGGACGCCTTCGAGGCCGTGCTGCGCCGCTGCGCGCTGCAGCCGGGTGACACCGTCTGCATCCTCAGCGAAAGCCAGAGCCGCCCGGTGCTGGTGGAGCTGGCCGACCTGGCTGCTGCACGCATCGGAGCGCAGCCCTTTCATCTGCGGCTGCCCAGCGCCTTCGACGCATCGCAGCCGGTCACCCGCTCCACGGGTGCCAGCGCCGTGCTGCGGCAGATCGCGCCGGTGGTGTCGGCGCTTTCCGGCAGCACGCTGGTGGTGGACTGCACGGTCGAAGGCCTGATGCACGCGCCGGAGCTGCCTGCCATCCTCAAGGGCGGCGCGCGCGTCATCTACATCAGCAACGAACACCCCGAGGCGCTGGCCCGCCTGCTGCCCGACGATGCGGTGGAAGCGCGCGTGAAAGACCATGTGAAGCGCCTGCGCGCCGCCAGGCAGATGCGCGTTACATCGGCCGCGGGCACGGAGCTCACAATCTCGCTGCAAGGCGCGGTGGCCGGCGGCAACTGGGGCTACACCAGCCGCCCGGGCACGATGACGCACTGGCCGGGTGGCCTGGCGCTGGCCTTCCCCGCGGCGCACAGCGTCAACGGCACGCTGGTGCTGGCCGAAGGGGATGTGAACCTCACCTTCAAGCGCTACATCGAGCGGCCGATCACGCTGACGATCGAAGACGACCACATCACCCGCATCGACGGCACGGGCGTGGATGCCGAGCTGATGCGCAGCTACATCGCCGCGTGGGCCAAGGATGCCAACGACCGCGCTGCCTACGCCGTCAGCCACGTGGGCTACGGCCTGAACCCGGCCGCGCGCTGGGACAGCATGGCCCTGTACGACAAGCGCGACTTCAACGGCACCGAGCTGCGCGCCTTTGCCGGCAACTTCCTCTATAGCACCGGCGCGAACGAAACCGCGGGCCGCTACACCGCGGGCCACTTTGATCTGCCGATGCGCGGCTGCACCATCGCGCTGGACGGTGCTGTGGTGGTGCGCGAAGGCGTGGTGCTTGCATGACGCAGGTGCCGGCCTTCACCGCGCTGGGCTCCGGGCCCACGGTGCTGATGCTGCACGGCATCGGCGGCGGCCACCTGGCGTTTGCGCCGCAGGTCGAGACCTTCGCCTCGCAGGGCTACCGCGCGGTGGCGTGGGACATGCCGGGCTATGGCCACAGCGCACCGATCGAGCCCTACACCTTCAAGGGCCTGGCGCAAAGCTGCATCGCGCTGATCGACAGCCTGAAGTGCGGCGATGTCACGCTGATCGGTCACAGCATGGGTGGCATGGTGGCGCAAGAGGTGGTGGCGCGCCGGCCCGATCTGGTGAACCGGCTGGTGCTGTGCGGCACCTCGCCCGCATTCGGCCGCAAGCCCGATGGCCAGAGTGCCGATGAGTGGCAGCGCAACTTTGTGCAGTCGCGCACCGCGCCGCTGGATGCGGGGCAGAGCATGCAGCAGCTGGCGCAGCAACTGGTGCCCGGCATGGTCGGGCCGTCGGCCATGGCCGAGGGCGTGAAACTTGCCGCGCATTGCATGTCGCAGGTGCCGGCCTCCACCTACCGCCGTGCGCTGGAGGCGCTGGTCACCTTCGACCGGCGCGATGGCCTGGCGGCCATCCATGTGCCCACGTTGCTGATCGCCGGCGAACACGACCGCAACGCGCCGCCCTCGGTGATGAAGAAGATGGCCGACGCCATCCGCAGCAGCAGCTACCACGAGATGAAGGGCATCGGCCACTTGATGAACCTCGAGGCACCCGACGCCTTTGACGGCGCGGTGCTCAACTTCCTTGCGCTGCCGCGCATCCTGCACTGAAAGGAAACGCCATGGCGAAGATGCTTCGGACGATGTGCGGGTCGATCACGGCAGCGCTTGTGGCAAGTGTGCTGGCGCTGCTTTTTGCGCCTGCGGCGCACGCCGAACCGGATGAAGAGGCGCTGGGCAAGTCGATGGGCTACCCGGTCGGGCGCACCGGCCCGGAGAGTCGCAGCATGCCGTATCGCGTCGGCTCATGGTCGGCGCTGGACAAGGTGCCCGGCGTGCTGACCCGCGCGGTGCGCAAACCCGAAGCGGCTTCGCCGCTGCCGCGCGCGGCCCAGCCGCCCGAGATCCGCTATCGCCATCGCAACATCGGCTACACGCTGGACGACTACCTCGAGCGGCGCCGCATCACCAGCCTGCTGATCCTCAAGGACGGCGAAATCATCGCCGAGCGCTACCGCTACAACCGCAAGGAAGACGCACGCTTCCTGTCGTTCTCGATGGCCAAGAGCGTGACCGCGCTGCTGATGGGCGCCGCGCTCGAGCGCGGCGTGATCGCATCGCTGGACGACCCCGCAGGCAAGTACGCCAAGGACCTGGCCGGCAGCCCCTATGGCGAGACGTCGATCCGCCACCTGCTGCGCATGAGTTCGGGCCTGACCTTCACCGAGCGCTATGACGGCAACGACGATGTGGCGCGCCTGTCGATGGCGGTGGGCACCGGCAACCCGAGCGTGCCGACCGTGCTGCGCGGCATCACCGACCGGCACTCTGCGCCCGGGGCCAAGTTCATCTACGCCAGCGCCGAGACCGAGGTGCTGGGCCGCGTGCTCAGTGCCGCAAGCGGGCGCAGCATGGCCGAGCTCACCACCGAGTGGCTGTGGCAACCGATGGGTGCCGAGTTCGATGCCTTCTGGTGCACCGCGCGCGACCGGCAGGAGGCGGCCTACTACTGCTTCAACGCCGCGCTGCGCGACTGGGGCCGCCTGGGCCTGATGCTGGCGCGCGACGGCAAGGTGGGCGAGCGGCAGGTGATCTCGCGCGATTACCTTCTGGACGCCACCGATCCGGCACGGCAGCCCGCCGCATTCGCGCCCTACAAGGCCACACGCTACTGGGGCTACGGCTACCAGTTCTGGCTGCAGCCGCTGAAGGCGCGCACCTTTGCGATGCAGGGTGTGCACGGCCAGACGCTGTATGTGCAGCCCTCCAGCGGCATCGTGATGGTGCAGACGGCGGTGTACGCACAGGCCAGCGGCGCGCAAGACCCGGACCCGTACGAGGAGCGCACCTCCTTCTGGATGGGCGTGCTGCGCTCACTCGGCGGCGACACCAGCGGCTATTGATCGACGGCGACAAGGAGACACCCATGGACCCCACCCCCCACGCCTCGGCGACGCTCGGCTTCACGCCCGCCGTGGGCGACATGCCCTTCACGCCGAAGCAGCGCTCGCTGCTGTCGCTGGCCAGCGAGCTCGGCCGCACGAAGTTCGCCCCGCGCGCCGCGCAGTGGGACGAAAGCGCGACGTTTCCGTTTGCCAACTACGACGACCTGCGCGAGGCCGGCCTGCTGCGCCTGTGCGTGCCCGAAGCGCATGGCGGCCTGGGCGCCGACTACCCCACCTACATGATGGTGGCCGCCGAAATCGGCCGGCACTGCGGCGCCACCGCGCTCACCTGGAACATGCACATCTGCTCGACGATGTGGACCGGCGTGCTGGCCGACGGCATCCCGATGAGCGACGAGCAGCGCGAGGAACACGCGCGCCGGCGGCTGCTGCACTTTGACCGCATCGTGCAGAAGGGCGCGCTGTATGCGCAGCCGTTCAGCGAAGGCACCGCCGCTGCGGCAGGCCGCGCGCCGTTTGGCTCCAGTGACCGCAAGGCGGTGCGGGGTGGCGTGAGCGGCTGGCTGATCAACGGCCGCAAGATCTGGGCGTCGCTGTCGGGCGCGGCCGACTACTACGGCATCCTGTGCAATGAAGACAAGGGCAGCACCGACCCCGACTGGAAACCCGACGCCCGCGACACGCTCTACATCTCGGTGCCTGCGAAAAGCGAAGGCCTGTCGATCAGCGGCGACTGGAACCCGCTGGGCATGCGCGGCACCGTCAGCCGCAACCTGGCGTTCAAGGACGTCTTCGTGCCCGACGACGAGCAGCTGATGCCGCGCGGCGTGTACTTCAAGGGCGCGCAGACTTGGCCGGCGATGTTCTTCACGCTTGCGCCCACCTACCTGGGCGTGGCCAATGCGGCCTACGACTTCACCGTGAAGTACCTGCGCGGCGAGGTCGAGGGCGAGCCGCCGGTCAAGCGCCGCCAGTTCCCGACCAAGCAGATTGCGGTGGCGCAGATGCGCATCCAGCTCGAGAGCATGCGCAGCCTGTTTTCCCGCGCCATCCTCGAGGCCAAGCCCAACCCCAGCAAGGACGAGAAGCTGCGCCTGTACGCCGCCCACTACAGCATCATGGAAGGCGCCAACGACATCGCGCGGCTGGCCATCCGCACCTGCGGCGGGCAGAGCATGCTCAAGCACCTGCCGCTGGAGCGCCTGTACCGCGACAGCCGCTGCGGCGCACTGATGCTGCCGTGGACGGCCGAACTCATCCTTGACCGCATGGGCCGCGAGACCCTGTACGAGCCGGGCGAACGCGACGAGTGAGGGCGCCCGCCCGGGCGCAGCGGCTGATTCCCGAGTGACACGCGGGCTGGCCCCCGCGCTGCTATCGTGCGGGAATGAATGCGCCCGCCCTGACCGCTGCAGACGCCCCGGCTGCTGCCGACACAGCCGCCGGCGCCATGCATTTCTACGAGCCGGCGGCCGGCCACGGCCTGGCGCACGACCCCTTCAACGCCATCGTCGGCCCGCGGCCGATCGGCTGGGTGTCCACGCTCAGCCGCGACGGCGTGGCCAACCTCGCGCCGTACAGCTTTTTCAACGCCTTCAACTATGTGCCGCCGCTGGTGGGTTTTTCCAGCCTGGGCTACAAGGATTCGGTGCGCAACGCCATCGAGACGCGCGAATTCGCCTGGAACCTGGTCACCCGCGACCTGGCCGAGGCGATGAATGCGTCGTGCGCGCATGTGCCGCCCGAGGTGGACGAGTTCGAGCTGGCGGGCCTGGCCAAGGCGCCCTGCCGCGTGATTGGTGCGCCGCGCGTGGCGGCCGCCAAGGTCAGCTTTGAGTGCCGCGTCACGCAGACGCTGCAGCTCGAAGCCGCCGATGGCCGCAAGATCGACACCTGGTTCGTGTTTGGCGAGGTGGTGGGCGTGCACATTCACCGCTCGCTGATCCGCGAGGGCATCTACGACACCGCGCATGCCGGCCATGTGCTGCGCGGTGGCGGCCCGGCGGACTACTTCACCATCGGCCCGGAGCAGCTGTTTCGCATGTTCCGGCCGCGCTGAGGCGCGCGCCAAGGCGCCGCCCTGATTGCACAGCCCCTGATTGATGTTTGCTTCGAGGAGATTGCCATGACCGACCTGTCCGACGTTCAGCACCTGGCCACGCGCTTTGGCAGCGGCCAGTCGGTGCAGCGCATCGAAGACGACGGCCTGCTCAAGGGCCTGGGCCAGTACACCGATGACGTGCAGCTGCAAGGCGCGCTGCGCCTGTACTTCGTGCGCTCGCCGTACCCGCATGCGCGCATCGTCTCCATCGACACCGAAGGCGCGAAGGCCATGCCCGGCGTGGTGGCCATCTACACCGGCGCCGAGCTGGTGGCTGCCGGCGTCAAGCACATCCCCTCGCATCCGGCCTTCAAGCGCGCCGACGGTTCGCCACTGGCCACGCCGCCACGCCGGCCCCTGGCGCACGAGCGGGTGCGCTTTGTCGGTGAGGCGGTGGTGATGGTGATCGCTCAGACGCTGCAGCAGGCCAAGGATGCGGCCGAGGCGGTGTTCGTCGAATACGAAGAGCTGCCGCATGTGGTGGATGTGTGCTCGGCCACCGCGCCCGGCGCACCCGCACTGGTGGACGCCGCGCCCGACAACATCGCCGCCGAGATGCGCCACGGCAACGCCGCTGCGTGCGACGAGGCCTTTGCCAAGGCCGCGCATGTGGTCACGCTCGACATCCACAACCAGCGCCTGGCGGCACTCAGCATCGAGCCGCGCTCGGTGCTGGCGTACATCGCCGACGACGGGCGCCTGACGCTGCGCATGAGCACGCAGATGCCCAGCGGCATCCGCAACTCGCTGTGCAACGACATCCTGGGCATCCCCAAGGACAAGGTGCGGGTGACGGTGGGCGACGTGGGCGGCGGCTTCGGCATGAAGACCGGCATCTACCCCGAAGACGCCGCAGTGGCCTGGGCCTCGTGGACGCTGCAGAAGCCGGTGAAGTGGATCGCCGAGCGCAGCGAGGAATTCCTGAGCACCCAGCACGGCCGCGACCTCACCAGCCACCTCGAGCTCGCGCTCGATGCGCAGGGCAAGATCCTCGGCCTGCGGGTGCGCTCGCTGGGCAACGTGGGCGCCTACGCCATTGCCACCGGCACCGCCATCTACCTGATGATCGGCCCGTGGGTGCAGACCAGCGTGTATCACGTGCCGGTGATCGACTTCCACCAGAAGGCGGTGCTGACCAACACCATGCCCACCAGCGCCTACCGCGGCGCGGGCCGGCCCGAGGCCATCCACAACATGGAGCGGCTGATGGACGAGGCCGCGCGGGTGACTGGCATCGACCGCATCACGCTGCGCCGGCGCAACTTCATCCGCCCCGAGCAGATGCCCTACAAGAACCCGATGGGCCAGACCTACGACACCGGGCAGTTCGAGAAGGTGATGGACGCGGCGCTCAAGCAGGCCGACTGGGCCGGCTTCGATGCACGCGCCGCGCACAGCAAGGCCGCGGGCAAGTGGCGCGGCCTGGGCATCTCGACCTTTCTGGAGTGGACCGGCGGCAACGTGCTGGAAGAGCGCGTCACCGTGTCGGTGCTGGCCAATGGGGTGATCGAGGTGTTCTCGGCCGTCAACCAGATGGGCCAGGGCATTGCCACCACGCTGGCGCAGCTGGTGGTGGACGCCTTCGGTGTGCCGCTGTCGCAGGTGCGCGTGGTGCTGGGCGACACCGACCGCGGCGACGGCTTTGGCAGCGCGGGCTCGCGCTCCATCTTCACCGGCGGCTCGTCGATCCGCGTCGGCTCCGAGCGCATGGTGGACCACGCGCGCACGCTCGCAGCGAAAGAGCTCGAGGCCGCGGTGGAAGA
>JACCDP010087368.1_pt1 | contig 21278 bp, 16 predicted proteins | sample 7445841 | NCBI WGS metagenome assembly JACCDP01 (sample SAMN15323441, study PRJNA562643) | freshwater metagenome | isolation source: river surface water | place: USA:Blue River Watershed | collected 2017-08-17
CTAGTTCTACGCAAGCAACCACATGGACGGTCGCCACATCCTCGGTGGCAACGTCTGCTTCATTTACTACCACGGCATCATACGCAAGTAATGCGGACCTCTTTGATTCTCGTAACTCTACGACATTCGCATCCACAGGGTCAAATACCTTTGTGGGAAATCAAACTATTACGGGGTCAATCATCCTCACGGGTAGTATATCATCCGTTGATTACATTGATATCAATACTTCAGCAACTCCTGCTGGAGCAGTTGGACGATTACAGTGGGATGATGGTAATGGTACTGCGGTACTTGGACTTAGGGGTGGAAACGTAAGTTTACAATTAGGTCAAGAACTTGTTGCTCTGGTATATAATGCCGATACTGTTCCATTAGTAGACGGTAATATCGTATATATAACCGGGTCACAAGGAAACCGTGTTTCTGTAAAACGTGCATCGGCAGTACGAGAGCAAGGTTCCGCAAATACGTTGGGTATGGTTACCGAACCAATCGCAGTTGGTGCCGAAGGATTCATCACATTATATGGTGTTGTCAATAATTTAAATACGATTGGATTGACCCCTGGAACAACATTGTGGCTAAGTACCGCATCCGGCGAATTTACACAGACTAGACCAGAAGCACCCGCACACGGCGTATCTGTTGGATATGTAGAACGTGTTCATGCATCTGTAGGTTCTATCTATGTTAAAATAGATAACGGATATGAACTGGATGAATTACACAATGTTAATGATACTACCACCTCTGCGTCATTTGGCGATTTGATTGTTAAGAGTGGTAGTATTTGGATTAACTCTAGACAACTTACAGGTTCGTACGGTCTTACAGGTTCGTTTGACATACTAGGAACCATTAGTGGTAGTGTAACACTTCCATTCGGTATCGTATCCAGTTCTGCTCAAGCGTCTACGTGGACAGTAGCTACCTCCTCTGTAGCAACCACGGCATCATTTGCGCTTACTGCTTCTTATGTATCTGGAGCAGCAAGTAGTTGGGATACCATTTCTAATAAACCATCTGGCCTTGTATCATCATCTGCTCAAATCAATACAGGAAGTTTCTCTGGTTCATTTACTGGTACGTTGGTTGGTACCAGTAGTTGGGCATCTTCCGCATCCAATGTAGTATCGGCATCTTACGCCCCAACCATACTTCCATCTGGAACGGTCAGTAGTTCTGCACAGATTAATACTGGGTCGTTTTCGGGTTCTTTTACTGGAGTTTTAACAGGAACATCCAGTTGGGCATCAAATGTTATTTCCGCATCATATGCTCCAACAATACTGCCAACTGGAACCGTATCTAGTTCTACACAGGCAAGTACATGGACCGTTGCAACGGCATCTTTGGCTCTTACGGCATCATACGTTTCGGGAGCTGCAAGTACATGGAATAGTATCAGCGGTAAACCAAATGGACTTGTATCATCATCGTTACAAATTAACACTGGTTCATTCAGTGGTTCATTTACAGGAACGTTTGTTGGTACGTCAAGTTGGGCATCTAATACGGTCACTGCCTCATTTGCAACGTCATCGTCAAGAGCAATTACGTCTTCATTTGCTATTAGTTCGTCCTACGCCCCAACAATACTCCCAACGGGTACGGTATCTAGTTCACTACAAATCAATACGGGGTCATTCTCGGGATCGTTTACTGGAACGTTTGTTGGTACCAGTAGTTGGGCACAAAACGTTCTATCATCATCCTATGCCGTAACATCATCACTTGGGGTAAACAACATTGTTACTGCAAGTGTTGCAAATACTACTATTACTTTTACCAAAGGCGATGGGTCGCAATTTTCCGTTACCGTAGCACAATCGGGGTCTGTTGCAAGTTCTTCCTATTCAACATTTGCCGAAAGTGCAAAGTCGGCATCATTTTCTACAACTTCGTCATATACGGTGTCGTCATCGTATGCGCCAACTATATTACCGTCAGGAACCGTATCTAGTTCTCTTCAAATAAACACTGGGTCATTTAGTGGTTCTTTCACGGGAACTGTAACAGGCACATCAAGTGTTGCAACAGAATTGGTAAAACAAACCATTTCTCTATCGTCGTCTATCTCACAGGTATTTACCAATATCACTTCTGGGTCACAACATCTAAGTGACGGAGTATACGCTATCAGTTCAGTGTTGAACTCTCCATCATTGGTCAACTACCGTCTTGCCGGAACATTCTCTTGGCATACGGGGTCAGTCTCTACAACAGACATAGACGAAATATTCTTACATAGAACTGGCCAATCCGCAAGTAGTGCAAGTATCTTTATGAGAACCAATGCAATCTCCGGGTCCACCACGTTCTTACAGATTGGTTCTGACTACAATTTAGCAACTGGTAGTTATACATTTACTTTGGTTAAATTGATTTAGTATGACCACACCAATTATTATATCGCCTAACGCAACAAATATGATGGTGTGGAACGGCGTAACGGTCATGGTAGCCGCACCAATTATCTCCGATGAATACGCCCTTCGTGCTCCTGCTATAGATGATTTGTACCTGGACCCAAGCGCCGGCGTAGATGGAACTGGAACGGAAGCAAGTCCGTGGAATGTATTTACCAATGCAAAGGTATCAACGCTTACCGCCGGAAAGATTCTCTGGATTAAGAATGGTACATTTGATTGGGCATCACTGACCAGCCTAAACTCAGGTACCGCAAATAATCGTATTAAAATTGCGGCATATCCAGGACATACTCCAGTAGCCACGTTATCAACAAGTACGGTTGGATTTGATTCCTCGTATGGGTTTGGTAAAAGTGGTGGTGGGAGTGCAGACTATTGGGATATTGTTGGTATTACTTTTAATCTGGAAGGACGAGCTGGTATCATATTTGGTGCATCACAATGGAATAACCCAACATTGGCGTGTCAATATGTTCGTGTTATAGACTGCATAGGTAACACTACATTGGCCGCATCAGATAACGGTGGAATTTTGGTTTTTGACAGTGGATGTGATAATTTTGAAGTAGTACGAGGAAGATATACCGCAACGAATGCAACTGGTGGAACTGGTACAAATCGTGCTCTTATCTGGTGTGATTACCAACGGTATTTCAAAGTATTGGGTGTATTGTTAAATGCATCCGGGTCTTCATTACCATTCTATTACAAACATACCAATTTACAAACCGCAGACGAAGTTAATAGAGTATTCCGTAATAATATTGTGCTAGACGGTTCCCGTGGTACGTTGTTTTGTGGTAAATTTATGAATGTGGTCAACAATGTGTTTAGTGGTGCATTAGTGGATTTTGGTGATCAAGGTGGGGGTGATGCCGGTCGTGGGTCAAACACTATCGTTCATAATACGTTCCGTAACGCAAACATAGGATTAACTGGTACTGATACTGGTACAAACTACGATAACATATTCAAGGATAATGTAATTGTCGGAACGTCGGAATTATGGGACAATCCATATGCCTCTACCGACATTCGTACAACCTCTTCGTTTAATGCCTATCGTACTGGTTCACCAATTCGTAGAAATTCCACAACCTACTCGTTAGGTTCGTATAGAACTGCATTTCCAGATAGAGAAGTAAGTTCTGTTTCAGGAAGTATCACATTTACTGGAACTGTTCCAAGTAGTGCGTCTGGGGATTGGCTACTGGCAAATGGTAGTACTGGAGAGAATTCCGCAAGTGATGGAACGGACTGCGGTGTGGATGTATCCAAATTATTAACCGTAAATTTATAGTGGTATTTTATGGAACAATATAGAATTAATTTAAATATACAATCAATATGTTCAATCCAATTATAAACTATCCACCGTTTGTAGCGGCAACCGATTCAAACGTGTTTGGTGCAATATTAACCCAAGACACATTTGGAGAACAAGTGTTAATATGGGGCACACCTACAAGTGAAAGTTGGACTACTGGCACCAAGGAAATTACTGGGGTGGAAGTAGTATATAACACTGTTACCGCAAATTCGGCGTCTACATGGAATGTTTCTTTACAAGCATTGAGTTCTTCGGGTAATCCAATAAAACCTACAGGAATCCCACTGGCGGTATGGTCCGGGTCTGTCACGTCTAGTATCCTTGTTGTTGATCGACCTATTACACATTCTTTTACTTCCTCATACACGATATCAACCGGCTCAAAACTAGGTGTAGTTTTTAAGTACGATACATTTGTAGCACCAACAACAGTAAACGTTCGATCGCTTGTTGGTAAAGGTGATTTTAATTCATTGTATGGAATAAACACATCCACCACGACAGGATCCACATGGGGAGTTCAGAGTGGTAATGCTCCTGTAATTAGATTTTTGTGTTCTGATAATACCAAACTATTTTTTCAAGGTACCCCAGATGTGATGACACGGAATGCCGGTATATCAAATGATTTTTCTTCAACTGCGACTGGTACTGCCTTAGATAGTGGAGATGAACGTGGAGTATTGTGGATACCGAAAAAGACATACGATATTACACAATTCAAAATAACCGCAAGATTGACACAAACATCGTCTGTTGCAAATTTTCGTATGTATAGAGATACTACGTTATTAGCAAATAAGACTGTTACACCATCGGATAATCCTGACGTATCTACATTTTTTGGCTATGCCGTCAATTTACCAACACCAATTCGAGTATACCCAAACGATAATATAAGATTTACACAAATGCCGGTATCAGGAAACTTAAGACACACACGATATACATTTGCCACACCGGAAGACCTACAAAAGTTTTATGGTGGCGATGACGATGAAACAAATTTTAGTTATACAAATAGAGTAGATGCAGGAGCATGGAATACACCATCAGGTGCAACATCTTCATCTATGTTATTGCAAATATATGGGGATGAAGTTACTGGATCTGCATTAATACAAGGAACCTTAAAAATATCTGGTTCGGTGTTAATAGCCGGACAACCTGCCAACAATGCAAGAATTTTTGCATTACGCCAAACTGATGGGGTGGTTATAACCACATCTTCCGCTGCAAATGGAAGTTACACACTTAATGTTACATCAAGTCTGTATCATGTATTTACGGAATATGAAAGTGGTAGTCAAAAATATAATGCATTATCTGCATGGAATATTCAACCCGTAATATAATATGAGAAGACCTAAAGAAATAATTAGATATGGCGCGAACGTTCGTACCTTTCATAGTCAAACCCCTCCTGTATATACTCTTGTAGGGTTTGCCACATTTGGTAGTACTGGAATGAGACAAACCGGTTCATATATGTCTTTATGGGGCACACCTACAAGTGAAAGTTGGACTACTGGCACCAAGGAAATTACTGGTGTGGAAGTAGTATATGATGTAATGACTACCGCATCAGTAATTCAAGTATCATTACAAAACGTCACCATGTCATCCACGGGTGTTCGAATTCCAGACGGTATCATATTATCTTCTTGGTCTGGATCCAGCTCTATTGATATTGGAAAAGTTGTCACACACAGTTTTTCTTCTACCTATACTATTTCCACTGGAAGTTCAATCGCAACAGTACTGGAATACGTAGATCGGGGACCAACACTTCCACAACTAGGATTTCGTGCATTAACTACTTACACACCGCGTGATGGTTCAGTCAGTGCAACAATTAAAGTAAGTACAGCCTCTGCGTGGGTAAATTCTGGGGATTATCTAGCGCCGATAAAATTTCTGTGTTCTGACGGATCTAAACTATATTATCAAAATGGCTATACGAGTATGACTAGTGCTAGTTTTGGGGCAACTGACTATAATTCCTCTTCAACCGGAACCGGAATTGATAGTGGAGATGAACGGGGGATATTGTGGATACCGAAAAAGACATACGATATCACAGAAGTAAAATTGGGAGTCAGAATAGTTGATTCAACTTCTGCGGCAGATATTTGTCTATACCGAGATACCACCTTATTGGCATCACAATCATACACAAACAGTGAAAATATAGCCACGGGTAATAGAGTTGCATATGGTATAGTGTTGCCTACCCCCATACGAGTATATCCGGGAGACAATATTCGGTTAGTTACAAAACCAACAGTTGGTAATGTGAGATGGGATCGTCTATCATTTATGACTGACCAAGATTTAATTGATTTTTTTGGTGGGTCAAAATACGAGACAAATTTAAGTATAACTAATCGAGTAGATGGTGGAGCATGGAATACGCCGGTAAGCGCATCAACTTCGTACACGCCAGTTCAATTTTATGGATACGAGGCAACCGGTGCAAGTTTATTGAGTGGTTCATATGTACTTTCTGGGTCAGTCACAGTAAATAATACGCCTGTACAAAACGCTACGATTAGAGTAATGAGAAGTTCTGATACCACCACAACTTCGGCATCATCTAATATAAATGGAATTTATCAATTTAATTTAGCATCTGGTAGTTATCACGTAATCGCAGAATACGAATCAGGTGGTCAAAAATATAATGCACTTTCTTATTGGAATGTACCTCCGGTATAATATATGCCTCAATATACTCCTCCTACAAACGGCGTAGTTAATTTTGAATTACAAACATATACCGCACCAACCAACGGTGTGGTCGATTTTAGTTTGCAAGATGCCTCTCCAACTCAATTGTACAATTTTAACAAAATAACATTTGTTCCACAAGGAAAGTTAATGATAATTAGTAATGTAGGTAAACCTATCGTGTTCGGATAATATATGCCTTCATCAATTGTATACGGAAACTTATCTGGGTCAGTATCTAGTATAGAATTACCTAGTTCATCTATACAAGTATTGATGGGGTGGGTAAAACGAACTACCGCCGGCGATTCGGGTCTAAATACGCCAGTACTCGGATTTACCAGAAGTACTACACCGTATGGTGAGTTAGAAGGTAACTGGGGGTTTGGTATTGGAACTAGTTCAACAAATCATTTTGTTAGATTACAATCAACCTATTGGACAGCAACCACACAGTCTATCAGTTCATCAACTGATTGGTATTTTGTGGTATTACAACGTCCAACTGGGTCGGCTAACATCAATCTACGATTATTTAGAGATAACGGTCCTACATTTACCAAAGATGCAGAATTGTCCATATTTTCTCCAAATCGTCCTGGAAGAATAGTTCTATATGCAAACGATACACCATATCAATTTACGGGTATTAGATACTTCACTGGAAGTACGTTCACGGACGCACAATGTAGAGAACAAGCAACCTATAGATTTCCACCAACACATCCAACTGCATCTTTGTATGACTATTGGATTATGGAAACTGCAACACAACTTACAGGATCTGTTAATAGTACAATATTAACTGGATCAAATTTGTTTGGAGCGGCAATTGCCCCTACGTTGTCCGCAAGTAGTGCCCCGATATCCATCCGTCCTGCGCAACGGCTCCGATATGTGAATACGAATAGTACCAATGGTGGGAATGGAACGACCAACACTACATCGTCGGTCGCCAGAGCATACCCATCATTGAATGCGGCCATCACAACAGAATCATTGGCGGCAAACAATACATTACTAACCACCGACCAATACCTTGAAATTCAATGTACTGGTGGTCCTCCTGATATCAACGCATCTGTGGTTAACGTAAATCTCACAACAGACGATACCCGTTATGTACTAATATCTCCTGTTCCTGGTCAAGAGGCACAGATTCCTATTGATAGAAACAGATATGTGTACTCCGGTTCATTACAATTATCATCAAGATATACAATACTAAGACAATTACAGTTTGATAGTTCTGGAAGTGCGGGATCGGCAAATTTGGCCGCAGGAACTGCTGTAGTAAATTCTATTAGATACTTTATAGGTAACACTATATATCAACGAGGAGCCGGAGACGGGTTGTGGTCAGCGCCAGGGTCGGGTTCTTCCGCATACATACTAAACAATTTTATAAGTGCAAGTTCGGGAGCACGTTCTGGTATGTTGATACAAACAACAGATGGTTCTAACATAACCCAGTCTGTATATAATAATACGATAGTTGGTGGCATACGAAATTATTTCACTACATTTTATGGTGGTAATGATACTTTCAATTTTAAGAACAATCTTGGAGTCAGTGGTTCTACCTCATGCTATTACCGTGAATCCACCGCGGTATCCGAAAGTGTGGAAAATAATGCAAGTAGTGATGCATCAGGACCAGCTAATACAGTTGGTGGCGCAACATTCAGAAATAGACCGTTCAAGTTTAGAAATGTACTAAATGCAGATTATAGACTGGTGGGAGATGATACTGGGGCACGCAGGTTAGGTAGAAATTTAAGTACAGACCCATATTATCCGTTCTCTACGGATTTCTTTGGTCAAGACCGTAATAGAAATGGATGGTGGGATATTGGTGCAGACCAAGCGGATATTGGGTATGTCGGACTTACTACACAACCAACTGGAAGTCTTGCAATAATGACCAATACCGGAAGTCGTGGATTGGTCGTGGGAGTGCAATAAAATGACAAATACATTTGTAATAACTCCAACACTTGGAACCTCCAATGTAATATTTGGTAGTTCGTTGGGTAATAAAATTGTAGGTCAATCCAGACGTAATCAAGCTGTCCCGTTTTTTACAGATAATTTTGTCGGTCTAACCAAAAATAATTCTAATGGGTTTACGTGGGGAAGTACCAGTAATCCATCGGTAGTATCATTTGACGGATATGATGCGTTGAAATTCAGATATACAGGTTCTACAAACGCCGAACAACGGTTTGATTTGGGAAGAAATACGTCACAACTTTGGATAGAATACTATATTCATATACCAGATAATTTTGAACATAAAGACCGCTCTGGCCAATCCGACAACAATAAGTGGTTGTTGTTATGGAGAGACACGTATTCCGATGTAACTAGTGGGTCGTGGCGGTGTGGATGGGAATTTAACCCACTCGGAGGCGATGTTGGTGTAGTAGGTGGATATGAATCGGGTAGTGATATCAGATTATACTCAAGTAGAGCCAATTACAATTCACAAACCGATTCAGACCCATATAACGACTACGACCCAATTGGACAGGGAGCAGCATTTATCAGTCAATCGGGTAATACTCTCAGAACTGGGCAGTGGAATCAGGTTAGAGTTCATGTGGCAGCATCCTCAAATAGCGCATCAGCGGATGGTATACAACGAATGTGGGTCAACGGGACTATTCATAACGAAATAACCAATGGGAAGTTCTGGAATTACACTGGTAGTACTTCGTGGGGTGGCACGTTTGAAGATTGTTATATTAAAAATGGATATTTTCTTGGTGCAGCCAATAGCGGATATTTACAAGAAACCGTGTTCCACATACGAGATGTACAGTTTTATGACCAAAATCCAGAGTGGTAATTCGTAAGTATTACCCAATCAGTCGATATTTATACTAGATAGACCACTATACTACTCACCCACTATGGCAAAATCATTTACCATCAAACCCACAGGCACAGGAAAACCGGCGACTTTCGGTCGTGGGGGGAATGTGGTGCGTGGTAATGCAAATACATCACCAATATCCAATAGCGCAGAACCATTTTTTGAAGAGAACTTTACCGGTACTCAGTTTAATAATGCCAACGGGTTTACTTGGAGCGGCACAAATAACACTGCTGTTGTTTCGTTTGGTGGATACGATGCATTACGATTTCGCTATGGACCAGATGCTCTTGGAGAAGATACCAACTCCGAACAGCGGTTTAATTTGGGGCAGAATTTAACCGAGCTATGGATAGAATACTATCTATATATCCCTTCAAATTATGTACATCGTAATGACCCGCCAAATAATAACAAGTTTATTCGTATATGGGGAGATGATTATAACTCAGCTAATAAGCTTGGAGCGTCTACCCAATATCGTACAGAATTTTTAACTGACAATAGTGGCCTAGGATTTGAATACAACTATAAGGGATGGGACTACGCCGTATTGGGATTTGGTCCGGAAGGATATACTTCGGGGTACACTGAATATGGAAATGCGATGAAGGGAGTTTGGACGCAAGTTAGGTTGCATTTTCGGTTGGTGTCTAGTACCGATGCCGATGATGCACTAATGGAACTCTGGCTTAATGGTACAAAAGTGTTATCATTTATTAACGTTCCACAAAAGTATGATACCCTAAGACCGTATTGGAATCAGGGATATTTGATGGGATGGTCAAACTCTGGATTCTTGGATGAAACAGATTTTTACATTCGCAATGTGAAGTTTTACAACACCAACCCAGGATGGACCTAATGCCACGGCCAACATATAACACATCTGGTGCAAACGGCGCTACTTCAACCGGAGTGACAACAACCGTTACTGTGGGAGCTGGTAATAATCGTTGTGCGTATATCCTTGTATTTAACCGTGATGCTGGCGTAGGTGATGTAACAAGTATTTCCTGTACCGGGGGAACACCGACACAAATCGGCTCTACTCAGACGGTTGGCAATGGAAAAGCGCGTGTATATAGATTTTTGAATCCTGCAGTTGGTTCATTTTCTGCAACTCCAACAATCAGTGGATCCCGAGAACATCGTGTTATTATTCTCGTTCTTAACGATGTAAATCAAATAACTCCAGATGGGACCGTTTCGCAAGTTGAGGCGGGGTCCAACGCCGGATTATCACGAACGGTTAATATCACTGATAGTCAAATTCTTCTTGCATTTGCTATGTGTGAAGATGGTGCTAGCCAACCAACTCCACCATCTTTTACGGCGGCAGGTACGGCAGTACAAACTTTATATGAAGATGGGAAAGAACCCGTCAGTTCACGATATTTTTCAGTTGTTTCATTAACCCCAACCACCGGAACACCTGTTACCGCTGCCTTCACTTATGCCGGCGGAGCGGATTCTTCGGCAACATTCGCATTTTCAGTAAACTATGGGGCGAGTGAGACTGGCCCTCGAATCAGTATGCAACAAACAGGTGTAAGAATAATCGTAGGACCAAATAGTTTCAACGGTAGTCGTATTACTATTACGAGATAATAATGACACATAAATTACACTCACTTTCAGTATATGCAGGTATCACGGGGTCACTTACAGGAAGTGCTACCACCGCATTGACCGCATCCTTCATCTCTGGGGTCATTGACTTCCCAAATGGATTGGATGTTACAGGGTCATTGGTGGTCACTGGTGGTATCACTGGTAGTTTGAGTGGAAGCGCTACCACTGCAATAACATCATCATATGCACTGACCGCAAGTTATGTGAGTGGTGCGTCTGGAGCCTCTATCTCCAGTTCCTATGCATTGACCGCATCCTATGCAAGTTCACTGGATGGGTTCGTTAACTTCCCAAATGGCTTGGTCATCACTGGGTCACTTCTTGTTTCTGGTAGTATCACTGGGTCACTACTCGGTACTAGTAGTTGGGCAAACAATGCGATATCCGCATCATACGCACCCACAATACTACCAGGTGGTGTGGTCAGTAGTTCATTGCAAATCAATACAGGAAGCTTCTCAGGGTCATTTACAGGAACATTAACTGGTACTAGTAGTTGGTCAACCAATTCATTGACCGCATCTCTAGCAACTACAGCGGTAACCGCATCGTATATATCTGGTACAATTACGTTTACCGATGGATTAGGTGTTACGGGGTCGTTAACGGCAACTGGTGGTATTACGGGGTCATTACTTGGTACAAGTAGTTGGGCACAGAATGTAATCTCATCCTCATATGCGGTCACGGCAAGCTACGTCAGTGGGTCATCCAACTCGTCCGTATCCAGTTCATACGCAACTACGTCTAGCTATGCCTTACTTGCTCAAAATGTATTAGGTTCTATTACATCAGCATCGTACGCGGCAACCGCAAGTCTATTACTAGGAAGTATAGTATCCGCGTCATTTGCAACAACAGCACTAACAGCATCATACATATCTGGGGGTGTCGCATTCCCAGAAGGATTGGATATTACGGGGTCATTAACCGTTACAGGGTCCGTTATTGTCACTGGTTCGTTGTTGGTTACCAACGGATTTACTGGGTCACTTTTGGGTACCAGTAGTTGGGCAAATAATGTTGTATCAAGTTCGTTTGCAACTACCGCGTTAACGGCATCATATGTATCTGGTGCAGCAAGTAGTTGGGACAGTATATCTGGAAAACCAAGTGGTCTGGTTAGTAGTTCTCTACAAATCAATACAGGAAGTTTCAGTGGCTCATTTACTGGTACTTTAACTGGTACTAGTAGTTGGGCAAACAATGCGATATCCGCATCATATTTTTCTGGTAGCGTATCATTCCCTGCTGGACTAAAAGTTACTGGTTCTCTTGAAGTATCTGGAAGTATTACTGGGTCGTTGTTGGGAACAAGTAGTTGGGCATCAAATGTAATTAGTGCCTCGTTTGCAACTACAGCGGTATCATCGTCCTATGCACTAACTGCATCATACGCAATAAATGGAGGTGGTAACACGCCACCATTTCCATATACGGGTAGTGCTGTTATAACTGGTTCATTGATTGTTAGTGGTTCAACGAGTACAATTGGAACTGTTGTTGGACAAAAATGGATTGCTGAATTTATTTCACCAAACACCACAGTAGACCCTTCTGGAATTTTTGGCGCAGGTTCAAGTAATGGTATTACTGTTCAAGGTAGTGGGGCGGCATACATACTAGGTAGAGATACAGTCAATGATATTGAATTTTTGTTTGGAACCTCTACCGCGGGTGCAGCATTCTTAGGTTCTACAACAAATCACGATTTGTTGATGAGAACGGGTAATACAACAAGAGTTTCCATCATTCACACTCCGGCACCGAACAGAGTAATAATAGATGGAAGTATATCTTCCTCTGGCGCAGTTACTGCGTCTGGATTTTTGGGAACAGCAAGTTGGGCATCCAATGTTACATCCGCATCTTTTGCAACCACAGCAAGTGCGGCAACTAGCATAACCTTTGTTCCAACCACCGCGTCATTTGCTGTCACGGCATCTTATGTCAGTGGAGCGGCATCCAATTGGGACACCATAACAGGAAAACCAAGTGGTTTGGTGTCCGCTTCGGCTCAAGTAAATACGGGTTCTTTCTCTGGTTCGTTTGTTGGTACTTTAACTGGTACATCAAGTTGGGCAGAAAATGCAATAAGTGCTTCATATGCACCAAGTTCTCCAAGTGTATCGGCTTCCTATGCAGAAACATCAAGTTATGCATTAGTTGCACAAAGTGTATTGGGAAGTATCACCTCTGCTTCATTTGCAACTACATCATCATATACAGCAAATGCAGATTTATTGGATGGGTTAAACTCCACAGTATTTGCAACTACGGGGTCAAATATATTTGTAGGTAATCAAGTTGTAACGGGTTCGCTAGTACTATCCAGTAGTGCTGCGGTAGAACTAACCGTGATAGGTAATTCTGTAATTACTGGTTCATTGAACGTAACGGCGGGTATAACTGGTTCATTACTTGGGACCGCTAGTATTGCAACCACCGCACTCACCGCATCATCATTTACTGGATATTTAACCTTCCCAAATGGACTAGATATCACCGGTTCAACAGTAATGACTGGTTCCGGATACGTCCTGCAAGTGTTGGGGTCTGCAAGTATAGCAAATAATCTCTTGGTCAATGGTGGAAGTCTCTACGTAGACGCCGCAAATAACAGAGTATCAATCAATACTACCGGTTCTATTTCTAATACCTTACACGTACAAGGAACGGTATCTGCTTCGTCATACACCAGTTCACTTAGTGGAGTGGGTTTTGTTGGTACCAGTAGTTGGGCATCTAATTCAACTAGTGCGTCATTTGCCACAACGGCAAGTGCCGCATCAAGTATTACATTTACTCCAACGACGGCATCCTATGCGGCAACGGCAAGCTTGTTGTTAGGAAGTGTGGTGTCTGCCTCATTTGCAACCACCGCATCATTTGCGGTATCGGCAAGTTACTCACCAGGTGGTTCTGGGTTAACCGGCGGTACAGCAAACTACATTCCAGTATGGACTAGCGCAACCGCACAGTCATCCAGTGTCATTTATCAATCTTCGTCACGCAATATCATTATTGGTAATACTTCTTCAAAACATCCAAGTAATCCACCATTACTAGAAGTTAATAATGCGGACGGAGAAACTGAAGCATTACATTTACACGGTCAAGTCAATAATAGTTATCAGTTCAACATCAAGAACTATACGTCTGGCACCTCGGCCTCAGCAGATATTTTGGTTATTGCGGATGCTGGTACGCCATCGGTCAATAACTATGTAGCACTTGGCGTAAATTCGTCAGGACATACGGATTCTGGATCAGTAGGTAATGCTCTTGACGCATACTTGTTTAATACAGGAAGTGACTTACTTATTGGTAACATATCCCCAGATAAACGTATCATTTTGTTCAATGGCGGAAATCGTGCCGAGGAAAATGCCAGAGTCTACATTGATGCTACTGGGTCAGTTGGTATCAATACGTCACAGACTACAGCAGGGGCACCAGAAGCATTAATAGTTCGTGCTATTACTGGGTCATATAACTTGATTCGTGGTGAAGCTACCGTTGACTCATATGCACAAATCAATATTGTAAACTTAAGTGGTGGTAATTCTTCATCTGCTGACATTGTTGCAACCGCTAATAATGGAAATGAAACGGTCAACTTCATTGATATGGGTATCAATAGTGACCAATACACCTTAGCAAATGTGGTTGGTGCAGCAAATGACGCATACCTCTATTCAACTGGAAATCACTTACTGATTGGTAACGGAACTGCGGCAAAGAACGTGGTATTGTTTGCTGGTGGAACGGATGTCACTACGAATCAAAAATTAGTATTGGCCTCAAATAACGCACACATATTAACTGGGTCGTTGCAAGTCTCGGGAGCAGTGACCGCGTCATTCTCGGGATCACTCACAGGTAGATTAATCGGTACTTCAAGTTGGGCACAAAGTTCAAGTGTAGCAATTAGTGCTTCATTTGCACCAACAATACTACCAACTGGAACCGTTAGTAGTTCTCTACAAATTAATACAGGAAGTTTCTCTGGGTCGTTCTTTGGAACTACTGCTTCTGTTCTCTTGGTTGAACCACCAACTGATAATACTGGTGCTGTGGGTACTGCGGGTAAGACATGGGCAAATGGTCAATTCACTAACCTTACAGTAGATACCGCATTAACGGTCAATGACAATATTCAATTAGGTCCAGCTGACCAACTTCGTATGGGTGGTGCAACCTCGTTTGTACTGTCACACGATGGAACCAACAACTATATCAGTAGTGACGAAAGTAATCTACAATTCAGAGATGGGGCAACCACTCGTATTACTTTATTCAGAACTACTGGTAATATCTCTGCATCTGGTGGATTTACCGGTTCGTTGTTTGGGACCGGTAGTTGGGCAAATAATGCAGTGTCATCATCGTTTGCAACCACTGCTTCTGCGGCAACAAGTATTACGTTTACACCTACGAGTGCCTCATTTGCAACCACCGCATCATTTGCGGTATCGGCAAGTTACGCACCAGGTGGAGGTGGATTAACTACAAAGGCAGGTAGTATTGCAAATACCGCATTTACTGGAAATCCACGTAAGGCAGCAGTTAACTTTACATCACCATTTGCAACTACTAACTATGCAATTATCATTACTGGTGAAGATGCTCGTTCGTGGACCTATGAAGGAAAAGTAGTCGGAGGATTCACCGCAAGCGCCAACAGTAATACCGCACTCGCAGGCACCACGACTTGGATAGCAACCGCATACGGGGAAACCTAATCTATGGCAATATTTTACACAGATTCCGCTAGTTTTGAGAATATCACAGTAACCCAGAATCTTACGGTCTTGGGTACCTCTTCTGCGACCTTTACTGAAAACTTAATCGTTGATAGTAACACCATTAAATTGGGTAATAGCCAAGTACTCAGATACGCTGGTATAGAGTTTGTTGATAGTGGGTCCAATCCAATTACCAGTGCGTCAATATTGTTTGATTCTACAAATAATCAAATGATATATCTACATAATGGTGGAGTGACCTCATCGGTATTTCTACTTGGACCAGAAACCTACAACAATCAAGGTAACGAAACCTATCTAACGCAAAATAGACTAGTTAAGGGTACTGGAATTGAACATCTTGCGGATTCAAATATCACGGACACTGGCACCTTAGTCAGTATCGTTGGTCCACTGTCCGCAAGTGGTGGTATTACTGGGTCTGGATTTTTTGGTACCGCTTCGTTTGCCAATAGAAGTATCACGGCATCGTACGCCTCCACTGCAAGTGTAGCACAGAAAGCAGTAGTTGGTGTCGTTAACTCAACTGGTGGTGGATATCTGGCATTGGTTCCTATTGATACCGTAGATGGTACTACACAACCAGTACAATACACCGCAGATGTCAACTACAACCCAGATGTAACGACACTTACTGTCAATGGTACTATTGACACTAATGGTGGAAACGTTCTTGCAACAAACTTTACTGGAACTGCTAGTCGAGCAACTTCGGCTTCGTTTGCGGTTTCGGCAAGTTGGGCACCAGGTGGACAACAAGGTGCATCGTTCCCATATGATGGTAGAACGACACCGGCAGTTATCACTGGGTCATTGATTGTTACGGGTAGTACATTCACTGGTGCGGTCACCTCAACAAATGTACTAGACCCAACAAACCCAGAAGCATTGTATGTTTCTGCATCTAACATCAATGCCGCGCACATACACGGAACGTTGAATGACTACATTCAATTGACTGTGATGAATATGAGTGCTGGTACCAACGCAAGTGCCGACATAGTTGTAGAAGGTGATAATGGAACCGAGTTTGGCAACTTCATTGATTTAGGAATGAATAGTAGTGGATATTCTGCCGGTCAAGTTGGTGGTCCAAGCGATGGATATCTGTATATGACCTCCAGTATCGGTGAGCTGCACATTGGTCACGCCGCACCAACTTCAAACGCAAATATTAGACTATTTGCCGGTGGACCAACAAGTGATAGTACTACCCGTATGTTTATCAGTAGTAGTGGTCAGGTAGGTATTGGGACCATTGCCCCAAGAGTACCACTACAGGTACAAGGAAGTATTTCCGCTTCGTCCTATACCAGTTCCTTGAATAATGCAGTAGGATTTTTTGGTACCAGTAGTTGGGCACAAACTGCCAGTATCGCAAGTACAGTTACTCCTGGTGTATCATTGACCGCATCGATTGGATCTGGATCGTTGTTCAACGTACTTGAAATGAGTATGGCGGTATCAGGAACTATAGCGGCACGTGCAGGAAACACAGTCACCTTAAATTTAAACGAATCAAATTACTTTGCAGTTTCCGCATCGGGTACGGGAACCGTAACATGGGTACTAAGTAATCCACCTGCGTCTGGACGAGTACAATCGTTTGTGATTGAATACACAAACGGTGGTGTGGTGACCAACTCATGGTTTACGAATACCAGATGGCCGGGTGGTACTGCTCCTACACTTACCTCTGGAGTAAATCCTGATGTGTTAGGATTCACATCCGATGACGCCGGAAGTAACTGGCGTGGTGTACTCTTACAACGAAGTAGTTCATAATATGTTATCACCGAATTGGACCATACTTAATAAACTGGCGTATACACCTACCAGTGAATCAATATTTATAACACCCGGTACATCGTCATTTACTGTTCCTGCCGATGTATACACCATTTCCGCTGTGTGTATTGGTGGTGGTGGCGGTGGTGGGTCTAATAACGGAACTACCAACGGTGGGTCTGGTGGAGGAGGTGGGGGATTGGCGTTTGGAACATTTCCAGTAACGCCAAATACTGATATTCAAATTGTAGTTGGACAAAGTGGATCAGGCGGTGCAGCTGGTGGTGCATCCGGTACATCTGGTTCTGCGTCATGGGTAACATCTAGTGGAACATATTGGGTATTTGCCCGCGGCGGAAGCGCGGGACGAGGTGGTACCGCCGGAACAGGAGGCGCGGGAGCAGGTGGTACCAGAGTGTCTGGAAGTGGCGGTGGCTCGGGTGGAAGCGGCGGCGCATCTACTGCTGCGCAAGGTGGCGGCGGCGGTGGAGCAGGTGGATATTTTGGAAACGGCGGAAACGGTGGCAGTGGCGGTGCTGGTGTTATTGGTGCTGGAGGCGGGTCCGGCGGGGGCGGGTCAAGTGGAACCGTTGGTAGTGGTGGAGGTGGGGGAACTGGGTTATATGGAACTGGGTCCAATGGCGCAGCAGGCGGTGCAACCGCAGGTGGCGGTGGTGGTGGGTCGGGGGGTATCGCAGGGCAAGCCGGTACTGGTGTTACCATAGCAGGATCGGGAAGTTTGTATGGTGGTGGAGGAGGAGGGTGTAACGATTCCGGTAGTCGTCCGGGTGGCAATGGCGCACCAGGAGCCTGCAGATTAATTTGGGGAATTGGAAGACAGTACTCGTCCTCATCAATATCATCTACTGGGTCATTAAATCACGGATAACATAACTTATGAAATATAGAGATAGAACTACTGGATACATATACCAGTCTTTATACGAATTACAAATGAAGTATTCCAATATATCCTTTCCTGTCGTATGGGATATATCCACGTATGCCGCAGTAAATGTTGACCCCGTACAGGAAACGCCTACACCATCAACACATCCATACAATAGACCTGAGTGTTCTGTGGAGTTAGTGAATGGTGTGTGGACCGAAGTATGGACTGAAGTTCCAAAATATGATGACGCGGAACAACAACGTGCGTGGGTTGCGGAATATGACGCCATACAGGCACAAGTTGCAATTGAAAAATACGAACATTACGTGAACTTCGCAAGATTTGAACGAAACAAAAAGCTACAAGACACGGATTATACACAACTTCCGGATTCACCTATAACCGTAGAATGTAGAGAACAATTCAAACTATATCGTCAAACATTACGCGATATGGATTTTCAAAATCCGTTTGACATTGTATGGCCAACACTACCGATTTACGTAAAAGAATAAAATAGAATGATATGTATAGTAGTATCCACATTAATATAGTACACATATGGGATTAATTGAACGAATATTAGCCGGAAATACCTTTACACGTAAGACTGTGCCACTAACACTAGACGCGGGAAATTCTAGAAAAAGTGGTTCGGTAGATACGTTGGGTGGTTCGTTCATAATACTGTCTGCAACATCACAACGTCCATGTAGAATTAGATTGTATTCTGACCAATCAAGTATGTTGATAGATAATTCTCGTCCATCTACTAATTTCAATATTAGTGAAAGCGTGGGATTGATATCTGATGTTGTACTAGAATCTACCGACAATTCGTTTTCATTTGACCCACCAATTATTGGAACTACGTTTTCTGGTGGGGACACATGGTATAATATTTCCGGGAGTTTGTCGGGAGACAATATTACGTTGACCGTATTTCCGTTTGCAATAGAAGGAGATAGTACAACAGATAGAAGAACATTAGTAATGTCTGGCTCAGCAATTCCAGCAGGAGGTCAAGTATCTGGGAGTATTACCTCTCCAAAGAGCTTTCTTATTTTAAGTGGAAGTGCAACAAGTGAATCCCGTTTACGTTTGTATTCTACACCCATCACCGAAGTTCCATCATATGAAGTTTCCCGTGCATTTACCACTGCACCAACAAGTGGTTCACATTTGATTGCAGATATGATGTTTGACTCGGCAAGTTTTCAATATAAATTAGTGCCTGTGTTGGAAGCCTATACTTGGCAGAATGATGTCTATAAAATTGGTACTGGAATCTTGGGGTACATACTCAAAAATGAAAAGGCTACACCAGAAACAATAACAGCATCAATATACATTCATTCTACAGAAGATTGATATGAGATTTTATCCATTTGGTTCTAGTTCATTAAATCAACTATACAATAACACCTTAGCAACAACCGCATCTACTGCACAATATGCTGCAACCGCTAGTTCGTATACTCGTGCGTTATCCGCGTCCCGTGCTATAAATGGAGTTCCTGGCGTAAATGGAGCTAACGGAATATGCGTATATCAGAAAGGGTTACAGGGTGCAACTGGTTCAGTAGGTCCAACAGGATACAACGGAACATATTCAAGTCCATTTCCTTATCCATAATATATGCAATTTTTCCCACATAACGTATCATCTACTAGCGTAGCACAAGCCACCAGTGCAAGTTTGGCACAAACTGTGTCATATTTGAATAACTTTGCTACGACACTTGTTAACACCGCTAGTGTTGCATTAAACTTTACAGGAAGTGCTGGAGTATCTGGAAGTAACTTTACCAAAACAGGCGCAACAGGTTTACAAGGACTTCAAGGCGCACGAGGTCCGAGAGGTGATAGTGCATATATATTGGCGGTTGGTTGGAGTAGTACCACCCCAACTACCTGTAATGCGATACCGGATGTGGGAACCTATAACAGTGGAACTACTATTTGTAGTTTTGAAAATTCTGTCACGTTTTATTCAACGTCATCAATTATCGCAGACGGAACTATTGTATATTACGATTCTGCCTGCTCATCCTTGGTAACAAACATCAGTAATTTGGCAATCAGTGTCAAGTCGTTTAGTACAAATGGTAGTGGCGTGGTTACCATTGGTGCAGATTGTGGAGGTGGAATATAATGTCATATTATTATCCATTCGGTGCATCTAGTGGTGGAGGAATTGTTGCGAATATTAGTTATTCGTTGGCAGCAACTACTGGAAGTAGAGCTCAATTTGCTTCTATAGCGGTGAATACCGCATCGTATGCAATATCAGTACAAAACACACCTTCAAATGGTACGGCGGGACAGAATAATGATGGTACGACTTGCACGGGAACCGCGGAACAAGGGGATAGAGGCGTAACTGGTCCAAGTGGTTCAAAAGGATTGAATTTTGATTATTGTCCCGCAGGAACAAAATGGTGTAATTTGTTGGACGCGTCACTACCAGCAGTAAATGCAACCCGTCCATCGGGATCACAATTTAGTATTGTATGTATTGAAACTTCTGGATATTTGGAATCCAGTGTTACGTGTCCCGCCACACTACCGACATCAGATATATACCCGATTCTTCCGTAATACCCCTTGACAATGTAAATCAATAATAGTATATTCAACACTAAACCCTCAGTAGGAGTATTACCGCATGACAGAACCAGTTACAGTTCCAGCACCATCTGCAATACGTGAATTGATTATCAGTAACAATCAACTATTACAGAATTATCAACAGGAATTGACTAATAAAGTCATCATGGCAAATCTTGAAATGATGCGAATGATGGGACTTGACCCACAA
>JACCDP010383041.1_pt1 | contig 21262 bp, 23 predicted proteins | sample 7445841 | NCBI WGS metagenome assembly JACCDP01 (sample SAMN15323441, study PRJNA562643) | freshwater metagenome | isolation source: river surface water | place: USA:Blue River Watershed | collected 2017-08-17
AAGGAAATCTTGAAGCGTTCAGTCAAGGAGCTAGAAACTGTTTCTGATTGGAACCACACAAGTATCGAAACAGTTCTGCGCGCATCATTGATTGAAGAGATGGCCCTCAAGCCACGCATCGCCTTTACTGCGTTACGTATAGCAACAACTGGCAGCACCATTTCTCCACCACTATTTGAGTCAATGGAATTACTGGGTAAAGAGGCCTGTTTACTGCGTATTAACGCGGGATTGGCACTCTAAAACCGCTGGTATTCTTTGCCATTGCAAGGTGCAGACCTTGGGGTATGGGGTAATTGGCAGCCCTGCTGATTCTGGTTCAGTAAGTCTAGGTTCGAGTCCTGGTACCCCAGCGAATGAAACTAGGGCCCCGTCGTCTAGCGGCCTAGGACTCTGGCTTCTCAAGCCAGCTACGAGGGTTCGAATCCCTTCGGGGCTACCACTGATATCTCTCTTCTCACACAGCAAATGTGCGAGAAGAGAGATTTTTGTTTTACATCTCGCACTAGATTTAAGACATGCGAGTCATTAACACTGAACAACTTAAAAGTATTCTCGCCAATCTGCCCAGCAATCCACGCATCATTGCATCAGGCAATTTCTCTACGCCTAAGACTTTATTGGCGATTGCAGATGGAGTAATCCCAGAATTCAAGCTGCACATGCTCAACGCTCATGGCAACGGAATTCCAGATCGCGAAGGCATTACTTACGAAACCGCATTTGTAGGTCCAGCCATGCGCAACCATGCTCGCCTGGAATACATCCCGTCACGACTGTCCTTGCTTCCAGTTTTGATTCGCAATTTCTATCGACCAGATGTTGTTTTTATCCATACATCACAGCAACGCTTTGACACGGTCAGCCTTGGTACCGAAGTAAACATTTTGCCGCGTGCTATAGAAACTGCCAGAGCGCACGGGGGATTAGTTATTGCCCAATCCAACAAACAGATGCCTTATACATATGGTGATGCGCAGATCTATGACAGCGAAATCGATTACTTAGTAGAAGTAGACGAGCCGCTTCAGGAAAAGCCTGCAACGCAGATAACCGATGTTCAGGCCGAAATCGGTAGTCGTATTGCAGCTTTAGTAGAAGATCATTCAACGCTACAGCTTGGTATTGGCGGAGTTCCAGATGCGGTTTTGCTAGCGTTAAAACAACGTAAAGGCCTGCGCATTTGGACTGAAATGTTTTCAGATGGCGTCTTAGAACTATCAAAGGCCGGAACTCTAGATGATGAAATCTTGATTACTGCATCCTTTATCTTCGGTAGCCAAGAGCTGTACCAATGGTTGGATTTAAACAAGAAGGTCCGCATGCTTCGAACAGAGCGCACTAATGATCCAAGCCAGATTGCACGTCAAGCAAAGATGACATCAATTAATAGCGCTCTTGAAGTAGACCTGTTTGATCAAGCAAATGCCAGCCATGTGCGCGGCAAAATTTATAGCGGGTTCGGCGGTTCAACTGATTTCATCGTCGGATCACTGCACAGTCGTGGCGGGCAGTCATTTGTTGCGCTGCCGTCCTGGCATCCAAAGGCAAATGTTTCAACAATCGTGCCCCGCTTACAAGCAAATGTCACACACTTTCAACATTCCTACGTTGTTACCGAACAAGGTGTTGCAGCCTGCTTTGGTCTTAGCCAAAAAGATCAAGCGCTTAACATCATCAAGAACGCGGCCCATCCTTCAGTTCGTGAAGAACTAACTGCCAAGGCTGCTGAATTCGGTCTTATCTAGCCCACATCAATAGCGGCGGTGCATCTTGGTGCGTGTTCTGTGCAATCCAAGTCGCACCATCTAAGTTATCGCCGGCAGACTGAACAATCACTGCGTTAGGCAATTTTGCATTTATTTCCAAAGCGATCTTGGTCGAATACGAAGTATTGCGTGCTGGGCCGCCTTGAATAACTATTTCAGGTGAATCAGCTTTTGTGCCACCACATCCATACCAAGCAGCAACGACGGATTGGGCAAGTAAGAATGCACCTTCATCCACAATTGCTGTTGCCGTTGAAACGCCTGCATCGGCCGCATCCAAAACCTTTTTAGCAGTTCTGGTCGCAAGATTTACGGCATCAACACTGTTTCTAATCTCTAACGCAAAGTAAGCATCAATTTCATCTGCGAAGTAATCAACCATTTCAGGATCATCACCGCGTCCTTGTCGACATGCCAAAGCCTTTGTGATCGCTAACTTTCCGAGCCAAAACCCGCCGCCTTCATCGCCAAAAGTGTTTCCTAAACCATCTCGGTGTGAATACGTTCCGTTCATTCCACCGATAGCAACAACGCCACCACCGACAGATAAGACGACACCATTTCGACCATTCATTGCGCCGACAAAGCCAGCTAAACCATCATCAATTACCGCAACTTCTTTTGCGCCAAAGAATTGGCTGCACAGTTCCAGATACTTCTGCGGCTCTGAAACCACACCATAAAAACCAGTGCAAGACAACGCCACAACATCTGCAGAAAACTTCTGACTAGTTTCAAAGACTGCACGCAGAGCCGGCAATGGATTTTCTCCAGCGACTTTGCCGCGATTACTTGTTATCAGCAGATCACCTTGCTTAAAGCGCGTACCGGATTGGCCTAAATCAACCGCCAGCACTTCTTTATTAGCCATAGGCGTTGCTAGTTAACCGATTAGTTCGCGGTTGCGCTTAACTTCGCGCTCGTGATTGCAGGGACGCTCAGTATGAGTGTCGTAGCAAGGATCGCAAAGCAAAACTAGCTGGTGGCATTCAGCCTTTTGGCAATTTCTAAACTGCTTGGTCGCGCCCTTACATTCTGCGCATTCGCCAATTAACTTGGTGTGGTCGCTGAAATCAATGGTTAAGCGATCATCAAATGTATACAGAGAGCCTTCCCACAGACCGTCATCGCCAAATTTGTTTCCATAGCGAACGATTCCGCCCTTGATCTGATAAACCTCTTTAAACCCACGGTTCTTCATAACAACTGACAAGATTTCACAGCGAATACCACCGGTGCAGTAAGTAACAATCGGTTTATCCTTCATGTGGTCGTACTTGCCACTTTCGATCTCTGCCACAAAATCATGCGATGTTTCTACATCAGGAACAACCGCGTCCTTAAACTTTCCAACCTTTGCTTCAAATGCATTACGGCCATCAAAGAAAACAACATCGTTGCCGCGCTCTTCTACAAGCTTATTTACTTCTTCTGGACGCAGGTGAACCCCTCCGCCGATAACTCCGTTGGCATCAACCTTGATTTCATCAGGGTTTCCAAAAGCAACAAGTTCGGGACGAATCTTGATCTTAAGCTTTGGAAAATCCTGCCCAGTTCCATCAGACCACTTGAAATCGATTTTCTTAAACCCTGGGTACGCCTTGGTTGCCTTTACATATTTCTTCAGGTCTTCCATCTTGCCGCCCAAAGTTCCGTTGATTCCATGAGGCGAAACAATGATGCGACCTTTGATTCCAAGGGATTCGCATAAAGTCTTCTGCCATAGTTTTACGGCATCAGTATCTGCAATCGGCGCAAAGCCGTAATACAGAATTACTTTGTCCAGATCCATAACCACATTCTAACGCTTGGGTTGGTTAGACTAAAAACCATGAAAAGGCTGCGCGGGTTACTTCAAGCCTGTCACTTCGGCCCTTCCGTGCTGGTCACAACCGTTGCCTTCTTAATCGCCCAAGCTCTGTGGTGGGAAGGCCCCGCCTATGTAATTGCCGTTGGCGTTCTATTAGGTCAACTGATCGTTGGCTGGACAAATGACTTACATGATTACGAAGATGATCTAAAACATAACCGCGTTGCTAAACCATTAGTTTCAGGTTTGATAACACCCAAGCAACTGCGCACAGCAATTTTTGTTGTTACTCCTCTTGCAGTTCTGGTGAATCTCTTTGGTCCTTTAGGGCTAAAGGGTGGCGCCGTTTATTTACTAGGCATCGCTTTTGGCCTTGCTTATAACTTTTACTTTAAGTACACCCCGCTTTCACCGTTGCCGTATGTGATTGCCTTTGCAGCCTTGCCTGCATCAGTGGTTCTAGCTGTTGATGAAACACCACCGCTGTGGATGATGGCGGCTGGTTCGATGCTTGGCGTTGCGGCACATATTGCAAACGTGCTGAAGGACTTTGAAGAAGATGGGCAATCTGGAATTCGCTCATTCCCGCGCATCATCGGGGAAAGAGCATCGCGACTATCAATCGCTGTTCTTCTCTTAGCAACTACCGTATTGCTCAATTCAGTCAGCCCGCGTCCTGCGTTCTTGATTGTTGGAATCGTGGGTGCATTACTGACGATTAAAGCCTCACGAAAGTTTTTGTTTAAAGCAATCATGATCGTTGCGCTAGCAAACTTAGTTTTATTGATCTCCGCGCTCAGTGATGAAATCGGCAATAAAGAGTTTGCCGACAAAGCTAGCGTTGTAATTGGCGCAGACCGCCCAGCCGAACTGTTCTTGCCAGCATCTAATCAATCAAATGAGCCATCAGGGATTCTGCTTGATTTGCACGGCTACGGTGGCAATTCAATGTCACAGACCAGTTACACATTTTTAAAGCAAGCCGCACTAGATGCTGGCCTGGCCTACCTTGCACCAGATGGCACCAAGGATAGATCAGGTACACGTTTTTGGAACGCATCTGATGCTTGTTGTAATTTTGCCAAGAGCAATGTCGATGATGTTGCCTACATCGATTCTTTAATTGATGAAATCTCTGATTCTTACAACCTTGATCAGTCCCGCATTTATTTGTTTGGCCATTCCAATGGGCATTTCATGAGCTATAAATACTTGTGTACGGCTAAGAATAAAGTCGCAGCAATTGCGGGATTGGCCGGATCCATGGATGTTGATTCCACGGGTTGCTCGGATAAATCGGGCAATGTTCTACATATTCATGGAGATTCAGATAGCACTATTTCTTACACCGGTGGTTCCATCTTTGCCAAGCGTTATCAATCAGTAGACGACTTAATGAAGGGCTGGAGCAATAACAATCAATGCTCTGCAAATACAGAAAACAAGATGGATCTGATCTCTGCTATGTCAGGGGAAGAAACAACATCTGTTGCTTACACATGTAGCAAAGGTTCGCTGGAGCTATGGAAGATTAATGGGGGAGTCCACGTCCCAATTCTTGACCGTGGCTTCGCCGATAAAGTGGTTTCTTGGCTTATTCTTAACTCATGACTAAAGAAACCAGTACTTCAAAGCTACGCCGCTACAACATCATCGCTGGCGTATTCCACCTTGTCCAGATGATCGCAGTGCTGTCACTAGCAAATGACTTCACCCTGCCAATCGTTGCTCGCTACATGTCTGGCCCACCAGGAAGCACATTTGCAGAACCAATCACTTTGTTTGACACACCAGTTGGAATCGGCGTTGCAACATTCTTAGGTCTTTCAGCTTTCTTCCACTTCTTAGTCGCATCACCAAAGTTCTTCCCACGCTATAGCGCAGGGTTGACGCAGAACCGCAATTACTTCCGCTGGGTTGAATACTCAATTAGCTCATCGGTCATGCTTGTCATCATCGCCCAGATCTGTGGTGTCTCAGATGTTGTTGCACTGATTGCAATCTTTGGGGTGAACGCATCAATGATTCTTTTCGGTTGGCTACAAGAGAAGTACGAAACCCCTGGCAACGGCGGCTGGATTCCATTTATCTTCGGTTGCATCGCTGGAATCGTCCCTTGGCTAGGTCTGGTTTTCTACGTCCTAGCAATTGGCGGACCATCTAATGCCAAGGCCCCAGCATTTGTTTATGCCATCGTTCTTTCAATCTTCATCTTCTTCAACATATTTGCTCTAGTCCAATACCTGCAATACAAAAAGGTTGGAAAGTGGTCTGATTATCTGCTGGGAGAAAAGACTTACATAACTCTCTCACTGATCGCTAAATCAGCACTTGCTTGGCAGGTATTTGTCGGCACCTTGTTTGAGTAAGTAACGACGTAGAATGACTCTATGAACGGGTCATTGGCATTAGTTGGATCAGGTGAATACCTGCCTGCAATGTCGGCCTTTGAAAACTCTTTACTCGCTGACGGTGTTGCCAACGGCAAACAAGCTGCCTATGTTCAAATTCCAACAGCTGCTGGGCGTGAAAGCCAGGACAGTCTTAACTATTGGAAGAACCTTGGCCAGCAACAAGCAGAACGTATTGGTGTCCAACCAATCTTTTTGCCGATCTACACCCGTGATGATGCATTCAAGCAAGAACATGTAGATGCAATTAAAAACACCGCCTTGATGTACATGTCGGGCGGGGATCCGCACCACCTTGCTGAAGTTTTGATCGATACACCTGTGTGGGCTGCAATTGTTGAAAACTGGCAAAGCGGTGCATCACTTGCTGGCTGTAGCGCTGGTGCGATGGTTCTGTCTGCTCAGATTCCTAACTTTCGAATGCTCAAGCGCTCACCGAGCAAAGGTTTAAATCTGCTTCCTGAAATTCGTGTTATTCCGCACTTCAACAAGTTTTTTAAGTGGATCCCAGAAAGTGCCGCCAAAGTTTTACTCCATGTTCCGGATGATTCAATCTTGATTGGTGTCGATGAAATGACTGCGATCGTAAAACGCAGCGGAAGCGATACCTGGATAGTCGTTGGCGATGCAACAGTCCACGTGCTTAAGGGTTTACCGGATCAACAACTACATGATGGCCAAGAAATTAGGCTCTCACTGTCATGAGCCAGATAACAGTTATCTTTGATGGCCAATGCCATTTCTGTCAGCAATCTGTTACTTGGATTGCCCGCAAACTGACAGTCACTGCGCTGCCTTTTCAAACATCTGACCTAACTCCTTTCAACCTAACCAAAGAACAATGTGCCAAGCAGGTCTATGTTGTTTCACAAGGGATTACATATGGGGGAGCAGCTGCAATTGCCTTCTTATTGAAGCGACGTGGAAACCGGATTCAATCTGGATTAATCACAGCATCAGGTCCAATTGGTCGTGCTGGTTATCGCTGGATCGCAAGCCACAGAAATTCGATTCCAGTAAAGTTAGCAACTAGACTTCTTCAATACCTCAACGGAAAGTGAATCAAATGTCATTTGTTATGTACTCAACCAGCTGGTGCGGCTACTGCAAGCGCTTAAAGTCTCAGTTGGCCGAACAAGGCGTTACTTTTGAGGAAATCAACATTGAAGAAGTTCCAGGCACTGCTGAAATCGTTGAAAAGGTAAACGGTGGAAACCGCACGGTTCCCACACTTGTTTTCTCTGATGGAACTGCGATGACTAACCCATCTGCCAAGGAAGTTGTTGAAAAACTCGCAGCTCTTGCCTAACGGTTAAATCAATCGCTCTGCGCGATTAACCAAGGTATTGCACGCATCACCAAAGCCAGCAAAGGCTGGATTAGTTGTTTGTCCTGCGCGATATCTGGCCCAAATCTGCTGAATGATTACCGCTAAACGAAACAACCCAAAGACTTCGTAAAAAGTAAAGTCGCCGCAGCTTCGACCGCTTAACTGCAAGTAACGCTGCACAAACTCTTCGCGGGTTGGCATTCCTGGCAGATGACTTGGTTGTCTGCGCAAAGAAGCAAATGCTGGCTCATCATCTCGATCAACCCAGTAAGCAAGTGATGAACCCAAATCCATTAACGGATCACCAACGGTTGCTAATTCCCAATCCAGCACGCCAACGATGCGCGCTTGTTCTAAATTGAAAACCACATTGTCGATGCGCCAATCTCCGTGAATCACACACGATGCAACATCTGCCGGACGGTTTGCTTCAAGCCAGGCCATGACCTTTTCACCATTTGGCACATCATCGGTTAACGCATTGCGATAGCGCCTAGACCAACCTTCGACCTGTCGTTGCACATACCCAGGACCTTTGTTCAGTTCGCCCAAAATAGTCGCGTCCACCGCATGCAGCTGCACTAAACCACTAATCAAAGAATCTGCCATCACTGAAACATCAGCCGGTGTAACACCTTCGGGCACATCGCGGCGGAAAATATCGCCAACAACTCTTTCCATCACATAAAAGTCAGAACCCATGACCGATTGATCATCACACAGAGCAACCATCGATGGCACTAGGGGATAGACCGGCTGCAATCGCGATTGAATTAAGAATTCGCGCTTCATATCGTGGGCAGATGCCGCCTTAGTTCCTACCGGAGGCTTACGCAGTACTAAATCTCGCCCTGGATACTGTAATAAATATGTCAGATTAGATGCACCGCTTCGAAATTGCTGAACTTCGGGCAAGACATCTTGATTAATAAAAGGTGCAAGCCATTGGTGCATTCTGGCAACATCAAAGCGATCCTCTTCACGGACCGGGGTTAAATCCTTCATGCCAAATAAGGTTTGATTTCCATGCGAGCAATATCTCGAATATGAACCTCATCAGGCCCATCAACTATGCGCAAAGTGCGAATACCTGCATACATAGATGCCAACACAGTGTCCTGACTTACGCCAGCACCACCATGAACCTGAATCGCTCGATCAATAATTTGCTGTGCCATACGCGGAATCGCAACCTTGATCAACGCAATCTCTTTACGCGCAGCCTTTGCACCATGTGTATCAATCATCCACGCGCACTTTAAGACCAATAAACGTGCTTGTTCGATCTCGATTCGAGCTTCTGCAATCCAATTCTGAATCGTTCCCTGATGTGAAAGCTCCTTGCCAAATGCCACGCGAGAATTAGCACGCTGGATCATCAGCGAAAGTGCACGCTCTGCCATGCCAATTGCCCGCATGCAGTGATGCACGCGACCTGGCCCAAGGCGAGCTTGGGCAATTGCAAAGCCCGCGCCTTCTTCGCCAATCAAATTAGCAACCGGAACTCGAACATCCTTAAAGGTAATTTCGGCGTGACCATGCTGATCCACATAACCAAACACCAGCAAGTTACGCTCAACTGTTACACCCGGTGTATTGATCGGAACCAACACCATCGATTGCTGGTTATAAGAATCAGCATCAGGATTGGTCTTACCCATAACAATCAAAATCTGACAACGGGGATCCATGGCACCAGTAGTCCACCACTTGCGACCATTGATCACATAATGATCACCATCTCGAACAATCGAAGTTTCAATATTTCGCGCATCACTAGATGCCACATCAGGCTCGGTCATCGCAAAACCAGAACGAATCTTTCCGTCCAACAAAGGCTTTAGCCACTGTTCTTTCTGCGCATCCGTACCGAACATATCCAGAACTTCCATGTTGCCGGTATCAGGTGCTGAACAATTAATCGCCTCTGGTGCAATCTCTACAGACCATCCAGTGATTTCCGCCAAGGTTGCATAATCTGTAACAGTTAATCCATGATGCGGATCGTGGCTATGTGGCAAAAACAAGTTCCACAAACCTTGCGCCTTTGCATCAGCCTTTAAGGTTTCAACAATTGCTGGCAAATCATGTGGCTTACCCTCAGCTACTAGTTCGGCACGTTGGTGGTGAAAGACAGCTTCGGCCGGAATTACCTTTTCATCCATAAATTTCTGAAGGCGCGCACTGTATTCGGCAGCCTTTGGGCTGAGTTTGAACTCCATGTCTGTAATCTACCCGTAGTGCAACAAAAAGAGGAGAAAACTGATGAGCATTCTTGACCGCTTCAAACTGGATGGAAAAGTAGCTGTTGTTACCGGAGCATCATCAGGTTTAGGTGTGGCTTTTTCTAAAGCCCTGGCAGAAGCAGGTGCTGATCTAGTTTTGGGTGCTCGTCGCGAAGAACGCCTTGCTGACACCGGCGCATTAGTAACCACTGCAGGTCGCACATGGGTTGGTCGCAAAACAGATGTCACTAAAACAGAAGATTGCGCAGCATTGATCGCTCTTGCAATTGAAAAGTATGGCCGTGTCGACATTCTTGTTAACAACGCAGGTGTAGGAACGGCGGTTCCGGCAACACATGAAACTCCTGATCAATACAGATCTGTAATTGAAACAAATTTGATGGGTTCATATTGGATGGCGCAAGAGTTTGCTAAAGCAAACAAAGGTGGGGGAGCGATCGTTAATATCTCCAGCGTTCTTGGTCTAAAGCCACAAGGTTTGCCACAAGCGGCATATGCATCAAGTAAAGCCGGAGTCATCGGATTAACTCGTGACCTTGCCGCACAATGGACCGGCCGCAAAAACATTCGCGTTAACGCACTTGCCCCAGGATTCTTCCCGTCTGAAATGAGCGATGAACTTCCTAAAGATATGGTCAACATGATCAAGATGTTCACTCCCGCTGGCCGCTTAGGCGATCCAGAAGAACTGGCTGCAACTTTGATTTGGCTAGTCAGCGATGCATCAAGCTATGTCACCGGAATCACTGTGCCAGTTGATGGTGGTTTGGTAATGCCCTAACAGGTAAACTTCACATCATGAGCAGAGAAAACGAAACAGGCCTAAAGGACGACAAGATCACCGCTTACCGAATCTTTGGTTGGGTGCCACTTGCAATCTTCTTCATCGCAGCTGGAACTACAGCTTTGATTGGCATTCTTAACACTCTCTAATTTCAAGTAGCCCTTAGAGGCGAGAGCGAATAATTCCTGCAACCTGGTCTTCTGTTGGATCAATTGGATTATTGCTCGTAACGCTGTCCTCTAAGACCTTCTTCGAAATACTTTGTACTAAATCTGGTGTGACACCATAGTGTGAAAGCTTGTTTCTAATCTGAATTTCATCGGATAGATCCCGTACAGCTGAAATAACAGTTGCTGAATTAGCGGAAACTCCCATGTCATAGCCAATTGATGCGTAAACATCATCTGAAACTTGTGAATTGAACTGCATAACTTCAGGAAGCACAGTGGCCAAAGCTTCACCATGAGCTGTTCCTACTGTTGCAGATACCGAGTGAGCAACACCGTGCACTAAACCTAATCCCGATAAAGTCAGCGCAAGACCTGCAAGGTGTGCACCCATCAACATATCTCCGCGAGCATCAATGTTTTTTCCATCTTTAAAAGCAACTGGTAATGATTTGGAGATCAACTTAATTGCCTGATGCGCATACGCGGCAGAAACTACGGTACTTCCTTTAGAAGTTAAAGATTCGATTGCATGAGTCAATGCATCAATGCCGGTTCCGGCAGTAGGACGCGGAGGCAATCCGACAGTCAGTTCAGGATCCAGAATTGCAACTACAGGGGTTGTGCTTGCATCACCCACGTAGAACTTGCACTGGCGAATTGGATCATCGATAACACCCCAGCTATTTGTTTCACTTCCTGTGCCCGAAGTCGTTGGAATCGCAATAATCGGAAGCGCTGGCTTATCTGGTGTGATGCTGTAATTAAATGCCGCCGAGGAAAATGTTGGATTAGCCACCACTAGGGCAACACCTTTAGCTGAATCCAGTGATGAGCCACCACCAAGGGCAACAACAGTGTCTGCGCCAAATTCAATGCCAACCTTTGCTGCTGCATCGATCAGAATGGTGTTGGGGTTAGGTTTAATCTCTGCAAAGGAAATGCTTTGAACACCAGCACTTTTTAAAATTGCCTCTACCTTGGCTAAAACACCTGCTGCAGCAACGCCGGGATCAGTAATGATAAGTACCTTGCTTTTGTTAAGCCCACTAATAACTTCGGGTAGTTGAGAAATTGCACCCGCACCAAATCGAATGCCAACAGAGCCAGGTGTTAATGTAAAAGCATTCATGTTAGTTCCCCTTTGTACTTGGTGGCATTAGTGATTCAGATATTCGTGCAGACGACTTTTTCATTTCTTTAGTAGCTGGAATCAAATGGGTTTCAAATCGAGCTTTTGGTGCCGCAACATTTATCGCAGCGATAATTGAACCCGAAAAATCGAAAATTGGCACAGACGCACCGACTAAACCTGGCTCATACTCCTCGATCACTGTTGCATAACCGTCGCTTCGAACTTTCTGGATGACAGCTAGCAATTCCTTGCCTGTCTTTGTCAGACAGTTAGGTGGGGTGTTGGGGATTTTCTTATCAAGTGGATACAAGCGAGCTAATTGGTCATCACTTAATCCACTGAGCAAAACTCTTCCGGAAGATGTCATGTAAGAAGGTGCGGTTACACCCATCCAACTAAGGGCGCGAAACCCATGAACTGGTGATTCGGAGTGGATAGTTACAACGTCTAGCCCTTGCAAAACAGTTAAGTGAATAGTTTCGCCCAGGCGATTAACCAATCCATGCATCTCACCCCGCACGATTCCTACAAGTTGAGCTTCGAAGGTATAGCGTGCAATTGCGTACAACCGCGGACCGATAACTACACCCGAGCCCTTGCGTAATAACAATCCGTTATCAATCAACCGCGATGTTGCGCGGGAGATCTGCGATTTATCGCGTTTTGTACGCTGAGCAAGTTCAATATTTCGTTGCGGCAATGGTGCTCCTGCGGCAACTGCTTCGATTATTTCTAAATCACGCTCTAAACCATTGTTCCTGGTGAGGTTTTGAGGCATGTTGCATACAGTACAACTCTCGGTGCGCCTATTGCAACAGAAATCAACTGGGAGTTAACTACCTTTTGTGAATCGGGACTTTATGTTGCTGGCAGCCCCTGAAGAGGAGCCTGTCGAAGAATCCATTCCGGGTTTTGATGGTCTGGGAGATTTAACGATTGGTGGCGATGTTGATCTCGAAAGCATCAATCAACCAAGTTTGTGGGATTACATAACTGGTAACACCGATCGAATAATTGCTGCAACTATCGCACAAGTTCAATTAGTTGTTGTTGTCATGGTTATCGTAACAATCATCGCGGTGATAACTGGATTATTGATTTGGAGCAAACCTAATCTTGTAGAAGCAGTAACCGGCTTCTGGTCAGTTGTATTTACTATTCCATCTCTTGCAATGTTCATCTTTTTCATTCAGCCCTTTGGCTTGGGGTGGAAGCCGGCAGTTATCGCCTTAGTTTTATACGGACAACTGCCAGTAGTTAGAAACACCGTAGTCGGATTACGTTCTGTCGAACCGGCAATTATGGAATCAGCTGCTGCGATGGGGATGAAACCATTCAAGGTAATTCGCACAATCCAATTTCCTTTAGCGTGGCCAGTGATCATCGTAGGAATTCGTGTTTCCTGCATGCTGATCTTTGGAATCTCAGCAATTGCCGCATATGTAGGTGGCCCAGGACTTGGCGACTTACTCTTTAGTGGTTTAGCTCAACTTGGTTCCTTTAACGCGATGAATCAAACTCTTGTTGGCGCGCTAGGAATCACCATATTAGCTCTGATTTTTGATGGTCTTTTTGTCATTATTCGCAGACTTACAACACCGAGGGGGCTCCGTGTCTAAATCAACTATTGGCCAAGAAATCAGATTGGAACGTTTAACAAAACGCTATCCAAATACTGAAAAAGCCGCAGTTAATGAGTTCTCACTAACCATCCCCGCTGGTGAATGTGTTGTCTTTGTTGGCCCATCAGGCTGCGGTAAGACCACAACAATGAAGATGATTAATCGCATTATCGAGCCAACATCAGGAAAAATTTTTATCGGCGGCGAAGATGTAACTGCAACACCTGCTCACGAGCTTCGTCGCAATATTGGGTATGTAATTCAGCAGATTGGCTTGTTCCCACATTTAACTATTGCTGACAATGTTGCAACCGTTCCACAGCTGCTTGGCTGGGACAAGGATCGCACTCGTGCACGTGTCAATGAGTTGATGAATTTGGTCGGATTAGATCCTGCCGAATACGGCTCACGTTTTCCAAAGCAACTTTCAGGTGGCCAGCAACAACGTGTAGGTGTTGCACGAGCACTAGCTGGCGATCCTGCAGTATTGCTAATGGATGAACCATTTGGTGCAACTGATCCAATTACTCGTGTTCGCCTACAAAAAGAATTTCGTGCTCTGCAGCGCGATCTCAAGAAGACTGTTGTCTTCGTGACTCATGATTTTGAAGAAGCACTATTGCTCGGTGATCGCATCGCAGTGCTGAGTGAACAATCAACGGTAGAGCAATACGGAACACCGCTAGAAATCTTGTCGGCCCCTGCAACCAAGAAAGTTGAAAGCTTTGTAGGAGAAGCCGGAAGCGTGCGCATGCTTGGTCTGCTCTCACTTTCTTCAGTAACGCTGAAGCCAGGAAACAAGAAGGGCCCAGAGTTATCTGAAAATGCAACACTGCGCGAAGCCATGGACGCATTCATTTCTGGAGCAGAGGCCATCAATGTTGGCACCAAAGGTCACTTAACCTTCCATGATCTACAAGTAGAGATTGCACAAACTAGGGCGGCAGCGAAGTAAAAATGAGCAAAATGACCTTGACCGCCGGTTCACGATTGTCGCCATCTGCGCGATTAATCTTTAACCGACATAGATCATTGATTATTCAACCTATTTTGATTTTCCTGCTTGCTTTTGTTTTGTGGTTCTTTGTCTCTCGTGCAACGTTAGATCAGATCGAAGCGGTGACAATTAACTGGCCGTTTATCTCGCAGGCCATCAAAGACCACTTAATTCTTTCCTTTGCCGCAGCTGGAATCATTTTGGCGATCGCAATTCCTGCAGGAATCGCTCTTACTCGCCCTAAAGCAAAAGCTTTCACACCACTTGTATTGATAATTGCAAACATCGGTCAAGCATTTCCTGCTGCGGGTGTTTTGATTATTGCCGGAATCGCCTTCGGTTTCGGTAAGCCAATTGCAATCTTTTCCTTTGCAGCATTTGGTGTACTTCCAATTCTTAGAAACACAATCGTTGGTCTGCAAGAGATCGACCCATTTGTTGTTGAATCAGCCCGTGGAATGGGAATGACGGCGCGACAAGCGTTGCGCCGCATCGAACTTCCATTGGCAATTCCTGTCATTTTGGCAGGAGTACGCACCACATTAATTCTTACCGTTGGCGTTGCCACTTTGGGTGTCTTCGTTAATGGTGGAGGCCTAGGAACACTCATAATTCCTGGACTTAAGTTAAACCGGGACCTTGTGCTAGTTACAGGCGGGATCCTGACAATCATCGTGGCCTTCACGATGGATTGGTTAGCACGAGCAGCAGAAGAACTCCTTCGACCACGAGGGATTTAATTACCAAGGAGAGGTACAAAATGCAGGTAAAGCGCCACAAAGTAGTTGCTGTTGCAGCTGCAGTTGCAATGGCAGTAGTCGGCACAATGGCTACAGCATCAACAGCTAACGCAGCAGGAACTTCACTCAAGGGAGTAAATGTGATCGTGGGATCTAAGGATTTCACTGAGAGCATTGTTCTTTCAAAGATCGTTAAGCACGTTATCTTGATGAATGGTGGAAAGGTCACTGATAAGACAAATATCAAGGGATCAGTCACCACTCGCGAAGCGATGCTTGCGGGAGATATCAACATGTACTGGGAGTACACAGGCACAGCGTGGCTTGTTTACCAGAAGCAGACCGATGTAAACATTGCTCCAAAGGAGCTTTACAAGAAGGTTGTAGCTGGAGACAAGAAGAACAAAGTTACTTGGCTTCCAATGACATCATTTAACAACACATATGCATTTGCGATTACAAAGGCAAACGCAGCTAAGTGGGGCGTTAAGGATTATTCAGGACTAGTAAAGAATGCAAAGATGCCGGCAAAGCCAATTTGGTGTGTTGAGTCTGAGTTCCAGAGCCGTCCAGATGGTTGGGCTGGTTTCCGTACAAAGTATGGAATCAACGATGCTGATGTAACTGTAAAGGTTCTTGATACAGGTGCAATCTACGCAGCTACACAAAACGGTCAATGCGACATCGGTGAAGTATTTGCTACTGATGGACGTATCGGAGCACTTGGCTTGATGGTTCCAACAGAGGACAAGTCATACTTCCCTCCTTACAACGCAGCGTTGACTCTTCCAGATTCAATTGCAAAGAAGTACCCAAAGCTAGTTAAGGCACTTGCTCCAATTGCAGGAAAGATCTCAAACGGAGTAATGCAGAACCTCAATGCTCGCATTGACGTTCTTGGCGAAGATCCAGATGAGGTAGCAAAGTCATTTGTTCTCGCAGCAAAGCTAGCTAAGTAATCAATAACAACTATCCATAGGGGATGAACATGATCGACATTCAGATTGGTGAAGGTTTTGTGGGGTCAGGCCCAAACGCTGCCCACACAAACACAATTCTTGGTAGCCGATCTGGAACCGCTGGTGTTGCATGGGCTACGGCCCTTGCAACACCACGGGCCGGTCATGTTCCCTTTATGGTTGTTGCTAGACCAGCGTTAGCTGTTACTCCGCCAACGCTTTTTGTAAATAAGGCAGCGATTGAAAGTGACCAACATGGATTGTTTACATGGGGTGCTGCTCAAGCCGCCGTTGCTGCCGGAGTAGGACAAGCATTACGCGAAGGCGTCATCGATTCAAAGAAGGTCAATGAACTTGTAATCATTGCCGCCATTTGGCTAAACCCTTCTGCCAATGATGAAGAAGAAGTTTTTGCAAATCAACAACAAGCAATGTTTGATGCTTTGAGAAATGGCGCAAATGGCTCACCAACTGCCGCCGAGGTCATGGACGCAACTCTCAACGTTACAAATCCATTTTTCCGAGTCAAGAAATAAGACAGAAAGCACATAGCTGACCATGAAAATTACTGGAATTCGCTTTGAGAAAAGCGTCATCGAATTAGATCCACCATTTCTAGCTAACTGGGATCCAATTCCTCGCAAAAAATTTGCAGCCACATTGACCATCGTTGAAACAGATGGTGGTGTCACTGGATACGGCGCAGGCGATGACATGGTTGGCTTTGATGGTTATGAAAAGTTTTTTATCGGCAAAGATTTATTTAATATTCAAGAGCATGTTCGCACCCTAGAAACAATCACCTTTCACGTGGGGCGTTATTGGCCGCTAGAGGCTGCGATTTGGGATGCAATGGGCAAGGCGCTGAACACATCAGTTGCGACATTATTTGGCGGTGCACAAAACGCAATTCCAGCTTACGCGTCTACCGGTGCGGTCATGACTCCACAAGCTCGCGCAGAATCAGCCAAGCTTCTGCGATCACAAGGCTTTAAAGCGATGAAGATTCGCGTTCCACAATCAGATCTAAAACTCGGAATCAAAACTCTTGAAGCTATTCGCGGTGCTGTCGGAAATGACATGGAGATCATGGTTGATCTCAATCAAGCATGGAGAATGCCAGGGGACACCCGTCGCGCACTTGATTTAACTGAAGCGATGCACTTTATTGATGCTGCAGCTGATAATGGTGTGTATTGGGTAGAAGAGCCATTGCCGATGGAAGACATCGATGGTCTGAAGCGCTTGCGTGGTCGCGGTGTTCGCATCGCAGGTGGTGAAATGGTTCGCTCCCTTCCTGAAATCATTCACTTAATCGAATCCGATGCCTTGGATGTTTATCAGCCAGATGTGGTTTTAGCTGCCGGCCTGGAACGTTCACGATTAATCGCAGGTTTAGTCGCACAGAAAAATAGAATCTTCACCCCGCACACATGGTCAAACGGCTACGGATTAGTGGCCAATCTGCAGGTAACTGCGGGCCTTGGTGGCGCTCCATATATTGAGTTCCCATATGACCCTCCAACATGGGGCGAAGATCGCAGAGACTTTATCCTTGAAAAGCCAATCACTTGCGATGCAGATGGAATGCTTCATGTTCCAGATGCACCAGGTATGGGCGTTGAACCAAACTGGACGCATTTCAAAAAATCTGTCGCTTAAACTAAAGATCTTTAAAGGGGATTGAGATATCTATGGACAAGTCAGCCTGGGAAAAACGTGCTTCTGAACTAAAGCCCGAATCACGTATGTACATCAACGGTTCATTTGTTGATGCCGTATCTGGAAAAACATTCGATGATGTTTCTCCCAGAGATCAACGAGTCATAGCAAAGGTTGCAGCAGGAGACACCGAAGATGTTAACCGCGCAGTCAAGGCGGCATTGACTAGCTTTGAATCAGGTGTCTGGAGCGAGATGAATCCGCGCGACAAGAAAGCGATCATGCTCAAGTGGGCGGATTTAATTCGTGAACATCAAGAAGAGCTCGCGCTACTAGAAACTCTAGATGTTGGAAAACCAATTTCGGATTCCATGAATGTCGATGTTATGGGTGCAGCGCGAACAGTGCAGTGGTATGGCGAAGCAATCGATAAGACTTACGATGAGATCGCACCTGCCCCACGCAATGCTTTAGCGATGATTACCCGCGAACCTTTAGGTGTAATCGGTGCGGTTGTTCCCTGGAACTATCCAATGATTATCGCTTCATGGAAAGTTGCTCCAGCACTAGCCATGGGAAACAGTGTTGTACTAAAGCCGGCTGAACAATCTTCATTGTCTGCCCTGCTTCTAGCTCGCTTAGCAACTGAAGCAGGATTACCCGATGGCGTATTCAATGTTGTTACAGGCCTTGGTCCAGAGGCTGGACAAGCACTTGCCCGACATAACGATGTAGCCAAGCTTGCATTCACAGGTAGCGGACCAACAGGGCGCAAAATGCTGCAGTACGCAGCTGAATCAAATATGAAGCAAGTAGCACTAGAACTTGGTGGCAAGAGCCCGCAAGTTGTTCTAGATGATGTAAAAGATCTTGATGCATGTGCATCTTCAATTGCCTGGGGTATTTACTACAACGCAGGTCAAACCTGTAATGCAGGCTCACGCGTAATTGTGCAAGGCAATAAACTCAAAGAAGAGCTGTACGGCAAGCTGACTGAGTTTCTTAAGACCTTCCCGGTTGGTGATTGCCTAGATCCATCAACATATATGGGCCCAATCGTTTCAACACAACAACGCGATCGTGTTAATTCATACCTAGATATGGTCGGAAAAGATGGCGAGAAGTTTATTTTCGGTGGCGAAAAAGCAACTGGCGACAGCAATTTGATTCAGCCAACATTAATTGGCGGAGTTAAGCATGATTCAGTCTTGTCACAAGAAGAAATCTTTGGCCCAGTTCTAGTTGCAATCGATGCAACCGATGACGCCGATGCCTTAGCCAAAGCCAATGGAACTTCATATGGCTTAGCTGCATCTGTCTGGTCCGGCAACGTAGCGCGCGCACACAACTTTGCCCGCAAATTACGCGCTGGCACAGTGTGGGTCAACACCTTTGATATGTCAGATGTCATCACTCCATTTGGAGGTTTCAAAGGATCGGGCTCTGGTCGCGATAAATCTCTGCATGCTCTGGATAACTATTCAGCTCTGAAAACCACGTGGGTAGATCTTAATTAAAACGATGTCACAACAAGGGAGAAACAATTGAAGGTCGCATTTATCGGAACTGGCAGCATGGGCGGCAGCATGTCCCGCAACTTAGCCTCTGCGGGGATCGACATAACCGTCTTTGACTTAAACAAAGAGTCAATGCAAAAGCCGATCCAAGCTGGAGCAAAAGCAGCAGCAAATGCGATTGAATGCGTGAAAGATGCAGATGTCTTAATCACGATGCTTCCAACTCCTGCGGCAATTGAAGGTTGCATGGTTGCCGGTGGGGTCGCCGCTGCCATGAAGCCAGGTTCGATGTGGATTGATATGTCCACATCAGTTCCAGAAACGGCTGCGGTTGTAGAAAAGTCTTTTGCTGCAGGTGTTCGTATCATCGACGCACCTGTTGCCGGAATGTCTGTTGGCGCTGACAAAGGAACAATGTCGATCTTTGCCGGGGGAGACCCAGCAGATTTTGCATATGCAAAGCCCCTCTTTGACATCATGGGCGACCCAGAGAAGTTCTTCAACTGTGGTGCACGCGGAACCGGTTATGCGGTAAAGCTAGTACTTAACATGTTGTGGTTTAACACCTTCGTAGCAACCACCGAAGCTTTGCTCCTTGGCGTAAAGGCCGGCGTTGATCTAGAAGTACTCCGTCAGTCTCTAGTTGGTTCACCATGTAACTCGTTGCTACTAGAGCGCGACATGTTAGGACTGCTCAAAGATGGCGACTATGACGAAGGTTTTGCAGTTGCACTAGCGTGTAAGGACCTGCGCCTTGCGGGAGATCTGGCTCGCTCCGTTGGCGTACCAATGGAGGTCGGCGCAGTTGTGGAAAATGTGTACCGCCGTGCTCGTGCGCGTTATGGTGACAAAGCTGGAGAAATGATTCCGGCAAAAATGTACGAGGATGACACAAACACGCTGCTTCGCTTTAAGTAATCCCTATGCAACAAAAGCATGATCGTCGCACCACCTATTTAGGTGTGGCGGTTATGTGGTTTGTTGGCGGCTCGATTTACCCATTTCTATCAAATGTGGCCGAAGAAGTAGATCCACTTAATATCATTCTGATTCGCTCCATTGGAGCGGCGCTGATTCTTTTTGTCGCCGTATTGATAATTGATCCGCGATCCTTCAAAAAGATAAAGTTTGATCGAACACTGATCCCTATTGTCATTGCTTCCCTGATGTTTTCACCGATTTGCAGCGGAGCTCTTGCTTGGTCTAGTGGGCGAATCCCTGGTGCGCTATCGGCGCTTATGTATTCAACTCTGCCGGCGATGGCGACTATTTACTTGATCATTCAAAAGAAAAGTCCATCTAAGAAATCCATAGTTGGTGTGGCAATTGCAAGTGTTGCCGTTGTTTTTCTCGTAGGAGCGCCACAAGGTGCGGTTCAAACCGTTGGAGTGCTAGCCGCATTGCTGTCAGTGTTTGCCTGGTTTGCCGCAACTGAAATCTGGATCAAGTATGAAACTGGCTATCCATTGATTCTTGCCATATTTCTTCAAGTAGCCCTGGGCGCAGTCGGAACAATCATTGTGCATCTGTTTGTAAATGCACCCGCCGTGACCACCGCGCAAATCTTTGATCCCAGCATGATCTTTTTGACCTTTGCTCTGGCATCTCAGTATTGGGCTTATCTTGGAATCTCTCGCCGTGTATCTGCCACAGTGTTAACTTCTTTTGCTTTTGTAAATCCTGTTGTGGCAGGTGCGATTGGATACATCGCCTTTAATCAGCAGGTTTCAACCGTTCAGTTGATTGCTGGAGCAATGCTTCTTTCTGGCGTATTCCTGGTGGTACGAGAAGATTTGTAGCTTCAGCCACTCTGCTTAATGATTGTGACAGTGATTAACTGTCCAGAATCTGTACTCATCACCATAGATCCATTACTGAGCATTTCCAGATCACGGACTCGATGGCCTACATCAACCTGAATCTTTTCAACCACCTGCAAATTCTGATTTAACTTTATAAAAACCAGCACCTCTTCACGCAATGTGCCTAGCACAACCGCGCCATTCCAATTACCCCAGCCTTGCTTTGGCAACTGCACTAATTCAGTTGGTGCAATCGATGGAACCCAATAAGTCAGCGGCTCTGGATACCCCGCATGTGTTCCAGTTTTTCC
>JACCDP010587150.1_pt1 | contig 21255 bp, 14 predicted proteins | sample 7445841 | NCBI WGS metagenome assembly JACCDP01 (sample SAMN15323441, study PRJNA562643) | freshwater metagenome | isolation source: river surface water | place: USA:Blue River Watershed | collected 2017-08-17
ATATGAGCTGTTCTTAATTTTAATATTACTAACATCTGCAATAATACTTGGCACGCGGGGGTCCTCTGCGCCACCGCCTTTAATAATATTAACTTGTGATTGAATGCTGTCTAAACTAATATCATGCACAACCAGGCGGCCATTTACATACACATAACTTGCATCGACCACACCCAATCTACTAGTCACGCTCGAAAAGCTGCCATCATACAACACATTTTTGGCTTCTATAGCATTTATGCTTGTATCTTGCACGCCATTTTGACTAAGAGCCGCATTAGCACTTGCATCCACTTTGTCGATTCGCGCATACACATGCACACTAAAAGAGGCATCCGATTGCAACGCGGTTGCTATTTCGCTTAGAGTATTTAACTCCGCCGGGGCAGCATTTACTAGAGCGGCTATTTGCGCTGAAACAGCATCATTAATACTTGTATCAGTTAAACTCTTTGTGTAATAGTTGGCGTCAATGTAGGATTTATTATAGTAGTTTGTGTTTATGCTACTGTCAATGGCAGTCTTGGTATAGTACAATCCAAGTGACGCATCAACATTTATTTTGGTTGTATAAGTAGCAGCAATTGTATTAATGCTGGTATCTTGCACGTCGTTTTTACTAAGAGCCGCATTAATGCTTGTATCTTGCACGTCGTTTTTACTAAGAGCAGCGTTAATGCTATTATCTTGAATGGTGTTTTTGGTATCAACGGATGTTTTGGTGTAAAAGTTGGTATCTACATAAGTTTTCAGGCCGTTAATGCTGGTATCTACAGTGGTCTTGGTGTAATAGTTGGTGTAAATGGAAGAAAAACTTGCGTCGTATAACACATTTTTGGCTTCAATTGCATTGATGCTTGTGTCCTGCACTGCGTTTTTACTAAGAGCCGAATTAATGCTGGCATCTTGCACTGTATTTTTATTATCAACCGCAGTTCTCAAATTGTTAATGCTGGTATCTACAGTTGTTTTGGTATAATAGTTGGTATCTATATATGTAAAACTAGCATCATACTTGGAAACAATTGTGTTAATGCTAGTATCTTGTGTGGCATTTTTACTAAGAGCGGCATTAATGCTTGTGTCCTGCACTGCATTTTTATTATCCACCTCTGTTTTGGTATAATAGTTGGAATTAATATATGTGAAACTAGTATCGTATAACACGTTTTTGACTTCGATTGCATTAATGCTGACATCTTGCACTGTATTTTTATTATCCACGGCAGTTCTCAAATTGTTAATACTGGTATCCACCTCTGTTTTCGTATAAATGTATGTAAAACTAGTATCGTATATACCATTCTTGATTTTAATATTACTTACATCGGTAATAACACCATCCACACGTGGGTCTATGGCGCCGCCATCATTAATAATAGCCAAATCCGCAATAATGTCGTTAATACTTGTGTCGTGCGCATCCAGACGGCCATATACAATAGAGAAACTAGCATCCACAGCAGTGGTATCCGCCATGCTATTTCTTAGCGCATTAATACTGGCATCGCTGCTGGCAATGGCCTGAAACACATGAACGCCCAAACTAACATCATTATTAATGGCAAGCGCAATTTCATGTAATGTATCTAGTGTATCATTAGCGCCTCCAATTAACAAATTAATTTGATTTTGTACGTATGAAGTTACATAACTAGTGAGAGCAAAGCTTGCATCTGTAGCCGACTTTGTATAATAATTAGTATTTAAATTGGTTTGCAAACTATTAATGCTGGCATCTACTTCGGATTTAACAACTGTTTTAAGTCCATTAATACTTGCATCCACCAAAGCCTTTGTGTAATAATTGGTGTTTAAAGACCCATCTACATAAGTTCGAATGGCAGCCACATTCGTATCTACAGCGCTCTTGGTATAATAATTGGCATTCAGGGACCCATCTACATAGGTGCGAACGGCGGCCACATTGGTATCTACAGCATCGCGGGTATAATAATTCGTGTTCAAAGACCCATCTACATAGGTGCGAACGGCGGCCACATTGCTATCTACAGCACCGCGGGTATAATAATTTGTGTTTAAAGACCCATCTACATAAGTGCGAACAGCGGCAATATTTGTATCTACGGTTCCCCGAGTATAAAAATTGGCATCCAAGTAGCTGCGCTCATTGGTAACGCGACTATTGACGGCGGTCATACTTGTATCAAGCACATTTAATCGAGTATTGATGGAATTAAAACTGGCCTCTACATTAACGCCGGCACCAATGGCATTACGAATGGCGTTTAGAGATGCATCCACGTAAGTGAAAGAGGTGTATTTGGAAGGTAATGAAGTGCCATTTTCATAAATGGTGGGGGCAGCTAGAGCACCAGATACCAAAACGTCGCCTGACGCCTGTATATTTTGCACAACTAACAGAGTAGAATTTCCGTCAAACGTGCCAACAGGGCCTTGGGGACCGGTTGCACCCGTGGCACCAGTGGCACCTGTAAAACCTTGAGGACCTCGGTCGCCAGCAGGACCCTGAATGCCGGTTGGACCAGTTTGTCCCGTAAAACCGCGAACACCATCTATGCCTTGCGGACCTTGACTGCCTGTAACACCTTGAGGTCCCGTAGGACCCGTTGGTCCAATAAATTGCCCTACATCGGTCCATCCGCCACCAATGGCAGTAGCTGCCCATAAATGGGTTCCAATAATATATGCATCTCCTAGGGAAACATCGGTAGGTAAATCAGATGTGGAAGCACGAGTGCCTTTAATGCGAATGGTGCCCGGATCTACTCCACCAATTTTAGACCCAGACGGTAAAGTAACCGAGTTGCCTTCAGATGATATGGTTGCTTGGCCAATATAAATGGTACTTTGACTTACGTGAAGGTCATGTGTGTATGTGGCATAGAACCAGTGATTCGGGTCACCTAAAGTTGATAGCGAATTGCCACTGGGTAAAATGTTGTTGCTGACCTCTATGTTTGATGCGTATATATGTCGCATCTTGTTTTCACTAGAGCCTAGTGTAAATACATTATCGTGAGTAGGAATAATATCGGTTTGCATTGTTGAAAGGTCAATTTTGCCTTTTGCATTGGGAAGCGTGTTTCGAGCAACCTGGTTATTAACTTTTGTATCCCGGTTTATTGTTTCGCTAATTGTTCTAAACACCGATTTTGACATTATATAATAATACGATGAAATAATATAAAGAATATATCGCATGTTATAGTGGGAGGTAAGACCTAAGCATGCTGAATATGATTTTAGGCGCTCCCAGAAACTCGATTTTCAGCATTTGCATTATAACTGCCAATTTATTCTTTGGGTGAATTAATATAATGCAGCGTGCATGAAAAAATAATATTACATGCAAATGTAATATCAGTTTCACACAGCCATCTTATGAATAAAATGTTTATTTATAATTTCGTTTTTTGTGTTTTGTATATTTTTGTTTTTATCGTTTTTTTTAAGTTTGTAATTAATTTCATAATTTCACCGACTTTAGCTCATCGGTAGAGCAATTGACTGTAGATGTAGAAGAAATATCAATTGGTAGCTGGTTCAATTCCAGCAAGTCGGAACCTAATCCATGTTATTTTTATAAATAACATAGTTTATAACCCACCGCCGGTTGCATGCTTAGGTATCGTATGCTTACGACCTCGTCCGATGTCCATATAATTAAACAAATTGGATTTGGTAATGTGACCTCGAGTTTTTTCATTCGGGTCTTTCAACAGTTTTTGAATAGAGCCCATATCTTTTTCACGACGATGCACCAAGTTATTTGCAATAGTTATTACTTGACTATTATCGCTAGTCTCTAATGCACGCTTTGATATAGACACTTCATACATATGGGATTCCAACAATTGTTTTAAATAATCCATGTCATCATCGGCATGATTATACATATACATGGATAAACCTGTAACCAATCCTAGTGCCATGTAATAATAAAGAGACACAGTACTCTTATATGTGTCGTATATCATCACTTCTAAAATACCCATCATGGATGCTGCAACCAAAGATAAATACACTTTACCGGCACTATGCACATGATGTTTGGATTTTAAAATACTAATTACCCAATATTGAATCATAAATGCCACAATAAAAGTTAAAGCTGTGTATTCAAATAAATGCATATATTATGCCACAAGTTATTTTAAGGGAACTACGTTCCCTTATAAACCCTCCTACTATTGTGGCCAGTGAAAGTATTCTCCGACCAACTAGTTGGTCGGTATAAGGGAAGTGGCAGGGAGAAACCGTAGGTTTCTTCTACTGTTGCATATAAACTCTTCGTCAGAGACGCGCTCCACCTTTTTGTATTTGCCTTGAAGCAATGATATAACCACATAATTTAATTCTTCGTCCGTGGCATGCAGCTCTTGTATTTCGTTGGTTTTAATGTTGTATATTTTACAAGGTTTGTACATCTTAAGTGCTCTTAGCAACCATGCATATATAACCACTTGCAATTGATGGTCCATCGTTATTTCCTTTGTGCATTTAATTTCCCACACGGTGTCGTCGGTAATTAAGTCGGTTCGCGCCGTAAAACGAAATTTGTGACCATCTATAAAATGCTCTTTCAACAATGCATCGATGGATTCGTGCTCTGTTTCTTGCGATTGATGAATAATGGTGGTTTCAACCAAGGGTTTTGCATTTTGTTTGCCTATTGTTTTTTCCAGTCGGTTTAATGCCCTATTCATTTGCGCCTCGTTTATCCAGTTATATTCACCGGGACTTATTTGCGCCAACTTGAAATAAAGCTTTTCTTGACATGCCGAATAAACATTTGCCAAAAACAAATAGTCCGCAGGGGTTTCAAACTTTTTTGGTAGTTGCGACGCAATTGTTTTCAAAAATGCATGTTCGTGGTCATACAATTCATCCAGTGTATTATATATTTCATTTAATAACACGTTGATAGAATTTGTTGAATATATTTTATCTAGGTGGTCGTAATAGAGAGCAGGAATGGCTAGACCATTGAGGTCGCTTACCTCTTCACAGTATCCTTTCTCTGTTACTATAGTGGATGGAATGTCCAGCTCTAATCCCGCCGGCTGAACCACTTTAAACATGGCGTTTATATACGGCGTTATTAATTCCAGCGTTTGTTCCGGAATAAACTTAATCAAATCGGTTGGCGTCACATTGTGCAGCTTGGCTTCATCCATTATGGGTTCTTCCACTTCATACACTGGATAATAGGGGGTGCCTCTAAACTCCACTTGCTCCATTTTGCGCACCTCAAATTGCGTCTTCTTTAAAAAACTTGGCGGTTTGTCCGTATCATATTCGTTGCGCTCCAAAATGTAGAGGCCTTCGGTTGCCCGCGTGCATGCTACATATATGGTACTGGGACACTGGTCTGGCGGCAGGTCTTTGCCGTAAAAGCGCATGTAACCTTGGTCAAACCCCAGCACAAAAACGTATTTGCGCTGGCGGCCTTTTACACTGTGAAATGTGCAGAAGACCACTTTTTTTTGAATTACTTTTTCATCGACGGTGTCGGTTTCAAACATAGGCACGTGACATGGAATGCCATGCGATACCAGCATATTTTCCATTTTACGTATTTGACTGTTGGGACCCTTAACAGAGGCACCAAGCACAAAAAAATCCGAGGGCTGCGCACCATCGGAAAGCAGCTTTTTAATATGGTATATGACGGTGTTTTCAAGATTGCGGCGATTGTTGCGCAAATAATGCACTTTCAGACCGCCGTCTCTGCACGTATTAATAAAATTGGTTCCTAATAGCACTTCATTTACAAATGCGGACATTTGATTTGTAATTCGATACGACGTGCTTAATGAACACATGTGAAATACCTTGCTTTTCAGGAGCGGATGGGATTCCCATATTTTATGAGCGAGTGTTAAAAACCGTGTGTCCGCGCCCTTGAATTCGTAGAGACCCTGCATAAAATCGCCAAGCACTACAACTATAAACGGATGGTTCATATCCATGGTGAATTTTACCACCAGCTGAAAATAGAGCGGTGTCATATCTTGGGCCTCGTCAATAACCACAATATCTTTTTTAGGAATGTGTATGCGCGGGGCCATATTCTCTGCTAATATGCGTCTTATACCCGTGTCAGTATATGCGCCGCTGAAATAATACTTAACTGCCATACTGTGATAAGTATGCACATCGAGGTTTTTTATATCCAGGGCCTCTGTTTTCTCTTTAATTTCGTGGCGCAACATGGCATTGTAGGTAAATTGTATGGTTTTTAAACTCTTAGTTGCAGAGGCAATGGACAACACAGTGGTGGATTTACCGGAGCCTGCCACAGCATTGACAATTGCATTTTCCCCGCGTTTAATGTGCTGGAGAACAATTGCTTGTTCCTCGCTTAGAGGGTTCATAATATAAAGAAACGAAAATTTTCTTTATATTTTGTTATTATTTATAACCTACAATATTAGCATTTTAATTTTACAATGCTAAAAAGGAAACTGCGTTATTTGGCCGCTTCCAGTTCGCTTTGCGAACATAAGGCGGCTACCGCTTTTGAACCTTTCTAATAAATACGTAGCCAGTCCGCAACGCCCGGAATACTCTCGCTGGACACTATTGTGTTCAGCGTATTAGGAAGGTTTAAAAGCGGTAGCCGCTTTGCGGCTGAATAACGTAGTTTCCTTTAGAGTTCGCCATTCAAATATCTGCCTTGCTTGTATCTCCATGCATCCTTGTGTTCATCCGACACCTCTTTTTGCTGGTGCAGCTCATATTCAGCGGGCGAATAATAAAACAAAGTAATAGGTCTGGATGACACATTGGTCATAATAATCTTAAAATACGCGTGCTCATCAATAGACCCCACTTTATGTTCTAAGTACTCCCCCGACACGGCATGTCGGATTTTGCCACATAGCCCAGTGCCATACAAATTGTAATCAACGGTAATTTGCTTGGTTTTACCATTTCGGAATCGTTTGATTCCCTTCTTTTGCAAGGTAATAATGTTGGGGTCAATGCGCTTGGGCTTAACACTGGTGTTGCTGGATACGGATTCTAGGTCGAAAGACATGATATAAATAGGTATATGTGTATTAGATACACTTATTAGCGCTATTGCTTTATATATATTTTTAAATGCAAAATATATAGACAGTTGTTATAGTAATAAAACAATGGTCGAATTTATTGGAATTATACCAATTGCTGGAAGTGCCACTCGAATGAAAAACATACCAAAATTTTTATTGCCGGCTACAAACAATCAAACTTTATTAGACAACATTATTTCCATTTGTAAAAACAATGGAATTGAAAATTTATATGCAGGATTATCAGAAATTAATTCCTATTTATTAAAATCAAATGATAATTTTAAAAAGCTAATTGTGAATACAAAAACAATGGCAGAAACAGTCAGTCTATTAACTCGGGATATAGAGAAAGATAATTTAGATATACATAACTTAATATTGTTAATGCCGGACACGTATTTAAAAATTACTAATGAAATAAACATGGTAAAAGAATTCTTAAATCAATATAAAATTGTGTTGGTGTGTTGGAAAATAAAAGATTACCAAGTTGGAAAGGTCGGTCAGTGTAATATTATTAATAATGAAGTTGTTGATATTGTTGATAAAGACGTAAATTGCAAATACCCATATTTTTGGGGAATTATATCTTGGAACAGCAGCTTAAATCAATTGATTAACCCCAAATGGCAAACTATTGGGGAATTGGTTAATATAGCAATTAAATCGGGAATATATGTGAGAGCAATTATTTCTGATAGTAATTACTATGACTGCGGAACATTTGAGGAATACTTTAAAATGATTAAAAATAATGTCAAATAAAAAATAGGGAGCTTTCCCCTAGTTATTAAGTTAATATTACAATAAATTATATACAATATACTTGTTACTTACCTTTTAGTTATATTGTTTTACCGCCGACGATACGCGGTCCATCAACATACCATAACCGGATTCGGGGTAGTTAATGGCGACATACATATCAATGACGTTGTGGTCAAGCTTGATTTGATACCATTTATCGGGGGATGTGTATGTTCCCGTATTGCGGCGCGTGAATACATCGGTGTTAAAATTGTCATTTAATATACTGGCCACGGCATAGATGTTGCTCACATATATGGAGCCAATATACACATATGCGCGCGCATTAAGCGCCTCTTCCAATTCGGGAGACGGATGCAATTCAATACGGTTTGTCTCTACGTCGTCGTCCTCATTGAAGAATACAAGATTCGGTTCGCTTTGAACAACTCTCGATATGCGATACACGGTTGATATGACGAATTCCTCGTCCTCCAGTGTTTTGAACCAAATATTCATTGTATGCATATGCAAGCACAATTTGAAGTTGTATGAGGTGTAAGTGTCGTAATTATGTTCCATATTAAATTTTAAATCCGTATTTAATAACAAGAAAGCATGTTCGGGAATGTTAATTGTGGTGTAGTAGATCCACTCAGCGCCAGTGTTCATTTCCATTGTTTCAAGGGTTTTTACAAAATCAATAATAATATATATTATGCATCTAACCAGGTTACAAAAAAATATTTCAATTTTTATATATTATTCATTTGCGTATATAATCGCCTGCAATACCTCTGCAACTGTAGATGTATTGCGAATTTTTTTCAATGCGCCAAACACTTTTTGATATGTGGTTTGGTCCAATTCAAACACTTCTCTCGTTTGACTACAATATGCCTCTATAATTGGTGTAAGAATGTTTAATAATTCCGCGGTTGATTTGTCAAATGCTGCCGTGCGATTTAATTGAAATAACAAATCTTTGAATATGTTTGCGCGACGTTCCGTTTCCTTGGCGTATTCTTCCATGAGTTGTTTTTCATACAATGCATGCATTTGCTGTTGTTGATGCAATTCTTGCAGGCTCAGTTGAATGGCTTCGTCCATTTCTTTTTCGTAGTCGCTGCGTGTATCTTCTTGCAGCTGCTCGGAATACACTTCGTCGGGCTCTCTTACTTCGTCGTCGTCGTTAATATTCATGGTTTCTTGTTTTATTCTTTGTAATAAATATTTTAATAAAGTCAATTTTATAGAAGAAACCTACGGTTTCTCCTTGCCACTTCCCTTATACCGAAAAACTTGTTGGTCGGAAATGCTATAATCATTTTATAAAATTGACTACAGAACTTATAAACTTAATAGATGCAAACAAAATGACAACCGAAGAAATTAATCGTCTTCAACTAGAAAATCTCTGTCTCAAACAAGAAAATGAGCGGTTAAGAACAGGTGGATGGAAGGCAGAATACGAAATATACGACTGGCATTACCTGAACCAGATTATTTCAAATCACGATGACGCTATTCATGGTGATTTTACAACCAAGTTGAGAGATAGCATTGTTTATTGTATGCATCATAATAACCTGGATAAACTGAGGCGCGAACTAGAGCGAATTCCGGTGCAAGAACGAGAAAACGTGCTGAACTATAAGTCGGACAAGTCTTTGCTAACACCCGTTGAAGAGGCATTGTATCAAAAATTATATATGAATAATGCTGTTCTCTGCAACAAAACGTTGGATATTTTGTATAAATATGGTGCAAAATGTTTGGATTGAAAGGTTGGCTTTATATTATTCTTGTATTTTTTATTGAATTCCTTGAAAATATATTAGAGATTATGAAAAAATATATAATAACCATATAATGCCTGGAGTAAAGTGTAGTATTAAATATAAAGAAGAACGAGAAGAAATTTGTAAGAAACTTATTGATATTGTTGGAACTGAATTTTTACTGTGCGACTTAGATGCGGACATTGAAAAACAACAAGCAATTCTTGCACTGAAAGATGATATACAAAAGTATTTTGCAGTGAGCTCTATTAGTGCATTTAAACCAAATTTAAAAGATAATGTAAAAAGGTCCGCCTTCAATATTGCGAGAAGAATTTTAAGACAACAAGGATATAATGTGGAATATACAGAACAAAGTATTAGCGGCGGAAATGGATTTTACAAAAAGGTTATGAAATACAAAATATTTAGGAATAATTTGGAACCCGCCTCTGCGTAAAATATCAAAAAGAATAATCTTTAGGCATTTTATAAAACCCGATGGACAATTCAAAAACTTTTACATGTGTATGCGGAAACGTATATTTGCAAAAACAAGGTTTATACAGACACCGCAAAACCTGTGACAAATACAACAATAAACAAGTTTCTGAAGACATTAATCAAGAACTGATACTAACATTACAATCTGATAATGCACGATTACATGAACAAATACAAAAATTAGAAAATGATAAAGTTCAACTGCAAAAACAAGTATGCGAATTGCAAGAACGCGAAAGAAATCTATATATAGAACAAATTAAAATATTGCAATTGCAACAATCCAATAAAACGGTAACAGCTGAAATGCCAAAAGAAACGGTATCGAATAAGAAACCTTCTGTAAAATTATATTTGGCTACTTGCAATCCAGTTACTTTTACGGATTTTATGGATAAATATATTCCAACGATTGAAGATTATTCAAATGTTATAAACCATGGCATTGAACATGGTATTGTAAAAAACATAACAGCATATTTATTAAAATATAAAAAAGAAGAATATCCAATTATAATTACAAATCAACAAGTGAAACGAATGAAAATACAAGTTTATGACTTAAAGGATGATACAAATCAGTGGAATAAAATAGAATTATACAAAGCAAGAGAGTATTTGGAAAACATGGCAAATCGATTTTCTAATAAATTGTATAAATATTTAACATTGGTGTTCAAAGCGCATTATACAGCAATTGAAGATAAATATCATAAAGATAACAAAGCACAATGTGCAATTAGACAATCATTATTAAACCAATTGACTTATGCAGAGAATTATAGTAGAAAAATAGTTGAACAAATAATAGAACATTTTATAATTGGTAACGATGAAGATGTTGAAGAAAATAATTAATTATAATTAAGTTAATATATTAATTATAATGTTACCCTTATGTTACCTAGATGTTATTCCAATGTTACCCCAATGTTACCCCAATGTTACCCCAATGTTACCCCAATGTTACCCCAATGTTACCCTGATGTTACCCAATGTTACCAAGATAGTTTGTAATCTTAATAACATATATTAACTTAATAAAAAGTAAAATAAATTGATATTTTACCTCTAAAATATCAAAAAACAGCTCAAAAACAAAAGTTCATAAAAATTCAAAAATTGTGCAATCCGTAAAAAATTATTGCACAAAATATAACATTTTAAAAATGGTTTTCAATAATGGCAAATAATCCTTAAAAATTTGGGTGCTTATTGGCCTTTGGATTAAACGTGGTGGTGCGCGGCGGCGCAAACATAACTGGTGTTGTTACTTTTCCAGTGTATGTGTTGGGCGTGCAATTATTCATATTATCGGTAATTGGAATGTCGCCCAGTTTGTGGGGTACTTCGTCGCCATATATATCCACCTCTTGTGTATCTAGCACGGCACAGAGTTTTTTATGCTGGGCATAACTGGCCGAATTAAAATAGGGATATGTATTTTTGGTTTCTTTTATTTTTTTGAGTGCAATGTAATCGCTAAACGACATATATATTATATTGAAAATATAAGAGGAGGAACCTAGGTTCACTCGAGTGAAACCATAAATGTTGCCCCACGTCGTTCCATATTTTGGTCATAAAATCGGGGTGCCACAATTGACAACTTTTCGCCCGGCATCACATACAATGCATTTGGTGCATTCACGAATCCCATTTCATTGTTGGATTTGAGCATTTTCACAGTACCGCTTGCACCAAGCAATGTGGCTGCATTTACCGTGCTATACCACGTGGTCAAGTCACTTGGATGCGCATATTTAATATTGGGGCCGCCCGCAAAAAAGAATGTTCCATTGTAGCATGCAGAGCTTGCGTTCATCGATATGTTTGTTGAATTAAAAGAAAAATCCGTTGCGCCATAATACACGTTGGTTCCATTATTGGTTACCAAACTATGCTGTCCGTCGTATGCATACGAGGAACTGGTCGGACCCGTCGTTTGCAGCGAACGGCCGTTTAAATAAGCGCCTGGGATACCCAAATACTGAATGTATCCGCCCACGAATGACGCCGTCCAGCTTTTATGAACTGTCAGCGGTCTTGAAGCGCCGCCGGGTCCCGACGCATACAGCGCCACATTATTTATTTGCGCATAGGTTGCACCGCCAGCCACTTTTTCAACTACTAATTTGTAGTACCTGTATGCAGCCGTGCCCGTATATGTGAGCAATATGTTATTGGCAGACACGTCAATGGACCGCGTATCTACTGCAGTCCATGTAGAGGCATCCGCGGAACCATACATGGTCCATGTAGAGGCATTTGATTGCAACACATAATGGTTAATTTGTGTAGAGGCGCCAACATCCATTTGAATATATTCACCTGATACACCCGTAAAAAGGCCGCTGCTTGCATCATATGTTGCAGCAGAGCTTTGCCAAGGAAATGCGGTAAAAGGGCCGTTTGATGACACCGAATATGCAGAGACAGTGATTCCACTGATGTCGCCGGTCGCGATTGGCTCTTGTGTCCATTGTACTGCCGAAACCGATGAAAACACTTTGGAACCCGCATTGACAAGCCATTTGTATCCGTTCCATGCCACGTAGGCACTTGTGCCAGTTAAGCCATTAATGTTTGCGGGAGTCCAGGATACACCGTTGCTCGAATACACAACCGTTGCCGACCCCGATTTGGTGCCCGCTGCCATCCACATTGAGCCATTCCACGCCACACTGGTGCCTTCATCTAATGTATTGTCGTACTGAGACAACCAGTTTATTCCATCGCGACTTAATGCATACCATTTGTTGGAACCTGTGCCCACGGCCAGCCACAGAGAGCCATTCCAATCTACGGCATTTGCTCTAGTAAATACACTGGTGCCCAATCCATACCACATGAGACCATCATTAGAGTATAACAGAGAATTATTGGAACTGTCCGCACATGCAACCACCATTGGTTTTACTGTGGCGGTTCCCTGATTGCTAGAGTTAATATATAAATTTTGTCCCGTGCTTGGCTTCGTAATTTTGGTCCATGATACTAAATCCTGGGACAACAGCACGTAAGACCCGCCAACAAATGAATGATGGGTGCCCGTATATGTGTAGTCAGTAATTGCACCGAGAGATGCATCCGTATGCGATGACCACGAACCCAAGTTGGAGTATTTTGCATAATATATGGTGGAATCAGAGAGAGCAAATACGGTGGCCGTACCCGGGTCGTAGGCTATTTTATATATGTTGTGCGCACTGAGCGAATTGTTTAAATACCAATGTATTGCATTGTTACTTGTATAGAGATTATTGGAACCGTCGCAACTGGCGAGCCATTGACTACCGGTCCATGCGAGAGAATTTACAGACGTTGGACTATTTGCAACTGTTATCCAGGTTATTCCATTGTTACTATATTTTATATTAGTTCCGCCGGCCACCCACAAAGTTCCGTTATATAAGACCGCGTTCATAATATAATATGTGCATAAAAAATTGAAATGTTTTTAACTATTATATTGCACAATAAATAACAACATTCTTTTATACCTTGGTAAATATGTCCATCTCTCTAATTCCTCTGTGCATGGTGCCCGAATATGAAGGAATATATAAAACCACACCACTATCGTTTCGTGTGCCCAAAGGATGGAACGATGTGCATAATGCGCTTAGACAGTTTATAAAAGAGAAAGACTTACATGCGGAAATGTATCGCACCGAAGCCATATACAAAATTGTGTGCCAAGACCCATATTGTGAGTTTCGCATTTATGCACACAAATACATGGTATTATATGATAACGAATATGATATAATATTATCGTTTGACCTGCTGAAAGGTGATGCTGCGCATATGACGTTTATTATGAATATACTGTATTCTAGATTGGTTGAATCGGATGAATCAAATTTATCGACGGTTAATCAAGAGTATGGATTTGAAAATTTGATGTAGAAGAAACCTACGGTTTCCTTACCAAACATTGCAAATTAAGGGAAGTGGCTAGGAGAAACCGTAGGTTTCTTCTATATCCAGTAGATGCCATCATACGAGTAATAGATGTTTTGTCCAACTGCCACCCACATGCTGCCATTCCAGCACACATCATTCGCCGTAATATCTGGACCCCCGTCTATCCAGTTGATTCCGTCGCGGCTCCATGCAATCGTCGAACTTTGTGTGATTCCGACCCAGATTTTGCCATTGGTCTGCACTTTTTTCATGTTAAAAGACCCGTCTGTCCATGTAAGACCGCCGTCAAAGCTGTGGCTCGCACCCGACAACATTTTGGACCGCGGAAACACAATTGTGTTGGTAAATTCCGCGTTGTTTTCCAGGTCCAAAATGGTATCGCTGTACAAATTGTGTCCCAGGTGCCAGTCCGCGTAGCCGCCGTTTTGTTTTACCAAAATCGAATTGCTTGGGTCTTGGCCCGCAATAATGTAGTTGGAACCTGTCCAGCGAGCAATGTTGGCGCTTTGAATAATATTGCCTTGGGTATGTGTCCAGGTAACACCGTCATAACTAACCACGTAGTTGTGATTACCCGCTGACAGTGTAGCATTCAGGGTCACCACAAAAGCCACGCCATCCCACTCTACTGACATCGGCTTGTTTGTTAAGTAATTGTTGGGGCTGTTGCTTTTGATTACATCATTATCCAGTCTAACTGTGGTCCAGGTCTTGCCATTATAACTATATGCAATGGCTTCTCTAGAACCAATGGGCGCACCAACCGCCACCCATGTAGAGCCGGACCAGGCCACGTCAAATGCTCCATATGATGGGTCGAATATATTGGGGCCTGAGCTAGTCCAGGTAACACCGTCGTCAGAGTATATGAGTGGATTTGAGCCGCCATTGCCCGCTATAACCCAGAGCGCGCCGTTCCACACCACTTTGCCATTATGATACGTGGATGTGTTTTGCATTAGCGCAGTGCCAGATGCATTGGATGTCCAGTGAATGGCATCATAACTGGTATATACACCCGAATTTCCGACCGCCACATAGAGATGCGTGGCCGGATTATATGCGACTGATGCATACTCGTTAGGTGTGGAATACGTCTGGAAACTAACCTGGTCGTAACTGTGCGAAATGCTGTGGCTGTCCAAATATGTAATTATCCATTTTGTTCCGTCCCATATGACGCGCGAGTATTGACTGCTACTGGTATCATAGATGGGTGACCAAGTACTGAGTGTGCGACTGGACGACACGCCATACACAGATGAATTGCCAGTGAGAGCTAGATACACGGGCTGCTTGTTTTTGCCGAACGTATATACCACATCGGATTGCAACCGGGTCATCGGGCCCTGGATTGTTCCTATTACATTGGTGTCAGAGACCGTGTATGAGTTCAGGGTAATGGATTTCGAATACATTTGTCGAGTGTGTTTCATGACATCGACGTAATTGTATTGTTTGGGCGGAACGGGGCTCATATCGATAACGGTGCCGGTGGGGCCGGTGGGACCCATAAACCCATAAGAACCGGTTGAACCCGTAAAGCCCGTTGTGCCTCTGGGGCCTGTAGGACCCGTAGGGCCCGTTGTACCTTGAGCACCTTGGAAGCCGTAGGAACCGTAAGGACCTTGGGGTCCGGTTGGACCCGTGGTTCCAGTGTCACTTTGGAATCCTTGGTCACCGTATGGTCCGGCATAACCTTGAGGACCGGTGGGACCCGTGGGACCTGTGATACCCGATTGGCCAGTTTCGCCTGGGTCTCCCCGGAATCCGCGCTGTGCTGTACCTGTGGGGCCCGTGGAGCCTATGAAACCATTTGGACCCGCAATGCCTTGGTTGCCTCTCATTAAAGGACCACGGGGGCCGGTGTTACCAGTTTGTCCTGTAAATCCGGTGGGACCTGTGGTTCCGGTGGGGCCTTGGGTTCCTTGTGGGCCTTGAACACCTTGAATGCCCATTGCACCGGTGGGACCGGTGGAACCAGTGGAACCGGTATCTGACAGAGGGAAGAAATATGTAACAGAGACGTCTGCCCCTGCACCCACACCTTGACTTGTTTCCACAGTATAAACATTATCGGAATTGTAGAGATTCAACACCTCTGTGTCCGTAAGCACTTTATTGTAAAACCGAATGTCATCCACATAACCGTGCATCTTTTGGCTATTGGTGCTTGCGTCCTGACCCACAAACACCTTTGTATAAGTGTTGCCCAAGTCCACGGCCGGAATACCACTTGTAAAAGTAGTTTTTGTTCCGTTGATAAAGAGAGACCACGCTGTTGGGGATATGGTGGCAACAACATGATTCCATGCATTCAGTGTGGGTCCGGCGACATTGACTGATGCGTCTGTTCCGGTGGAATATACCAATGAATAAAACGTGAAAGAAACAGTTAAATCCAAATACTTATTTAAGGCATTGCCAAGAGACCAAATGGTGCGCGGCGTTGCATCGAGAGACGACAAGTTAAACCATGTACTAATGGATGCACCCGATACATCGTTGGCGAAAGACACGGGAGCTAGTTGCACGTTGCCTGAAAAGTCGGTGCTGCTGAAATAGAGACAACCCGTGCCTAACCTGGAACCGGTAGTGGTCAGCAAGCTTGTATTGGTAATGGACGCATCATACACAGGACTTGAAGTAGAGGCGTAATTGGCTAACGCATAACCAGTTGTTGCATTACCGAGAACAGAGGATGCATCAAATGTGTAATATGAAACTAGCGAATCCAATGTAAATGTACCGTCATACAATTGTGCTATTTGGGCGCTGCTCAAAGAACTGTTGTAAATGCGGAAATCGTCAATGTAGCCGTCGAACTTGGTGCCATTGGCTGATATGTCGTAGCCGATTGCACCTTCATTATACGTGGCAGCTATAGAGGTTTCTGGACCGGGAATGCTAATAGGTCCATATGCAGCACCAAAACCTTGTGTAGTGTGTGCCGTGGCACCGCGGCCAGTCCATGTTATACCGTTGGGTGAGGTAGCTATGGTATTACCACCAGAACCATCCGCTACCCATAAACTTAAATTATCAATGTAAGTAACTTTATTGCCTGCATTGGTAAATATGGTGGTGCCAAGACCGTTCCAATTAATACCATCGTCAGACCAAGCTATAGTGTTTGTGCCCGAACCAACAGCCACCCAACGTGAGCCATTCCAATATATATCATTTATTGAAGTATTAAAAGGCGATATAAGCGAATACCAAGTTACGCCATCTATTGATCCATTCATATTTTGTGTTCCGCGCCCAACCGCAATATATTTTGGCTTTGTGTATGTACTATTTACTTTACCATATGCTAAATCATATATTGTTCCTGTAACTGCAGAAGTAGTCCAATTTGTATAATTACTAGAATACGAAGATTGATTAACACCTCCACTGACGTAAATACCATTATAAAATGCAAGACATCTACCACCAGTTGTCAAATAATTAGTTGTTGATACAGCGCTCCAACTAGTTCCATTTACAGAAGTTGCAATGCCTGTTTGACCAACTGCAATCCATATATTATTTACATATTGCACATACCATCCATATGTTATAATAGAACTTGAATTAGAAACACCGACCCATGATGTTCCAGTTGTAGAGTATGCAATACTATTACCACCTTCGCCACATGCTACCCATATATTATTTGCAAATGCAACATGAAATGCTCTTACTGTAAAAACTGATAAAGAATTAGTACTTCTTGTCCATGTATCACCGTTGTTATTTGAATAAATTAATGTTGCACCACCTTCTCCTGCAGCTACCCACATTCCATTTCCATACGCAGTACGACGACATGAGCCAGTTAAAGCAGTTGTTGATATTCCATTCCAATTAATTGTGTCTGAGGATTTTGCAATTAAAAATGTTCCAAAACCTGATATCATCCACGTATTGTTTGCATACGTAATTCCAAAACATGCACCAGTAATTGCGGTATTTGAAACACCACTCCATACATTTCCGTCATATGACCTTGCAACTGTAAAAGAACCTTGGCCGCCGACTAAATAAATACCATTACCATATGCTGCTCCTGCTCCAAAAGATGTTGCACCACTATTGAATATAGTATTCGAATTTGATACAGTATTCCACGAAATACCATTGCTTGACGTTAATATAGAATTTCCTGTTGATGCAACTAATATCGTGTTTGTTGAAATATCAGCAGTACTTTCACTGTATGATGCTGGTCCGTGAATTGCATTTCCTTGTTCAGTAAATATTGCGCCTAATCCGGACCAGGTTTGAGAGTCTGTTGATGTTGCAACTGTATTACCACCTGCGCCTGCCGCAAGCCATAACGATGCAGATTGGTCATACATTATGCCATAACCAGCGGTGGTAAAGGGCTGATTAGTTGGCTGACTCCAACTTAATCCATTGTTCGTAGAGCGCAATAACGTGTTTCCTCCTTGGCCAACTGCTATCCATGTGCTTGAACCATCATATGTTATGTTGTATCCAGCAGTTGTAAAAAATGTTGTTGATAATCCAGTCCATGCAAATCCATTTCCTGAATATGCTATTGTATTACCACCTTGGCCAACTGCTATCCATCGATTATTATTATATTTTATTGCATATCCAGCGGTTGTAAATGGACTTGTTATGCTATACCAGGTTGCGGCATCTGCGGAATATACCATTGTATTAGTTCCCTGTCCAACACTTATTATTGCGCGTACTAAGTTAAAGGATGCAAAACTGCTTATGTATCTTGTTTTGTTAGAGAACAATGACCAAATGTTAGTGTTTCCACCACTGGTATCTATGTTTGCCACCAAGTGAGTCCATGTTCCCGTTGCTGGGGTTACCGGCGTTGTCCAGCTATTTGTGCCATTTGCCGTGGTTCGAACCATAGTGTAACTTGCATTGGTTGCACTTAGAGCAATGTAATCCCCCGAGTTGGTTAGACACCACAGTGTGCGGCCCGATGCATCCAGTGTCGAATGTTTAACCCACGCACTTACCGTTAGCGCATTATTTGTCAGTGATACTGGATTTAATGCAACCGCGCCTGTATAACTGGTGCTGGGGAAATATAGAGAACGCGCTCCTACACGGTAATCCGACGCCGACGTTGTCGGCTGGTTATTGCCAAAATAAATGGCTGTGCCGCCATAAATGGTTGAGACCTCGGCTTGTGTGAGCACACGATTAAACATCATGAACTCATCGACATATGCATCCGTAAATGCGCCTTGGCCTATGCCGCCCGTGTTACGAGAGCCAACCGCCGGATAAAGCCGACCCGTTAAGTTATCCGTGAGAACACCGTTCAAATACGTTTTCCAGGTGCCCATGGGGTCCAATGTCCAAACCATATGTATCCACGTGTTATTGTTGATGTTTGCAGAGCCAGACGCGGAAGAACTGCTGCTTGCACTGTTAAACACGTTTAAGACGTATGTGTTTGAACTAATATTTACATACACGGACTGCTGGGTCATGTCACCATTGTTATACATGCGGAACACATAACTGTTATTAGCATTGGCATTGGATTTGAGCCAAAAAGAAAACGATGTGCCGAGTGAATACACGTTAGTTGTTGGGAAAGTGAGAGACGACGTTGCGGATACACGGAGTGACCCAGTGCCTACTTGATACTCGGATGTGCTTATTGCACCTGTTGCACTTAGCGACGCGTCATACACATAGGAGCCAGTTGCTCTGTTACCAATGCTTAGACCATTAACGCCGCTGACATCGAAGTCATAATAAATAGACATATCCTGGATAATGCTGGCATCCGCGGATGGCATGCCCGAATACGTGTTGTCCGGATACTTAACGAGAGATGCATAGTTATACAGCGCATTGCCCGTCTCTTCATATGGGAAATAGGCAACCGGTTTTGCATCCACAATGGGCCCCGCATAACCCATGTTGGCATTTGGAACATATATGGGACTGTATGAATTCAATGCAACTCTGTATGGCGAATTTACCTTGTATGGATGTGTCTGAGGAAGAACCGCGTTTAAGTTCCATTTATTTGCCAAGTATCCTTCGATTGTTTGTCTTTGACCTACTGTTGGTGCCGTTTTATACACGAGAACCTCTGCATACTCGGTGGAATGAGTGGTACCCGAGTTATCGAACGTATTTATACCAAGGCCCGCCTCTTGCATTGACATCTGAGCCGTGTTGGCGTAGCTTGTATAAGTACAATTGATACCCACGTTCAAATTGGCGCCGTCAAAGTAGCCGGCCACAAGGCATGGTGTGCCGAGCGACACGTCGCCTATCGTGTATTGCACATTGTTGCGCCACACTGACAAAGAGCCAGTCTCTGTTCCAGTAACAATAAACCCGGCATTATTCGAGGCGTCGTTTGTGGTTCCATTGCCAAACGCTAAAAGGCGCGGTTTGTCACCGTATATGCTATTAAATTTGGCCACCATGAAAAACGAGAAAGTGGTGCCAGCATAAGAGAACGGTGTTATAAATCCGGAACGCGTTAAACTGAGAGCCGGGTATCCGTTCATGGTGGTTTCCGTGATGGTTTTGCTCGTTGGAAATCCACTTGCCAAGTTGTCTTGGTATGTGAGCAAGTTGTTATTGGGCACCGACTTATCATAGATAGCGACAGTGCTGGGAACCACGGTGGGACTAGTAATGGAAGCAGCGGCAATCGCTGGGAAATTGATGGGTCGCCTGGTCCATGTGATGCCATCACTAGAAACCGCAAACTTATTGGTTGCCGCGGTGGAAAAGGCGAGCCATAATGTGCCGGTCCAGAGCACGGTGGTGCAGGGACTGCTGACGGGCAAGCCGCGTCCGACCCATGTAAAGCCATCGATACTGGTTAGCACTGTGTTGGTGGCATCATTGCATCCGGCCACAAAGAGAGAACCGTTAAAAGCAATAGACCTGGTGGATACAGTGGAACGTGTGGTCCAAGTAACTCCGTCGGGACTTGTAACAATGCCGGCTGTTCCGGTACCACCGACAACCCACATATTATTGGCCCAAATGACGCAACTAGCATTTGTACTGAATGGCCTGCCGCGACCCGTCCATGTAATACCGTCACTACTGGTTGCGACAGTGTGCGTTGTGCCGCCACACACGGCTAACCACATGGAACCGTTCCATGCTGGATTAATGGTTTGCGCGGAAAGAGATGCGCCGCCAAATGGAGTAGTGCGACTTGTCCATGTAATACCGTCACTCGAGGTATTAATATTTCCGGTAAGCCCAACGGCCACCCAGAG
>JACCDP010332273.1_pt1 | contig 21254 bp, 20 predicted proteins | sample 7445841 | NCBI WGS metagenome assembly JACCDP01 (sample SAMN15323441, study PRJNA562643) | freshwater metagenome | isolation source: river surface water | place: USA:Blue River Watershed | collected 2017-08-17
GATTGCATCGTGTCGATCAAGGGACTGGCTGGTGCCACCGGCGCAGCGGCGACGGGCTCGGGCGGCAAGTCTCTGCCGGACAAGGCGTCTGCAGGCGGCAAGATTTTGGCCATATCGTCAGTTTTTGCCGGTTCAGGCACGGCAAGGTTCTCGGTCACTGTCGGGAAGTCGGGAATGCTTGGCAAGTCAGCCAACGACGGCATGGCAGGCAGGGACGGCAATGACGGCAGTTCTGGCAACGCCGGCATGGCGGGCAAGCTCAGATCGTTCAAACTGGGCAGGGACTGGACCAACGCCTGGCCCGTTTTGTTCATTTTTTGGACCTTGTCGGTCACATAATCCCTGCTCGACTTTGCCTTTTCTTGAATACTTTCAAGGACTTGCGAAACCGCCGAGGTTGATTCGGGCGAGACTACCAGGTCCGGGTTGGTTTGGGGTTCTATTTTTTCAGCCGCCGGAACCGGGGCTGTTTCTGGCGTGTTTGGATCGTCAACACCCGGCATGCGCAGGTCCAGCGTCCATCCAATCAGGATGGCAGCCGACAAACCCAGCAATGCTCTTGGTAGGTTTTTTCTCACAAATCACACGTAAATGCTTGCATATGCATGTGTTTTTGCAAGAAGCGTGCCGGTCAAAAGTGCCGGTATAGGTGTGGCAACGTGCAGAGGGTGTTTTCAGCTGTCGGATCAGCGCGCAGGTTTGCCGCTACCGCGTATTTCCTCGACCACTTGCAGGGTCAGTTCGTTTTGGTCCAGTGCTTGCTGCGGCATATAAACCTCAACAAACCAGCCTGCTTTTCGGTATTCGTTAGTGACTGCTGCCAGCAAATGATTGACATCTGCTGCATTCAGAGGACGGTTCAGGTAGGGTTGCACCGCCGGGTAGAGCTGCGCTTTGGTCAGCAAGCGGTTGCCTTGAAAGTACACGCGGCGCACATGGAGCCGAATTTGGTCGGTGACCGGCATGGGCGGCGGCAAACTCAGCAGCCGAAGCGTGTCGGTGGCGGGCAAATGCGGTTTGACACTTTGCTCGCTTTGGCGCATGACCGACCCGGCGTCCACATTCGGAACCTCGTTGGCCGCCAGGGCCGCGCCCAGGCTCGCGCCCCAGATCAAACTGGTCAGAAGCGGCAAGCGGCAAATTGAAAGGCTCATGTTCTTTAAAAGCATATTTCAAGCCACATGCTTGTCAAATGCCGCTCAAGACCGCGTCCATGGCTGCAATGATGTCGCTTGAACGGTCGGCCAGCGAAGCCACTTCTGTTTTCAGCAAGCGCTTGTCCAAAGGCGCGGCTTCAAAGGGCACCAGCATCAAGGACAGGCCGAGAATCGAGACCAAAGGACACAAGCGACGCGGGATTTGCGCAGGCGTGACGGCTAGAACCGCCAACGGGACCACCATCCGGGTGGGCAAGCCGGACAGCAAATCACTTTGTATATCAAGCACATACGGATACACATCGCGTTTTTGGGGGCTCGGGTTGTCGAACACGGCGAACTGCATGTCACCACACCTTCAGGTCGTCGTTCCACAAACCACAGGTGTCAAAGCGCTGGATTTGGGCGGCCAGCCAGGCTTGATGGTCTTGCTCAAACTGGGCTTTTCTCTGCGCCACGGACGCGGTTTGACTGGCCGACTGCAAAGCCTCGTAGTGCTTGGCTGACAAAATCACCGAGTCGATGCGGCCATCTTTTTCAATGAAGACCGGCCCGTCCTTGGCCTGGGCGCAGACCGCGCCGAAGCGGTTTTTGGCTTGTGTGGCAGTGAAGTGCATGGATGGCTCCTGTTGCTTGATGGCTATTTTAGCTAAAGCTCAGGTGAGTGTCATGAAGTTTTCATGGATGCATCCTCTAAGATCAAGCATCCACACCCTATATATAGAGCACCCCATGGCACAACCTGATTTCCAAGAGACCGACCGAAGCCTCAAGGGCGTTCGCATCCTGAGCGTGGCGCTGAACCTGCCCGGACCCGCCGCCCTGATGCGCTTGGCCGCCATGGGTGCCAAATGCAGCAAACTCGAACCGCTGCCGCCCGCCGGTGCGCCCAAAGGCGCGCCCTCGGACCCGATGGGTTTGTACGCACCCCACGCCTATGCCCAACTTCACGCGGGTGTGAAAGTGGTGCAAGCCGACCTGAAAACCGCCAAAGGCCAAGCCCAGTTGCACAAGCTGCTGGCCAAGACCGACGTGCTCTTGACCTCGTTTCGCCCGTCGGCCTTGAAGAAACTGGGCATGGCTTGGGCCGATTTGCACGCCCAGTTCCCCGCCCTGAACATGGTCAGCATTGTGGGTTCGCCCGGCGCGGGTGCGGAAATCCCCGGTCACGACCTCACTTATTTGGCGGCGAATGGCTTGGTGTCAGGCCTGGCCCTGCCCGCCAGTCTGTTTGCCGACATGGCCGGTTCCATCCAGGCCAGCGAAGCCGTGCTGAAAACCTTGTGGCAACGGGCCAAGCCGGGTCGCGGCCATGGCCAAGGCGTGTTTCACGAGGTGGCGCTGGAAGATGCGGCGGGCTACTTGGCCCTGCCCCGGCACTGGGGCCTGACCGCGCCCAAAGGTTCGGTGGGCGGCTCGCATGCGGGCTATCAGGTGTATGCCTGCGCCAATGGGCGTGTGGCCGTGGCCGCTTTGGAGCCGCACTTCGCCACCAAGCTTTTGCACATCGCTGGTCTTGAAAAGCAAAAAAACATAATAAAATCAACAACTTACGTAAAACGTGATCCCATGTTGCTGCCCGCCACGAAAACCAAGCTGGCGGCCTTCTTCGCCACCCTCACCCGCCGACAAATTGATGCACTGGCCACGCAGCACGATTTGCCTTTGGTGACCATGGCCTGAATCCTGGGGCGCTCGGGTCTGACGTCCCCATAAGCGGCTGGCTTGGCAAAACTGCCAGCGGCAAAAAAGTGTCAATTTAGCTTGGCATCGAATTTGCGTATTCCTGAACATCTGTTCACTTCAAGGACTACAGCATGACACCCCAAACCACTTTGATGATTTACAACACCACCATGTCCGCCCAGGATTTGATCGCCAAGGCCGAGCAACTCGACCACGCTGGCAAAACCCAAGAGGCCTTGGAGTTGTACCGTCACTGGTTGAAGCATGACCGTACCCACAGCAAGTACTCGGTGTGGTTCAACTACGGTTGGTTGCTGCAAAAACACAACTTGCAAGAAGAAGCCTCCCAAGCCTATGACCAAGTGATCGAGTGTTATGCCGACCACTTGTGCAAAACCTCAGGTTCTTCTGCTTTTGCTTGAAGACCCACTGCGCGCCTGACTTGCATACAGGGCGCAGTTGCTTTCAATAGCCTGAAGGCTCGGGTAAACGACCCAGCACTTTTTCCATGGCCAGTCCCAAGGCCAGCAATCGTCGATCGCTGCCCAGAGGCCCATCAATCTCGATGCCCACCGGCAAACCGGATGCGGTCAGTCCTGCGGGAATCGACAAGCCCGGATTGCCGGCATTGCTGCTCGGGTCGGCATTTCGAATGTACGTTCCAAAGGTGTCTGCCGGCTCCCCGCCGTTGATGCTGACTTTGCTCGATCCATTCACCGCATCAATGGGTGAGGCTGCCAGCGGCGTGGTGGGAAACAACATGGCGTCGAGTTTGTTGTCCTTGAAGTAATCCGCCAGTTTCTTTTGCAAGGCTGGGCGATGCACATTCATTGCGTCCGGATACGCCTTGCCAAATACATCACCCATCACAGCCCCCATCGCGCCTTTCACATCCGGGCTGGCCACCTTGTCGACAATGTCTTTCAGGCTCATGTCGATGCCACTGGCTTTCAAGTAGGCAGGAAAATCTTCAAGCGGTTCGTGCAGCGCCACCATGAACGAGACTTGGTTGTTCAAGTCGAACACATCAGGGTCCACGTCCACCATCACCACACCGGCTGCAGCCAATTTTTCTTTGGCTTGCAGCACCACCGCTTCTAAATCCGACGATAAACCAGCCCAAAACTTGGCCGGCACGCCCATGCGTACGCCTTTCAAATTGGCCGCTGTAGCCATCGGTGTGCCAGTGATGGCGGCGTCCAAGAACGCCACATCGGCCACGGTTTTGCCCATGGGTCCAACCGTGTCACGCGTATGGCTGATGGGCACCACAGCGTTTTCGTTGTGATAGCGCCGCGCTTTGCCGCCATTGCCCACCGAAGGGCGCAAACCGACGATGCCACTCAAGGCCGCGGGCACGCGGGTAGAACCACCGGTGTCCGTGCCCAAGCCGCAAGGCACCATGCCCACAGCGATGGCCACGGCTGTGCCACCTGATGAACCGCCGGGAATGCGCGTGCTGTCGTAAGGGTTGCGCACCAAACCAAAACTCGACAAATTGGTGCTGGTGATGCCAAAAGCGAGTTCATGCAAATTGGCTTTGGCCAACACAATGGCACCTGCTTTGGTGAGTTTGTCGATCGATGGTGCCGTGGTCTTGGGCACCACACCCTTCAAGGCGTCGGTGCCGCCCGTGGTGGGCATGTCCTTGGTGTTGATGTTGTCTTTGGCCACGATGAACAAGCCGGCCAGGGGTTTCAAAGGACGACCGGCTTTGCGGTCGGCGTCAATGGCAGCAGCGGCTTTCAAAGCAGCAACTTCGTTCAAGTAAATCAGCGCATTCAAACCGGCATGTTTTTGGGTTTGACCCAACAAGGCTTGCAAATACGTTGTGGCAGAAACTTTGCCCGATTGAATGGCTGCCACCGCTTGCGGCGCCGATAGCTTCAACATTTTTTGGGACGCGTCATCGGCTGCAAAGCTTGGAATGGTTTGACTCAGCAGCCAACCAGCAGCGGTGGTTTGCAACAGTTGTCTTCTTGAAATGCCTGCATGTGCCATGTTGTGCTCCTGAAGTTGAACGCGCAACCGACTGGTTGGCTGAAGTTCATCCTAGGGCGCAAACAGACTGACAGCTATCGTGCAAATAGGGGATGGATTGGCTAGTGCAAACCCAAGGTACGCGCCAAGACACTGCGGTTGTTGATGCCCAGTTTCTTGAAGGCGTTGTCAAGATGGGTGCGCACAGTTGCCGGTGAAATGCCCAATTGGCGCGCGATTTCTTTGTCGCCCAATCCCATGGACGCACTTTGCGCAACCTGCATTTCACGTGGACTTAAGCTGTTGTTCATCACCACCGCCGTTGGTTTCTGCATGGTGCGGGCTCTGGACAACGAGGCCGTGAAGGCCGGCAAGATCATGTCGAGCAAGCGCATTTCATCGTCGCTGAAATTCTCGCGTCGCTTGTCGCGCCAAATGCGCATGTCGCCGATATTGCTACCTCGGTGCCAAGCGTAGAGGTTGACACCCCAGTGCAGGCCGTCTTTGGCCAAAAAGTCGTTGAAGAACTCGGTTTGCATAAGCGCATGCTGGGGCAACACATCGCTGGCGCGCACCGCCACTTGATAGCGCTGCATGCTCGGCGTGATCGGGTCGTTGAACTGGTAGTAGGCCTCGTAGTCGGCGATGTTGCACGGGTCCATGTTGATCTGAACCGTGTCTGTGAACGCATTGCTTTCGGCATTCCACACAAAAGAGGCGTAGAACTGCGCTTGCATCAACTGCATGATCAATTCGCCCACCTGTTGGCGAATTTCATGCTCTTGGTGCGGCTCGGCCAGCACCTGCATGATCTGGCTCATCAACCTGGTTTGCGTGCCTGACAAGTACATGGGCTGCCCCTGAAGTCCTTGCCGCATTTTGCCGTTGCTGTGGCGTCAAAAACCATTGATCAGGGTTAGTACGGTCCTCTGAATAGGGGATGTTTTGCGCTTTGAGTTGAAGCAGTCCCGCAAGCTGGTCTTCATTCAAGCCATAGCCGCCCAGCTTGTCGTCGTGTTCTTCTAAAAGTCACGCTCTAGCCGCCCGTTTTGTAGTCCTCTTCGTGCCATGAAGTGACGCTCTAGCCGCCCGCCATGGGGACTCATTTTTCTGGTCTTTCGCTCAAAAAATGGTCCCCAGGCCGGACGGCTCTGAAGTGATGTTTCAGCGCAAGGAGAAACAGATTGCGAAAAATCGCTTTCAGTCATTTAGTTAGCCAATCCATCCTCTTCAGCTTGGCGAACATGGTGGGTCGGACCGCGCGAACGTTGCCGCTTGCGGCGGTGAGCGGCGGCCGAGCCCACCGTGGTTGGCAAGCTCAGCGTGCCTTGCGCGGCGGCAAGCCGGTGTGCTGCGTCAACATCTTGCCCGGCGCGGCCTTGACCGGCCCACGCGAAGCAGCCCCCGCCTTCACCCGACCTTGCGTCACGGGTGATGTTTTGGCCGAAGCGGACGTGCTGTTCTTGCGCCGACTGCTGGTGTAGCCCTCGGTGTTGAGCGGCTGAAAACGCGGAATCAGGTGCTGCTTGCCGTTGCCAATCAGGTCGGCGCGGCCCATGGCTTTCAACGCGTCGCGCAGCAGCGGCCAGTTGTTGGGGTCGTGATAGCGCAAAAACGCTTTGTGCAAACGACGGCGTTTTTCACCACGCACAATGTCCACCGCTTCGCTTTCACGCCCGACACGCTTCAACGGGTTCTTGCCCGAGTGGTACATGGCCGTGGCCGTGGCCATGGGGCTGGGGTAGAAGGTTTGCACCTGGTCGGCACGAAAACCATTCTTCTTCAGCCACACCGCCAAATGCATCATGTCCTCGTCGCGGGTGCCCGGGTGCGCTGCGATGAAATACGGAATCAGGTATTGCTTCTTGCCCGCTTCGGCGCTGTACTTGTCGAACATCTGCTTGAAGCGTTCGTAGCTGCCAATGCCCGGCTTCATCATCATGGAGAGCGGGCTGCCTTCGGTGTGCTCGGGCGCGATTTTCAAATAGCCGCCCACATGGTGCGTCACCAACTCTTTCACGTACTCGGGGCTTTCCACCGCCAAGTCATAGCGCAGGCCGGAGCCGATGAGGATTTTTTTCACACCGCGCAAAGCGCGTGCTTTGCGATAGAGCTGAATCAGCGGCGCGTGGCTGGTGTTCAAGTTTTGGCAAATGCCGGGGAACACGCAGCTGGGTTTGCGACAGGCCGCTTCAATCTCGGGCGTTTTGCAACCGATGCGGTACATGTTGGCCGTGGGCCCACCCAAGTCACTCACCACACCGGTGAAGCCGGGCACTTTGTCGCGGATGTCTTCAATCTCACGAAGGATGGACTCTTCGCTGCGGCTTTGGATGATGCGGCCTTCGTGCTCGGTGATCGAGCAAAAGGTGCAACCGCCAAAGCAGCCGCGCATGATGTTGACGCTGAAGCGGATCATTTCCCACGCGGGGATTTTGGTCTCGCCATCGTGGCCGCCCTGGGCATCAGCGTAAATGGGGTGCGGGCTGCGGGCATAGGGCAAATCAAACACAAGGTCCATCTCAGCTGTGGTGAGCGGGATGGGCGGCGGGTTGATCCAGACGTCGCGCGCGGTGCGGCCTTCGCCATGCGCTTGCACCAACGCACGCGCATTGCCGGGATTCGTTTCCAAATGCAAGACGCGGTTGGCGTGGGCGTAGAGCACCGGGTCGCTTTTCACCTGCTCGTAGCTGGGCAAGCGAATGACCGAGCGGTCGCGCGGCGGCACCTTCAACTTGCCTTTGCCTTGCAATGCAGGGTTGGGCACAAATGTCAAAGCTGATGTGGTGAAAGCCGCATCCGCCACGGCTTGCGCTTCGTCTTCTCGCGCACAGGTTTCGCCCTGCGCTTTGGCCTGGTCGCTCACCATCAGGTAGGGGTTCACATGGGCTTCAATGCGCCCCGGCGTGTCCACTTCGGTGCTGTCAATCTCATACCAATCTTCGGGTGTTTGCCGCACCATGAAAGCCGTGCCGCGCACATCGGTGATCTGCGCAATCGGTTCTTTGGCTGCAAGCCGGTGGGCCACTTCCACCAACGCACGTTCGGCGTTGCCATACAACAGCAAATCGGCTTTGGCGTCAATCAGGATGGCGCGGCGCACCTTGTCTTGCCAATAGTCGTAATGAGCAATTCGGCGCAGCGAGGCTTCAATGCCGCCGATGATGATGGGCACTTCGGGGTAAGCCTCGCGACAACGTTGGCTGTACACCAGCACACTGCGGTCGGGGCGCTTGCCCCCTGCACCGCCGGGCGTGTAAGCGTCATCGCTGCGGATTTTGCGGTCCGCGGTGTAGCGGTTGATCATGGAATCCATGTTGCCCGCAGTCACACCGTAAAACAAATTCGGTGCGCCTAAAGCCTGAAACGGTTCGGCGCTGTGCCACTCGGGTTGCGCGATGATGCCGACGCGAAAGCCTTGCGCTTCCAACATGCGACCGATCACGGCCATGCCGAAACTGGGGTGGTCGACATAGGCGTCGCCGGTGACCAAAATGATGTCGCAACTGTCCCAGCCCAGCTGCGTCATTTCGGCGCGGCTCATGGGCAAAAACGGCGCGGTGCCAAAACGCGCTGCCCAGTATTTGCGGTAACTGGTCAGGGGCTTGGCGGCGCGTTGAAAAAAGGAGACGTCCAGAGGGGCATTCATCAGCCCACGATTCTAGGTGGCGGGGGTGTTGAGGCCCGATGGCGCTGGAAATGGCCTTGCGAAACCAAGGCATGACCATCAAGGGTGTCCCAAGCAAGGATCAAGACCTATCGAAAAAAATGTCGTAACATACAAGCATTGCTTAAAACGGGAGTCTGCTATGAGCCTGTTCACCTACTCCAGCCGCGAATTCACACGCGATGTGTCCGCCGCCAAACGGGCTGCCGAAAAAGGCCCCGTGTTCATCACCGACCGTGGCCGTCCCGCCTACGCCTTGTTGCGCATCGAGGACTATTACAAGCTGCAAGGCCAACCAACAGAAAGTCTGCTGGATGTCATGAATGCCATTCCCGGGGGCGAAGACATCGAATTCAATCCACCCACACTGACCTTGCACATTGCGCCTGCGCAGTTGCAGAGACCAGACTGAGCATGTTTTTAATCGACACCAACGTCATCTCCGAGTTGCGCCAAGGCAAGCCCATGCAAAACACCCAGGTGGTGTCTTGGGCTCAACAACAGGTGTTTGAGCAATTTTTTTTATCCGCCATCACCATCCTTGAACTTGAAAAAGGCGTGCAAGCCCTGGAACACAAACAACCACCTCAAGGCCAAGCACTTCGGCGTTGGTTGGATGGTGTCACCGATGTTTTTGATAACCGCATCATTCCTTTTTCAGCCAGCATGGCCAAACGATGCGCGGGCTTGCATTGGCCCAATGCGCTTTCAGAGCGAGACGCGATGATTGCAGCCACCGCCCTTGAACACCGCTTCACCGTGGTCACACGCAACACCAAAGATTTTCAAAGCACGGGCGTACAGTTGCTCAATCCATGGGAAGCCTGAAAATTCCAAACTCGCCCCGCTCCCGCACCGATTTGTTTTTGTCCTTCACCTGGCTGGGCCTGCAAGGCTTTGGCGGCGTGTTGGCTGTGGTGCAACGCGAAATTGTGGACCGCAAGCAATGGATGAGCTTGTCTGAATTTGCCGAGGAATGGGCGCTGGCGCAAACCCTGCCCGGCCCGAATGTGGTGAACCTGTCGGTCATGTTTGGCGGCAAACACTTTGGCCCCAGCGGCGCCTTTGCCGCGCTCAGTGGTTTGTTGTTCTTTCCAGGCCTCTTGATGTTGGCCATCGTCTTCACCTTTCAAGCCTTTGCGCACCTGCCCGTGGTCGCCTCGGCGTTGCACGGCATGGGCGTGGCTGCGGCGGGCATGGTGCTGGCCGCCGGGTGGCGTTTCATGCCCACACTGCGACAACACCCCATCGGTTTTCCTCTGGCGCTGGGTTTTGCAGCCCTGAGTTTTGCATTGGCTGCCTTGGTGCATTGGCCCTTGGCGCATGTGATTGCTTTGGTGGGCAGCTTGTCTTGTGGCCTCACCTGGTGGCGTTTGATGCCCAAGGACGCGTCATGAACCCAGCCGCATGCTGGCAGCGCAAGGGGGCTGCATGAGCTTCGAGTTGTGGTTGCAACTGCATTTGCATTTCTGCATGTTGTCACTTTTGGCCGTGGGTGGCGCATTGGCCATCATCCCCGAGATGCACCGTTATTTGGTGACCGATTTGCACCTCATGAGCGAAATCGCTTTCAGCCAATCGGTGACGCTGTCGCAAATCGCGCCGGGCCCCAATATTTTGCTGGTGGCCGTCATGGGTTGGAACATCGGCTTGCAAAGCGCCGGCGGCTTTGAAGCTGGAACGGCGGCCATCGGGTTTGGTTTGTTCATGGCGCTGGGCTTGCTGGCTGCTGTGGTGTTGCCCTCTTCGTTGCTCAGCTACTTCATGGTGAAGTGGTTGCAACTGCACCAACATGCGCGTGGTGTGCGCGCCTTCAAGGCCGGCATGATCCCCTTGGTGATGGGCCTCATGCTGTCAGCGGGATGGTTGTTGCAAACGGCGAGCAATCCGCAAACTGATTGGCGCTTGTTGCTGATCTGCGGCGTTTGCATGGTGTTGGTGTTGAAAACACGCGTGCACCTGTTGTGGCTGATGCTGGGTGGCGCGGTGTTGGGGGCGGTGTTAGGTTTGTAACCCTCGCTGGCGCACCGTTTCATACAAACAAATGCCGCTGGCCACCGACACGTTCAAGCTCTCCACACCGCCGGCCATGGGGATGCGCACCAGTTGATCACAGGTTTTGCGGGTGAGTTGACGCAGGCCATCGCCCTCCGCGCCCAGCACCCAAGCGGTGGGGATTTTCAAGTCCACGTCATACAGCGTTTGCGGTGCATCGTCGCTGGTGCCGGTGATCCAAATGTTGCGCTCTTTGAGTTCATTCAAGGTGCGCGCCAAATTGGTCACCATGAAATACGGCACGGTGTCAGCCGCACCACTGGCCACTTTGGACACCGTGGCATTGATGCCCACCGCGTGGTCTTTGGGTGCGATGACCGCATGCACACCCGCGCCATCGGCCACACGCAAACATGCGCCCAGGTTGTGCGGATCGGTGATGCCATCAAGCACCAAAATCAAGGCCGGTTCATCGGCGGGTAAAGCTTCCAAGCACGCATCAAGGGACTTGGCAATGTCAATCTGATGCACCCGCGCCACCACACCTTGGTGACCATGGCTGCCGGCCAGTTGCGACAAACGCAGGCCATCGGACTCGACCAATTTGACTTTCGCTTCTTTGGCGCGCTCTTGAAACTGGCGCATGCGGGCGTCGCGGCGGGTCGGGTCGATGAACACCTCGATGACCGAGGCTGGCGCGGTTTTCAGGCGCACGCCCACCGCATGAAATCCAAACATCACTTTGATCGGGCTGGCCATGGCTGTCCTGTGAAAACTCAAACCACGCGCGCGCGCAAGTCCATCAAGGGATGGGCGTTGGCAGGCCAAGGGCTGTTGAAAAAAGGCGTCACCATGTCGGCGGTGACTTCATCAAGGTGTGCGGGCGACCAGCGCGGTGCATGGTCTTTGTCCACGGCCAAGGCGCGAATGCCCTCCACCGTGTCACTTTGCGCAGCTGTGCGATGCAAATGAACAGGGTGAAAACTGTGGCGCACCAAATCGCGCTCCATGCGCAATTCGTCACTCAGGTTCATGCGGCGTGCGCGGCGAATTTGTTCAAGGCTCACCGCCAACATCAAGGGCGAGCGTTTGTGCAAGGCCTCTAAAGCTGGTGTATGGCCAGCGGCATCCAATGCTTGCGCAATGGCGGGCACATCCGGCGCACTGAAGGCGTGGTTCAAGCGGTCGTTCCACCAAGCGGGCGTGGTTGCTTGCGCGTGTTGCGTGGCTGCTTTGAAGGCCGCACTGAAGCTTTCCAAGGCATCGGGCTGAGACCAATGGTGTGAGGGCAGTTGGGCCCACAGCGCATTCAAAGAGGCACTGTCCACCAACACATCGGCCAAACCTGCAAACACCGCTTCTGCACCATTGAGCATCTGGCCCGTCAGCCCGAGGTACTCGCCTAATGCACCTTCGCAACGGCTGAGGAAATAGCCGCCGCCCACATCGGGAAACAAACCAATCAGGGTTTCGGGCATGGCCATCTTGGTGCGCTCGGTGGCGATGCGCAGTGAAGCACCTTGCGCCAAGCCCATGCCGCCGCCCATCACCACACCATCCATGAACACGATGCAGGGTTTGGCGTAATGGTGAATCACATGGTTCAAGCGGTATTCTTCGGTGAAGAAATCTTCCAAAGCAACATCACCTGCCAACGCTGCGGTGTGAAAAAAGCGAATATCGCCACCTGCGCAAAACGCCCCGAACGCGCCCTCTTTGCCCATGCCGCGCAGGGCCACGGCCTGCACACGGTCGTCTTGTGCCCACGCCAACAACACCTCGGTCAGGCTGCGCACCATGCCCAGTGACAAGGCATTCAAGGCTTTGGCACGGTTCAAGGTGATCAATCCCACCGAGCCTTGCACCTCGGCCAACACATCGCCCTGGTGAATTGAAAAAGGATCATCCATGTTGCGTTCTCCTGCTTCGCGATTCGTTCCACGCCAAGGCGCACAGCACCAGGCCACCGCCCACCAACACATTCATACCGGGCTCTTCGCCCGCACCCCACCAAGCCCAAGCGATGCCAAACAACACCTCCAGCAAAGCCAACAAGGCCACTTCATGCGAAGGCAACACCTGCGCGGCGCGCACCGCCAACAAACACGGCACAGCGAGTTGAAACAAGCCCAATGCGGCCAACCAAGCGATGTCGCTGGAACTGGCCACGGTAGGCCATGCCAAAGGGGCGGTGTACGCACAAGACAACAAGGCACCCACCCACACAGCGGGCATGAAGTCTTGGGGTTGCGCCGTATTTTGCAATTGGTGGGTCAGGTTCCACTGCACCGCACCTGCCAGCGGCACGCACAGGGCCACGGCCATGCCCCACAGATGCCGTGTGCCTTCCAATTGCACTTGGCTGATGAACATGAAGGCCATGCCCACACCAGCGACCGCAATCGCCCACCAGGTGTGCGAGGCCAAGGGTTTCTTCAGCACCAGGCGCGACAACAGGGCCGTGAGCATCGGCCCCATCGCCATGGTGATGAGCACATTGGCCACCGTGGTCATGGTCAGCGCCAACATGAAGGCGGTGAACATCACCGACCAACAAACGCCTGAGAGCCAAAAGCTTTTGTCACGCCAAGGCAGGTGTGTGAAGAGCGCTCGGCCTTTGAGCCAAGGCAACAACACACTGAGCGACAGCATGGTGAAAAAGCTGCGCCAGAACGTGACCTCAAAGCCTTGTGCATGCGTCATCTGACGCGACACCACCCCCGCGATGGACCACAGCAAGGTGGCCAGCAGCATCAGCCCCAAGGCTTGGGAGTGGCTGAGCTTGTTGTCCATGGCGTGGCGTTCAGGCGTCGCGGCTGGCACGTTTGCGTTCGTGCTCTTTCAAGTGGCGCTTGCGCAAACGCACGCTCTTGGGTGTGATCTCCACCAATTCGTCGTCTTCAATGAACTGCACACCGTATTCCAAGGTGCATTGAATGGGAGGGGTGATCTTGATCGCGTCTTCTTTGCCAGACACGCGGAAGTTGGTCAGCTGTTTGGTGCGGGTGGCGTTGACCACCAAGTCGTTGTCGCGGCTGTGGATGCCAACGATCATGCCCTCGTACACCGGGTCGTTGGGCTTGACAAACATGCGGCCACGGTCATCCAATTTGCCCAAGGCGTAGGTGAAGATTTCACCGTCGTCCATGGAGATGAGCACGCCGTTTTTGCGGCCACCAATCTCGCCTTTGTGCGGTTCGTACTTGTCAAAGATGTTCGAAATCAGACCCGAGCCACGCGTCAAGTTCAAGAACTCGGTGGTGAAACCAATCAAGCCACGCGCAGGAATGCGGTATTCCAAACGCACACGGCCACGGCCATCGGGCTCCATGTTGACCAACTCGCCTTTGCGTTCGCCCAGGGCCTGCATCACGCCGCCTTGGTGTTGCTCTTCGATGTCGGCGGTCACCAACTCGATGGGTTCGCAACGCTCGCCATTGATTTCACGAAACACCACGCGCGGCTTGGAGACAGCCATCTCGTAGCCTTCACGGCGCATGTTTTCCAACAAAATGGTCAGGTGCAATTCACCCCGGCCAGCCACTTCAAAAATACCGTCTTCATCGGTTTCTTTGACGCGCAGCGCCACATTGTGTTGCAACTCTTTTTGCAAACGGTCCCAGATTTGACGGCTGGTGACGTACTTGCCTTCGCGACCGGCCAAGGGGCTGGTGTTGACGCAAAAATTCATGATCAGGGTGGGTTCGTCCACCTTCAACATCGGCAAGGGTGCAGGTGTCAGCGGGTCGGTCACGGTCACGCCAATGCCGATTTCATCAATGCCATTGATCAACACGATGTCGCCAGGACCGGCTTCGGTGGCTTGAATGCGGTCCAGGCCTTGGAACTTCAACACTTGGTTGATGCGGCCTTTCACAGGCGTGCTGCCGGGGCCTTCCATCACCACCACGTCCATGTTGGGCTTGATGGTGCCGGCGCTGATGCGGCCCACGCCAATGCGGCCCACAAACGTGGAGAAATCAAGCGCTGAAATTTGCAATTGCAAGGGTGCTGTGGGGTCGCCTTGTTGGGCGGGCACATGCTTCAACACCGTGTCAAACAAGGCCGACATGTCGGGGCCCCATTGCTCGCCCTGTGGACCTTCTTCCAATGAAGACCAGCCGTTGATGCCCGAGGCGTACACCACGGGGAAATCGAGTTGTTCGTCGTTGGCACCGAGCTTGTCAAACAAATCGAAAGCGGCGTTGATGACCTTGCCGCAATCGGCACCGGGCTTGTCCACTTTGTTGACCACAACGATGGGCTTCAAACCCAAGGCCAAGGCTTTCTTGGTGACAAAGCGGGTTTGCGGCATCGGGCCTTCTTGCGCGTCAATCAACAGCACCACGCCGTCAACCATCGACAAAGCACGCTCCACTTCGCCACCGAAGTCCGCGTGGCCCGGGGTGTCGACGATGTTGATGTGGGTGCCCTTCCAGCTGACCGCGCAGTTCTTGGCCAAGATGGTGATGCCACGTTCGCGCTCGATGGCGTTGTTGTCCATCACGGTGTCCACCACTTTTTCGTGGTCGGCAAAGGTGCCGGACTGGCGCAACAGTTGGTCGACCATGGTGGTTTTGCCATGGTCAACGTGGGCAATGATGGCGATGTTTCGAATTTGTAAGGTCATGCTGCACTCTCGAGTAAAGATTGGATTTCTTGGGGATTCAACAAGCGCTCGGGAATCAATTCCCCAGCGCGAACATGGGCGGTGCCCAGCAAAGCATGCGGGCTGGCACCGTACACAGCCACTTGGTCATGGTCCGGCCAATCACCACGGCGGCGCAAGCCACTGAGGAACCGACCTGCATCATCGGGCTGCAATGTGATGGGAAGATGACTGTCGAGCAAACTGTCCACATCACGCAGTTGACTGAAACGCTGCGCTTCGGGCAAGGCTTCCAAAGCCTCCAGGCTGACACAGTCGTCAATCGCAAATCGACCGCTTTGCACCCGACGCAACGCGCTTAAATACGCACCACAACCCAGCGCGATGCCGATGTCTTCGCCCAAGGTGCGGATGTAGGTGCCTTTGGAGCAATGGGCTTGCAGCCACACACTGCGCACACCGTCTTGTTCGGGCAGTTCTTTCAATGCAAGCGCATGGATGGTGACTTGGCGCGGTGCGCGTTCCACTTCCACACCTTCACGGGCGTATTCGTACAAAGCCTTGCCGTCTTTTTTCAAGGCACTGTGCATGGGCGGGACCTGCATCAACACGCCGGTGAACAAGGCTTGCACCTGCGTCAATTGTTCGGGTGTGAAGTTCACAGGCGATTCGGCAATCACCTCGCCTTCGGCGTCGCCCGTGCTGGTGCGTTGGCCCAAGCGCAACACGGCTTCATAGGTTTTGTCGGCATCCAAATGCAACTGGCTGAACTTGGTGGCTGCGCCAAAACAAAGTGGCAAGACGCCGGTGGCGCGCGGGTCCAGCGTGCCGGTGTGGCCGGCCTTTTCTGCACGCAACAACCACTTGGCTTTTTGCAAAGCCTGATTGCTGGAGAGTCCGAGGGGTTTGTCCAACAGCAACACCCCATGCACGGGGCGCCGTTGCACCCGTGTGCGTGGCGTGTTCATGGCGTCAGTCGGTGTCTTTGGCACGCGAGGCCACAGCACGCGCAATCAAGGCGTTCATGTCGGCGGCGCGTTCGGGGGTGCGGTCGTATTGGAAATGCAAAGTGGGCACGGTGTGAATGTGCAAACGCTTGAACAAACCGTTGCGCAAAAAACCAGCCGCTTGGTTCAAGCCTTCCACACAAGCCTCGGGGTCGCCCACCAAGACGCTGAAAAACACCTTGGCGTGCGCGTAGTCGGGCGTGACTTCCACCGATTGAATGGTAACCATGCCCAACCTCGGGTCCTTCAGCTCACGAATCAACTCGGCCAAATCGCGTTGGATTTGGTCGGCAACGCGAAAACCGCGGTGGGCTGTGGAGGACTTCTTGGCGGGCATGCAGGTGGTTTAAATCGTGCGAGCGACTTCCTTGATTTCAAAGAACTCGAGTTGATCGCCTTCTTGGATGTCGTTGTAGCCCTTCAGGTTCAAACCGCATTCGAAGTTTTCTTTCACCTCGCGCACATCATCTTTGAAGCGCTTCAAGCTTTCCAATTCGCCGGTGAACACCACCACGTTGTCGCGCAGCAAACGCAAGCGCGCATTGCGACGCACCACGCCCGTGGTGACCATGCAACCGGCAATCGCGCCGATCTTGCTGATGCGGAAGACTTGGCGAATCTCGGCCATGCCGATGATTTCTTCCTTCTTGTCTGGCGTCAACATGCCCGACATGGCGGCTTTCAATTCATCGACCGCGTCGTAAATGATGTTGTAGTAATGGATGTCCACACCATTGCCTTCGGCCAGTTTGCGGGCACCGGCGTCAGCGCGCACATTGAAACCAATGACGATGGCTTTGGAGGCGATGGCCAAATTGATGTCGGACTCGCTGATACCGCCCACCGCACCATAGACCAGTTGCACTCGCACTTCTTCGTTGGTGAGTTTGAGCAAGGACGCGGCCAAGGCTTCTTGCGAACCTTGCACGTCGGCCTTGATGATGATGGGCAGGTTTTTGATTTCGCCCGAGGCCATGTCGGTGAACATGTTCTCCAGCTTGGCGGCTTGTTGCTTGGCCAGTTTGGTGTTGCGGAATTTACCGGCACGGTAGGTGGCAATTTCACGGGCCCGACGTTCGTCGTTGAGCACCATGAATTCGTCCCCTGCTTGCGGCACTTCCGTGAGGCCTTGAATCTCCACCGGGATGGAAGGACCAGCCGATTTGATGGGCTTGCCGTTTTCATCCAACATGGCGCGCACGCGGCCAAAGGTTTGGCCCGCCAACACCACATCGCCTGTTTTCAAGGTGCCGGACTGCACCAAGATGGTGGCGACTGGGCCACGACCTTTGTCCAAACTGGCTTCGATGACCAGACCTTTGGCCATGGCGTCGATCGGTGCTTTGAGTTCCAACACCTCGGCTTGCAACAGCACTTGCTCGAGCAAGTCGTCAATGCCTTGACCGGTTTTGGCCGACACCGACACGAAGGGTGAGTCCCCTCCGAATTCTTCGGGCACCACCTCTTCCACCACCAACTCGCCTTTGACGCGGTCGGGGTTGGCATCGGGCTTGTCGATCTTGTTGATCGCCACCACGATGGGCACACCGGCTGCTTTGGCGTGCTTGATGGCCTCTTTGGTTTGCGGCATGACGCCGTCATCGGCGGCAACCACCAAGATGACGATGTCGGTGGCTTGGGCACCACGGGCACGCATGGCCGTGAAGGCCTCGTGACCAGGGGTGTCCAAGAACGACACCATGCCTCGCGGTGTTTCCACGTGGTAGGCACCAATGTGTTGCGTGATGCCACCGGCTTCACCCGAGGCCACTTTGGCGCGGCGGATGTAGTCGAGCAAAGACGTTTTGCCGTGGTCCACGTGGCCCATGACCGTGACCACGGGGGCGCGGGTGACGGACTCGGCTTGCAAACCAGAGGCTTCTTCTTCGGTGAAGGCTTCGGGGTCGTCCAAGGCGGCGATGACCGCTTTGTGACCCATTTCTTCCACCACGATCATGGCGGTGTCTTGGTCCAAGGGCTGGTTGATGGTGGCCATTTGGCCCAGCTTCATCAGCTGCTTGATGACCTCAGAAGCCTTGATGGCCATCTTGTGGGCCAACTCGGCCACGGTGATGGTTTCAGGCACATGCACTTCGATGATGCGCGCTTCCACGGGTGCGGCTTGCACGGGTGTGTCATCGCGATCGCGGTCGCGGCGACCACGTGGGCCACCACGCCAGCTGTTGCGACCGACACCACCGCTGGCATCGCCACGGGTTTTGATTTCTTTTTTCTTGGCTTGTTCATCGGCCCAGCTGGACGACAGCTTGGCGCTCTTGACTTCTTTTTGGCCGTCTTTGGTGACCGCACCACCTGCAGGCCGTGCGCCAGGGGCAACGCTGCCAGAGGCGGGTTTGTGCAAGGTGCCTTTGATGGCTTTGGGATCGACCGCGGGTTTTTCGGGCTCGGGTTTTTTCGCGACCAAGACTTTCTTGGGCGTGTTCATCATGGTGCGAATCGCTTCGGCCTCGGCCAAGGCGGTGCGACGACGGCTGTCCAAATCTTTGGCGCGCGCAGCATCTTCTTCGGCACTGAGCTTGGCAGCAGCTTCACGCTCAGCGGCTTCGGCCTGGGCTTGGGCCAGTTGCGCGGCAGCAGCTTCAGCATCTTTGTCGGTGGCAGGCACCGCTTTTGCAGCCAAGACTTCGCGGTCTTTGGCCTCTTGGACTTCGCGCAAGCGGCGTTTTTCCGCCAGCTCTTCTTCTTGGCGGCGAATGAACTCGGCTTGGCGACGCGCTTCTTCTTCGCGACGCGCCAACTCGGCTTGATCCAGGATGGGTTGGGCCGGTGCGGCTTCTTGGGCAGGTGCGGGCGCAGGCGCTTCGGCTTCAACCTCGTCGTCGCGTTTGACGAAGGTGCGCTTCTTGCGCACTTCCACTTGGATGGTGCGGGCTTTGCCGGTGGCGTCGGCTTGCTTGATCTCCGAGGTGGACTTCTTCACCAAGGTGATTTTTTTGCGCTCAGGCGTGTCTGTGCCATGGCTGGCTTTCAAAAAGCTCAGCAGTTTTTGCTTGTCAGCATCCGTCAACTCGTCTGTGACCGCGCCCTTGGCGACGCCCGCAGACTTCAACTGCTCAAGCAGTGTGTCGGGAGATTTTTTGAGTTCCTTGGCAAACTCGGCAACCGTTGTGATGGTCATCTGTGGTGTTCCTCTTCATGACCGTTACGCTTGACCCGTGAACCAATGTTCACGCGCCTTCAGGATCAAAGTTTTTGCATCTTCTTCAGACTGGCCGGTGATGTCCACCAACTCGTCCACCGCCAAATCGGCCAAATCATCGCGGGTGTTGACACCACCCTCGGCCAATTTGGCAATCAATTCGGTATCCAAACCGTCGAGGTCGCGCAGGTCTTGGGAGACCTCTTCAACGCTTTCTTCACGGGCAATTTCCATGGTCAGCAAAGCGTCTTTGGCACGGGCACGCAGTTCATTCACGGTGTCTTCGTCAAAGCTTTCAATCTCCAGCATTTCTTGCAGCGGCACATAGGCCACTTCTTCCAAGCTGGTGAAACCTTCTTCGATCAAGATGTCGGCCACTTCTTGGTCGACGTCGAGTTTTTCAACGAACAAGGCACGCAGGCCTTCGGTTTCGTTGGCTACTTTTTGCGCCGATTCGGCGGCGTCCATGATGTTGATTTTCCAACCGGTGAGGTCCGAGGCCAGGCGCACGTTTTGACCGCCGCGACCAATGGCCATGGCCAAGTTTTCATCGTCCACCACCACGTCCATGGCGTGTTTTTCTTCGTCCACCACGATGGAGGACACGTTGGCCGGGGCCAAAGCACCAATGACAAACTGCGCGGGGTCTTCGCTCCACAACACGATGTCGACGCGCTCGCCAGCCAACTCGTTGGTGACGGCGTTCACGCGGGTGCCACGCACACCGACACAGGTGCCGATGGGGTCGACGCGTTTATCGTGAGAGATGACCGCGATCTTGGCACGTGAACCGGGGTCGCGGGCGCAGGATTTGATTTCCAACAAGCCTTGCTCGATTTCGGGCACTTCTTGGCGGAACAATTCGATCATGAACTCGGGCGCAGAGCGCGACAAGATGATGGGTGCACCGCGCAAGGTGGTGTCGACTTCCATGATCATGGCGCGCACACGGTCGGCGCTGCGCAGGTTTTCCTTGGGGATCATTTCGCCACGGCGCAAACGGCCTTCGACGCGGCCGCTTTCGACAATCAAGTCGCCTTTGTCCATGCGCTTGACGGTGCCGACAAAGATTTTGTCGCCGCGCGACAAAAAGTCAGACAACAGCATTTCGCGCTCGGCATCTCTGATTTTTTGCAGAATGACTTGCTTGGCCGCCATGGCCCCAATGCGGCCAATGGGCAAGGACTCCATGCTTTCTTCGATGTACTCGCCAACCTCGATGTCCGACAAACGCTCTTTGGCGTCCATCAGCATTTCTTCGGCGTCTGGGTTTTGCAAACCAGCTTCATCGGGCACCACCAACCAACGGCGGAAGGTTTCGTACTCGCCCGAGTCACGGTCCATGGCGACGCGGATGTCAGCGTCTTCCACGGGGTTTTCTTTGTCTGCTTGCAGCAGCTTTTTGGTGGCTTGCGCCAAAGCGGATTCCACCGCGCCAAACACCAAGTCACGCTCGACATTTTTCTCGCGCGAGATGGCGTCCACCAACATGAGCATTTCGCGATTCATGGTTCAGTACTCCTGTCCTCTGTGGCCCTGCGGCCCTTGAAATTCACAATCGGCGCCAGTCGGGCGTCTCGCAATTCACTCAGGGTGAATTGCAACGCTTGCACTGGCAAGTCTTTTTGGACCCGCGCCGGGCGCATGCCCGGTTTGCTCACAGGCTCATCACGCCAGGTGATTTGCCAGGTCTGGGGGGTGTCGGTGCTTTCCAACACACCCCGAAATTTCTTGCGGTTGGCCGCCACCAAACCAGCGGCTGCCGCACCCATGGGCGCTTTGAGGGTCAGGTCAATCTCTTGACCGACAAAACGGGCGAAGTCGTTCTCTGTTCGCAGTGGCCGGTCGATGCCCGGCGAGGACACTTCCAAACGGCTGTAGGCGGTGCCTTCGACTTCCAACACAAACTGCAATTGGCGGGTGACTTTTTCACAGTCCTCGACTTGCACAAACTGCTCGGGCTGACCCGGCTGCCAAGGCAAATCCAGGGTGA
>JACCDP010559581.1_pt1 | contig 21251 bp, 30 predicted proteins | sample 7445841 | NCBI WGS metagenome assembly JACCDP01 (sample SAMN15323441, study PRJNA562643) | freshwater metagenome | isolation source: river surface water | place: USA:Blue River Watershed | collected 2017-08-17
CTTACCTTGTAGTGCATCTTATAAACTATAGATTATTTTTTTAATAAAGATACTATAAGACTATAAGCTACAAAAACAGTTATAGCTGTGAGTAAGATATTATACAGAACTACAAAAAATACAGCAACACAATATGTGATAAAAGTAGAATCCATTCTAGGATAGACCTCCCCCATTAGGGGGAGTTCTTTTAGCAAACCTATGGTTATGTTTTTTTCTACAGTAATCTGAACAGTATACTACAGACTTTCCTCTTTTAGTTTCATGTATGTAGTGAGGAGTTCCAATATAGCTAAAAGTAAAGTAACTTAAATTATTTATAGTAACACAGTCACGTTTTGGAAATTCTAAAAGTTTAGAGCACTTAGCACAGACACTTTTAGCGACTGATAAATTCTGAACTTCTGGACACTGGTTTGCTAATTTTCCATCAAAATTATAACCCATTTTTAACACACCTTGCTTGAACTTTAATCTTATTCATACCTTCCATATCTATCAATTTACTAATAGCTTTTAGGCAGTCAGTTTCGGAACCAAAATTAGTAGCAGTTGTTGAAATACTTCCAGAAGAACTCATAATTACAAAAAAAAGAGTAAACATTATCTATCCTCGCATATTTTATAAATTTTGCCATTTAGATATATGCCATCTAATCTAAAAGTATCTCTGCTTATAAAGTACTTATCAATTACCACAGATAGAATAGAAAAACTTAAAAAAACTCCTATTACTAATCCATGCAAAAAAGTTAATCCTAAATTTTTCACTTCTTATCCACAATACATTTTGATAAAGTTTTATAATTTCTGTTTACTGGATTATCTAAACATTTTACATAGTACTGTTGACATTGTAATTGTTTTTTCTGAATAAGTTCTAGTAGACTAGTTCCATCAGCGCCTGTATTTAATTGGCATAACGCTGCTATTGTAGCAATGATTTCCATTTACTTACCTCGAATAGTTAAGGCTTTTATAAAATATACAACTGCTATTAGCCCTAAACTTATTCCAATTACAGGAAATCCATTTAGTGTAAAAGCTATATTTAATATAGAAAATAGATACCCTTTTAAAATTAAATCCATTTTTTCTTTCATAATAAAAAGGCTTGCAGCCACCTCACAACTTTTATGACATAATGACCATCATGGTCGAAACTGATATGGTATGTGACACCTTTGGAGGAGATTACGACATCCGTAGACTAATACCAAAACGGGAGGCTACGTTTTGGACTGTTTTAACAGGTCGATGAATAATTGCTGCAATACTCTTTGCAGAGATTTTACCAGCTTTGGTTAAAATAAATTCCAGCGTCCCTGCTGTTAATTTTTTATTTAACTTTGTTGCTTTACCATTAACTTTTGAAAATCTTTTCATTAGAACCCCTTTCTTATATTTATAATACCACAATTTTTAAGTATCACAACTTTTTTTGTGTTTTGCTTTTCTATTATAATCTTTTTTGCTTTTCATACGAATATTCGGCTTCTTAGACACAGGTTTTCTTATTTTTATATTGCTCAAAATAAGCTTAATTTTTAATTTAGTCATCTTCAGGTTCCCATGCAGTATCTAAAGTTCCTATCTTTTTAAGATAACAAAAAGGAGGTAACATTCCAGCTTTTTCTAACGCTGATAAAATCCTCTCACTTAAAGGAGAAAACTTTTCTAAGTTTTCTATGTCGGCTTTTATCCATTCATCAACAAATTTAGAATATTCCTCATCTATTATCTTCAATGCTTCTTTTCTTTTCATAAAAGATTTCCCATCAAAAAAGATACAAAAAACATTGCTCCTAAAAACAGTATAGCATCTAAATTATCCTTTATCAATTATTCCCCCTGATCAATCCAACTTAAAGCTTTGGCTATACTTGGAAACTCATTTTTAAATATATTTTTTATAGCAATAGCTATGTCTGCATGTTCTTTTTGAGTTCCATTTTCAGAACGTAATTCTATGTAATGAATCCAATTTCTAACATTTCCAGTCATATACAGTGTTGTTTGAGTAGATAAAGGAAGAAGAAAACGAGCCTGTTCTTTAGCTATTCCTCTTCTTATCGCCTCATCATACTCTGCCTTTGCCTCTGCCCACAATCTATCTTGCTGTCTTTCAAACCACTCTATATCTTCTTCATCCATATCATCAATAGAATTTTGTCTATTTTTAGTGTCTTGTCTTCTCGCCTCAACTTTCTCATTGCTAACTGCTTCAGCATATCTTTGACTAAATTCTTGAAACACAAAACTTCGGTGCCTTAAAATTTGCGCAGCTATAGCTCTACTTGTAGTAATCTCAACCGTCATATTCACATGTTCAAATACAGACCAGTGCTTATTTTTTATACAATACCCAAGCAACTTACTAGAAGTCTTGGTATTCATCTGATTAGAGGGATTTGAAACTCTAGCTATAAAAGACATCAATTCTTCGGAGCTAAAAATTTCAGTTCCATTTTTTACTGGTTTTGTTATCGAGACAAGCTCTACTTTCATTTTTAAGTAAACTCCTTATCTTCTATGTCATCTATATATTTTTCCACAACCATGGGAAAAACTCCAAGATCCTCATTGGAATCATATAGATCATCCATGCTTTTATCTAGCTTAGACATAGCTACATCTTCGCTAGTGTAAACTCCTACTATTACTGTATTTTCTAAGTCCACTAAAGTTGCTACATATACTTTCATTTTCACCTACTAAAGACTCCATAATATGTTTAGCTTTTTAATATATTTAAAATTATTAGGATTTTTAATTTTAGCTGCACCTCTTATCCCTCTATTATAACACAACATAAAACTATTGTCGTACTTGTGATGACATTTTGTTTTTAAATTTTTAAGAGCGGACATAGCAAGAGCTGTATTCGTTTGATAGTTAAATGCCCAGTTTTCGTTATGAAATTTATAATACTTTGAATTTAATTGGAATAATCCTAAATCATCAGTCTTAGATATTGCATTTGGATTCATATTACTTTCTATTTTTGCTACTTGAAATGCTAATCTTTGATCAATTCCATTCAGAACAGAGTATAGTGTTATTATTAAATTAATCATATTTTTTCCTTAGTTTTTCGATCCTTCTATTGGTGTCCTCAAGGTCGTGTATAGTATCTAATAGATACCTTATCTGTTTTTCGTAGCCGTTTATAATTTTTTCACAGCCAGTACATTCGGTTTTAGTATAAGGGCAGTGTTCCATATTACAGGGAATCTTGCAAAAAGGACATTTATCTTCCATTAAAAGCTCCAAATCCAACTGCGATATCCTAAACTGAATTCAAAATAGTATCCTTTTGAGGTCTTTATTATAGACATTCCTATTTTTTTAGTCGACTTTGATTTTATTTTTAATAAATTCATAAATAAATCTCCTATAGTCTATTATAACAAATGTATGCATAAGGAGCAAATATGATTTGTAAAATTTGTAGTGAGGATAAACAAAAAGAACCTATTTTAAAAGGAGAAGTTACTAGATTTATAGACGAAAATGGAAAAGTTTGGAATGGTAAAATGTGCCCTTCTTGTTATAAAATATATAACAGGGAAAGAATGAGAAAATCTAGAAAAATAAAGCTAGATAGTCAAAATTCAGACATCCAAGATACGTAAAGTCTACATTCATTTTGTAGAGATTCAAACTCTATAGCTCTTGAATAAAATTTTTTCTTATCTAGTACTTTTTGCATTTTATTTAACTGCTTTTTGTCAATAAAAACTTCCATTTCATCCATTCCTAGTTGAGAATGGAGATCAATGAGGGTGGCAATATCCTCCACCCTTGAATATACTAGAGTTTCACATATTCTAGTTTTTTTAATAGCTTGCTTTTTATTCATCATAAAAATTCTCCCTAATTTTTAAAACGCTACCTCACAAACACCGCCAGAACATGCTAATTGCTCAGCTCTATTAGTATTATCTTCCATCTCTAGTACTTTTGTCAAATCAATTTCCTTTACCATCTTGTTGAATTTGTCAAATGTTTCTTTTGTACAGTCTTCAAAAGGAGCTTGTTGGTAAATTGCATCTGAAAACGGAAGAAGACTTACAGCTGCATACTCATACCTGTCATTCCAAAGTTTATGAAATAACAAAGGTACTTCTTCTGGTTTATAGTTAATAGTACAACTGATGTTATGAGTGTTAGCTCCATCTCTATGACCGGGAACTACCCAATTATTATAATAATGCTTTACTCTATCAAAAAGAACTTCTGCACTTTCTTGGTAGCGTGTAATAGCTCCCTCTGGAGATTCTTGTGGGATAGTTACTACTACTCCGCTAGGAGAAAAAATATCATCTTCCACAAGTTCCGGGACTACTTTAGAAAGATATCTAGCTAGTTCGTCATCTTTATTCATTCTTACTCTTCGTAAGTAATAATCATTGTGACGAGCGTGGATTCCCGAGCTAGACCCAAGAACGCAGGAAGCCGTACCTTCAGGCTTGATAGCAGTAGTCCTAGAAGCGACATTGATTCCAATTTTTTTTGCGTATTTTTCGTTAACTTCGAGTACTGTTCTAGCTGCGTTTCTAAGTTGTTCTCCTGTAAGGTTAGATGAGTCGGCAATTCCGGTAAAAGAGCATCCAATAAGTGCTTCTTTATCCGTGACATCTTTCCATTTTTGAGAAAGATAAGGAAACTCAGTGAAGCCAGCTTGTAAAGTTCCCAGCAATGCGGCTGCATAAACACGATTGTGAAAGTCCTTTTCATTTTTTATTCCAGTAAGGTTAGTCGTGGTAAGGTTACAAAACTGGTTTGATTGAAGACCAATCTCAGCACATGGATTAGTTCCCCATTCAATATCATTTGTCCAAAAAAATCCGGGTTCTCCAGCATTACTTGCAATACACATGTCATATACATTCTTAAACTCCTCAAATGTAGTTTCTGTTCGAGGTAGTACTGCTGAATTATTAGCTCTGGCTCTGTGAGGATATCTTTCCCACCATGAACCATGTTTACAAGTTAGCATAGCAGTATCATTTCTATCAAACAAACTAATTAGTGCAGCTCTACGAATTCCACCAGATAAAACACAGTCAGCTATTAAGCATATAATGTCATGAACCTCAATAGAAGATAACTTTCTACCAATAGAACCACGTAACATTTCTTCTACTTTAACCAACATCTGCCGTAATGGCTCTGGACCCGGAGCCTTTGCTCCAGTCGTAACTAAATAAGATCCCTTCTGTCTTACTTTTGAAAAATCAAAAATTGGACGTATAGATCCAAAAAAATAAGCGCTCATTAACTGATTCAGAGCTTCTGCCCATCCCTCAATCGAATCATGAACTACATAAGTACCTTCTTCTTTTGGTTTTCTTAGAGGAGGAAGTTGAGATACATGATGTTTTTGCACTGAGTATCCAAATCCTGTTCCTGATAAAAGCAAAAATAAAGATTCTGCAAAGATTCTAGGATATGTGATATTTGCAAAAGAACAATTAAACAGTCTTACGTTGTTTCTTAAAATAGCATCTCCTCCAAATTGAAGAGATCTCATTGATGGCATTACATTAAAATCATGAACTTGTTTAAATGCTTTAATAATGTCTCTGCTAAGTTTTGGATATTTTTCCAAATACATTCCAAGATTTCTATTTAAAGTTTCTTCCAAACTTTCTCTTCTATTAAACGCAGTTAAATGTTTTGCGTAAGTTCTGTACGCAACAATTTCGCTCAACAGTCTGTTGGACTTGTTCATGACTCTCCTATAGGTGTAGTTTTAAAAAAGGCGAATTTCTTTAGTTTTTCCAAAATGCCTTTTCAACATTTTGTTCTTCTCTTCTATTATTTTAGCACAATCTTTTAGAGATTTTCCAGTTTTTTTATGAGAAAAACACATTTCTCTAATATCAACTATTGGCATATTATCAGTTAACAATAATTCTTCCTCACTGGGATCTCTATTAAGATATAAATTAAATAATTTCTTCCTAGCTGAAAAATTTGGATAATCAACTTTCACAAATACATCTATTCTTCCATTTCTAACTATGTTCTCAGGTATTGATTCTGGATAGTTAGTAGATAAAAAGTATATTGCATTAGAAACTGATTTTGATCCATCTAAAAAATCTAACATTTCTCTAATATCTTCAGAACATTCTAATAAAGATACGGCTTCTTCGAAAACTATTATTTTTAATTTATCTTTAGTAGAGTTCTCTAGTTTATCAAGAAATCTTCTTGTTGGGACTCCATCCATAAATATTACAATAGCATCTTGAGTTCTTATAAATTCTCGTAGATAGCTTGTTTTTCCACTTCCCGGAGGACCAAAAAGTAAAATTCCTAACTTGTAAGAAGAGCAGGTCTCTTCGTACAAGCTTTTATTTTGTATAAATTGATCTATATTTATACTAAGGTCAGACAAACTATCCATGATGTCAATGTATTTATCTTGTCGAATAGTCATCGGAGTTAATCTTTCTGGAGTAGAAGAATTACCGTATTCATGAAAATAAACTCCAAGTGGCAAAGATTCTGCTTCTGTCTGAGGAGTATTTGTTTCATATACAATGGCTAGATTATCCGTAACTACTTCATAATGTCTATCCGTAGATTTCAAATCGGTTGACATCGAGCAAGCATCCTCATAGTATTTTAATTCTTGCTTACTTTTTCCAAAAGGACTATAGAAGAATCCACTTGTAGTTTTGTATTTGTACCATATATTAGTATCCCCTTTTGAAGGTAGATCCTCTGTGTTTTCATCTTCATAGGATTGTAGAGCTCTTCTAAGCGAAATCATAGAGGGTTGTTCCTAATTTTTTTATCAAGTTGATCGTACACATCTTCTATCTCTTTTTTTGCAGAAGAAGCTTTTGAGTTTAATTCATCTATCTCTTCTTTAGGTCTAGAGTCATCTTTTTGTAAAAAAGAAATAGCATTATCTAAAGATTTCTTAACTATGTCGCAAAATTCTAAAACTGTTTCCGCTTCTGCTCTTTTCAAACTTATATATTCTGCATTTTCTGGCTTTACTTTTTCATAAAGCTCATTAAAGGCTTTTGCCAGCTCTAAGTCTTTCCCATTTACTGCGTTGTTTTCGGAAGCTTTTAAAATCTCTAAGAGATGTGACCTCTGAGTATCATTCAAATATAATTTCATCTTTTCTATCTCCATTATTATCACTATTTAATCTAGAATAAGCGTCTTCTGATAATCTAATATAAACTCCCATGCCATTCTCGGTTACTTTAACTCTAAAAACTCCAAATCCTTCCCAGTAAAATCTTTGTTCTTTTTTTAAGATCTCAACTGTCTCATAAGCTGCCACTTTAAGTATAGCATCTATCTCATAAATGCTCAAACCTGTTTTTTTAGATATTTTTTTAGACAAGCTATTCATTTTTTGCATTTTTTTCATTAGTAAATCCAGTGCCTTTTACCAGTAGACTTTGGCGGTCGAATATCCACATGTATAAATTTTTTAGATCTACCATCTCCTATGTTATCGAATATATTGAAACAAATCTCATAGAGATCATCAAGTTCGTCTATATTCATCAAGGTAGGTGCTATGTCAGCAGCAAGTCCTCCAAGGTGAGAACTGTTAGGTTTTCCACCTATAGCTTTATTGTGATGTTCGCATCTGTATCCTGATGTTACAGTTATAGATTTTCCATATTTTTCTCTAACTTGCTGTAATTTATCAACTAAATCTTGTGATATCTTTTGAATATCGCATTTCCCACAACTACACTCAAATTCCTTACTGTTGAAATTTTCAGTTAACTTCTTGTTTTCTTTCTTTTTAAATGTTATCATACTTAAATCCTTAGATATATTTGTTTAAAATTCTATGTAAAATGCAGTGCGTTACTAATAAATCTAAATATTTAGTATATTTTACGTATTATCTACGGTATTCATTACGTATACTATTATACGTATCGCAGCTCGTTTAACTCGCTGCGAATTTTGGTATACTATATAGTAAGAATATTATACATATAAAATCTACAAGCGCAAAATTAATAACAAATATAAGTGAGACAATGTAAGTTCGACTGTTTCTAGTGAAACGAATTAACAAAAATGCCAGCGATTAACACAAAGTCTCATTTTTAACATAGGAAATTTAATGCGGAATTATGATTTTTTACTCATATTAGCGGGTATCTTTGTCACAAGAATTATATTCTTCTCAAGCTCATACTCAGACGCAATATGTTTAATAGCCATTTTAGCATACGCAACATCCAGAGAATTCTTGTCCTACAAAAAAATATCAAATGAGTTAGAAGATAAGATTAATAAAAATGAAGAGTTATCTAGCATTAAGATGCAAGAACTTGCTTTAGAAGTTACAAAAATTAAAAATGGAAATGAAGCTATTAAAGCTGCGGTAAATTTTAATAAGCGTTAATTATGTCAAACAAAGATTACGAAGATTTAAAAAAGTACGCTGAGAAATTAACTCAAGTTAATTTGAAGCTTCAAGAAGAATTAACTCAAGTAAAAGACAAGCTTCGTCATCTTGAGGACATAAATAAGTTTTCTAGCTCTGCTATTGCAGTAGGTTCAAATGAAGAAGAGCTGTGTAAACTTGAGATAAACAGATTATATCAGTCGGCTAAAATCGGTCCATTAGAGTTTAACGAAGTAAAAGCTTTTGAAATATACGTTAAGTCCTTGATGTTAATCAAGGGAAAACCTGCAGTTGAGGATAAGAAATCTAAAAAAGAAAATTCTTTAACGAATGACCAACTGCTACAACTGGCTTTACAGGTTGTAGATGATACCAACGAACAGTAACCCTTTACAAATAAGTCCCCAGCAAGCAAGAGAAATCCTTTGGAGAAAAGGAAAAATATCAGATTTTTTGCTAGATTCAAATCAAAAAGTTTTAAGAGATCAATTAAAAAATAAAAAAAGAAAAACTCATGTAGCTGTTTTTTCTCGACAATCAGGGAAAAGTTATGGAGCATTAGGATTAGCGGTGGAAGAGCTAATATCTAGAAACAACATAACAATATGTTACGTTGCTCCAAGATTAAAACAAGGAAAAAAAATTGTAAAAGCTACATTTGACGAAATATTTAAGTCGTGTCCTCAAGATTTAAAACCAAGATTCGATAGGGATTCCTCGTCTTATATCTTCCCCTCTACTAAAAGTAAACTAGAGCTTTATGGGTTTAATGCCGAAGAAATTGAATCAGCAAGGGGACCTAAGGCTCACATGATAATAGTTGACGAGTGCGGATTTATGACTGATTTAAAATACGGTTTGCGTTCAGTTTTATATCCAAAGCTAAACACAACTAGAGGACCTATGATTTTGATTTCTACCCTTCCAAAATCTCAAGGTCATGAATTCTGGGACTTGGTAAAAAAAGCAGAATTTGATGAAGTTTTAATAAAAAGAAATATATGGGATTGTCCAAGGTATACAAAAGAAGATATTGATGGATTTGCTGAAGAAGTTGGGGGATATGATTCTGTAGACTTCAAAAGAGAGTATTTGAACATAATGATTACGGATGAGGATCATGCTGTAATACCAGAGGCTAACGATGAGACATTATTTAGAATTGTAAAAGAATATAAAAGACCATCCTATTTTGATCCTTATGTTTCCATGGATATTGGAGTTAAAGACTTAACTGGGGTATTATATGCTTATTACGACTTTGTAACGGGTAAGGTCGTAATAGAAGATGAAGCTACTTTTAAAGGAAGGGCGTTTACTACAGCAAATTTAGCGAGTTCGATTAAGAAAACAGAGGAAGCTTTGTGGGGATTAAAAAGACCATTTTTAAGGGTGGCAGATAATAACAATTTGATTTTATTGAATGATTTATCTATAGATTATGAGATATCATTTATACCTACAGCTAAAGATAATAAACATGCGTGGCTAAATCAAATACGAATTTTGATTGCTGAAGAGAGAATTATAATAAATCCAAAGTGTAAGCAGTTGATTTTTCATTTAAAAAATGCAACTTGGAATAAAAACAAGACAGAATATGAGAGATCTCTAGACGGCGGACACTACGATTTAATAGATGCACTGGCTTATTTGATACGTAACATAGCGTATACACGTAATCCTTATCCTAAAGGGTATGGAATGACTTATGGAGACTCCGCTTTTAAACTCGGAGACTCTTCCAAGACGGCATTTGAGCAACACCTTGTAAGTATGTTTAGTTACAAGAAAAATTAAACAAATACTATTAGAGGGTTTTAATGGCTAAACAAACATATTTTGCAGCTAGAGAGGGTAAAGAAGCCGCTTCAGTACTTTTAGAAAAGGCTGGAGATTGGAAAAATACCCTAACAACTAACGGCTACCTTGAAAAATTAAAAACATGCTGGGCAGCATACCACGGTGCATACTTTACAGATATGGCTTCTGGTCATACAATCACCTTTGGAGGAGAGCAAGGAGAACTAGCTCAACTTCCAGTTAACCACGTTAGAAATTTAGCTCAACACATGTTTGTAATGACTACATCTAGTCGACCTTCCATGGAAGCAAGAGCTGCTAACACAGATTATAAATCTAGCGCCCAAGTGACTTTGGCAAATGGGCTATTAGATTACTACATGAGAGAAAAAAGACTAGAAAGGTATATAAATAAAGCAGTTGAACTGAGTATTGTTTTAGGGTCTGGCTATGTAAAAATAGAATGGGATGCTACTTCGGGAAGCGTAATCGAAGAGGATGTTGAAACAGGAGACAAGATTTACGAGGGAGATTTAAAATTTACAAATATTTCTCCATTTGATGTTGTTTTTGATGTCAATAGAGAAGACCATAATCATGATTGGATTCTAGTAAGAACATATAAGAATAAATTTGATCTTGCTGCAAAGTACCCTGAGTTTGAAGAAGAAATACTGGCTCTGACCACAAAAAGTGAGGCAGATAAAACAAGTCTACAAGTATTTAGAAAGAGCGAGTCTGACCAAGTAGAAGTTTGGACTATGTATCACCGAAAAAGTGATTCTATTCCTGAAGGTAGAGAACTGATTTTTCTATCTGATGATATTATAATTCACGATCAACCACTTCCGTACAGAAGAATTCCTATTTTTAGAATGGCTCCGAATGAAATATTGGGGACTGCTTTTGGATATTCAAATTTATTTGATCTACTTCCATTGCAAGAAGGAATTAATCACTTATATTCTTCGATCATGTCAAATAATATAGCATTTGCAACTCAGAATCTTTTTGTAAAGACTGGTTCAAATATAGATATTACTAATCTTGGAGGAGGATTAAACATTATTCAGGGAACTGAAAAACCAGAACCTTTGAATTTATTAGGAACTTCTCAAGAAACATTTTCTTTTTTATCAATATTAGAAAGTAAAATGGAGCAGATTTCCGGAATTAACTCGGTAACTAGAGGTACTCCAGACCCTGCTCAGAATTTAAGATCTGGAAATTCATTAGCATTAGTTCAATCCATGGCTATTCAATTTCAATCAGGATTGCAAAATCAATATGTCCAATTAGTAGAAGATTTAGGGGTTGCTATTATTGAGATACTTCAGGATTATGCTTTGGCTCCGAGAGTAGCATCTATAGTAGGAATTAACAATAGACAATATTTAGTAGAATTTAAAGGTAGTGATATAAAAGATATCAATAGAGTTCTTGTTGATGTTGGGAATCCTCTAGCTAGAACAACAGCAGGAAGAGTTCAGATGGCAGAGCAATTAATGCAAATGAAGCCTGATGAGTTTTCAATTCAACAATATGCTCAAGTTATTAATACTGGAAGAATTGATGGAATGATGGAAAGTCCAGTAGATCAATCGAATTTAATTCAAGCAGAGAATGAAAGGTTAATACAAGGAACATCTGTTCCTGCTTTAGTTATAGACGATCATAAAGAACATATCCTCAGACATAGAACTATTCTAAATGACATAGATATTCGAGTAGATCCTGAAAAGAGCGCTGCTATTTTTGATCATATACAACAGCACATAGACTTTGCAAGAAGTACAGACCCTGCAGTTCTCACTATGACAAATCAACAACCTCTTGCGCCAGCCCCTGCTCCAATGCAACCCGGAGAGGATTTAGCAAATAATCCAGAACAAAATTCAGAAGGACAGTCTTCAATAGCTCAAGTAGCCGAAGGATCGGAGCAGTCAATGTCTCAATCTGTACCGGGAGTTCCAGAGCCAGCTACCCCACCAGCTCCTTTTGATACCTTACCAACAACAAAAGTACCAAGTTAAAAAAGATATCTAATATGAGTAAGACTAAAAGTTTCTACAAAGATATAGCAAAGTTACAAAGTATGATTGCTAACGATCCTTCAATGGATTCTGCCAAACTTCTTTCTGAGGCTATAAAATTGGGATATCAAGATCCTGCAACACTAGTAGATGCTGCTCTTGGAAGTATAAAATTAGATAAATCAGGGATGCCAATTTCTGGAGATATTACGGATATTTTAAACGATATTTATTCTCAAGATGAAACTCCCGGAAAAAGATACGTAGTAAATCCATACAAAGAATCTGCTTCAGGAACTAAAGCTAAGTCTGTTATTGGAACTTTACAAGATGAGTTTGGAGATGTTGATCAAGGAGTTGCCTTGAGACAATCTGATAGAGTTAGAGGAAGAGGTATCCCTAAATACTTAGCCGTTCCAGACCCATCATTTTACAAAGACTATTATAATTTAAGTGATGAACTTGCTAAACTTTTGTCTATTAGTGCAGCTGGTCATGAAATAAAACATTCTGGAGATTGGATTTTATATCCTAACTTCGATCCCAAAGTAAAAGAACCTTACAAAAAAGGACACCATGCTAAAGGAATTTACGAAACTGATGAGCTTATAAGAGAAGCCAGAGACTTACCAGAAGATACAAAAACTACAAATGAAATTAAAAAACAAAGCAAAAAACTAGGATTAAAACCCTCTGCCTTTACAAGACTTCTTTCTTATGGAGGATTTATAGGTCCTCTAGTAGGGGCTGGTCTATCTTTAAAATCAGGAGATACCCTAGCAGCAGGTTTGAGTGCTGCAGCCGCACTAGACCCTATTGGGGTTGCAGATGCTGCTTTAGATGTAAAAAATAGAGTTGAAACAAAAGATCCAGAAGAAATAAAAAAAATAATGAGAGAAGATAAGTATAGTGCTTTAGGACATGCACTATCCCCTTCTGATATTATGTTAGATAATTTAGAAGACGAAAAAGATCAAGAGATTAAGGATAAAAAAATGAAAGATGAACAAAAATTTCAACTTTTAAGCAAACTTTTAAAAGATGTTCCAAAAGATCAAAAGCTTAGAAGTGAAAATGAATCAGCATTAAAAAATGAAGTTCAGCCAGTAATTCAATTATTAGGAGATCCTTCTGCTATAAAGGAAAAACAGGCTTTACAGATGTCTGGAGAAATTCCAGAAGAAGAAATTGCTCCTATGAGTATTGAAAACTCAGAAAGAGAAATGAAGAAAAAATTATACGGATATTAGTTTAGAATAAAAATATACGAAAACTAACATAAAAAAGCTACCGCAATTAAGCGATGCTTATTCTAAAAACTACCCTAGAACGGGCGTAAAAGGAAATGTATGTCAGAAGAAAACAGTGTTGAGTCTCAAGAGTCTGAATTTTCTGAGGGATCAGATCAAGCTGAACTTGAAAAATTAGAATCTCAAAAACCGGAAGAACTATCTTCAATGTCTCAAGAAGAATGGGAAGAGTATGTTCTGAAGGTAAATGGAAAAGAAGTTAAAGAAAAAATTAACTTAAGAGATAAAGATAGAATCACTAAAGCTTTGCAGATGGAAAAAGCAGCTCAACAAGCTTTTCAAGAAAGAGCCATTACAGCAAAACAACTACAGGAAACTCAACAGGATGTTAGGGAATTCCTAGAACAGTTCACCTCAAATCCTTTATCTATTGTAATGAGTCCTGAGTTTAATTTATCGAAAGATCAAAAGAGAGCTTTGGCAGAAGCTATTTTAAAACAAGATTTAGAAGAAAGCCAGAAAACCCCAGAACAACTTGCATTAGAGGAAACCAAAAGAAAATACGAAGAGTTGTTAGCAGAAAAGCAAGCCATAGAAGAAGCTAGAGTAGAGGAGCAAAGACAAAGATTGCAACATGAAGCAGCTATGGAATTAGAAAATGAAATAATCCAAGCTATAGAAGTGGGAGAGCTTCCGAGATCTGCATATATTTCTAAAAAATTAGCAGACTTAGCTTACATTGCATACTCTAATGGAATTGATCTAACTATGCAAGAATTGATCCCCTTTGTAAAACAACAGTACAAAAAAGATATTTCAGATATGTTAGGAGTATTGGACGACGACGAAGTAGAAACTTTAGTATCTAAAGATAGAATTAGAGCTATAAGAAATAAACAAATTCAAGCAGTTAAGCCAAAAGAAAATGCTCCAAAATCTCCTCTAAAAACGCAAGATACTGGTGTTTCTAATAAAAAACAAGAAGAACCTCAAAAAATTAAAGCTAAGGACTTTTTTAAAAATCTAGGCGGTTAACAAATATAATTGGATAGACAGGATTCAATAGACTTCCAAGCAAGCAATGCCCTTGGAATATCGAATGATGCAATGTAATACCAAAATAAAAAAAATAAAAAGTTTATAAAAAGGAAAAAAAATGGCTTCATCAACTTTGTCGAAAGACCCAAAAATTCAAGAAATGCAAATTGAACAAAAAGAATTGCTTCTTGTTGCAAATTTAGTAACTCCGTCTGCAGAAGATTCAGGTATTGTGTCAATTTCTGGTTCTCTAACTGCTAGAGTTATTTCTATTGACTTGAAAGAACCTCCAAGATCTGTACAGAAGGTTCGAGTTATTAATCGTGCAACTGGAGAGAGTATTCTTCTTGCTGGAGCACCTTCAGTTTCAGGAAACTCAGTTTCTGTAACTTGCGATGGTACTCTTGCGTCTAGTGTTTGTATCGAAGTTTCTTATAAGTAATAATTAAAAGTAAAAGGAAAAAATTATGAGTTCTACTGCTAATACACTTGAAAACCTAAATGGTTTATACAAAAAAGTTTACGATGGTAAACTTGAAAACTTAATCCCAGATGGCGTTAAACTTCTTAATGCTATTAAATTTGTTCGTAAAGAAAAGCGTCCGGGCGCTGATTATAACCAATCAGTAATTCTTGGTATGGAGCACGGCGTTAGCTTTGCTGAGCCAGACGAAGGTGCTTTTGCTCTTAACCCACCTATCTCGGGTGTAATTAAGCAAGCTTCTATCCGTGGTTATCAAATGGTTCTTCGTTCTGCGATGGCTTTTGATACTATGTTTGCTGCTGACTCTGCTGGTGAAAGAGCTTTCGAAGAAGCTACAAAGTACATTTTTCAAGCTATGATGGACTCTATGTCTAAAAAACTTGAAATCCGTCTTTTTTACGGTCAATCTGGACTAGCTACAGCTACCGCATCTGGTAATGTCCTTGATATTTCTGCTGGACAATGGGCTCCGGGAGTTTGGGGCGGTGCTGAGAATATGAGAATTGAACTATTCAACTCAGCTGACGCTTCTCTTGGAGATTGTAAAGTTGTTTCTGTAGATTTTGATACTCAACAAGTTACTGTAGATGCTATGCCAGCTGGCGCAGCCGCTGCCGGAACTATCACAATTTTTGAATACGGATCTAAAGGCAAAGAGATGGCAGGTCTCCATAAAATTATCACTAACAGTGGTTCTCTTTTTGGAATTTCAGCTTCTCAATATTCTCTTTGGAAAGGTAACTCTCATGATTGCGCTGCTACAGCTCTAAGCTTTAATAAACTTGCCAAAGGTTTAGCTAAGCCAGTTGCTAAAGGTCTTCAGTCAGACGTTACGGTTTATGTTAACCCATCTTCTTGGGCTGAATTAATGACTGAACAAGCTGGATCTCGTCGCTTTGATGTAAGCTACAAGTCAGCTTCTGCTCAAGCAGGTCATGAATCCCTAGAATTTTATTCTCAAAATGGTAAAATGACAATTGTAGCTTCTATTTTTGTTAAAGAAGGTTTTGCTTATGCAATCAACCACGATCAATTCCTAAGAGTAGGTTCTACGGATCTTACATTCAAGAATCCTCTTAGCAATGAAGATTTCTTCCATTTACTTGAGAATAACGCTGGTGTAGGTATCCGTTGTTACACCAACCAAGCTTTGTTCTGTACAAAGATTGGGCATCAGCTGGTATTCACAAATATCCCAGCTTCTATCTAATTTTCAAACAGTTGCGCAATGCAACACTAAAGGGGGAGGAGCGAAAGCCCTCCCTTTTTTGTTTCTCCTAATATAACAAATATATTATGAGGTATCATCATGGCTGTAACATTAACCGTTAATAATATTCCATTTGACTTTCCGGAACAAGGTGATCAAGCTCCTTGGGGAGAGTCTGTAACTGGTTGGGCACAAGAAGTTACGGAAGTTATTGAAACTATTAAAGGTCCTTATGATTTTATCGAAACCACAATAACTATTCAAAATAACATAACAAATGCTAATCTTTCTGGAATTTCTTTTAATACTGGATTGGTTAGATCTTTTGAAGCATCTGGAACTATTTTTAGAGTTGCAGGAACTTCTCCTGAGATAGTCGAAACTTTTATACTTCAAGGATTAAACTTAGGGAGCAGTTGGCAGATATCTCAAGAAGGAATTGGAGATTCTGGAGTGTTATTTGATATAGATACTTTTGGTCAATTAAAATATACCTCTAATAATTTAGCAGGTCAAACTTCTGCATTTGTAAAAATAAGAGCAACTTCGGTAAGTAAAACATAATAGGATTTTAAAATGGCTGTAACATTTAGAAAATTTATAAAAGGTATACTCTTAAGAGGGGAATTATCGGACGTAAGCGACAATCTTGAAGGTTCTTTATTCCATAATAGTTCAGACAGTAAGATTAAAGCGTATATTCAGGGAGCTGTTAGAGAAGTTGTCACAAGTTCTCAATCTCAAAATCTAACAAACAAAATATTAGTAGATGTTGCTTTAAATAATATAGGAGCTGGAGTAACTGGAAGTTCCCTAGAAACAAACTTAAGCTCTTCTGCAGCTTCTAATAAGTTACCAACAGCTGCAGCCGCAAAATCATACGCAGACTCCGCATCTGCGGCAGCAGCATCTGCTGTTGCTACCGCTAAAGTTAGTAAAACTGGCGATACTATGACAGGCACTCTAATAATAAATCCTACATCAGGCAACGCCATTGAAGCAGGGGATCTTATTATAGGAGAGCCAGATGGGTCTTCTACAACATCAATTAAAACAAAAGCTACGGTAGGAGCTACTGGTTCTGACGAACTCTATTTGACTTCAGGATTTACTAACGGGGCTAGATCCGGTGGAGCATATTTGTTTTCCGGGGATTCTGTAGGTGATGGATCAGGTACAGTAATTATTGGATCAGGTATCGCAGACAGTAGTAGTCCATCCGACTATTCTGGATATGTCAATATAGAATCTGGAGCAGCCATAAATTTTGGAAATTCCGGAAATGTATCTGTAAAATCTGGAAGTGCCCTACAAGGCAGTAGTGGAAATGTAAGTATTGAAAGCGGACAATCTACGGCTGGAAACACTGGAGATATTGTAATTCAAACAGGCGTTGCAAGTTTTGTAGGAACTAGAGGTCATATTTCTTTAGACGCATCTTTCGTAGATTTAAACAATGTAAAAATTAAAAACCTTCAAGATGGCTCTGATTTTTATGATGCAGTAACTAAAAATCAATTAGACACAAAACAAGATTATCTTGTATCCGGACTTAATATTAAATCAATTAACGGATCATCTATATTAGGAACTGGAAATTTGACTATTAGTGGAGGCGGAGGATCTGCTTCTAACACTTCTTCTCACACCTCATCAGAAACATTATTAGTAGGAAATCCTGTTTATGTTAACTCTCCCGGATCAATAGCCCTAGCTAACGCTACTTCAACAAGAAAGAACTTTTATGGATTTGTAAAAAATGTAATTCCAGCAGTAGGATCTAATACTTTTTTAGAAGATTTTGAATCTGGTTTTTTTGCTACAAATTCATGGACAGTGGTTAATGGAACACAAACAAATCAATTTCATGTTGGAACAGCCACCTCTTTTTCAGGAACTTACTCTGCTTACATATCAAACGATGGCGGAGTATCTAATGCTTATACCACATCCTCTACTTCTGTAGTTTGGTTTTATAAAGATGTTACAATTCCATCATCAGGTCAAGAGTTATCTTTTAGATACAAGATGACTGGAGAATCTATTTTTGATTGCCTTAAAGTTATCATAGACCCTACTTTAACAGTAAATCCCGTAGCAGGTACGTCTATTATTTCAGTTCCTAGTGAAGGATCAAACACTAGATTTACAAGCACATCAAATGTCTGGACACAAGGAAAAGTTAGCTTAAATTCTTATTCTGGAACAACAATTAGAATAATTTTTGGATGGGAAAATGATTCTTTTGGAGGATCTCAAACTCCAGTTGCTATTGATGATATATCAATAGACCCAACTACAATATATGAGGTTCAGTATGATGGCATTTTTACATCTCCTAGCCTTTCCCTAACAACTAATACAATTTACAATTTATCAGCAACAGGAACACTTACAACTTCAACGGCTGCAGTAGGAAATTTTACAATTCCTGTTGGGATGGCAATCGACACAGATAGTATCTTAATAAATCAAGCAGCGGCATCTGGAGTTAGTGCTGTAGCAGCCGCAACCACTACAAGCAGTTTTCTATCATCAACATCTATTATAAATACAACTCCTTACTCAGTAGTAACTGGAGACCTAGGAAAATTACTTTTAGTAGACACTTCTACTGGAGCTAAAACAATAAATCTTCCAACATCACCAGCTACAGGATTTAGTATAGTAATAAAAGACTACAAAGGAAATTCTGCTACAAACGCCATAACTATTACAAAAAGTGCAACTCATACAATAGAGCAGTTAAATTCTAGTTATATATGTGAATCTAGTTTTGGGTCTTGGACTTTTGTATACGATGGTGCTAATAATTGGGTGATACTATAATATATGTCAAAAAATTTAGTAACAAAGATATTCCCTAGAAGTTATTCCAGTTGGACAGTTCCAGCTGGGGTAACTAAAGTAAAAATAACTATCGCAGATGGTTTTGATAGATTATCAGACTTAGCATTAAATGGAACTTACACTTTAAGATCAGATGGAGCTGTATTATCTTCTGGAGGAAATTTCTCTGGAGAATTAGGAGATGCTACAATTGTTAATAAATCTTCTTTAGTTCCTGTAGTGGGAGGTCATAGTTTTGTTTCTATAAGTGCAGGAACTACAAACGTAGCGGCTCTTAAATCTAACGGATCTATATGGACATGGGGTCTAAATTCTTCGGGTCAACTTGGGGATAGTTCAGTAGTAAGTAAATCCTCTCCTGTTGCAGTAGCTGGAGGTCACAGCTTTGTTTCAGTTACAGCCGGAAGTATTTTTTGTGTAGCGTTAAAGAGTGATAATCAGGCTTGGGCTTGGGGAGCTGGAGCAGGAAAGGGAACTAATGTTATAACAACTCAAAGTTCTCCTGTTCCCGTAGTAGGAGGTCACAGTTTTGTATCTTTAGCAGCAGGAAGCGTTCATACTTTAGCTTTAAAAGCTGATGGTTTTGTGTGGGCATGGGGAGATAATGTCAGCGGTTCGGTGGGGGATGGCACATCAGTAGCAAAATCATCTCCAGTTGTAGTTAGTGGAACTCGTACGTATCGAAAAATTACTGCTGGATTAAATTTTTCTATAGCAATTAGTACAAACAATAGTACATATTCATGGGGAACTAATACTAATGGAGAACTTGGAGATGGTACTACCACAATAAGTACTTCTCCATTTATAACTTCGGGAGCTCATTCATTTATAGATATAAGTGCTAATCCCGGAGGAAGTCATACTTTAGCTCTAAAGGCTGATGGATCAGTATGGGCTTGGGGTTTAAATACATCGGGTCAGTTAGGAGATGGCACTGTTACTAGAAGATCATCTCCAGTAGCAGTTGTTGGAGGACATAGTTTCATACATATAAGTGCCGGAGGTTCTCATTCTTGCGCTCTAAAAGAAAATGGCACTTTATGGATGTGGGGATCTAATTCTCAAGGTCAACTTGGAGATAATACACTTATTAGCAAGTCATCTCCAATTCAAGTAGCAGGATCTAATTTATTTTTATCTGGAATTAGGCATAATGTTTCTAGAGTAATGGACGTTACTCCCGGACAAACATATAATATATCGAGTTTTTTTACGACTATAGGATCTCAAGTAATAGTACCTAATGCTCAAAATGACTCATTTATAGTTTTGGAGTATTATGGCTAGATATGTAAAAAAAGAATTTAGCATGAATAGTGTAGACTGGATAGCTCCAGCAGGAGTAACACAAATATTTTTGTCAATTTATGATAAATCAGATAGATTAATATCCGCTTCAATAAATGCTAACGTAGCATTAAAAACAAATGGATCTATTTGGTCGTGGGGTTCTAATACTGTAGGTCAATTAGGAGATAACACTATAGTAAACAAATCATCTCCGGTTGCAGTTATCGGAGGACACAGTTTTACACAATTATCTGAACAAATGGGATCAACTCCTTCTGCAATAAAATCAGATAGAACAGCATGGATTTGGGGATCTTCGACTAATGGTCAACTTGGAGATAACACAGTAGTAAATAAATCTTCTCCAGTGCCAGTAGTTGGAGGACATAGTTTCATATACCTTAGTGGAGGAGCCGGATCATCTCACTACGTAGCCTTAAAATCAGATGGATCTGCGTGGACATGGGGGAATAATCCTCAAGGTCAGTTAGGAGATAACACTATAGTAAACAAATCATCTCCAGTACCAGTTGTTGGTGGACATAGTTTTATTGCTATTTACGCAGGATCTGCTCACTCAATAGCTTTAAAATCAGACGGTTCAGCATGGGCATGGGGAATAAATACTGGAGGTCAACTAGGAGATAATACTTCACTAAGCAAATCATCTCCAGTTCCTGTGGCTGGAGGACACAGTTTTATAGCAATTAGAGGAGGAGGAAATGCCTCTTATGCTTTAAAATCAGACGGTTCAGCATGGGCATGGGGAAGTCGTGGCAGTGGAAGATTAGGAGATAATCTTAGCACAGGCTCTACAAGTGTTCCAGTTGCAGTAACAGGATCGCACAGCTTTGTACAAATAGAAGCTTCAGATGTTCAC
>JACCDP010000629.1_pt1 | contig 21225 bp, 32 predicted proteins | sample 7445841 | NCBI WGS metagenome assembly JACCDP01 (sample SAMN15323441, study PRJNA562643) | freshwater metagenome | isolation source: river surface water | place: USA:Blue River Watershed | collected 2017-08-17
AAATACTGCTTGCGAAGAGGGGCAGGTATGGGGTATAGAATTTCCCCAACCGAAAACATAAAGTCAGCGTCGGTCATGTGGCCTCCATTCGTAGTACGAAAGAAACACGGTTAGTTTGGTGTACATGGGAAGCATGGGGTTGGCCAAGAGTTGCTCTAACTGATTGGTCAGGGTGGTGCTGTTCATGTATTGCGCCAACCCCATGTGTCCCTCCTGTCGAAGGATAGTATTCTCGTTATCTATGGCACCGAGGGCTATCCCTGATATGACACCCACCCCGCCGATTACGGGGTAGGGTTTATAAATCATCTCTCTAGCCATACGAGCAAGAACAATCGGTGAGAGTTCCCCGTCGATTACGGATTGAGTAAGCATATCAACCCGTCCCCGCACAGGATTTGCATTGAAGGTCTTGGTTGACATCCTTCACATCCGTGAGTTCTTCGCAGTCTACACATACAATCTGGACGAAGTTCCCCCTGATGCATCCGACACATGCCCATGCTTCACAACCATCGGCCTCGACGTAGTGTATGCCATTGCTGTTGATGTCATGGTATTCACCGCAATATTCACAGGGTATGTACAAGTCTTCGCAGTCTTGGCAACAGGCGCAATATGTATCGCGAACTGCTGTGTTTCCGAACATTGTGTTGCACACTACACAGTGAGTAGGCCATGGCTTGCCGATGTACTGTTCCCAGTCCTTGAACCCAGCCCTTTGATTTACCTGCCCCGGTAATGGGGCAGGCGTAATCGGAACGGTTGGCTTGGTTACGGTATCCGACCCCGGCCGTCTCCACCAAGGGGTGGTCACGTCAGCATCATCGTACTCGTAGATGTCTCCCCTTGCCCCATACCCTGTATATCCATTCCCCTTCCACGAATACGTGGGGGTAGTGGGCTTGACGTGCGGGAATGGGGTGTGCTTATTCTTATGGTAGAACGAGACGAACTTGCCGACCTGTTTGGTGTACTCGTCCAGCCGAATGTAACACATCGGGTCATGCTCATCATGATAACCGCACCCCACGTTCACGGCTGATACGCCAAGGCTTTCCATCTTGGAAATGCAGGAGGCCGAGCCGTGTCCGACCGTGAACTTCTCAGCCAATGCCTTCTTCCATTCGGCAGAGTTATACATGTAGGTGACAACATCATCACCCCTACGGTCGAACATGAACATCCAGTTATATTCCTTGGTGGGCTTGAAGTTGGCGGCTGTGCTCTTACCTTGTTCTTCATCGGTCGTGAGTAGTACGTCACACTTGACGCCGAGTTGAGGCAGGAGGTGCAGTAAAGTATATACCCCCAGCCTGTCATCCGCAACACTGGACAGGATAACTTCACTGCCAGCGATGTCATCGACGTAGTGGAAATGCGAAAGATTGCACACCACATCCAGATGGGCGATGCCCAGTATGCTTGCACCCCTGTCGATGAACGAATGGTTACGTCCACCGACAGTGGTGATGGTACCCAGCGACATCAGGTGGTCTGATGTCGCTTCGAACGTGCGCCTCATCCCGACTAGGTCGAGAAAGTTTCTTATCTTCATTCGGTCTCCTCTTCTTCTGGATGCTCGTTCTCCTGATGGGTTATCAGGTTCTCCATAATGTAATACACATTGTCACATCCTCCGCACTCATGGCCGTGACTTTGACGATGAGTAGAGCATAAGTCGAACCCATCTTCGGTGGGAGTACAGTGACCATCAACGAAGCGCTCATCGCATACCTCGCAGATGTCATAGTCACTGATGCATGACTCACACACCCTAGCACTTTCGCTTCCGGGTCTGGAGTAGACAACCCTCCATACGTCTGAGTCATTGCGGTAACTGTCACCGCAGTCGGGGCATGTGGTAGTGTGTCGGTCGGCGCAGGATGAACAGTAATGGTGTTCGTCATCTACTACGATAATGGATTCGTTCAATTCCCATCCACTACAGTTATCACATTCCGTTATGCGTTCATCTCGGCAATCCCGGCACAGGTCACAGTCAGTAACATCATAGTACGAACAACGGTCATCGTCCTCATGGTAGATTGTACCGCATGAGTTGCATCGACGGGAGTGATTATCGTCGCATTCAGTGCACACTAAACCGTCAACTGTATCGACGGTCTCTTCCGCTTCGAGTGATTCCTCGCACCATGCACACTTCTTGGAAGAACGCGTCACAGTAGTGTCCATGCCAAACCCAGACTGACTAACGTCATTGTACACCTTGGCGCTGAATAGGAATGAGACAGGACGTTGCACCAGATTACGTCCAATCATGTACGTTGCACCCGACCCATTGACATAGGCGTTCGGGAAGTGCGTCTCGATGAGACGTATGTACTGGACATCGTACATGATGGCAATGATACGGGCAAGGCTGGCCATGGTCATCTGCCCCTGCTTATCGTAGATATTGAATATGGCTGAGCAGGTAGAGTCAAGCGGCCAGTACCAGCACCGTCCACGTGGGGCATGGTCGGCATCGTAGAAACGTACAGCCCCTCCGCCCTTTGCGATGAGGTTCTTACGGGCAGAGTTATAACTACCGCCGTCAAACCAGCATGAGTTGGTGGCTTCACCAAACTCACCCGGCCGCCAGTTGGCGTGGTCAGTGAACTCGATGAACAGTTTCTCCGGGGCGTTGGCTATCTTGCCCATCTTCTCAGCCAAGATGGACACCCTGTCAGGATTCAACTTCATCTTGAGCAGGGATGCGTACTTGGTCAGGCGTTTTGCCCACGCCATCCCCTTCTCGTCACGCCATCGGTCAAGCCCTACCTGTTGTATGTTCACCTTGCGAAGGAAGTCGTACTGTTCCTTCGGGAACATGGACTGCACAAGAGAGTCGGCATAGTCCAGTTGTGTAAAGCGAAAGGTGTTGGCGTCCAACTCAACAGGTATGGGGTCATTGATTGGTACTGATGTACCGAATAGGTTTATCATTCAGCATCCTCCTCCCCCTTCTTCTTGCGTGTTTTCTTGGGGGCTTCCTCTTCCTTGATGATGACATCCTCCGGCCACACCACCTCGTACAACTTGCGGTAGTCAGGGCTGGAACACTCGGACATGAGTTGAGTATCCGATAAGGCGCCGACCATGGCCGTAAGCAGTTCGGGTGTATGTTCGGGTTTCCCTTCGCACAATCGGAAGTACGACAGGCTGTGGTCGATGGGTATGATGTTTCCACGTAACACAATTTGCGTGGAGAGTTTGGGATTGGACTGTTTGCTATGCCATTTCTTGTAGGCATCCAAGTCCACATGGTCTTTGACACGCAAGAGGGTAGTCACCTCTGCGATAGTCGAGTATGAATACTCGTCGAGAGCCGCCAAGTTCACATTCTCTGGGACATCCTCGATACCCTCCCAGAACTTGATGCTGTCCTGTAGTAACTTGTCACGGATGGCGCCCATGGTGGTAGGCGACATCGGGAACAGGGGCTGGAACAGTACCTCCAAGTTGGCATCGTTGATGACCTTGAGGAAACGCATCAGTTCCTCCTTGGTGGGCAGGCGTGTCAGTGTGCTTTTGAACCCGGAAGAGAAGGTCGTGCCATTCTCCCGAACCCAAACGCGGGATGGCTTGTACATAATGATGCGGCCATCCTCCATGCTGAAGTTGTTGCCGTGACTTGCCAGCGTCACGTAGGGTACAGGAGGGCAGTCCCCTGTGGTCTTCTCCTCAAGATGGGACGGTATCTTCACACCAGCCATCTCTTCTACGAGGGCACGTAACGCCGTTGACTCATAGTCTGAGAGATTGACTGTCTTTTGGGACAGCATCTTCCATACTATAGCCTGCGACTCGCTCAGGCCTTCGGGCATGAGAGTGAGGAACTTGGTGTCCTTCACCCACGCGAGGGTGATGGCTAACAGTTTGTCTGCCAACACCTCTCGCAATTTCTGATAATCAATCTTCATGTTGTCTCCTTTTTACCGTGGACTTGAAGGGCAAACGCCCCTCTACTTAAATAAAAATAACCCCTGCCCGTGAGAGCAGGGGTTATTGATGACCGCCGTAATGTTACTTGGCGATGGCTTCGAGGTAGGGCAAGAGCGACGGCCCGGTGTCGGAGAGCATACCGTTGACAACCTTGAGTCCTTCCGGGAGGGCGATGATGGCGTCGATGACCTGCTCGATGGTGGCTTGGTCAGTGACGACCTGCCACTCGTCGGCAAGCCGGGACATCGGCTTGACGCCGTAGCCGTGCTTGCTGTTCAGGTAGCCGGTGCCGAGGTTGGACGCATTGCGCGCCCTGCCGGTGGTCTCATTTGTGATGAGATAAAACTCGCCCGCCTCGTAGCCATCATCCGTGCGGTCACGGTAGACAGGCTTGACCGGGGTGACCACGAGGCCAAGAGCCGGGGTGAACTGGGCGGGGTGGCGCAGGTCGCTGAGCGTGTCGCCGGTCATGGTCTCGACCAACGCCTTGTAGGTGGCGCTGCCGCACATGGCGTCTTCGGGGTTGTTGAAGCGGGCCTCGCCCACCTTGCCTGCGTCAGTGGAGGGGGCAGTGTATGCAACAGCGGGCTTGTTCTTCTCAAGCCATGCGGTCAGGGCGAAGAGCGCCCCGGTGACCAGCGCATTGCGCTTCGAAGCGGAGAAGGAAGCGGGGGTAACGACAGCGGACAGATTGGTGATGGACTGGGTCATGGTAAATACTCCTTTGTTTGTATGTACAGGTCGACCCGACCTGTACAGTTGGGGGTGGATAACGACGTCGTTATCAGGGCATTGCCCTGTGATAACCTAGTTAGGTTCGATGGGTTCAGGCCGGGGGGTGTGAACAGGGCGGGCTTGCTCATGACACAACTTGTCGATGAGTGTCTCCACGTTGGCGAGTTCCTGTTCAAGCATTTCACGGCTGGGGGTATCAGGCATACGGCTGATTTGTGCCATCAGTTTATCCCGTCTGCGCTTGAGGTCTTCCAGATTATGTGCCATTACACAACCTCCATGGTGACCCTGCAAGTGACGCTGGTTTTATCTGCCGGGGTAAGCGGATAGATGTCCAGCGCTTCGAGCCTGCGTTTGGCAATGTATTCAGCCACCGCTTCAGCATTGGCGTGAAGCATGACACTCGTCCGCTTGTCTTTCTTCACGTACTTCATGTCATCATTAAGTACAGTGATGAACATCGTTCCGGCAGGAAACTTAGCGAGAACTTCTGGGACAGGATACGGTACTTTCTTTTTTGCTGGCATATGCACCTCCTTAGTGCATGGGTTGAATGAATAGACAGAACGCTCGGCACCCTGACTCGCTGTGCGTACATCAGGTTATTGCTAGCCGACTCACATAATTCCTAACACGTTCTGTCCAAGAGCGAAGCCCGCTCTCTCATGGGGTACAGCCCGTGCTGTACCCACAGAGAGAAATGGTTTCTTGTCCACCAAGTAGATGCCACTATCCTGCGAATGTCCCGTTGACAAGACATGCTGATTATTTCTAACCAGCCCAGATGTTCAGTGGATTTCCGTCAGCCTTGAGATATAAGTCCTAAGTTTTGATAGCCTAAACTTTGAACTATTATCTCTGACCTTTGATTGGTTCGACCCGTTGGGTCTTCCGTAGAAGGGGATTGGTTTGTCAATGTTCTCACACTTCCCTACCGATGGACGATTTGTACTACAGTTCAACCGTGGCGGTCGCGTTGTTCAGCGACAGGAGGCCGTCGAGTTTCTCATACATGGCCTGAAGAGTTTCCAACTTGCGAAGGATGTCCTGCTCGGACATGTGATACACAACGTCCGGTTCATCCAACTTGCGAGGTGTGCTCGACTGCTTACGCACAATGCCCTGCGCCTGTGACAGGAAAGAGTACATAATGGGGTGGACTTCCCGCTTCCACACAATCCACTCGGCTACCGTCATGGTCACGCCCTCGCATGTGACTGACGTTTCGAGATTGCTACGCTGGATGGCGACCCTCGCCTTGATGATGTCGTATGCAATGTCGCGCATCGCCTGCGCTTCACGCTCAACGAACAGCGGAGTGCCACCTTCTGCCGCCATCTTGTCGATGGTGTTGGCTGAACGGAACAGATTGGAGAGGACGGTCGCGCCCTTCTTCTCTGCTCGCTTGGCCCGATACTTCAAGTCGGCCAAGACTTCCTGAATTGTAATTGCCATACGTTACCTCCATTAGATTTGATGGGTGGTGCAGTGCCCCGCACAGGATTCGAACCTGTGTCTCCACCTTGAGGGGGTGGCGAACTAATCCTCTATTCGAGCGGGGCGTGAAGCATCAGACGGGAAGTCCGATGCCGATAAAGATTACCTTGACAACTTCGAGTACGGCCTGCGGGTTGGTGCCGAGTGCAACGACCGTACCGAGAACCAGAGCAAGGATGATAGTCTTCATGTTCACCTCCATTGATAGCGGATACAGTCTTCGACATAATCACGCTGAGGTTCAAGGTCAGGGAATTCAGAAAGCACATCCTCGACCAGTTCTTCGAGCGTATCTGCATCGCAGTTGCAGTTGGCTGAGCAGTAGTCACATCGTAAACCATCGGACAGGTATGTGTAGTAATCAATCCCTGCCTGATGTATTACGGCGTCCTGTTCAGGAGTAAAGTCTCTGTCTCCCATGCCTCACCTCAATGTGACCCATCCGATGGTGGTGGCGATACCCACCACCATCAAGCCCTTGCCGATAGCCATGAACCCGGCTATCAACTGGGGGGCAAAGGCGAACGCGATAACGCCCAGCCCCAAGCCAAGGGCGCATGTAATCAGAAGAGCGAGGAAGTATTGGAATGTATGTTCGTTCATACCAACCTCGCCTTCGCCATATCCAACGCCTGCTCGTGAGTGCTGGCGCTGACCGTGAACGCGAACGTGAACAGGCGGGCGATGTTCCATGCAGTGATGCGAAAGAGTGACTCACTAAGTTGCTTGGAGTTCACGTGCCATGTGCCTATGAATTTGCTCATTGTATACCTCAAGTTCTACTATGAGTCTACCTACTGGGCGGCCATAGCCTCGACCAGCCCCGCCATCCCAGCAGGTAAACAAGAGCGCGTCTGCTTCCAGATATGGGTCGAAGTCCGACCACTGGAAGTCGGTAATGGCGGGAGTGTGTATCCCGATTACCTTGTACACAGTTACCTCGCCATCCTGCACGAGATACACCCTGTCCCCTATCTGCTGGTCGTAGAAGTACCGACCAGCAAGATAGGAGTGAGCGAAAAAGATATCCGTCCCACCATATTGGTAGGAGGAGAAGACCCCATCTTCATTGGGGGCAATAGTGTTGTTGCTGGTGTATGTAGCCATCGCTGTATGCCCAATGAGCGATAGCATTATTAGAAATGTATTCATCACTGTTCCCGCTTCCAAGTCATGCGGTACAACTCGTCGTACTCGGTGCCGACAATGACAAACCCCAACTTCTTGTAGATGTGGAGTGCCGGGCCGTTGTTAGTACGGCAGGTAAGGTGCAGGGTATCCACCTTGTACTTACGCACCAGATACTTGACGGCTTCCGCCATCATCTTCTGCCCGTATCCCTGCCCACGCATGGTCTCTACCACTTTGACATTGTATATCCAGTGGCTTCCAACCTCGTAGCACAACTGGCCGACCAGTTCCGTATCCTTCGATGGCTTGTAATACAGCCACCAATAGCGGTCGCGCCCATTCCATGGCGCCATCCATGTACCTTTCAACATAGGTCACCTCCTACTCATATAAGAAAAGACACAGGGAACGGACGCCGCTTCCTACCCTGTGTTGTAATACAGATGACACGCCACACGGCGGGGGTCATTGTCATCAAGGTAGCGGACTCATGAGTCGCACATGATTAGCAAGGCTTATGAAGCCTTGAAGATGTCTCCACCTTCCGTCCGCAAGGTAGCGGGGGCAGGATTCGAACCTGCGACCTTCAGGTTATGGGCCTGACGAGATACCACTTCTCCACCCCGCAAGGGTGTGCTTACTTGTAATCAGGAGGCGGGTTCATTACTCCCGCCCCCATCCAAACAGTTCCTCACACAATTTGCGTAACCCACGAGACGCAGGATACTGGATGTGAGGTGGGTTCTTCGTACCCTTGGCAGGCTGAAGATGTGTTGCCGCCTTCGGGTGAGTGAGCAGTAGGTCAAGGTCGTCGCACTCGACCTTGACGTTGATGTTCGTACCTGACCTCTGGTAAGAGACCTTCACCTTACCGTCGTCTACTACGGTCACCTTAATCATGGTCGAGGTACTCCGACCACGTGGCGATGCACTTGTCGTTCAGGAGATTGACGAACTCCTGCATTGCATCTCCATGCATGTCGCTCATCACGCCGTAAGTTTCGAACAGCAACTTGCGCCCATAATTATGGGCGGGAAGCATCTTGATGGCAGTATCAAGTTCTTCCTTCTTGATGCGTTCCGCGTTCAGCGTGAGGGCGAGACTGCGTATGCCCTGATACAGTTCATATATGCGGTCATGGTTGTTGTCCTCGATGTGCCATATGCACATCGTTCCAGTAAAGGTGAACTTGACACGGACGATGATGCGGTACTGGTTGCCAGCCATCAGTTTCAGGGACAGTGTGATGTTGCTCAAATCGAGGGTGGATAGTATTGCAAGTGTTGGGATAATCATTGGGCTTCTCCTAGGTGAAGGGTGAATGGGAGGTCGTTGTCTTGAACATACTGGATGTATGTCCAAAGGTCATCGGCTACGTCTTTCGGAATATTGCGCCGGATATAGTCCGCGGTGATGTTGTCATGGTGATGGACGGCGATGGAGTACACTCCACCTTCGCCATGCAGACAGGCATCGAACTCTGGACTACCGAGTTCCTCAATCAGGGGCAGGGCGAGGGGGCAACGGTATGTACCGGACGACCGTACCTCGTCGATAATCTGCTGGATGGTGATGGACAGGGCGCTCATGATTGTAACTCCTTGGTTTATGATTGGGGCATCCAAGCCCCACCGAACATGGACTTGACAGTCAAGCCCATATCAATGCTGAACTTACCGTTCTCATCCTCAACGAGGACATAAGCCATGCGTGAAGAGCCGTCGGCGCTGACCTCATGACCCTTGACGACATCGGTCGAGCGGTCAAGGAGTAGCCAAGTCGGAAGACCGCTGGGCAGGATGGCCTTGACGTACCGTGCAGTCTTCTGCTCGGCGGGCTTGAAGTTACGCTTGGGCTTGGCAGGGTTCAGGGCTACGGCCTTCCAGAGCGTCCCCATATAGAGCGTAACCTTATTGCCCAGATGGTCGAAGGCGTCGCCGTCCCGCTCGATGGTGATGGTGGCATTGATGATGACACCGGGCTTGATGCCGACCAACTGGTTGGTCATGATGATGACGTCCTCGGTGATGCGCTTGCGCTTCTCGACGGGAGGAGTGACGGGCTTGACAGGCTTGAACTTGATGACCTTCACGGCCTTCCAGCAAAGATGACCAGCGATACGCGCTGGCTTGAGGATAATCTTTCTCTGGTCGATGATGGTGTAGTTCAGGTCGCCATCTCTGGTGACCTCCACGAGCCTGATGTCGTGGGCTAGAGAACCTTCGCTCACTAGCAGTACCTGATTTGTCATTTGCTGATACACTGTGGCCTCCTGAATAAGACGGATATTTTTTCGTATAAAATTCCGTGCCGTAATAATACTATAAGATTTTCTTATAACGCCAGTGACAAATGTCACGAAAAAAGTTATGACATTTTTCTGTGTTTTCGTGTCTTGACAAAATTTGCGAGTTGGCAGTTATTCGATAGGCTATTTGACCCCATATGAGCGCCACTCGAAGGGCTTAATATAATTCTAAATACTTCTTATATGTTTGTTGTTATATACATACATGTTATAGATTACGGGCAGTAAGAGCCTCTATTTTACCGCCCAGGCCCTCTTGAGCGATGGCTTACGGCTGGCGCGTGTCGGCTGTCGGCCTTTGGGTCATGGGCTATTACCACAAAAATAAAATCCGCGCGTAAATTCCGCGTAAAAAACGCGTAAATAAATCGGTGGGTAAAATTTACGCGTTTTTTACGCGGAATTTACGCTTATAACGCTATTATATACGCGCGGGCGAAAATACGCCCGCGCGGATGACGAAACATCCGCCCAAACAATTTGCACCACCAACAAAAGGATGTGTACCATGGCAAAGAAATTCACCACCACCACCAGCACCACCAGCACCACCAGCACCACCGCGCCGATTGTCTGTAAAGACATCGTGACGGCCACCACCACCGCGCTTAAGGCCATGAACCTTACAAGCGAACCGCGCCAATTGGCCACCACCAACGGCAAAAAGTATGCCCAATGGAATGACAATGAGCGCGCTCAAGGAAAGGTTGTCAAGGCCTTTCGCGCGGAAGTTGGGAAGGCCATGTATAACGGCCTTATGGCCACCATCGCCACCATCGCGCCCAATGCGGATGAAAAGGCCATGACTGACATTGAAAACATCATCGTGTCATCCCTCGCCTATTGGGATAAAGCACCGGAAGTTTTTGCTCGTGTCACCACCAAGGCCACCACCACCGACCCGTATAAGGCCTTCCTGACGGCCTTTAGCCTTCCGGATACGGCCACCAGTAAGGCCATGTTTGAGGCCATGCGCGCCAATATGCCCAAGTAAGGCCACCACCCAAAAGGCCATGACCCAAAAGGCCATGGCCTTTTTTATTATCTATGCGATTTCGTGTAGCCATCGCAGTGTACCATCCCGACCCATAAGGCAATTGTACTAATTGTATCATCATCCCATGAGCGCGCGCGTATGAGCCATGAGCCAGCGCGTATGAGTAGGGGGCAGGGCGGGGGGCAGGGGTTCTTATTGATTGTATCGGTAGGTATGGGTATGTATGTTATGTTTTTTGATTGATTGGCCAAATCAGCGCGATGATATTCGGAGTTCTTTGTCCTATTTACAGGCCGGGCGGAACGGACTCTATATGGTATACAGGGATTACAACATTAGAGTTTCATTAGAAAGTGCTGTTTGGGGCGAAAATGGTATTGACTTTTGGAAATTGTTTGGTACACTTGGTGGTGTAACGGGGAACAACGACGAAGAAAGGAAATAGAATGTTAGATGAATTTGAAAAACTCGAACCGGATTGGAAAAGATTGTTCTACGAACTGGCAATTATGGTCGCCTTTGGGAAGTACGCTGAAGCCTCAATGTTCATACAGAGGTTTCTCGAAACCCCAAGGCTGGTAAGCATTACAAAGAAAGGAGAATGATGGCTGATTACCAATTGTCCAAGGACGAAATTGTGTCTCGAATGATGGCCTCTGTCGATTTTCAGGATTGGAGGGAAAGGGAGAACATCATCCGCATCAGTGAGCAGGGCATGTTGCCTGCCTACTGGGGGGATTTGTTCCAACTCTGGGCCATCAAGAAGGTGAATGAGGTGCCTGATGACGGTCAGTAACCAGATTATGTCCCTGAAACTCAAACTTCAGGGGGCCAAATATGTTATAATTCGATTCGACGACAAGCAACGAGCCAAGAATTGGCAGGCGCGTATGCGTAGAGAAGCAAGATGGCACGGTTTTAGATGGCGATTCCTGTTATCAGGGACGGATATTGTGGTGACGGAGTGATTATGAGCGCTGATTTTACAAATACCAAGGAAAAGAAAGTACACCTCATCATGTTCAGCCCTGAATTCTCACCGGGTATCCCGCTGGATTTGGAAATGGGCTGGCATGAACCGCTGGAAATCATTGCCGAACTGATGACACACATCAATAAAGCCTCCAGACGGACGTACCGCTACGAAATCGTCAAGCAGGACATCGTTACGGACGTTACCCAACTGGTCGGGAACTTCAAATACCGTCTCCCTGACCTCATCTCTGTCGCAACTGGAGCCAAGGAACCCCGTACCCCCATGGAATTCGACTACAAGTGGCTGGTGGATGAGTTCGATATCATCAAAAGCATCTCCAACCGCTCGGTCGATGAGGTCTGGGTCATGGGTTACCCCTTCTCCGGCCTGCACGAAGCCGTCATGGGCGGCCCGAATCCCTTTCACCTGACCGGCCCCGCCCTGAAAGGTACGGAAGAGGCCATGCGACGCTTCGTCATCATGGGATTCAACTGCGGAGAGGACGTCGGCGCCGCATTGGAAGCCTTCATCCACCGCTCAGAGGCCATCCTGTCCCATGTCTACGACAAACACCCCCAGCATATGAACATGTGGAGCCAGTTCGTCGCCTCCGTCGGTACCGCCCATCGTGCACCCAACTCCAGAAGCGATTACGACTGGCGCAATACACGTTATATCCAGTCAACCTGCGATGACTGGCTCAATTACCCCAACCTTACAGGCAGAACCAAGACCGTGAACATGTCCGACTGGGGTTTCGGAAGCCGTATCCTCCATCACGCATGGTGGTTGAGGCATCTGCCCAACGAAGTAGGCAAGACGAACGGCATCTTCAACAACTGGTGGCATTACATCATGTCCCCGGACTGGGTCAACTCATGATGAGGATATGGACGTGGTGTTCAAGGTGTTTCGACCGTCACGAATTCACGGAAACAAAAAGGGACGGAGAGTTTGTTACGTTCTCCGCCCCGTGTGGGAAGATATATGTCGTTAAGTTGCCGGAGACGAGGCGTCCTTTGGTACGAGATACAGTCCAACCGAAACCTTGATGTTCTGCTCGTCGATGACCGTGACCTGCCCGTCCGTGATTCGCACGACAATGTCGGGATACGCCCCCTGAACCGTGGCCATGATTGCCTTGTTGATGTGTTCGCTGAGTTTGTTGATTGGAATTGCTGTTTTGAGCATGCGTTCCTCCTTGAGTAAGATGCCGTCATTATAACATAAGAGAGGTATTTATGGATATTATAAAAAAGTGGGCAAAAGAGCAGGGATTTGAAACCTTCGCCGCCGACCATCAGACCGTCCTGTCCAACCTTGAGAAATTCATCAAGCAGAAGTTCATACTAAAGTTGAAGTGTGCTCATTGTGGAGGCCCGGTGACCGTCAATAACGGCTACCTTATCTGCGATAACGGATGCGGGGGAAATTGCGAATGAGAAGTTATGTTGATTGGATGAAAACGAACGGGTTCTGGGTACGCGATACTTGGAACGACAAGAAGAAACGTATGCTTGGGGCTGGCAAGATGCAGTTGTTCCCGGTACAGGAACGCATCATGGCCTCCGCCCTGCAAATGGACGAAGAGGGGGTCATGAAGTACGAGACCGTCCTGTATTCGACCATCAAGAAGTCTGGTAAGACCGCCCTAGGCTCCAGTGTGGGGGCATGGTACGCCGAAGAGGGACAACCCGGCATTGAAATCTACGTCATCGCCAACACATTGGAAGCCGGTGAAGGACGCCTGTTCCGCGACATCAAGTATCACTTCGAACAACGCATCCTTGAGGGGGTTTACTCCGACCGGAGTCAGGATTCCAACTTCTGCAAGATTACCCAGTACCGAATCGACATGCCCAACGGGACATTCATCCAAGTCCTCGGCCAATCCTACAAATCGGTAGCAGGTTCCCGTCACTCCCTGACCCTGTGGGATGAACTCTGGGGTTCGACGACAGAATACGACCGCCGTGTGTGGGACGAAATGGTTCCCATCCCGACCGTGACCAACTCCCTGCGTTTCATCTCGACCTATGCTGGATTCGAGAACGAATCCGACCTGCTCTGGGAAATGTACCTCCGCGGAGTGGGGGACGATGAGCATGACAAGGGACAGGGCAAGCGCGTGAACGGCATGGAAGACCTTCCTGTCTGGGAGAACGGTAAACTCTTCACGTACTGGAACCACGAGCCGACCATGCCGTGGCAGACCCCCGAGTATTACGAGGAACAGATGCAGTCTGAACGCCCTTCCGCCTTCCTACGCCTGCACATGAACCAGTGGGTGACCAGTCAGGAGACATTCCTGCCGGTGGAGTGGGTGGACAGCGCCATGAAGTCGTATACCGCCTCGGCTGACCTGTGGGTGGAGCATCCTTTCAAGTTTTGGCCCGTGACCATGGCGATTGATGCAGGCGTAAAGCAGGACTGCACCGCAATTACGGTCGTGGGGTACGATGCCCAACGCGCAAAGGTCGGCCTCGCCCACCATAAGATTTGGATTCCCACCGACGGGCACCAAATTGATTTGGATGAGGTTGAAAAGTACATAATTGACCTGTATAATAGGTTTACCGTGGCTTCCATCGTCTACGACCCGACCCATCTGCTCCAAATGATGAGCAGATTGAAGAATAAGGGTCTCCCGGTCAGGGAATTTGACCAGACCGTAGGCCATATGACGAATGCCTCCCAACTCCTGTTCGACCTTTTCAAGAATCGTAACATGGAGATGTATCCGGCGGATGACCTCCGCCGACATTTGCAGATGGCCGTCGCTCAGACGACCGAGAGAGGATTCCGAATCGTCAAGAACAAGAGCAACAAGCGCAATCACATTGACGGAGCCGTTTCCTTGGCCATGGCATGTTACGAGGCGGTATCGAATGGTGGAGTCGACATCAGTATCCCTGTGACCATGGCCTCCCCCTACTCAGACATGACAGATTACGGAAAGAAAGAAGCAACCCCGTTCATTCCCCCTCAACTCAGGGACTAAAGGAGCCTCATGGAACAACTCATTGACGTATTACAAAAGAAACAGCGGGCCATTCAGTACATGAAAGACTGGTACACGAATGTCGAACGCTGGCAGAAACTTTACAACATGGCGCATTACGCGAAGCAGGCGGGCAAGCGCGAAATCCAGTACAGCGACCCGACCTACACCAACACTGTCGACCTTGCCGTCGGCATCATGCTTGCCAATCAACTGCGCTGGCACTCATTCGGATTTACCCCGACCCGCGCAGAGCAGAAGGACACCGGCAAAATCGAGAAACTGCTCGAAGGCATCCTGTCCGCCAACGATGAACGCGAAGAGCGCTACCAGCGTTTCGAACTGTTCCAGAACTTTGTGCGAGATGGTGGCGGTATCCTGTACACCGTATTCGACCCGGAGATTGCTGAACGCTCGAAGCGTCTGGTGTCCATGCCGACAGCGGAAGGCGAGATACAGAAGTATATCTTCGAAGAGGTTCCGTTGTGCGTCAAGGTCATCGACCCGCTGAAGTTCTTCGCCCTACCCGGCGGCCCCAAGCGCTGGCTCGTCATGGGTCGGCGCGAACGCATGTCAGTGCTGGATGTTGAGATTACCTACGACATCCAACTTGAGAAATACTCCCACCTTACTTCCTCCGAAAAGACGGATATGTACGGTGAGTTTGCTGACGTGTGGGATTGGGTGACCGTATCGGATGCCAAGTCCGAGATAAAGAACATGGCCGTTCGCAATACCCTCCTGTTCGACGATGCCCCTGTCCGTATGCCCCGCATCATGGAAGGCTACACAGACCTGCCCTACAAGGTGCAGTTCTACAAGCCGACCGGCAACGACCCGGCCAAGTGGCAGAGCATCCTCTCCCCGCTCGAAGACACTGTTACTCTGCTTGAACGCTCATTCAACCGCAGGGCTTATCAGGTGGACGTGTACACCTCCCTGCCGTTGGTTACCAAGACCCAGCCCGGACGCAAGATAAACATTGACCCCGGCCTGTACAATCACATCTCCATTTCACCTGACGAGTCCATCGAGTTTCCTGTGTGGCCGGGGAATGCTCCTGACCTCCAGATGCACATGGACTTCCTGCGTTCCCGCATCCAGCAGTCCGGCTTCTCTGATGTCATGTTCGGTCAGGGTAGCGGCGAGGCGGCAGGTTACGCCATGTCCCAACTCGGTGACCAGAATCGCATCCGCCTTGAACAGCCCATCAAGCATATCGAACTACTCTTTACCCTATGGGCCAAGCAAGCCCTGTCCCTGCTTGAGGTATTCGCTCAGAATACAAGCGTTTGCGTGTACGGCCATCAGCGTGGCGTTGATTACTTCGATTACGTTGACGTTACCAAGTTCGATGGGTATCAGATTCGTGCAGAGATTCGCCCGTCCTTCCCGAATGAGGAACAGCGTAAGGTAGCCATGGCCTCGCAGGTCAAGGGTATCATGAGCAACTACAAGATTATGGAGAAGTACCTTGGCGAGGAACAGCCCGAGGATGAAGAAGAAAGAATGTTCATCGAGAAGGTTACAAACCATCCGGCTTCCGTCCAGTATGCAGTCATGAAGGAACTCAAGAAACGCGCCGATGCTGGCGATGAGATTGCAGAGATGACCCTGCAATCCATGCAACAGCAACCCGGTGGAATCACAGGGGAACCCGGTCGTCCGAAGGAAGGCCCGAATCCCGCACAATTGACCGGCACACAGTCCCCGACAGGACAGCCAGTACCGCAGGCTTTAGGAGAAGACCCCGGCGCTTCCCCTGAAGACCAGATGAGTAACGCCGCTAACGCCGCCATTTCGCCCGTAACCGGAGGTATCTAATGCCCGCACCCCTAGACTACACAGGTCTCGTTGATTTCCTACTTCTCAAGAAGAACGACTGGTTGAAGAAGTGGTCGAACTTTGCTTCGGCCGTAGACTCGTCCCGCGTTCAGGGGCCGCGTAACGCCCCTGTTCCATTGCAGACGGTTCCCGCAACTCCTCTTCAGCCTGTTGTACTGGCGCAGAGTCAGAACCTTTTGAATCCGACCAACCTTCAGTCGTCCAGCATGTATGCGACTCCCTCGGCTACTCCAGCCCCCCGCACTCCGCGCCCTGAAACCATGGTAAATCCTGAAACTGAGCGCCAGTATTTCGGTCGTCCGATTGTCGGGGCTGACTACACTACTCCGCATCGTGCCGAAGGTGCTCCGTCTCTTGTTCGCCCTGCTGAAGCGGTCAATGCCAATAACTATTCCCAGTGGGTGAAGTATTGGAACGACTCGGCGAAGAATCCCCAGCAGGTTGTGCCTGTCAATGCGGCTTCCGCAGTCAAGCCTACCCTGACATGGGCTGAGAAGAACCGTATTCGACAGGAACAAAAAGCCAAGCGAGGTGGCTAATGTTTGAGCGAATGGTGAATGGTGCAACCAAGGCTTTCAATCGTATTGAAAAGGTCGTGGGTTCAACCCCTGACCTTGATGTGTATTCCAAGATGGACATGGATGCGTTCAAGGAACTGGCCGCCCAATTTGGGGAAGAGGCGGTTCAGGGCTACATACAGGAAATGGAATACAAGAGGCTAACCAATGGCACCAAAGGCACCTAAAGCACCCAAGGCTCCTGTAGCCGATAAATTATTCAAGCAGAATCGTGACAGGGTTTACTCTGCGCTCAAGGCGCAGGGACTGAATGATGCCGAAATAAATGCATACATTCGAAAGCCTGAAAAAGAAGGCGGTATGGGAGGACTACAGTCCAACCAAGAACTGTGGCAGATTGCCAAAGACAACCGCGTAGCCCAGCAAGAAGCCCGAGGCGAATATCTTGAGGCGGCTCCGGCTTCGTCAGAACCTGCGCTAACGACCGTTGCCGTTCCTCCGAATGCTTCAGTCGCGTGGTGGAACAATCAGGCTTACACAGGTACCTCCGCAGATGCAACCCTAGCGAACGCCGCGAACGCTCTACTCCCTGAACTCGCCTCTGGAGAACAGCAGGCCATCGCCAAGTGGATGGGAGAAAACTTCAATGCATTTGCAGACTATGCCAAGACAGCAATTTCCAACACGCAGGCATCTACCCAGACAAGAAACTATTTCTTCTCGAAGGCTCGTGCGGCCAAGACCAAGGCCAATCTCGAATCCATGGCCAAGGCCGCTGGCGCTGATGCTTCTCAACTTGGCCCCGGTTATCAGTTCCTCGTGAACGTCACCGGGCTACTGGACAAGTACGGAGGCGACGACCTGAACGCCATGAGCCGTGCGTCTTACTCGCAGATGCAGGCCGACTTTGATAAAATGACATCCGGTGTGGATGCATCCTACGTTGAACTTGGGCGCTCATTCCTGAACCCATCTAGCCAAGGAAATCCCTTGCGCCAAGCCTACACATCCAATGGACGCACGATGTCCGGCATTCCCAACTCCCGACTCTTTGTTTAGTGAGGTCTAATGTACAAAACCTTTTTCTTCATGGAAAACCAACTCAGTCAGATTGAAGCGACATTCAACTCCCTGCCTCCGCACCAAATCATTGCCCATTGGGTCAGTGGTAACAAGGTCAACTTCCTCGTCCGCATAGACGCTGAACCTGAGAAGCCGAAGCGCGGTCGCCCTGCAAGGACTGCCGAGGTGACCCATGCCGCTGAGTAATGAATTTGATAAATCAGGAGGCGGCGGTGGGGTACAGAAGGCAATCGTCAATCCCGGCAAGGCAGTCGCTATTCCGGTAAAAGCAGTAAAGGGACTGCCTCCTACACCCAAGGCCGATAAGCCGAGAGAAACCGTCTCGGCTCTTTCCATTCCTACGTGGCAGACACCGGCGTTCAAGGCCGCGGCAGTTGCGGCGGTGAAGAAAGCCAAGACCCGCACTCCGTCCAGCAATGTAGTCTTGCGTGGTAACCAGTATGCCTCTTCCGCCCTGCCTTCGGCTCAGCCCGTTGTAAGCGATAAGCGCGAGTACGAACGAACCCTGTCACTGGAAGAATACAATAAGTCATTTGCCCCCAAATCGAATACCTCCACGCCTTACTGGATTGATATCAAAAATCCCAAGGGCGATGGCCCCGTTCAAACTGTTCAGACTCAGGGAGGTTATAGCCTTACGCAGAGTTACCTGAATAAGGCAGGTGACAATGCTACTGCTCCTATCGTATCGACCCAGTTGATGAACGCCGAAGGTCAGGCAATTCCGTTCGTCAGCGATGAATCATTGGCGGCTGAACGTATGCGCTTGGCTCAGCAGAATCGGGCGGCTGGAATGTCCGATGACGAGAATCGTCGGGCGCTTGCGATGTTCGATGCTGAACACGGCGCGAATATGGACAGCGTAATCAGTTTCAGTACCGCCCAGTCGGAGTACGTGAACACAGCCAGTGGCCCCATCCCTGCGGCCATGCAGGTTCTATTCAATCTCGGTGCTCTTGCAGTTGAGGGACTCAATAAGTATCTGGAGTTCCGTTCACCCATACGGGTTGGAGCCGACGGGAAAATCAAATTTCAATATCCCATCATGGTTGGCTCTTCGACCCAGTTGAAGGAACGTCAGGACGCCCTCATTGCTGAATTGGCGGAGGGTGGGAAGTGGGTATCCGGTGTAGGCGGACGGCAGACATTCGTCCCCCTGTCTACTGAGGAAGCCACCAAACTCAAAGATAAGATTCAGGTCTACGGGCAATGGGTTGAAGAAACCGCGAAGGATGAAGTTCGTTTCAACGATGCCGTTGCCGCAGTTGACTTGGCCTACTCACGCGGTACTTATGCATCACAGGAATTCGTTCGCCGTACTATTGAGGACATCAACAAGTCCAATAGCGGAGAGATTTCTCGTACCAAGAGTTTTACTAACTACGTGGTTCGTCTGTTCAACATGCCTAAGTACGAAACAGAACAAGACCGTAAAGACGCTGAACTGGTAAAGCGCCAAATTGATTCAGACATTCGGTCAGCAAAAGCCAAGATTGATAACATATTCGAGACCGGTCAGGTCTTGGTAACCCCCGCCAAATACCCGACACTGAGCGAGGCGCTTCGTGTTCAAGAGTTACGCACCATCGCCAACGAGAAGATATCTGCCAAGGATAAGTTGGAGATGCAGGGGCGCATGGATGAATTGCTTTCCAAACTCCATCAGCCTACTACTCAAGAACTGGAAGCCTCCCGCCTAATCTTGGAGGATACGATTGATGACAAGGACTTCGGCCCATTGGATTCATTGTCTCCTGAGGTTTTCGAGAAGGTATTCAATCACGCGCTTCAGGCCCAGTGGGTGAACATCATCAAGGATGTGAACTTCCCTGTTCCTTCTGAGACCGACCTGAATAAGATTTTCTTGGAGTTGGCCGTCCCTGCCACCTATCGTCCTGCTACACAGGAAGATGTCATGGCGCTATACGAGCAGGCCATCAATCTCCAGAAACTCAGCAACCATGTCTACTACGGTCTTCAGAACATTGACCCGAATGAAGCCGCTACGTGGGTACGTGAACCGTGGCGCCGTGAGGCTCATGAGACTAATGTCGCCATCTTCGTGTTGAAGAATGGGCGATATCCTACCATCACTGAAATGCGCCGTATGAAGCAGTTGACTACCAACTGGGCTACTGAAATGGCGTTTGAAACTGCGTTCGATATCACGAATGTAATCGAACCTGTCAACATTATTGATGACATATTCCCCGCATTCAAGGCTGGACGTGCTGCCATGATGTTGGATTGGATGAAGCCCATCAAGGACAGCATCAAGCGCGTCCCTGTGGTAGGGTGGCTGTTCAACGAAAGCATTATTTCACAGGGCGGTAAACGTGCGGCTACCATGAAGGACGTGGTGACCAAGTTCACCTCCGCCTTCCAAGGGGACATCTCTGAACTGTTCCTGAAGAATCTCGATGAGTTCGGTACTTTCCTCATGGAGAATCTTGGAAAGAGCAATGTCGAGTTCCTCGATGCGTACAATCTCGCCATCAAGAACAACCGTATCGTGGGTCTTGAGAATGTATCCTTTGACCAAGCCCGTATGATTCGGGATGCGGCTGATGCTTCGAGCGGTGGTCTTTCTCCGAGCGAGTGGAGCAAGTTGTTCACAGAGTCGGTGGGCCGTACTGCCGATGAAATGGAACGCGCCGCGATGTCCGACGCCCTGCATCAGTTGCAGAAGCGTAAAGCCGCAAAGAAGATTGATTTCACCGATGATGATGTACAGTTACTGGCCAAGAAGATTGTTACCGATGCCGGTGAGAATCCAATGCGTATGCGCTTGGCGATGGACAACTGGGCCAACAAGTTCAAGGAAGCCTTTGAGCGTCCTCACCGCGTGTACGTGAAAGAGAATGGCGTTTCCAGTATGTTGACTGATGATACCATTCTCGGCCGCTTGGCTCAGATTATCCGCTTTGGCTCGGAGGCAACTGAAGATATGCCCCGCGTCAAGTATATTAAGGAAATCTTTGACCAGTCCAAACTCTACGATGAGCGGAAGTTCTTTGGCCTATTAAGCGATATCCGTTCCAGCGTACTCGACCGCAAGTTTACTTTGGGTGAGCGCTTTGATAACTGGCTTATCGCCACGGGCGGTAACTCCAGTAACTGGACGAAGAGCAATAAATTGGTAGCGGCCAATTTCCTTGAGGGTCTCGCTCATGGTGGACGCATCC
>JACCDP010462398.1_pt1 | contig 21225 bp, 17 predicted proteins | sample 7445841 | NCBI WGS metagenome assembly JACCDP01 (sample SAMN15323441, study PRJNA562643) | freshwater metagenome | isolation source: river surface water | place: USA:Blue River Watershed | collected 2017-08-17
ATGTTGATTCAACACTGTTATGGGCTCGTGCAGGAAGTGTCTATGATCAGGTGCTGATTGGTAATAGTGCAACTGTAACCACACTGGTTCGCGGAGCCAAGCTGTACATCAACTCCACAGACTCAATGAGAATACCTACTGGTACAAACGCACAGCGTCCAAGTTCCACAGGTGGTACCGATGTGACAGGTATGTTCCGTTATAACACAACGATCAGTGCTCTTGAGGTATATGATGGTTCAGAATGGGATGCTATTACCACACAGTTTACAGTCATAACAGCAGAAACATTCACTGGTGATGATACCACAACCGCGTTTACCATGGCCAATGCGGCCACCACGGCATCAACTTTTGTGGCCATCAACGGTGTCATGCAACAGCCAACCACAGCTTACTCTGTCAGCGGCGTCACACTGACCTTTACTGAAGCTCCAGCCACTGGCGACGTTATCGATGTACGCAGACTGGCAACAACACAAACGGTATCAGGTATTGCCAGCACCAATGGTTACATGCAGTTCTTGGTTGATAACAACGGTGCTTATGTCTACACCGGTACAAGCAGCACATCTGCAACCACATACTGGAATCCACAAGGTGCTCAAGTTTCGGCAGGTGGCAACGTGTCAGTCAGCTACAGCAACGCCAAGGCAGTGTTGGACACATTCTTTGCCAACACCTACAGAACAGCCATATATGAAGTACAGTTGACCAGTGATGGCAATCGTTATCAAAGCCAATCTGTCACAGTCATACACGACAGTGGCAACGTGACCTATGCAGTACATGGTGTGGTACAAACCAATGGTAACTGTGGCTTGATTGAAGCCAACATTGGATCAGGTAAAGTCAACCTGTTGTTGAGTCCAGCATATAACAGCAATGACATAAGAATCAAGAAAGATTATATTTTAATTTAAGAAAGCCTAGTACCTTTATCGGGGAATATGGAACCGGAGGAAAAATAAAATGCCAGCAGGATATTTCGTAGTACAAAACGGTCTGCAAGTTGGACCACTCACAATTGACGCCACATCGGGTACAATACAAACATCCGGTGACGTAAACATTACAGGTAACGTTGGTGTAAGCCAAATTGCCAAAAATGACAGCTCAATCACTATTACAGACTCGGGCGGTGGTAGCAATATCACATTTGCTATAGATAGTAGCACTGAGCACGTGATGACAGCAGCATTGACCAGTCTGCGTGGCAATCTCAGCTTTAGCCCAGACAACACCGCAGATGCATTTGCTAGTTCAGCAGCTTTGACTGATGCTGTAGGTATAGCAGCCAAGAGTGTGAATTCGTTTGTACAATTGGCCCTGACCAATACCGATGACGGTATCAGCAGTTCCTCAGATTTTATTGCCTACGCAGACAACAGCGACAATGACCATGGTTTTATTGACATGGGTATTGCCAGTACCTTGTTTGCCGACTCAGACTACGCAGTTACCAAAGGCGGTGATGGATACATTTTCTTGAGTGCTCCAACCTATTTGGGCAACGGAAATCCCACTGGTGGTAACCTGGTTCTAGCCACTGGTGGCGGCAGCTGGGGCGACATTGTGTTTGCGGCCAACGGGTTCTCCGCAGGCGCCAGCACTGAACAAGGTCGTTTTAAAAAGGACGACGGCCTATACATCACTGGTAACCTGGTAGCATCAGGTGGTACCTTGTATCAAGGACCCTTGGCCAAGACCTTTGAAGCATCAGCTGGCATCACAGACCCCACAGCAATTTTCACTGACGAAATCGAGTCATTTGTACAAGTAGCTCTACACAACCAAAGCTCTAACAGCAGTGCCAGCTCAGACTTTATTGCCTATGCCGACACCGGCGACAACAGCCTTGGTTTCATTGACATGGGTATCTGTAGCAGTCTGTTCTCAGATCCTGCTTATGCTGTGACCAAGGCCGGTGACGGTTATATTTTCTTGAGTGCACCAACCTATGCCAATACCAATCCCACAGGTGGTAATCTAGTATTGGCCACAGCCGATGGCGCCTACGGTGATATTGTATTCTCCGCAGGTGGTTTTTCAACTGGTGCAGTGCAAGGTCGATTTGTTAACGGTGATGGACTATTGGTTACAGGTAACTTGGTCAGCGAAACTGGTGCTATATATCAGGGTGTGGATTCACGTGATCAGCTGATCAGTGCCAACAGTTCAACTACACTCAGTAGCACAATCAATGCCGCAGTGACCAGTTTTAACGTGACCAGTACCACAGGATTCTTAAATCACGGTGTGTTGTACATTGAAAGCGAAATCATGTACTATTCGGGCAAGACCAGCACATCCTTTACTGGCATCACACGTGGCACAGGTGGAACCACAGCGGCCAGCCACAACAGTGGCAGAACAGTTTATCAGCCCATAGCCGGATTGACCAATGTGACTGCGGTGTTTGTTGAAGATGCCAACGACTTTGTGCAGTTGGCCATCAAGAACAAGAACTCAGGATCTGGTGCTAGTACAGACCTGATTGCGTATGCTTCCAACGGTGACAATGATTCAGGTTGGATTGACCTGGGTATCACAGGTGAAAACTTTGATGACCCCAGCTTTGGTGTAACCGGACGCGACGACGGATATATCTTTATGAGTGCTCCAGCAGGTACACCAGGCAATGGTGACCTGTTTATCAGCACCGACGGCACAGGCCAACAAAACGACATTGTGTTCTCCACCGGCGGTTTTGCTGATGACACATTTGAACGTATGCGTATTATTGGTACAGACCGGGTGGGTGCTCCGGCCGGTGTTGAAATTTACATTCCCACAACATCAACCAGCACATCAACCGGTGCCTTGCGTGTACAAGGTGGTGTAGGTATTCAAGGTAACCTGAACGTGGGTGGTAACTTTAACCTGGTTGGTAACATTACCATTGGTGGTACAGGATCAACCACAAGTACCAGCACATTAACCATTGAAAATCCAATCAACTTCCTGGCCAATGCCAACACCGGCGACAGTCAAGACATTGGTATAGTAGGTCAGTATGTGAATGGTGGTACCAAGTACACTGGTGTTGTTAGAGAAGCTGCTACTGATTCATGGAGATTTTTTGAAGGCTTATCAACCAAGCCCACAACCACAGTAAGCTGGGGTGGTAGCACTGCTGCCAACGTTTACATGGGTCAGTTGTTGATAGCCAATACCACAACCAGTACAAGTACCACAACTGGTGCCTTACAGGTACGTGGTGGTATGGGAGTGTCTGGAACTATTCAGGCTGGTGGCGACGTAAACTTTAGCAGTAACACACAGGCTTCAAACGATACCACTGGTGCACTGCGTGTCAAAGGCGGTATATCGGTAGAAACAGGCAGTATATATGTTGGCGGTGCTGCAGGTGTAGCGGTTAATGTGCGTGGTGATATTAGACCCACAGCCAACTTGACCTATAACCTAGGTGCCAGCAACGCTTGGTTTAACACATTCTACGGTGTGTCAACACAAGCCAAATACGCTGACTTGGCAGAAAACTATCAGGCCGACGCACACTATGAGGCCGGCACAGTGTTAGAGTTTGGTGGCGAACGAGAAGTTACCATAGCCACAGAAGGCACCAAGCGTGTGGCCGGTGTAGTATCTACTAACCCAGCACACTTAATGAATGGTAGCCTAACTGGTCAAAATGTAGTGGCCCTAGCACTACAAGGTCGTGTGCCTTGTAAAGTCACCGGTCCAGTGGCCAAAGGTGATCTAATGGTTTCGGCCGGATTTGGGTTTGCCAAGGCCAACAATGATGCACAAGTGGGACAAGTAATTGGTAAAGCACTGGCAGATTTCAGTGGAGTCAAAGGCACCATTGAAATTGTTGTGGGTCGCTTGTAATCTGTTTTATGCTCACAAACAAAGGGCCTCCGGGCCCTTTTGTTTTTTTGGTAAATAGTGTAAACGGATAAAACAATGGCTTTAACCAGACCCAAGTACAGTCAGATATACGATTCAGACGCTAAAAACAGTGCCAGAGTAGCTACAACTACCAATGTGACTTTGACCGGGGGTGCGCCCAGCACTGTTGATGATATTTCTTTGTCATTGAAAGATCGTGTTCTAGTTAAAAGTCAAAGTAATACAGCTCAAAACGGCATATATTATGTGACTGTGGTAGGCACAGGTTCAAATGGTACCTGGGCTAGAAGTTTAGATGCTGACTCTAATGTAAAACTAACATCGGGCGCCACACTCAGCATTGAAGAAGGCACAATCAATGCTGGTAAAGCCTATCGAATGACCAGTACTGGGTCTATTATATTGGGGCAGTCAGCTATAACCTGGACCGATGTGTCTGGCGGAGGTGGCACAGCCGGCGGCAACGACGGTCAAATACAATACAACGATACCAACGCATTTAATGGGGCCACATATCTATACTACAACGAAACCACCGGTACAGTAACTGCCAATGGTGGTGTGGCCAGTACCAGTACTACTTCTGGTACTTTTATTGTTACAGGTGGAGTGGGTATCAGTGGAGCTCTCAACGTAGGTGCCAACGTCACAGTTACCGGCAATGTGTTGCCATCAGCAAACATCACATACAATTTAGGTAGTCCAAGCCAACGTTGGAAAGACTTATATCTGGCCGGCAATACCATTAATCTCAATGGTGCCACTATCAGTGCTACCAATGGTGCCATAACATTTCAAAACAGTCTGGGCGGTAGTTTTAGTGTCACAGGATCAGCAGGCGGCCAAAGCACAGGCACATTTGGAAATCTTGTTGCCAATTCTGGCGTGGCTAGTACCAGCACATCTACAGGTGCGTTGACCGTAACAGGTGGTGCAGGTATTACGGGTGCAACGTATGTCGGTGGAGCAGTATCTGTGGGCGGTGCTTTATCTGTCACAGGAGACGCCACTGTTACTGGTAACTTAACTGTCAACGGCACAACTACAAATATTAATACTACCAATCTTGTTGTAGAAGATAAAAATATTATTTTGGCAGATGTAGCCACACCCACAGATGTCACAGCCGACGGTGCTGGTATCACTGTCAAAGGCACCACAGACAAAACATTTACGTGGGTTGATGCCACCGATGCCTGGACCAGCAGTGAGGATTTTAATCTTCTCACAGGCAAACAGTATGAAATTGCTGGCACATCGGTGCTCACAGCAACCACTTTGGGTTCTGGAGTCACAAACAGTAGCTTAACTAGCCTGGGCACAATTACTACATTGGTAGCCACCAACAGCCGTACAACTACAGCAGTGGCCACCAACTTTAGTTCTGGTAATATTGTAGCCACAAGCTCAACTTCTGGTACATGGTCAACAGCCAACGTAAGCCTGTATGAATCAGTAACAGCAACCACAACCAACGCCACCTTCTATCCTATCCTGGCAGACAAAACTGCTGGCAACACCGGAGGATTCAGTGCTGCCACACTCACGCATAACCCTAGCACTGGTAATCTCACAGTTACGGGTGTTGTTGGTAATCACTGGGGTCCAGTGGCCGCAACCACGGCCAACGTATCCAGCACCTTGGCAGTAACCGGTACCAGCACATTTACTGGAGCAACCAATCACGCCGGGGGCATCACAGCCAGCACAGTGTCAGCAGGTACCATTGGTAACTCAGGAGCCACACTCACAGGAACACTGAGCACAGCCGCACAGACCAATGTAACCAGTCTAGGGACTCTTACAGCGTTGACTGTGACAGGAACCTCAGGATTATCAGTAAATCACTCAGCAGGAACAGCTACTTCTACTAAGATTGTAAGCGTTACCAATGGCAGTATAAATCTTGCATTGATTCCAAACATTGGCTCTGGCAGTTATAACGGATTAAGCACTTCGGGAGATAGTGCTATAGTGGCCACTGGAGCCACGCTGGGTAATGGTAGCTTGACATTAACCACCTGGGCATCAGCAACTACTGGTATAAGAATAGCATCTGCTTCAAATGTCACTACTATTACCTTGGCCGGCACAACTAGTTCGGTGGGCAACATTGTTCCAAGTGCCAATTTGACATACAACTTGGGCAGTACCACAGCCTGGTGGAACAACATGTATGGCGTTAGCGTACAGGCCAAATACGCAGACTTGGCTGAACACTATGCGAGTGATGTTGTTTATGAAGCAGGCACTGTAGTTGTATTTGGCGGAGACAAAGAAATCACTGTGACCACACAAGATCATGATCCTCGTGTAGCTGGAGTAATAAGTACAAACCCTGCTTATCTTATGAATGCCGCAAATCCAGGTTTACCAGTGGCCTTACAAGGACGTGTACCCTGTTGTGTTCAAGGCCCAGTGGCCAAAGGTGATGTGTTAGTAACCAGCGCAACCGCAGGTGTGGCACAGCGTATAGATAACAGTCGTTTTTTACCAGGCTGTGTGGTAGGTAAAGCCCTGGCATCCATAAATACTAACAGTATAGAGACCATAGAAGTGGTTGTGGGAAGATTTTAACATGCAAAAACTTAAACAAATTTTTCGTAGCAGTTACGCTGGTGAGAGCATTGTTAGTGAATTAGTGTTGGCTGACAATAATTGGGAACCCAAAACAGAATATATTGCAAATTCAGTTTTTACTACCTATACTACCAAACAGGCTGTTGCCATTGGTAATGGACCCAGCCGAGATCAATTTGATTTAGGATTGATTGAACGTCATAAAGGCGGTATCAGAGCCGCAGACAAATTACAGAGTTATGCCTGCAACCTAGTGGTACAACAAGGATTTACTCCAGATTTTTTAGTTGTCACAGATCCAGGCAAAGTAAAAACCATTGCCGAATCTGACTATCCCAACGATCATATTGTTTACACCAACGCACAGTATATATTAGACTATCCAGGAAAATTTTATTTGGTTCCACAAAATCCACCCTATGACGCAGGAGCCATGGCAGCATACCTGGCCTGCTTTGATGGACATAAAAAATTATTTTTATTAGGCTATGACGGATACAGCGACGACGCTGAAAACAGTTTTTATATTAAAACTCTTATACATGTCATGGATACCTACAAAGAAACTGAATTTATTAGAGTCTGTCCAACCCGTAAAACTTTGTGTTCTGTAGAACTGCAGAAACGTGTTAATTTTAGACAGATAGATTTTAGAGATTTTGTGTTGGAAGCCGACATTGGCTAACGCAAAATAGATTCTAAAGTTTTAATTTTCTTTTTTACAATATCAAAACTAAAACTTCTCCAGAGCCCAGGATGCAAGGGTTTTGGATAGTCATCTATTTCTACCCAACAATAACCGCGATGCTCGTCATTTAGCTCGGGCACAAATTCATTGTCAACCGTGATAAGAAATGTGTAGTAAACAAATTTTTTGTTATCTGCGGTAAATGTTTCCAAAGGAATACATTTGTGTTTTTCAAGATTTTGACCAATTTCTTCTCGAGCTTCTCGCATGAGTCCTTGTACCACACTTTCTGCGCTTTCAATTTTTCCACCCACTATGCCCCAGGTACCTGCATAGCGACTACGAGCACGTAGCAAAAAAAGATATCGGTTGGTACGCTTGGCGTAAATTAATGCGCCAGCACTTTCGTTGTGTTCACTCATTTATAGTACCAGGCTCCATTCCCCGGATTGGTATAAGCCTTCCACACTCTTGACCCACTCTTGACCAGTCCATCGATATTGAATTGTGGTATTGAGATTGGTCACATATTGTACAGCAGGTTCTCTGCTGTCAAAGCTCACAGTCCAATAGGTGCCATTCCATTCAATGATGTCGTTGGCACGTGCCAAAAGATTTGTACCAGCAGGGCCCGACCAGGCCACTGGAGATTCAGTATTGGCACTGCCAATATCTCCCAGTATGAGATACCGTGTGCCCACTGCAGGGTTTAACAACATGCTGTCTACATCTACGTTTCTTGGATCAATGATTGCATTTACGGCTTCTAAGGTATTGGCTGGCAGTGTGGCTTCAAAGGGTGTAAACAACAGTTGCGACTCGTCGGTGGGATTAAATGCCACAGTGCCAGCAATTTCATGACTACCGCCCGGATAAGGAAATTCTAGTCTGACTTCACTGATACCATTGGTCAGTCGACCATACATGTTGACTACATCGGCCCAACGTAATTTGGTTCCATACACTGTACCATCTTCGCCTTCGTGAGCATTTTGTTTGTATATGGTCAAGGTGTTGCCCATATAAACCACTTCGTAATTCATGGGAGTAAATCTCTGCTGACTCATGAGGCCTTGTGTGGTAAACACCACTTCAGGACTGAGATCACCCTGTGCGTCATAGATACTGGCAATGATCTGTGCTACCACACCCATTTTCTTGACCTTGGCTGGCAAGCTAAGCCATATGGGCATTTCAAATGTAAGTGTAGCCACATCAATGCTTTCTTCTCCGCCCTGTGGAACTGTTCTACTGCTGTAGGAAACGTCAGTTAATAGCACAACACTGAGACTGGTCCAGTCCACATAGTTGTCAGTGCTTTGTATTTCTAAACCAGGATTGAACAAGGGCATCATCTGTTCAATGATCTGATGTTTTTGTTCGGTATTTGATGTCCATATATCCAACTTCATCTGTAGTCGATATGGTGCTGGCATGAGTCTTTCAACTGTGTAAATACCATCTTGTGTTTGTTCAAATTGTTGATCAGCTTCGTTGTACACACGCTCTCTAATACGCACTGTACCTTCAAAAAATGGATTCTGTAGTCGCTCTCGATCATAACTCAAACTACTAATATAAGTGGCCATGGCCGGCACAGCATTCAAGGTGTTTTCGCTGTTGCCACGCAGGATCATGGCAGCCTGGCGACTGATATCTCCGTAGTACACAGGAATAGTTTGTAAGGTACGGTTGCCGTCTGAATCTTTACCAAACTCTACCTGAAAGTTTGATACCATGCGTATGAACTGCATGACAAATCGGCGTATCTGGCCATCATAGGCAAATTGAACTGGCATTAGTTATCGGCTTTCGGTGTAAAGACCCGACTGAGTGGCACACGTTCGTTGCGTGTTTCACCTGCGGCATCTGTGTAGGTATTTGTGTTATTTACATAACTCATGCGCTGTGTCTTATTATCTGTTCCAGGTGTAACATTGGTACGTACAGCATCCTCTACCTTGCTCCAATGACTACCTGTATATCTAAATAGTCTATTAGGCAAGTAATCCAAGCGCAAGAAGAAATCTCCTTGACTGGGGTTGGCAGGAAATGCCACACCAGCACCAGTGGTCAAACCATTGGGAGCCTGTCCGTCTCCGGTCAAGTAACCTTGCACTTTGCGTAGCGGACTAGCCACGCCTGTGTCTGCTGTGGGACTGGTATTGCCAGCCAAAACGTCGGTATTATCAGCAGTGATACGATCACCAATGGGTTGACTGCGATCTTGGTTGGTGGCCAAGGTATATATGGTGCTGGTATCGTAACCAGACTGTGGTACATCAACTTCGGCCTGTACCAGAATTTGTTCGTTGATGTCCAAGAACTTGTCATAGGTGCTGATAATTTGACCCACTGGAGTTTCTTCAACACCATCGCCATCGGTATCAATTTTGAGATTGTTTAAGATGTCTTTGTATTCTTGACTGTCCACTAGTGGATTGAGTTTGACACGCCACAGGTGCGGCCACCAAGTGGGACTAAATCCCTCGGCAGCAAAACTGGCATCGCTGACCACATAGTAGCGTTTGAGTGCGGCTGGTAAATCACCAAGAGCATCATAGTCTTTGAGGTGTTGTAATTCAAGCACGTCGCCAGACATGAGCTTACGACCAATGGTATCGACCATGTCGCGCAGGTGAAATACCATGAACAAGGTACCTGTTTGTAAGAACAAGCCAAACTGGCTAAGATCAAAATCCTGGTCGGCTCGTTGATAGATACCACGCATTTTGTACACACTGGTATCATATTTTCTATCACGATTTTCCAACCACAGCAGGTCTTGAATATTCATTTCGCTTTGGTTGGCATAGCTGGGTTGAGTAGCGTCTGCGTTGAAACCAATGGTAGTACCCGATGGTAGCACACTGGTAGTAGGTGCGCTCATGGTCACAGAAGTTGATGTTTTACTGACAACTTTGGTGCCTGCAGGAACACCCGAGGCAAACACAAAATCATTGATGTTTACACCAGTGGTATTGCTGAATTGTAAAATGTTGCTGACACTGATCTGTGCGGCACTGGTAGTTTTGTTGATGCCTTGTGTGTTTACGCCCAGATATTTGTTTACCAAGATTCCTGTACCACCAATGGTAAACATCTCCGATACACGGCGATCTATAAACTTGTAATCGTTTGAGTGTTTTCCGTCTTGCCAAAGGCTTAATCGTGGCATACTAAATCCTATATTGTAGTATTTATGGGTTTGACATTTAAGGCCCAAAATGCTATAATATGGTTATGGATCATGATCGAGGCCTAAAATCACGCATAGACGAAGCGTTTTTTGCTATCAAAGACCTGCGTCCAGATCAGCGTGAAGATCTGCGCCGTATGTGGCGCCATACCCGAGAGTTATGGACATTCATGGACCTAGAAATGGTAAACTGCCGCAAAGTCAACAAACTCACACCCAAATACCAAGAACTGCAACGTGATTGTTGGGAAAGCCTGACAAACCTGGAAAGCTATATCAGCTGGGCACACCTGCTAGGTTGACTAAATATTCCCAAAATAGTATAATATACAAATAATCAAGGAGTTATATGGTCAAAGTCAACGGTAAAACTATCAAAGCCAAGGTCAAAGCCACACGCAATCCCTTGTTCGGCGATGAAAAATACACAGGCGCAGAACCACAATGGGACACCGAACGTGCCCGAGCCATGGATGATGACACCTTTGATCATCATCTGCGTCGTAGTTTTTATTACTACAACTACTATTTCACTCAAAAAGATACCAAAAAGTATGTGGTAGAGTGGCTCAAGAGCACACACGAGTTTACCAAAGAAGAAATTCGTGCGTTTGAACGCAGTTCGGACAGATCGGTACCAATGACTGTACACGGTCTGATCATGGCACATCGAGCTGGTATGCCCTTGCGTGAACGTCACATTGCCTTTATTGACAGTGAAATTGAACGTGCTATCAGCACCAACACTGCCGAGCCCGAAGAAGTGGTTCCTGTGGAGCAGGTCAAGGTCCAGGTGCCTACTATACAGGACAGGCTCAACGAAAAGACCTCAGAAACCATTGGTGAACTAGAAGGCCACTATGACGAGTTTTTAAAGGACTCTGCTTACAAGTTCAAACCCTATGACTTCTTGGTAGCCAACAACGTGCCACAGAGTCAGCTGACCAAGTATGAAGCAGTATTCCAGGCCCGCTTTGCTGAACTGGCTCATGCCTTTGAGAAAACAGATGAGCAACTCACCGAAGGTTACAGTCACTATCGAGCCGCAGACTTCAAACGTGTCATGGCCTTTATTGATCAGATTCTCAATGATATTATTCAATACCGTGGCGTTAAAAAAGCCACCAAGAAAGTTCGTGCGCCCAAGAGCGTGAGCAAGGAAAAAGTAGTATCCAAGCTCAAATATGCACGGGAAGACAAGACCATGCGCTTGGTCAGTATCAATCCTGTGGACATTATTGGTGCTCAAGAACTGTGGGTCTACAACGTCAAAACACGTAGACTAGGTCGCTATGTGGCCGACAGCTTACAAGGACCGCTCAATGTCAAGGGCACAGGTATAACCGGCTATGATGAAGCAAAAAGCGTGACCAAAACCCTGCGTAAGCCTGAAGAAAAGCTCAAAGAGTTTGCTCGTGCTAGTAAGGTAGAACTACGCAAGTTCTTGGACGGTATCAAAACTACTGAAACCCGCCTAAACGGACGCATCAATACAGATACCATCTTACTACGTGCTCAGTAATAAATACTGTATAACGGAGTAATCAATGGCCACACCCTATACAGCCAACCTTTCAGTCGAAACCGGCTATACCAACAAAAACAACATTGATGCTGCCAGTCTTTTTGATGCCAACACTGGCACACAAACCGGCGCTCATATTGCGTTTCCTGGTGACAACACAGTCACACGATCAGGCATAGAAGACCCCAATTGGGCTTTTGGTAGCACCAACAACAGTCTACGTGCCGCTATCACTGACTATATTCGTATGCGCCTGGCTGATGGCATAGTAGATGTAGAGCTGGACAAAGAACACTATGAAATGGGCATAAATCAGGCCATGATCAAGTATCGTCAACGTGCCGGTAACAGTGTGGAAGAAAGTTACGCACACTTGACTCTATTGCCAGAAACACAAGAATATATCATGCCTCGCGAAATACAAACCATACGAGCCATATATCGTCGTGGTATTGGATCGGTATCGGGAACCACAGCCAGTCAATTTGAACCATTTGCTTCAGGATACCTAAACACATACATGCTGGTAGCAGGTCGTGTGGGCGGTCTGGTAAACTACGAACTGTTTGTAGACTATCAAAAATTGGCCATGCGTATGTTTGGTGGATTCATGAATTTCACATTCAACCCAGTGACCAAAAAGCTGACTGTTGTGCGTAAGATGCCGTTTCAAGGAGCCAACCCACCCATTGATCAACAAGAATCGGTACTACTTTGGATGTACAACAACAAACCTGATCAAATGATTCTAAATGATCCACAAGCATTTCCATGGGTACAAGAGTATGCCTACAGTTTCTGCAAACGCATCTTAGGTGAAGCACGTGAAAAGTTCAGTACCATTGCTGGACCACAAGGCGGAACCAGTTTAAATGGTGCCGCACTCAAAGCTGAAGCACAGGCCGAAATGGAAAAACTGGAAGAAGAACTCAAAACCTTTGTAGACGGTAGCCAACCACTGACCTGGGTCATGGGCTAGTTGACACACAGTTTGATATCATGCTAAAATGCTCCTAACACGGGAGCATTTTTTATGATCATTGGCATCTGCGGCTTTATTGGGTCTGGCAAAGACACCATTGCTGACTACTTGGTAAACTTTCACGAATTCAGACGCGACAGTTTTGCTGCCACACTTAAAGACGCTGTGGCCGCTGTGTTTGGTTGGGATCGAGAACTCTTAGAAGGGCGCACCAAACAAGCACGTGAGTGGCGCGAGCAGGTAGACCCATGGTGGGCCGAACGCCTAAACATGCCCAACCTGACGCCACGTCTGGCACTGCAACTTTGGGGTACGGAAGTGTGCCGGCGCGGTTTTCATGATGATATTTGGATCGCCAGCATAGAAAACAAACTGCGGGCCAGTCAAGACAGCATTGTGATCAGTGACTGTAGATTTCCCAACGAAATAGCCAGTATTCGTCAGGCCGGCGGCCTGGTAGTATGGGTGCGCCGCGGACACATACCCACCTGGTATCACTTGGCTGTCAATGCCAACAAAGGTAACAAATCTGCGCAGGAAATGTTGCAGGATCTGGGTGTGCATGTGAGCGAAACTGCCTGGGTGGGCACTGACTTTGATATTGTTATCAACAATGATGGCACCATAGAAGAACTGTATGCACAGATCAAAAATCTGGTACTAGCGGAGCAGCACGCCAAGGCAGTCTAGTTCCAGCCAACTCAATTTGACAGTTGGCACATATGGTTTTTAAATTCAGCGGACTTGCATTTTTTAAACTTCCATCTACGTGATACACAAACATCTGTTTGGGTGTGCGTGCCTTGAAGCCACACATTTCACAGCGTTCTTTCTTCTTGTAGCCCTGCTTGGCCCACAAGGGCGGCGGTTCTTTGATCTTACGACCTTTGCGAATACAACTGGCACAACTGTTTCTATAGTGATGCTGACCCTGTTTGTCAATATAATTGACAGCAACAAGATTACTACGGCAAATAGGGCATAAATCACGCTTTAACATGCTAGTATTTACTATCAAACCTTTGCCAAGGCACCTCTAAGTCACCAAAAAACATCATGATATAATAAATAACTTTAACATAGTACTTTTAAAGGAAAGACACCATGGCATTAGTTTCCCCAGGAATTGAAATTTCCGTAACCGACCAAAGTCAATTTGTGACCAACACAGTGGGATCTGTCCCCTTGCTAGTGTTAGCCACAGCACAAGATAAAACCTACAACGGCGTATTAGCCGCTGGTACAACCAAGGCCAACGCAGGCAAGCTACAGAGCTTTACTAGCCAGCGCGATTTGGTTGTGGCCATGGGCACACCCACATTCCGTCAAAGTTCAGCAGGTACTCCTGTACATGCTGGTGAACTCAATGAGTATGGACTGTTAGCAGCCTACAGTGCGCTTGGACTAGGAAACCAGTTATATGCTATCCGTGCTGACATAGATCTAGATCAGCTGGTAGGAACTGGTGTGCGCCCCAGTGCTTCTCCCGAAAATGGCACTTACTGGTTAGACATTGACACAACCGAGTGGGGAGTTTATGTATTAAACCGCACAACCAACGAGTTTGACAAGGCTACACCATTGTACATTACCGATCCCACACAAGTAGAAAATGATGTGAGTTTTGGATTTGAAGTACCTAAACCCAAGCGCAGTGTTGGTGCCATGGGAGATTATGCTTTTGTTTTTAATCGCACAACAGGAACTCATGCCAGCGCAATTCGTTTATGGCACAAGACCAACTACGATGCTGTAGCAACCGGTGCCGGCGGACCAGGATCCAATCAATGGGTACTGGTTGGTAGTTCAGCCTGGCAGTTGCATGTACCAGCAGTAACAGGTACTGTAGCCAACCCTACAATAGTTAGTGGTACTACCTTGGTAATCAACGGTTCTACAGTGACCACATCAGGAACCAGTTTAAGTACCTTGGTTGATGATATCAACAATGCTGCCATAACTGGTGTCAAAGCCAGCATCAGTGGCACAAAATTAAACTTGTACTGCACCAGTGCCGCAAGCAATGGTCGTATAACATTGGCCAGTGGCACCATGAACGTAAGCACTGTGCTAGGAATCACAGCAGGTAATTATTATGCTCCATATTTGTTCAGCGGCAACTATGCTCAAGAACCCAGCGGCGGTTGGTTTGCCACAGACACTGAACCACGCCCTACTGGTAGCGTTTGGTGGAAGTTAGGTGAAACTGGCGAAGGTTTAAAATTGCTTCTCAGCAGATTCAGCAGTTCAACATCACAATTTGAAGACCTCAGTGTGCCTCTTTATCAAACTTTTGCTTCAGCAATCTATGGTTTAGATCCAATTGGCGGTGGAGTCAACATTGATTCCGATCAGCACTTTGCCACATATGGTGTAGCAGATGGTACCAGCAATGGTATCAGACTGGCGCACTATCACTCTACTTCCAATCGTGGTTCTAACGGTGAGCACATTGCCTACACAGGTACGCCTACCACATTCACAGCCGGCGAAACATTTACTATTCAGGCCACTGCCCCAGGTAGTTCCAGTTTTAGTAGCCCAACCACAATTACACTGAGCGGCACAACAACAGCCAGCTTTGTGCAGGATATTTTGGGTTCTAACGTGCCTTATGTTACTGCGGCTGTAGAAAGCAACGGCACAATCAGTATCACACACCTGACTGGTGGTATTATCAATTTATTGAATACCACCGTGGGCGGAGATCCTTTGGCTGACGCAGGTTTTGCTGCTGATGCCAACGGACACCCTACCAAAGGGTCAGGCTACAGCTACAACACTGTGACCGATATTTACAGTTTGAGTCCGTTTGACTTGCTCACACACGAAGAAAATTTATTCTATCAGACCAGTGCACCCACTGCCAACCCCGAAGATGGTACATACTGGTATTACAGTAATGCCGCTGTGGTTGATATCATGGTCAACAACAATGGCTGGAAAGGATATCGCAACGTCAGCAGTGATGCTCGCGGATACAACCTGACCAACACTGATCCAGCTGGTGTAATTGTCAGTGCCACACAACCAACTTCGCAAAGCGACGCCAGTGCTCTAGTAGCCGGCGACCTATGGTTAGATTCCAGTGATTTGGCCAACTATCCTAGATTGTATCGTTACACAGGTACAGCATGGGCGACCATTGACAACACAGATCAAACCACCAGCAACGGTATTATTTTTGCTGATGCTCGCTGGGATACCAGTGGTGCCACAGACGTGATCAGTGATGATTTGCCAAGCATAGAAGATCTACTTGAGAGCAATTATCTTGACCTAGATGCTCCAGATTATCGTTTGTATCCACGTGGTGCGTTGTTGTTTAATACACGTCGTTCAGGTTACAATGTCAAGAGATTTGTCAGCAACTACTACAACGACACTGCGTTTGATGTAGATCCAGCCAACGTTATTGGCCTACCTACAGCACTGCCCACAGTCAAAGATGCCTGGGTAAGTGCCAGTGGTCTAAACAGCAATGGAACTTTGAAAGCCGGTAGCGCCGCACAACGTAGCATTGTTGTGGCAGCCATGCAGAGTGCTTTGGACAGCAATTTAGAAATTCGTGAAGACTTGTATCAGTTCAACTTGTTGGCAACACCTGGATATCCAGAATTGATTGACAACATGGTAGCATTGAATACCGATCGTGGCGAAACAGCTTTTGTGATTGGTGACACACCAATGACCTTGGCTGCCAATGGTACAGATTTGGCTAACTGGAACAGTAACACCAACGGTAACGGCCTGGCCACAGCCAGCGCATACTTGGGTGTTTACTATCCAAGTGGAGTTACCACAGACCTAAGCGGTCAAACTGTGGCAGTTCCACCCAGCCACATGGCCTTGCGTACATTCCTGTACAGCGACAATGTAAGCTATCCATGGTTTGCTCCAGCCGGAACCAGCCGTGGTCTAGTAAACAACGTCAGCGATGTTGGTTATGTAAATGCCAACACCGGCGCCTGGGTACACAACAGTATTGGTCAAGGTCTACGTGACACTTTATACACCTTGAAAATTAATCCTATCACACAATTACCTGGAGTGGGTATTGTGGTATGGGGTCAAGAAACCAAGTCAGGAACCAGCACAGCACGTAATCGTGTGAATGTGGTACGTTTGGAAAACTATCTGCGCAGTGCGTTCAAGACCATTGCCAACGGTTACTTGTTTGAGCCAAACGATCAGATCACACGCAAGTCGATTGCCACACAAATTGAAAGTGCGCTCAATGACATACTCAGCAAGCGTGGTGTATATGACTTCTTGGTAGTTTGTGATACCACAAACAACACACCAAGCACAATAGCGAATAATCAGTTGTACGTGGACGTGGCCATTGAACCAGCCCGCGATATTGAGTTTATCTATATTCCTATTGCGTTGTTTAATCCAGGGGCTCTTGCTGCCTTGGGGACTTCGTCAACCTAAAGTATAGATAAATAAGTGTATAGGAGAATAACATGGCCGTAGCAAGTTTAAGTAAATTCACAGTACCATTGGCAAATGACCAGAGCGCCACCAGCCAAGGTCTGTTGATGCCAAAACTGAAGTATCGTTTTCGTGCAACATTCATTAACTTTGGTGTAACGAACCCAACCACCGAGTTGACCAAACAGGTAGTTGATATCAAACGTCCCAGTGTAAATTTTAATCCTATTACACTTGATGTTTATAACAGCAAGGTATATCTACAAGGTAAACCAGAATGGCAAGAAACCACAGTCAACTTCCGTGATGATTCAACAGGTCAGGTCAGCAAGTTGATTGGTGAGCAACTACAGAAACAGTTTGACTTCATGGAGCAAAGTTCAGCACCAAGCGGTATCAACTACAAGTTCCGTATGGAATTTGATGTGTTGGACGGTGGCAACGGCACAACAACTCCAACAATTTTGGAGCAGTGGGATCTAGAAGGTTGCTTCTTGAGCAGTGTTGACTACGGTGACATGGCTTACAACAGCAACGATCCTGTACAGATTGCTGTAAACATACGTTTTGACAACGCAGTACAAACCATTGGTGGTGGAGTAGGCACCGCAGTTATCAGTCAGACACCTGGTGACAGCGTAAACTAATCAGTTCGAACCTAATCAAACCCGGGACCAAAAACCCCGGGTTTTTTTATGGATAAATATTAGTATGGCAAGTAGAGAACCCACACAGACAGTTTTACAAGACTATCGTCACGCTAGAAAAATCTTTGTCGACGATCATTTTCGTCTGAGTCCCAAGTATGGTTTTCTTTTTTATGTAGAATTTGAATTCAATCCTGAAATTAGCCTGATCAACTCTACAGCACAGCAAGAACTAGGCATGATTGTGCAACGTGTACAACTGCCCAAGTACACCTTGGATGTCAAAACATTTAATGCCTACAATCGTGTAAATCTTGTACAAAACAAAATCAAATATGATCCTGTGGTTATTACATTTCACGATGATCAAAGCGACAACGTAAGAAATTTTTGGTACGACTACTACAGTTATTTTTATCGCGATAGCGACTACGCTGACGTGACCTATGCAGCTCCAGGCAAGTATCAACGTCGCCCCAGTTTTGATTGGGGTTACAGTCCCCGACCAGCCTACGAATATGACAACGCCAACAAATGGCAACCATATCAATATATCAAATCAATTCGCATCTACAGCCTGTATCAAAAACAATTCAGTGAGTATCAGCTGATCAATCCTGTGATCACTGCCTTCAAACACGGCGAACACAACAACAGCGATAATACTGGCCTAATGAATCACGAAATGACAGTGAGCTATGAAGCAGTAAAGTATCTCACCGGCTATGTCACAGGCAACAACGTGGCTGGATTTGTAGATTTACACTATGATCAACGACCCAGTCCACTCACAGGTTCGGCAGGAACCAATGTAACAATATTGCCCGATGGATCCAAAGGCCCAGCACCAGACACAATCACAGATTTGGCATTTCCTGGACGAGTATTTGGATATGAACAGGCAGCACCAACTACTGTAGGTGCAACATTTCTACCAATCACATTTGGTAGTACTTACAATGCTTCCACTCTATTGAGTCAGGCCTTTGGAATAAACAACGCAGGCTTTGCTATTCCCAGTCTAGGCACACTCACTGGCAGTCTCACAAACAGTCAGATTATTCAACAGCAGGTTCAAGCCGGTGCTATCAACATAGCACAGAATGTGGCACAAAGTGCTGCCAATGGTCTCATTGGAGGCCTACAGAGTGGATTAGGTCCCAACGGTGGCGCCATTGTGGGTTTGATTGCACAAGGTATTGCCAACCCACAGGCCTTGGTTGCTACCACAGTCAACATGGCCACTACCTACGCCATGCAACAGATTGGTACAGCTATCAGTAACTTTACCAATCCCTTGTTTGAACAGGCCAGCCAACAAATATCAGGCTTTGTCAAAGATAACATTACACAGCCTCTGACTCAGGCCTGGGGAGATCTAACAGGCAGTATCAGTAACACTATCAACGGCTGGGAGAATGTGGGTGGACTTAACGTTTTAGGTACAGACCTACAGGCATCGATCAACGCACCTGAAGTATTTGAACTACCACCTTTTGATCCTCCAACACCATGAACAACATAACCACTGCAACCAATTTACAATCTGCTGATGTTGGTCAAACACAGACCGACGCCAGAAAGTATTTTAATAATTTTTACGCATTTGATATGAGTGTGGGCGCAGCCGACGATGCTGTTACGGCCTTTTTTGAAAATTACACCAATAACAAACAAAGCGCCATGATCTTGGCCAGCGCGGTAATCTATACAGCCAAGGCACAAAACATAGACCCCATGAGTGTGTTGAGTGAATTCGCCAAAATGCCACCTGGTGAACTGACACCTTATCTTACAGCTTTTATCAATGCCAGCCGAGCACCTACCAGTTTTGTAGGAGTCAAGGTGCGTGATACCACCAATCCTTATGTGAATCGAAGTATTTTATTATGAGCAAGTATGCCCAGGGCAAGTATCAAATACAGAACCCCAGCAAGTACGTAGGAAACAAAACACCCACTTATCGCAGCAGCTGGGAGTTTGCTTTCATGCAGTTTTGCGACAACAATCCCAACGTGCTAAACTGGGCCAGCGAAGCCGTACACATCAATTATAGAAATCCACTGACAGGCAAGAACACCATATATGTGCCCGATTTTTTGATCACATATCAAGACGCCTCGGGTGCTCAACGTGCCGAATTGGTTGAAATCAAGCCTCGTAAAGAAACCACACTAGAAGGTGCCAAGAACATACGTGACCAAGCCAGTGCCATATTAAACATGGCCAAGTGGGAAGCGGCTCGAGCCTGGTGCCGAGCACACAATTTAACTTTTAGAGTAGTCACTGAAGATATGATTTTCCACCAGGGCCGTGCCAAATAAATAAGGTATGACCCGCAAATTAGAAGAACTTTTTAACTTACCCACCGAAGAACCAGTGGCCGAAGAAACACAGCGTACTATTGCTGAAAATCAACACATTATTCGAGAAGTGGATCAGGCCATTGACAAAATAGACACAGCGTTGCCCACTGTGCGTGATTTAGAAACTGGTGATACCGAACTGGACGAGTTGGCCACCCTGGCCAAAGAAAAAGCCGAAGATTTGATTGATTTGGGCATGAATGTGGAACCCAGATTCAGCGGAGTTATTCTACAAACAGCTGGTACCTTGTTGGGACACGCTATCACAGCCAAGACAGCCAAATTGGACAAAAAACTACGCATGGTACAGCTACAATTACAAAAAGCCAGACTGGATCATCAGATCAAAAAAGACGCTGGGGACCCAGCAGATCAGGCCATTGAAGGACAGGGTGTTGTGCTGGATCGCAACGAATTGCTCAAGCAAATATTAAACAAAAAAGACTAAATATAAAATATAGGAATTTTACTATGAAACCATTCCAATCCTACATCGCTGAGTTGAATACACCTTATTCATTTCGCATCAAACTGGCCACTGTTAATCCCAAGGGCGAAGTCATGGACCGTATCAAAGCGGCTCTAGAAACTTATCAGGTTGAAAGCGTCAGTGCTGTAAAAAGCCTGCCTGTACAAGAACACAGAGAATTCCCACAGTGGGGTCCTTGTGAGTGCTGGCAGTTTGATGTAACTGTAGCATATCCAACCACAGTTCCACAAATTAGACAGACCATCAAAGAACGAGCAAGATTAAACCCTGACTGGATTTGTGTGCGTAATCTAAACGAAGCTGAATTTACCGACGAACAAGAAGCACACGGTAAAGATCATGAAGGTGCCTTGCTCGACGAACCCGAACTAAAATCAGATCCAGAAGGACAAGGTCTTGTGGGACAAAGTCGTATTGGCAGTCTGATTCGCGAAT
>JACCDP010270913.1_pt1 | contig 21206 bp, 13 predicted proteins | sample 7445841 | NCBI WGS metagenome assembly JACCDP01 (sample SAMN15323441, study PRJNA562643) | freshwater metagenome | isolation source: river surface water | place: USA:Blue River Watershed | collected 2017-08-17
TCTACATCCATTTTCCTTGGTGTGTACGTAAATGTCCTTATTGCGATTTCAATTCGCATGAAGCAACTGGTGCGCATCCAGAGCAAGAATATCTCGCTGCATTACGTGCTGATCTTGAACATGCATTACCTCTGATTTGGGGACGCAAGATTTACACTGTTTTTATAGGTGGAGGCACACCAAGTCTAATGTCAGCAAAAGGCTTAGATCAGTTAATGTCGGATCTACGTAGCTTATTGCCGTTAGATGCTGATGCTGAGATCACCATGGAAGCTAACCCTGGTACGTTTGAGATTGAAAAATTTAAATCGTATGCAGAGAGTGGTATCAATCGTTTGTCGATAGGTATACAAAGCTTTAATCCTAAACACTTGCAAGCCTTAGGTCGTATTCATAATGCAGATGAAGCAAAACGCGCCATTGAAATAGCACAAAATTATTTTGCAAACTTCAATCTTGATGTGATGTATGCATTACCTGAACAAACCTTAGAAGAAGCGCAACAAGATATTCAGACAGCATTGTCTTACACGCCACCACACTTATCGCTGTATCACCTCACTTGCGAACCGAATACTGTTTTTGCTAAATATCCACCAGCACTCCCTGATGATGATGTGAGCAGTAGCATGCAACAACTCATCGCTGAACAAACTGCAGCAGCAGGCTATGAGAATTATGAAATTTCAGCCTTTGCGCAAAAAAATCGCCGAGCACAACACAATCTCAACTACTGGGAATTTGGTGATTATCTAGGCATAGGCGCAGGTGCGCATTCTAAAATCTCTTTCCCTCATCGAGTCATTCGACAAGCACGCTATAAACAACCAGCAAGCTACATGCAACAAGCCATGGCAGGATTGGCAATTGCAGAAGAAGTGGAAATCTCAAGAACAGAATTGGGATTTGAGTTCATGTTGAACACATTAAGACTCACTGACGGCTTTGACATACCGCTGTTTTCAGAGCGAACCGGCCTGCCACTCAACATCATAGAAAAGTCGCTCAACGAGGCAGAACAGAAGGGATTACTCCACCGAGACCATAAAAACATACGCCCAACTGCCCTCGGACAGCGATTTTTAAATGATTTACAGCAGATTTTTCTACCTGAATAACGCAAACCCCTTAAAAATGCAGGAAGAGTGGGCAAGATTCTGTATAATTCGCCGTCTCCAAGATGGAAGCGTGGCCGAGCGGTTTAAGGCACTAGTCTTGAAAACTAGCGACGGGGTAACTCGTCCGTGAGTTCGAATCTCACCGCTTCCGCCAAATGTTAAAAATCCCCTGATGGGGATTTTTTGTTTTTAGATGCGTAATAGCCTTTGGTAACCATTCAGGCGGCTTTGATCGATGTGTGGATAGGCATTCAAATCCTAGTTTAATTTGCATACTAATTACATTAAAGATATCTTTGATTTTTTTGATTAAAGTACTATCTCTTTGGATCAGCCATCTAATATTACTTTAATTCTTGTTTAATTTGAATTTCTTCAAAAATTTATCAATCTAAATATTATCGTTACATTAGCAAATAGGTCTGCATGAAATTTTTATTTGTTCATCAAAATTTTCCAGGTCAGTTTAAATACCTAGCTCCTGCACTTTCTAAAATCGATGGCAATCAAGTTGTCGGATTTTCTATGCATGAGTATGTGGGGTCAGATTCTTTACAAATAATTAACTATAAATTTACTCGTGTTAATAGCGCTGAAATACATCCATTATTAAAAGATTTTGAATCGAAAGTGATACGCGGCGAAGCAGCATATCGAGCTGCAGTTGCGATTAAGGATAAAGGTTTTTATCCCGATACGATTATTGCTCACCCAAGTTGGGGGGAAAGTTTATTTTTAAAAGAGGTATGGCCAAAAGCTAAGCTAGGTATTTATTGTGAATATTTTTATTTGACTCAAGGAGGAGATCTTGGCTTTGATCCAGAATTTCCTTCTGAAAAAACAGATCTTGAGATTTCAATAAAAATGAAAAATCTAAGCAACATCATGCATTTTGATATAGCAGATGCTGGATTAAGTCCTACGCTATGGCAGCGTAATTCTTACCCTGAGAGGTTTAAATCCCGTATTTCTATTATTCATGACGGGATTGATACTGATGCAGCAGCATCAGATAAGAATGCCTACGTAACTATAAATAATAATATTCGGCTTGATAAAGGTAGTGAAGTAATTACCTTTGTAAATCGAAATTTAGAACCTTATCGCGGCTATCATATTTTTATGAGAGCGTTGCCATCTATTTTGAAGGAAAGACCGAATGCACATGTCATTATTGTCGGTGGAGATAAAGTCAGTTACGGTGCTGCTGCTCCAGATGGGCAGAGTTGGAAATCAATTTTTTTAAACGAAGTCATTGATCATATAGATAAATCCCGCGTGCATTTTGTCGGCAATTTAAGTTACAAAAACTATTTAAAAGTCCTACAAGTATCAACAGTGCATGTATATCTTACTTATCCTTTTGTTTTGTCGTGGAGCTTGTTAGAAGCAATGAGTGTGGGATGTGCCATCGTTGCTAGTAAAACTGCACCGGTAGAGGAAGTTATTGAGCATGGAGTTAATGGAGTATTAGTAGATTTTTTTGATAAAGAGCGATTGACGCAGGAAATTATTAAGCTTATAAATAACTCTAATCTTAGACAGGAATTGGGGCAGGCAGCTCGCAGGACTATTCGTGATAACTATGATCTCAAATCAATTTGTTTGCCAAAGCAATTAGCTTGGGCCTCATCACTTGCCAATACTTAGAATTCGTTCAATTCAAAGTTTTGGAAAGCAAAAAAACTAGCTAGCAAGTAGTTTGGTTTTGTATTTGATAATAAATTTAAATTGCTAAATTTATATTAGCATTTCAATTAGCCAATTTATTCCCCCTCTAGTATTTCAAATAATTCGGTTTTCACAAAAGATAATTTCGATATTGTGAATTTCGTAAATCTGTGTTGATTAAGTTGTTATTAAAAACACAAATCCTTTCTCACAAATTACACTTTTATTTTAAGTATTAAGCTTCGATTAAAGCTAAACTAATATTTCATAGGAAATATTTGATCATTCAAATATGTTTTTTTTCTTTTTCATTGAAGATTAACTCCTTACATCTGAATTTATAAATTAAAGGAATTATTCATTCCTTAGATTCATTGAGGCCTCATCGTGTCAGATAAAACCATTTTTTTTATTGATTCTGGCCTCAACAATGTTGAATCCTTAATATCTGCTTTACCAAAAAATAGTCTTTGGTATTTACTTGATTCTGATAAAGACGGCGTAAAGCAAATTGCAGAGCATCTTGCTAGTTATTCAGAATTAGATTCAATCCAAATTTTATCTCATGGTGCTGATGGTGCTCTTTATTTGGGTAACTCAGTAATCAATCAAACATCACTAAATACGCATAAATCAGAATTAACTGCTATCGGTGGTTCAATTCGTACTGATGGCGATATTTTTCTTTATGGTTGCGACCTAGCTAGTAGTACATCCGGTAAGTCGTTTGTAAATGCATTTGCTTCATTAACGGGTACCGATGTGGCGGCATCAACCGATCCGACTGGATTTGCAAAGCTAGGAGGAAATTGGGCACTGGAATATCAGACAGGTTCTGTAAGAACAGGGTTTGAAGCAACGGAATATGTCGCAACTCTTGGTTCATTCAATGGGACCACTGGGAATGACTCCCTTGTTGGTTCAACAGGTAACGATACATTGTTTGGCTCAACAGGTAACGATACTTTGATTGGTGGTGATGGTAATGATCAATTAAATAAATATCAGCAATCAGGAAGCAGCTCACTCAGTGGTGGTGCAGGAAGCGACACCATATGGGGTAGTACTGGCAATGACACTATTGACGCAGGAGATGGTAACGATACAGAAGTATTTGGATTTGAAGGTGATGATTCCATTTTTGGAGGTGCGGGTAATGACAGTATGTGGGGAGACGGTGCTGGTAATGGGCTGGCTACAGGATTTGTTGACGGTAATGACACCATAGATGGTGGTGTAGGTAATGATTACGCGGAAGGTGAAGGTGGTGACGATGTTCTGACTGGTGGCGAAGGCGTTGATACATTAGTCGGCGGATTAGGAAATGACACTCTTGATGGTGGTGATGGAAATGATAATCAGCTAATTGGCGGCGCTGGTAATGATTCTATTTTAGGTGGTGCAGGAAATGACAGTTTATTTGGTCAAGCTGGTAACGACATTTTAAATGGCGGTAGTGGAACTGATTATGTTGAAGGCGGTGAAGGAAATGACACTCTCGATGGCGGTGATGGTGATGATACGCAGTTAGTTGGTGGTGCAGGTAATGATTCAATTACTGGTGGTGCAGGTAATGATAGTTTGTTTGGTCAAGATGGAGATGACATATTAGATGGTGGTACTGGCAATGATGTACTAGATGGTGGTAACGGTGCAGATATACTAAATAGCAGTAGTGGTAACGACACGCTTTATGGCGGAGCTGGTAATGATGTGTATAACATCGATACTGATCGTGCTTATATCTATGATTCAGGAGGTACTGACACTGCAAATGTTTCAGCTAACTTTGTAAAGCTACCAAGCTCTATCGAAACAGTTAATTATATTAATGGCGCTCAAGCTTTACCCTATTGGATAGATGCGTTACTACCAAATGATGCATCTGGTTTGCATTTTAAAAATCTATTAGGCAACACAAGCGTCATTAATTATGCATTTCCAACAAGTTTGCCAAACTATGATGAGAGCAATGCAAATGCACTTGGTTTCAGGGCATTTAACGAAACACAACAAAGCCGGACAGTCGTTGCACTCAATTATATAAGCACTATTCTCGATATCAGCTTCTCGCTGACCACCACCACAGATGCATTAAACACAATAACCTTTGCCTATAATAATCAGGGTGCGGAATCAGGTGGTTATGCTACCTATCCAAGTTCTAGTGTAACGGGTAGTGATTTATTTATCAATGATGTTGATTACAACGCCACACTAGCCGATGGTACTTATGGCTCTTTAGTGTTAATTCACGAACTAGGTCATGCATTAGGCATAAAACATCCAGGTGACTATAACGCAGGTGGTGGTGGAACAGAAACACCTTATCTGAGTGTGGCAGAAGACAGCACGACTTATACAGTCATGTCTTACACATCAAATGCTGCTCAATATAAGCTTGAGTATAGCGTTCTTGATATCGCTGCACTTCAATATATTTACGGACCGAGTAAAAATGCTCGCACAGGGAATGAAACCTATACCGTTGATTCCAGCACTACTAATTTTATTTGGGATGGAGCAGGTAACGATACGCTCAGCGTAGCCGGTGCATCTGCTAGTGCAACAGTTTATCTCACTGCTGGTTATCAGGGATTTATTGGCGCTAAAACAGATCGTATTACCGATGCAGGTCAAATCACGGTGAATTTTGGAACGGTGATTGAAAATTTAGTTGGATCATCAAATGCCGATAATCTTTATGGTAATGCAGTCGCAAATTTAATTCAGGGCGAAGTTGGTAGCGATTTTCTTTCAGGCTTAGATGGTAATGACACTTTGCGTGGTGGTGCAGGTGTTGATTCTTTAACAGGTGGTAATGGCTTTGATGTATTTAATTACACCCAACAAACTGATAGCACTGATGCTGCATTTGATACCATCAGTGCCTTAGAGGCTGGCGATAAAATTACCTTTACAGGTATGGCGGGCGTAACATTAAAATCCGATGCCTTTACCTTTAGCTCTAGCGTTAGTAACACAGTAGCTGCTATAAAAAGCGATTCATCAATCACAAATAAAATCGTCTTTTTTACTGATGGCACAGATGGTTATGTATTTATAAAAGGCGCGGGTACAGGCACAAATTTTAGTAACAGTATGGTCAAAATCAGTGGTAAAACGACCGTGCCCTCCCTAGCGCAATTAGATTTTGAAGACTTTGTAGCTCCTGAGCCTGATGGACAGGCACCGACTGTTGCGATATCAACGAGCAAGAGCAGTCTTGCTGCAGGTGGTACTGCGAATATTTCCTTTTTGTTTAACGAAGAAATTGATGTTATTGATCGTACTAACATCACAGTAACTGGCGGAACGCTAGGCAATATAGTAAAACTCACCACGGCATCATACAGAGCCTTATTCACTGCCGATTTGATTGGTAATCAAAATGCCCAAATTGTTGTTGGCGATGATGCCTATACCGATTTAGATGGCAACTTAAATCAAGATGGTGCTGACGCTAACAATAGTGTGGCGATGACAGTAACACCAGCTACTACAACACAAATCTCTGCACTGACAACGACCCAAGTTGCAACGTTGACGACTACTCAAGTCAGTAGTCTAAGTAGTATGCAGCTAAGAGCACTTAATTCTGCTCAAATTCGCAATATAGCTAGTGTCAATATTGTTCAATTAACTAGTGCACAGATTAGTTTAATTACGACCACCTTTATTTCTTCACTGACCAGTAATCAAATTTCTGCTCTCGAAACATCAGACGTGTTAATTCTCAACAGTACACAAATCAGAGCATTCAATACTAGTCAAATCAATGCGCTCAGAACGGAACAAGTACGCGCATTGAGTGCTTCTCAGCTAGCAGGTTTTAGCACACAACAAATTATAGGTTTGTCTTCTACGCAAATCCCAATGTTAGAAGCGGAAGATTTAGCAGCTTTCTCTAGTTCGCAGTATGCAGTTATGACTTCCTCGCAGCTAGCAGGTTTGAGTGGTAGTCAACTCGGTAGCTTGGCAACCGAAGATTTCAAAGCTTTTAGTGCCACACAGATCAAAGGCTTTTCTAGCAACGTCATTAGTGCTATGACGACAACGCAGCTAGCATTTCTAAGTTCAACTCAGCTTACTGCCTTAACGAGTACACAATTACGTGGATTGCATGTAGATCAACTCACTGGTTTTAATCTCGATGGATTTACAACTTCGCAAGTCTCAGTACTAATGTCAGCGATACAGAATCTCGCATTAGATACATTTGGCGTATCAGGGCTGAAAGCTAGTCTCATTCCATTATTGAGCAGTACGCAAATTGCTGCATTAAGCGCTGATCAAATCAGTAGTATAAGTACAACTCAGCTTCAACGACTCAATACGATTCAAATCCGTGCTTTAAGTACAGATGATGTTGCTGTTTTAAATTCAACTCAAACACAAGCATTCAGCACGCAACAAATCGTCGCTCTCACTAGCGCACAATTAAGAGCAATCGATGTCTCTGATTTACAGACATTTAACACACTACAAATAAATGTCTTAAGTAGCAGTCAGATTGCAGCCCTAAGTACAGCACAAATAGCCGCGTGGTCTAGCTTACAAATCGTAGGATTGAGTAGCCAAGCGATGATGGGTATGTCAGCTACACAGTTTGGTGTTGCTAATTTCGGGTCAAGTGCTCAACTAAGACAATTAAATTCTGCCCAGTTAACTGGTTTTAATGGAAGTGAGCTTAATAGTGGGCTAGGCAATCTGAGCACAGCACAGCTTGGATTTTTATCAAGCAATGCGATACAAAATTTGAATAGCTTAGCTCTAGGCGCAATGACGAGTAGCCAATTTGGTGCGCTTACTAGCCTACAGATTAGTGTCTTAAATAGTAACCAGTTAGGTCAATTCACGAGTAGCCAATTACGTGGATTAGAAACAGGTGACCTACGAGTACTCAATACTGAGCAAATTCGTGGATTAAGCTCGAGTCAGTTAGGTGGTTTTAGTACTACGCAATTGGCAGCATTAACATCGATGCAGATCGGTGTATTAGAAGCCAGTGATTTAGTAGCATTCTCTAGTACACAAATCGCTGCACTAAGTTCTGTACAGTTGGCCGCATTAAGTAGCGTGCAGCTAGCAAGCTTAGGCACTGAAGATATGAAAGTCTTAAGTGCAATACAGATAAAAGGATTTAGTTCTGAAGTCATGAGCGCATTGAATACCGCGCAGTTATTGTCACTCAGTACAACACAAGTGACCGCTTTAACTAGTTCTCAACTAAGTGGTTTAGGTGCTGACCAGCTCGTTGGATTAAATATAGGTTTATTAACAACGACGCAAGTCGCCTTATTAATGGCGGCAGTACAAAAGCTCACTTTAAACACCTTGGGCGTTACAGGATTGCAAGCTAACCTTATTTCTCTTTTAAGTAGCACACAGATTGCAGCACTCAGTGCAGATCAAATTGCGGATATGAGTACATCGCAATTGCAGAAACTTAATACATTGCAGTTACGCGCTTTGAGTGCGGAAGATATAGCTGGTTTTAACTCTAAGCAAGCACAAGGATTAAGCACCATACAGCTAAAAGCATTGACAAGCTCGCAATTAATGGCAATGGATGGAACTGCGTTACAGTCGTTTAATACCCTGCAAATTAATGCACTGGGAAGCTCGCAGATTGCTGTCTTAAGTACAGCACAAATTTCCGCTTGGACTAGTCTGCAAATAAATGGCTTAAGTAGTATGGCATTGTCTGGACTTACAGGTGCACAGTTTGCAGTTGCTAGCATTGTCTCTAGTACGCAGTTAAGACAATTGAGTTCAACACAACTCACGGGACTCACAGGTAGCGAATTCAATAGCTCACTAGCGAATCTCAGTACCTCACAACTAGGGTCATTATCGACTATCGCTATTCAAAATTTAAATAGCCTAGCACTAGGTGCGATGAGTAGTAGTCAATTTGGAGCGCTAACAAGCAGACAAATTAGTGCGTTAACTATCAGTCAGTTAACACAATTCACTAGCAGCCAGTTACGCGGAATGGAATCTGGTGATTTGCGTGTTTTGAATTCGGATCAATTGCGCGCATTAAGTGCAAATCAGCTTGGAGGCTTAAGTACATTACAGCTATTAGCATTAAATACAGCACAGATAGGTGTGCTAGAGGATGAAGATATCGTTGTCTTCACAAGTACACAAATTGCGGTGTTAAGTTCCTTGCAAATCTCTGGAATCAATAGCGCGCAGTTAGCAAGTCTTGGTACAGAAGATATAAAAGCTTTAAATGCTACCCAAGTTAAGGGGCTGAGCTTCTCAGTCATGAGTGCAATGAATTCTGCACAAATGTCTATGTTAAGTTCTACTCAGATCGCTTCGTTGAGTAGTCAGCAAATTTTTGTATTAGGCAGTGATCAGCTAGCGCAATTCAGTAGCACACAATTACGCGCATTAAAATCTGTTGATATTGCTGCATTAAGTGTAGATAAATTAAGTGCAATGACTAGTTCTCAATTTGCTAGTTTTAGTACTACACAGTTAACGATTTTAAATACAATTCAAATTTCAGCATTAACTGTGGATGATGTAGCAGCTTTCTCAAGTATTCAGATCGCAGTGCTAAGTTCCTCACAAATTGCAGGATTCAATATTGCACAAATAGGTAGTTTTGGTACAGATGATATTAAAGCGTTGAGTGCTACACAAGTTAAAGGGCTGAGTTCTACAGCCATGAGTGCTATGAATTCAGCTCAACTTTCTACGTTGAGTTCTACCCAAATTACATCATTGAGTAGTCGGCAAATTTTTGCATTAGCAAGCGATCAATTAGCGTTGTTCTCAAGTACGCAGTTACGCGCATTAAAATCAGTTGATATTGCTGCATTAAGTGTAGACAAAATAAGTGCATTAAGTTCAACGCAATTAGTAAGTTTGAATTCTATTCAGTTAGGAGTTTTGAATACGACTCAAATCGCTGCTTTGGCTATTGAAGATATAAGCGCCTTCACAACTACACAAATAGCTGCATTCAGCTCAGTGCAAATTTCTGGATTAACTAATCTGCAGTTAAGTGGTTTAGGAACAGAAGATATTAAATCATTAAGTGTGGTTCAAGTTAAAGGATTGAGTACTGCAGTAATGGGTTCGATGGATATATCGCAGATTGCAGTACTAAACAGTTTGCAAATTGCCGCATTTGGTAGTGCGCAAATGCTTGCTCTTACAAGTAATCAGCTTGCGCAATTTACTAGCTCTCAGCTCAGAAGTATAGAAACAAGTGATTTGCGAGCGCTTAATTCTGATCAAATAAAGGGTCTGAGTGCAAATCAAATCAGTGGTTTGAGTACTTTCCAGTTAACTACATTAAGTACGGTTCAGATTGCAATATTAGAAGTAGATGACATTGTTGCTTTTAGTACGACACAGTTTGCCCTGTTGAGTTCATTACAAATTTCTGGATTAACTGCATCGCAGCTAGAAAGTTTGGGGTCAGATGATATTAAAGCCTTCAGTGCAACCCAGCTAAAAGGATTAAGCACAGCATTTATTGGGGCGATGAATACAGCGCAATTGTCTTTGTTAGGTTCAACTCAAATTACAGCGTTTTCGAGTAGTCAGCTAGTTGGCTTGAATGTGAATCAGCTAGTTGGCTTGAATCTAGATAGTTTGACGACTTCACAAGTTTCGTTACTGATGGCAGCAGTACAAAACTTCTCCTTAGGAACGATGGAAATAACTAGCTTAAAAGCTAATTTAATTTCCTTGTTGAGTAGTAGTCAGATTGCAGCTCTCTCTAATGATCAGGTAGGTAGTTTGACTACAAATCAATTACTAAGATTGAATACCATTCAAATCAATGCATTGAGTACGAATGCCATTGGCAACTTGAGTGCTGATCAATCTCAGGCTTTAAGTACTGTACAAATTGCAGTGCTCACAAGCGCTCAATTATCAGCATTTGAGCCTGGTAGTTTATCAGTATGGAATAGTGCGCAATTAAGAGTGTTAACTAGCAATCAAATTCGTTCTCTGAATTCTGATCAATTACAGGCATTAAGTTCAGGACAGATAGCTGGGCTAAGTTCGGTACAGATAGCAGCATTCAATAATGCACAGATTGCTGCATTAGAAACTGAGGATATTGTTGCTTTCTCTAGTACGCAGATTGCAATACTCAGTTCATCGCAGATCATGAGCTTATCTTTAGAGCAGCTCGCTAGCTTTAGTACTTTAGATATCAAAGCTTTGAGTACTACACAGCTTAGGGGTTTAAGTTCGGTTGCATTAAATGCAATGGATACCTTCCAACTTTCAGTATTGAGTACTACTCAAATAACTGGCTTAACGAGTTTTCAGTTAGGTGGCTTGCAAGCCGATCAGCTTGTAGGTTTAAATATTGGACTGTTAGCGACATCACAAGTTTCGCTTTTGATGTCTGCAATTCAAAAGCTTTCTTTAGATGATCTTGATGTAACTGGACTACAGGCAAACTTAATTTCTCTATTAAGTACGACACAAATCGCTGCATTAAGCGAACTGCAAATAGGCAGCCTTAGTACAGGACAAGTACAGCGTCTTAATACGATGCAGATTCGTGCACTGAATTCTAATAATGTACAAATGCTTACTAGTACTCAGATAGCAGCGCTGACTTCTACCGCAATAGCTGCATTTACCAGTGTGCAGTTTAATTTATTGAGTGCTGAGGATATAAAAGTATTAAGCACGACTCAAATTGCTGCATTGGGTACAGCAATTCTGCCATTAGTCACAACTAATATCGCTGCAATTGGTTCGAATTTAATTCCGATATTACTAACTACGCAAATCGCAGCCCTAAATTCAATTCAATTTAATGCTTTAACAACGGATCAAATTCAATCTTTAACTAGCAGGCAGATAGCTTCACTCACCACAAAACAAATAACACTAATTGCTACCAATGATTTAGCAGTTTTAAATACCTTACAAATAAGAGGATTTGAGACTGCTGATTTGCGTGTGATGACTTCCAACCAACTGAATGCTCTTTCAACAGAGCAGATTAGCGCTTTGACCACGAGTCAAATGTTGGGACTCAATACGCAGCAAATTTCTGGTTGGTCTAGTGAGCAAGCTGATGCCTATGTTTCGCCACTGATATTAGATTTGAATGGTGATGGCGTGCAAACTCTATCAACTGTAAACGGCGTTGTCTTTGATATTAGGAATGATGACAAACCTGTTCAATCTGGTTGGGTAGCACCATCTGACGGTTTGTTAGTTCGCGATCTGAATCATGATGGTGTTATCAATAATGGTGGAGAACTATTTGGTCAAGGTGCAGTATTAGCCAATCAGACTAAGGCTCAGAATGGCTTCATTGCCTTGGCTGAGCTAGATTCTAATTTGGATGGATTGATTGATAAAAATGATCAGGCATTTAGTGAGCTATGTGTTTGGCAAGATATGAATTCTGATGGAATCACTGATGCAGGTGAATTACATACACTCTCTGAACTAGGTGTGGAATCCTTATCATTAGACCATACTGAAATGGCAGTCATCAACCAAGGAAATTTAATTGGTTTAATGGGCAGCTTCCAAACTGAGGATGGCATAACTCATGAGCTTGCTGATATCTGGTTTAAAACAGAGACCTTAAAGAATGCTTACATAGCGAGTGAGGTAAATCCTTCTGAATTAATAGAGATAATGCTTACATCGAATATAGCGATTGAAGAGGTCATTATTGAATCTAATTCTGAAGTGATATCAGATGGAGTTTTAGTCGATGTGACTTTTGTAAGTGCAGAAACAATAAATTCTTATGATGTTCATGTTACCGATAACTCAAAACCTATAGTTCTTGATCAAATAAGACCATTGATTTAATTTTTCATACTTAAACAATATTTCGTAGAGTCTGCTATTTTTAAATTTGGAGTTGCAGTGGATTGAATTGATGAACCTATGGTTTTATATCACTTGGACCATAGATTTCAATCGCTGCTAACAATTTTAAGTCGAATATCGCAATGAAGCCTTGTGTTTTCATGCTTGCAGCTGTTCTAGGGTTACGTAGTCAAGCGCATGGATATGGGTACTTTCAAGGATTACTTGTGGAGCCACTCCAGCCTCATAGGCTTGTTTCCATCTCAATGCGCATAAGCACCAACGGTCACCGGCTTTTAAACCTTGGAATCGGTATTCTGGACGTGGTGTGATGAGATCGTTTCCTTGTCGTAGAGAGAAATCTAAGAATTCTTGCGACACTTTTGCACAAATCACATGGCTACCTCGATCATTCTCGTCTGTGTTGCAACACCCATCTCGAAAGTAGCCAGTCAAAGGGTCGTATGAGCAGGGTACAAGTGTTGTGCCAAGAACGTTTAAGCTGTCTTTATTCATAAAAGTTGTCTATTCATTTAAAAGAATCTGTTTGTAATTCAAAACAGTTGAGAAGTGCCTCAGGTGTGTCACTAGATTTTTGGCCTAAGTAGGCTCTGATAAAAGGTCCTGATTTCCATGGGATTGTCATGCCACTCCATATCGCGTCTCCGGCCACAGTTGCGCTTGTATCGAGATTTTTTACTGGTACTACTGCAGGTAAGAGCTTTTCAAATTCAACCTCTGCAATAGCCCAAGTGCCAGAAGTCCATACGTATATCACTTTGATTGGTATTGAGTCTGGTGGACTGAAAGACTGAATTGCCGTTTTTACTATCTTGAGTTTTGGATCGTCACTTCTAAGTTGTTTAACAGTTTTGCATGAGTTGGTCGCTATGCGCCATTTATCCTGCATGATTCCAACGAAATCAACATCTCTTCCATCGACGTTGAACATCAAGCCGTTATCTTTTTGGGACCAACTCACGTGCATTAGTGTTACAACTGGTACGGATAAGAGTAAAAGAAATATCGATAACTTTTTATTCATTAAGTTTTATTTTTTTGATGTTAAGTTGCTGTTGTGGAGGTTTTGTACTCATGCATATGAGCCTGAAATTTTTTATCACACAAGCACGGATTTTTTTGTGATGTTTATTCATGTAAGCGAGAAGCTAAAATATTAGCAGTAAAAGCAAAGTAATCGGATTAGCAATGTATGATTTTGGAGCAGCATGTAGTCCTATTTTATTGGTCGGATTATTTTGTAATTGCATTAAAATTAAGCGCTAAGAAGTTTTTTCAAGAGATAAACGCTGAATTTTTGGTGAAAATGAAAATCGAATCGTTAGGAAGTTAACATGACTCGCCCGTCTACTGTATCAACCCTACTATTAAAAAACGTTCCTTTATTTTCTACTTTGGCAGAAGATCAGCTTTTATTACTATCAAGTGTTTTACAGCGCGAACAGTTTTCAAAAAATAAACTAATTGTGCGTGCAGGTGATAAAACTGAAACGCTGTATGTGGTGTTAAGTGGTCGAATTAAAGTTGCTATGGGTGATGAGCATGGTAAAGAAGTGGTCTTAGCAATATTAAGAGCCGGTGAATATTTTGGTGAGATGGCGTTGTTAGACGGAGGTTTGCGTTCAGCAAATGTATATGCGCTAGAGGCTTGTGAATTACTAACGTTATCTAAACATGAATTTCATCAATGCTTAGAAAATAATTTTTCAATGGCTATGCTAGTCATGCGTGGTTTAGTTAAGCGTCTGAGAGACGCTGATAAAAAAATCACGAGCTTGGCATTAATGGATGTTTACGGCAGAGTAGCCAGGTTTTTGTTAGAGCAAGCTGAATTCATTGATGGCCAAAGAACGATTGCAAAAAAAATAGCAAAAAAAGATATCGCGAATATGATTGGTGCTTCTCGCGAAATGGTCACTCGGGTCATGAAAGATCTAGAGGTGCGTGGCATGATTGAAGTACTGCCAGAATCGATAATACTAAACGATACCTTAACTGAGTTTGATTAAGGTATCGTTTATCGCGCTACACAATAAAACTTATTTATTTGATTGCGACAGGAGCTAAAGCACGAGTCAAACTAGCTTCTCCTCTGCCATGGATAGAAGCGTTATAACTAGCGATTGTATCTTGACGAGCTGTGTTGAGAAGTTGATTGGTAATTTGCGTAGCATTAGCTTTAGTAAATTTACTTCCAACGATAGCTGCATAGCCTGAAATAACTGGTGCTGCAAATGATGTGCCGTATAAGCCTGTTTTATCGCCTTCAACGCCAACAACTAAAAATTGTTTTTGTATCGTTGTATCTGTTCCCGCTGTATTCGAATAAGAAGCCATTGAAGCTGGTGAAGTAGTTGTGCCGTTTTTGCTTAATGCGCCTACAAATATTGCAGATTTGGTGCCTCTTAATGAATAGTTCAATGCATCGATTTGTCCATTACGATTGACGCTATCTACTGCGACTGCATCATTACCTGCCGCTTTAGAAATCACAGCATTACCATTCGTTGCATAGTTAACGATGGATTGTTCTTGTGATCCCCATCTAAATGCTACGTTGGGTGCAATGTACATGCCGTAGCTTAGATTTAAAACATTCAAACCACGATTAAGAGCGACTGCTCCTGAAGTATTAAAATCATCTGCGCGCATGGTCGCAGAGGGTGCAATCATTAATGCTTCGTTATAAGTCCATTCACCATGGCGCAAATTAGCTACTCCGTAACCTAGATTTCCAGAGAAGCGTGATCTGCTACGAAAGTCATCAACTATGGTGATTGTGACGCCTTTACCTTTATAGTTTTGACGCCATGCATCGCCGACTTCAGGACTCATCCACGACTGTAGAGTTTGTGCCATAGAGACGTTGCCGAGCAAGATGCCGCAAGCGATTGTTATAAGTTTGATTTTCATGATTTCTCCTTAAGTAAAACGTGGGTGGTTAAAAGTATTTTATATAGCGGATAAAAAATAAATCTTTGTTCAAAGGCTTATCGTTAAATAAATGCGAGAGTGTTTCAGAGGGAGGAAGAGGTGAGGCAGCTAAACGGCAATTCACTTCTTGTATGCCACCGATGTCGCCATAGTCAGCAGTACAAGTTTTTTCTCTTAGATTTCCACCGAGGATAGTGGTACCGCGTATGGAAAGAAATGAGGTTTTGTCTATCTGCGTGCTGTAAGCAAAGCCGATGGTGACACTGCGTGATATTTCATATTTTTCAGCTTTTTCACCGGTGCTAAATCCCCAGATCACACCAAGGTTAGGGTTGATCTCCGTCATCCAAACTGTTTTAGTGTCAGTCCAATTCGTTTGATACCACCGTTTGAAAGAGACAAAATTTCCTTGTGCTGTTTCAAATCCACCGGCTGATGAATCACTGACCTTGCCTGATAATTCAGAGCCTTGTTTAATTTCGATGAGATGAGTAGCGTCAATAAAATTTTGAATTAAAGACCAGCTGTTTGTATATTCTTCTGCCTGACTGATCGTTGTGTTAGCAAGTAATATCGCAATGAAGAATAAATTGAATAAAAACGATGTGCTCGTTTTTATTAAAGAACTCTTAGCATCATGATTCACTTTCATCATAGTTGTCTCCCACCGGTTCATCACTGATTACAAAACTTTTTTTCCTAATCGATTTATTTCTAAAATCTTTTAGGAAAGTTATGTTTTTTAAAGTGATGCCAGTATCGCGAAGACGCTGTTAAGGATCGAGGTAATAAGTCACACTTTTTTATAAATAAGTGCAAGACATTGAAATCAATTGGATTGATCAATAAAATTTTATTCGGTAGTTATCTAATGAAGATCGTTAAAGATCAGAATAACGATGAATCAAGATGTTAAAATATTTTCAAAATTGAATGCTTTTTTTAGTATGCTAACTAAAACGTGAGTTAGCTAATTATCTTTTTAATAATTCTTCAGTGATGCGTTTTGTTTACGCTAGGTGAGAAATGCGCTTTATAGCGAGGAGTCTTGATTGAAATATATTTTCTTCTTTTTATTACTCTCGCCCTTACTTGCATGGGCTGAGCCATCTAACTGCTACAACTTTGAGAAACCTGACCAAATGTATTTTTGCTTAGCGGTTTCTCAGAAATCCAAAGCAGATTGTTTTTTGATTCGCGACCAAGATCTGAGAAATGAGTGTGTTTCCCGCTTTGGTGGGGAAAGTGGATTTTGTGAATCAATTCGAAATGAAGATCACAAATATTATTGTATTGCTAACTCCAAAAAGCAAAGTGCTTATTGCTATTCCATCCGAGAAGCTGACAGCAAAAACTTCTGTTTGGCTCAGCAATCCAACGATAAAAGCTATTGCTACAGTATTCGGGCGGTGGACAAGAAGAACCAATGCTTTTTGGTAGTGAAATAAAAAAATTTCACTATTATTAGCTTTTAGTGGGTGAGCAAAAATTAATTAAAGCTTGGCTTGCATCTGTCGATACACCAATCGGGATAAAAGGGTGAAGCCATGATTATTGAAAGAGTAGATCTACAAAATATTAAGCAGGGTGAGTACATCACGCTGCTGCATGGCCTTGAGATAGGCGAGAGTATTTATTGTACCGAGCTCAAACAGGCGCAAAGCCTACGCGCACTTTCTTATTATTTAGTTAAGACACGAAATCTCGCCAGAAAATTCACTTTCCGCAAAATGGATAGAGGCTGGCGCATTATTCGAATTTGTTAAACACGCAAAGGCTTATTCAAGCCAAATCAATTCCATCCTGAATTGAGCAAATAAGACACCATACTTTTATTAATTGATATAGATTGCGCCAACATAGCTGTAGATGCTTCTTGTTGAATCTGACCAGCAGCGAGATTTGCCGTTTCAGTTGCAAGATCGGCGTTCATAATATGTCCAATAGCCTCTGATTGTATGGTCATACGATTGCTAGCCACGGCGGACTGGATCTCTAAGATATTTTGTTTGGCGCCTATGTAACCTTGTAGAGATGACACGCTATCCATCGCCGTATCAATAGGTTTGGTTGTATCGTCAATTGCCGCTAAAGCACCGGCTTGAGTAGAGATGTCTAAGGTGCTTAACCTTGATCCAGAAGGTCCAAGCACACTTGATAGTACTGATTCAAAATCGAGTGAAGTTATGTCCGTTGAGCCAGTTCCACTGTGTATGCTCATCGAAGTTGTATCACCATTAAGCAGTGAACTACCATTCCATAATGCGCTGTTTGCGATGCTGTCTATCGTATTTCTGTAATCCTCAAACTGCACCTGATTGATCGCGCGTTGTGTGCTATCTACTGTCGACGTTGCTGAACTCAACGCCAACGTTTTCATATTCGTTAATAAATCATTGATTTGACTTAGCGAGTCATCCACGATTTGCGTCACAGCGACTGCCTGATATAAATTATCCATCACCTTAGTGTTTGAACTTACTTGTGCTTGCAGGCGAGTAGCCAGTGCCAAGCCACCAGGATCATCGGCAGCGTGATTGACTCTTAATCCCGAACTAATACGCTCCGAAGCTTGGGACACCGCAGCATTCGCTTTAGTCATTGCTTTGACAGCATTGAATGCATCTTCGTTATAGCTACCGATACGCGTTGCCATGATTTCCCCTAGTGAATTGGTGTTGGGCTTTTTATCGCCAGAGAAATCATAAAACAGCGAAACAGCAACTTGGAAAACTTTAGGGCTTTTTACATTCTTTACACATTTTTGCAAGGTTTGCACTTGTTAGGACTAAAGTTTTTCATCCAATGTTTTGAGATAATTATGAATTAGAAAACGTGTATGAAACACGCGTAATGGGTCGTTATGCAAGGTAGGGCGCAATGCATTGCGCCGAATGTGGAGTTCTATTTGAAAGATAGACTTACGAACATTCAATCAAATAAGTATTTTTTAAATCGAAACAGAAAAGAACTTAGTAATCTGAACCAGTCTCGCGCGTTTTTACTAATGGCTTACTAGGTTCTGAAGGTGGGGAAGCTTGAGGGATACTAGAAGTTGAATCAACGAGTGTAGTTTCGTTTAACGGTTCTGTACTACTTACATTAATGTTTTTTTTTGACTCAGAAGATTCAAATGTACATTTTGGTTTTTGCACAGGCGCCGACATAATCACTTCAATACTATCGCTATCAACATTCACTCTATTGGTAGCGAGCTCAGTGATAACGCCATTGAGTTTGCCTAGTCGGCCATCTCTTTGTGGAGTGCATGCATGTTCTAAAATTTTTCCTTTGCCTATACTTTCGGCAGAGGATTGAGCAATTTTTCTGGCAGTCGATGCGCTGCTTTGTACTGGCACGCGCACCTTGACTATCCAGCGTCCATTAATTGTTTGCACTTTTTCTTCAGGCAGATTTTTGCTGAGTTCAGCAATCGTTGCTTGTTCTGCATGCAATAAATTTGCAAAGCAGGCCAAGAGAGTGCAAACAAAAAATGAACGTATCACGATTAGAAATCTTTACCAGTCATGCCTTCTTTGACGAAAGAATCCGAAGATTTCAGATTCTCTGCCTTAGGAGTAGGCGCATTATTAGCAGGCGCTGATTTCTTAGTTTGATCTTCAAGTTTTGGAGGCGCAGCCATAGTTGCGGCACCTTTCAAACCTTTTGCAGACATATTGGTAACTACTAACATGACAGGTAAACCAGTCACAGGATGCATGATTTTTGTTTTATATTTAATCGCAACACCACGCATTAGATTATTACCTACTGCGCGTATGGACTCATCTGATGAATCACCTGTTGCAACGATTTCATCTGCATCAGGCAAGCCACGTGTTTCTTCTCTCGATGAGTAGCGTTGGCTATTCGTGACTTGTTCACCTAAGAAAGAAGAAATTTGGTTACGTGATTTTAAATCTGCTTCTTTCCAAGCAATGTCTTCTGCAGTACCGCCTTTGGATACTGGCGTCGCTTGTCCAAATGAGAGGATGTGATAATCACCATCTTCATCGCGCACGATACGGGTGCCCATAGAGCCTAACAATGCAGCTTGATCTGATTTAGGGATGTACTCGCCAACTGCTTTACCTGGCTCGCCCTTAGGTACATATTTCCAGTTGCCAGATGCAAAGGCTTCGGAAACACTTTTCATTAAATCACTCTGTACAGCAATCACGCCCATTTTGCCTTGTTCATTTGGTGAGGACACTGCTTCAAATGAAACGATGACTTGCATGCCTACGCATTTAGCAGCAGCCATTGATTTGATATTCGACTTGAAACTACTTGAAGTCAAAATTTGCGCAATTTTTTCTTTTGGTTGTGCTTGATTAGGATCGCCACCACCTGCTTTAATTGCTTGATCAAGTTGGTTGGAAACGATTTTTTCACTTCTTGCTGAAGGCGTATTTAAGGTATCCGCTTCTTTGCTAGCTGGATTATCAGAATTCATAGCTTGAGCAACTTTAGCTGCGTCAGCTTTATCTATGCCTTCTTTCACCATACGATCGATTTCTTCGTCAATACGACCTTGCTCAGGTTTGCTGAGTTTTAATTCCAAATCAGTTTCAATTCTTTCGCTTTGAAATTTTACGCATTGTTTTTTTGCTTCTAAAAATGCTTTTTCGTAAGCGATTGTTCTGGATAGTTGAAAGCCTTTTTCACTCGCTTTTTTGCTGATAGAAGCAGTACCTTCAACAACCAATACCTGTTTGCCATCACGCATAAAAAATCCAGATTCTTTAATCGTAGGATGCTTTTCATACCAATTATTAATCATGGTTTGAACATCAATGATTTCTGTTGGTGCAGTACCTTGGCCATTGACGCTTGCTGTAGCAGCAAGCATCGAAATACACAGCGCAGTTTTAGACAATTTATTCATTTTTTCTCCTGTTTCTAATGCATTACTCGATAATTAATAGGACAATTTTTAATTCGATATAGTTGTATAGGTAATCTTATTTTTTACTCAATCTATATTGCTTTGCTGAGGTCATTACTTCTTTTGTTTAACACCAAGTTGCTTATTCAGAGCATCAAAAAAAGCGTTTTCAGTAGCATTTAAGTCAGAGTTTGAGATGTTGCCTGAATTCTCAGCTTGCTTATTAATCATACGAACTTTTACGCTTTTGCCTTGCTGTTCAAGCGCGACGGTTGTACGAATTTCTTTCTGTACATCTTTTTCTTGATACTTTAAATAAGCATCTATTTCACCCGAATTCCAATCAAAGTTTTTAATGGTGAATTTACGATCTTTCAGCGCAGACATTGAAGCGTTAAAAACAGTTTTGAAGTCTGCATCAAAAGAAGAAATAGAGTCATTTTTAGCTGAAGTCGCACAAGCTGTGAGTAAGGTTAGGGCTAGTAAAGTGAGTAGTCTTTTCATGATTTTTAAATATAAGTAGAGATATGGATTAGGATGAAATTAAAATTAGGCTGTTTTAAAGTTATCTTCGGAAAAAATAGCGGCAGTATTCTTGGTTACTGCGCCAGCAATGATAGATTGGAATTCTTCACCATTAATATCTAAACCTTGTTTAAGTTTGGTTTGATTAATAGTCAAAGTATTTTCTGGAGCATCAGAAAACACAGAAATAATTTTAGTTTTTTGTTCTTCATTATCAGCAA
>JACCDP010269043.1_pt1 | contig 21205 bp, 25 predicted proteins | sample 7445841 | NCBI WGS metagenome assembly JACCDP01 (sample SAMN15323441, study PRJNA562643) | freshwater metagenome | isolation source: river surface water | place: USA:Blue River Watershed | collected 2017-08-17
CACTTACACCTGAAGAACCTGAAGAACCGTCACTACCAGAAGAACCAGATTCGCCAGAGAAACCACTTGTTCCTGAAGAACCGTCCGATCCAGAAGAACCTGAAGATGCTGAAGAACCAGCTGAACCGCTTATACCTGAAGATCCATCACTACCCGAAGAACCGCTTGATCCTGAAGATGCTGATGAACCGCTAAATCCTGAAGTTCCTGAAGAACCGTCAGAACCTGAAGATCCACTTAAACCTGAAGATGCTGATGAACCGCTAAATCCTGAAGTTCCTGAAGAACCGTCAGAACCCGAAGATCCACTTAAACCTGATGAACCATTTGATCCAGTTGAACCACTTTCACCACTTGATCCTGAAGAACCTGTGCTACCAGATTCACCAGACGTGCCAGCGGAGCCAGTTGAACCACTTAAACCTGATGAACCATCAGAACCCGAAGAACCGCTATTACCAGATGAACCATCTGATCCACTGAATCCACTTGTTCCTGAAGAACCATCACTACCTGAAGATGCTGAAGAACCACTTAAACCAGATGTACCTGAAGATCCGTCAGAACCACTTAAACCTGATGTACCTGAGCTACCATCAGAACCTGAAGTAGCTGAAATACCGCTTATACCACTAACACCATCAATACCAGATGAACCACTTGTTCCTGAAGATCCGTTAGAACCTGAAGAACCGCTTAAACCAGAACTTCCGTTAGATCCCGAAGACCCGCTTTCACCACTTAAACCTGAAGAACCATCTGATCCAGAAGAACCTGAAGAAGCTGAAGATCCAGACTCGCCTGAAACGCCACTTGTTCCAGAACTACCATCCGACCCAGAACTTGCTGAAGAACCAGAGAAACCACTTGTTCCTGAAGAACCGTCTGATCCACTTGATCCTGAAGACGCTGATGAACCAGCTGAACCGCTTATACCTGAAGATCCATCACTTCCAGAAGATCCTGAAGATGCTGATGAACCAGACTCACCTGAAATACCAGATGATCCTGAAGAACCGTCCGATCCTGAAGAACCGCTTATACCACTCGTACCAGCTGTACCGTCAACACCAGAGAATCCAGATGTACCATCAGAACCCGAAACCCCAGACACACCATTAACACCGTCTAAACCGCTTGATCCTGAAGAACCGTCTGAACCTGAAGATCCACTATTACCAGAAATACCACTTGAACCATCTGATCCACTTGATCCTGAAGATGCTGAACTACCAGCTGATCCGCTTAAACCACTTGTTCCAGAAGATCCATCACTTCCAGAAGAACCAGAAGATGCTGAAGATCCACTTGAACCATCAAAACCACTTGTACCAGAAGAACCGTCCGATCCAGAAGAACCTGAAGATGCTGATGAACCACTTTCACCGCTCATACCACTTGTACCAGAAGTACCATCACTACCACTTGAACCACTTAAACCTGATGAACCTGAACTAGCCGAAGATCCGCTAAATCCGCTTTCACCACTTGAACCATTTGATCCAGAAGAACCGCTGTTACCTGAAGAACCATCAGAACCTGAAGATCCAGAAGAACCCGAAGAACCAGATAATCCACTTTCACCTCTTCTACCAGTTGATCCAGAAGAACCATCAGAACCTGAAGATCCAGAAGAACCGCTTATACCAGATGAACCATTTGAACCTGATTCACCGCTTATACCAGATGAACCATTTGAACCTGAAGATCCGCTTTCACCAGAAACCCCATTTGATCCTGAAGATCCACTTAAACCTGAAGAACCATCCGATCCAGAAGAACCGCTATTACCAGATGAACCATCTGATCCACTGAATCCAGACGTACCCGATGAACCATCAGAACCCGAAGATCCGCTTATACCACTAACACCGTTAGAACCAGCTTGCCCGCTTGTACCTGAGCTACCATCAGAACCTGAAGTAGCTGAAATACCGCTTATACCACTAACACCGTCAATACCTGAAGAACCGCTTGTTCCTGAAGACCCATTGCTACCAGATGACCCAGAAACACCAGATGAGCCGTTACTACCAGATGACCCAGAAACACCTGAAGAACCCGCCGATCCAGAAGAACCGCTATTACCAGAACTTCCGTCAGAACCGCTTGATCCCGAAGATGCTGATGAACCACTTTCACCACTTATACCACTTGTTCCTGAAGAACCGTCTGATCCAGACGAACCTGAAGAACCTGAAGAGCCATCCGATCCACTTAGCCCACTCGTACCAGCGGTACCATCAACACCAGAGAAACCGCTTGTTCCTGAAGACCCTGACACACCACTAACACCGTTAACACCTGAAAGTCCAGAAGAACCATCAGAACCTGAAGATCCAGACTCACCAGAAAGACCAGAACTACCATTTGATCCACTTTCACCACTTGATCCTGAAGAACCAGAAGTCCCTGAAGAACCACTCAATCCTGAAGAACCGTCTGATCCGCTGGATCCACTTATACCTGAAGAACCATCTGATCCAGATGAACCAGATTGACCAGATTGACCAGAACTACCGTCAGATCCGCTTTCACCACTTGTTCCTGAAGAACCGTCAGATCCAGAAACACCAGAAAGACCAGAACTACCATTTGATCCACTTTCACCACTTGTTCCAGAACTACCGTCAGAACCAGAAGAACCAGATGCACCAGAAAGACCATTTGATCCAGAAGAACCACTGTTACCCGAAGAACCATCTGATCCAGAAGAACCAGATGCGCCCGATGAACCGTTAGAACCAGAAGAGCCAGATTCACCAGATGAACCATTTGATCCAGATTCACCAGAAATACCTGAGCTACCATCAGAACCTGAAGTACCAGAGATACCACTTATACCACTAACACCATCAATACCACTAGATCCAGAAGTTCCTGAAGATCCGTTGCTACCAGATGAACCACTAACACCTGAAGAACCATCTGATCCAGAAGAACCAGACGCACCAGAAACACCATTTGAACCAGAAGAACCAGATTGACCAGATGAACCGTTTGATCCAGATGAACCGCTTAATCCAGAACTACCATCAGAACCTGAAGAACCACTTACCCCAGAAGAACCATCCGATCCACTTAAACCAGATGTTCCAGAAGAACCATCCGATCCACTATTACCACTTGTACCAGCGGTACCATCAACACCAGAGAAACCTGAAGTTCCTGAAGATCCTGATACACCACTAACACCGTTAACACCATCTAAACCGCTAGATCCAGAAGAACCATCTGATCCACTTACACCACTTACACCTGAAGAACCATCTGATCCAGACTCCCCTGAACTCCCAGATGATCCAGATGAACCTGACTCACCACTTAAACCTGAAGAACCATCGGAACCTGAAGAACCTGAAGCGCCAGATAAACCATTTGAACCGCTAGATCCAGATTGACCAGATGAACCGTTTGATCCAGATGAACCGCTTAATCCAGATGAACCGTCACTACCACTTTCGCCGCTTATACCAGATGAACCGTTAGAACCAGACTCACCTGAAGTACCTGAAGAACCATCCGATCCACTAGCACCAGATTGGCCACTAGAACCGTTTGACCCTGAAGATCCAGATGCACCAGAAACACCGTCAGAACCAGAAGAACCACTTAACCCTGAAGAACCAGAAGTTCCTGAAGAACCAGACTCACCTGAGGAACCGTTTGATCCGCTTACACCGCTTGTTCCTGAAGATCCATCGCTACCAGATTGACCAGACTCACCTGAAGAACCATCTGATCCACTTAAACCAGAAGTTCCTGAAGAACCGTCTGATCCACTTACACCAGAAACACCAGAAGATCCATCCGATCCACTTATACCTGAAGTTCCTGAAGAACCATCTGAACCAGATTCACCTGAAGAACCAGATGAACCATCGGAACCACTTTCCCCGCTCACACCAGATGAACCGTTTGATCCAGATTGACCTGAGGTACCAGAAATACCATCAGAACCGCTTGTTCCTGAAATACCCGAAATACCACTAGCACCGTCAATACCTGAGGACCCAGACGTTCCTGAGCTACCGTCAGAACCAGAAGAACCACTTACACCTGAAGAACCATCTTGACCAGATGAACCTGAAATACCCGAAGACCCGTTAGAACCGCTTTCACCGCTTGTTCCTGAGGATCCATCTTCGCCAGATGAACCTGAAATACCTGAAGAACCATTACTACCACTTAAACCTGAAGTACCATCCGTACCATAAGAACCGCTTGTACCAGCAGATCCAGAAGTCCCTGAAGAACCTGAATGTCCAGAATCACCTTGTAATAATAAACCTATTTGTTTGGCAACAACAATTATTGATGGGGCTGCTGGATGATCCAACGGCGATGCGCTAGCTGGAACAGCTGTTATTTGTACGTGATCAGAACTAGAGGCGAATAAAACCTCAATATAATCGTTGGCGTTTAAATCTAAAATTAAAGAAACGAAAGGTAATTGTTTAACTGTGTTTGAAACCAAACCCAAAATTGAGTCTGTCCTAACAATGTCTGTACCATTTTTTCTAACAAAAATATGGACATCCGCTTGAGTACCACCTTGTGTTTTTTCTACTTGTAATGAATAACCTATCTCATATACACCAGTATAATCAAATTTTATTTGTGAATTGTTTACAACACTAATATGATTAGAAATTTCGGTTGTGTCGTAAGTAATCTCAGTTGGTGTGTTTGCCGCAGAAACAACTTGTGTTGTTGAATCGCTGAATGAACCATAGTAGTTAGCACCCGTGGCACTAACACCAGATGAACCTGAAGTCCCTGCCAAAGGCATCGGACTAAAGCCAAACTCACCAGTTGTCTCATCGTAGGATACGAAATAAGATGGTGAATTATTTTGGGTCATCCCAGTTACCGCTAACTGATTTAACACATATGATCCTTGTAGATTTTGCGTATTTACCCACTGATCTATAGCGGTATCATAAACAAGGATGTCCCCGTTTTGGGGACTTAATATAACCACATCCGTTAAATCATCGATACCGAGATTTTCGATTGTGTCTTTAATATTCTTGAAGTTAGCGTCAAGCTCCGCGTAGGAAAGCGCCCTTCCTAGATCATTTCTAAGATAAATTGTTACTGTTGCCATTTATATAAGTAAGTTTAAACTACCTATATAAATAGTATTAAATACCGTTAAGGCAACAGTAACAACAATATTTTTTTTGTTTTTTTTATTCAGTTATGTTAACAATAACCCTTGAAGTCTTGATGTTGTAGGTTAGAGATATTTTACCGCTTGTTGGTAGTTGTTTTTTTAACATCTCATCTGAGATTGGGTCCTCAACATATTTTTGTATTGTTCTCTGTATCTCTCTGGCCCCGTAAATTTTGTTAAAACCCTGTTCAAGAAGAAAATCCTTTAATTTTTTATCAATTTTAAAGATAAAACCAATACTCTTTAAATGTGATTCAAAATCTTTTAATTGTAAATCAATTATTTTTGTGATATCTTCTTCATTTAAATAATTAAAATAAACAATTTCGTCTAACCTATTAATAAACTCTGGCTTAAATGTTTTCTTTAGATTTTTTTCGATAATACCTTTTGAGTTGGCTAAATTATCACCCTCTGAATCGTTAAAACCGATCTTAGTACCAAAATCCTGAACCTCTTTTAAACCAATATTAGAGGTCATTATTATAATAGTGTTTTTGAAATTTATTTTTCTACCGTTAGCATCTGTTAAAAAACCTTCATCTAACAATTGAAGCATCACGTTGAACACATCTGGGTGAGCTTTTTCGATCTCATCAAATAATATGAGTGAGTAGGGTTTATTTTTAACTTTCTCAGTTAATTGACCACCTTCGTTGTAACCAATGTATCCTGGGGGCGCTCCGATTAATTTACTAATATTAAATTTCTCAGAATATTCAGACATATCTACACGAATCATGGAATCTTTAGAGCCAAAAACCTTTTCACATAAAGCTTTTGCTAACTCAGTTTTACCAACACCCGTGGGTCCTATGAATAAAAACGACCCAATTGGTTTAGATTGTTTTCTAATACCAGTTCGATTTCTCTTTATCGATGATACCACCTTACTTATCGCATCTGATTGTCCGATTACACAATTAGCCAAATCTTTGTCCATTGAAAGTAGCCTCTCGATTTCACTTTCAGATACTCGACTAATAGGTATACCCGTCATTATTGAAACAACCTCGGATATCATATCCTCTGTAACAATATTACGTTTTTCGTTTATGGTAAGTTTCCATGCGGCGGTTTCTTTCTCCAACTCAACCAAAACTTTCTTTTCTTGGTCTCGTAAACTCGCAGCCTGTTCAAAATTTTGCGTTTTAACAACAAGCTGTTTTTGTTCTTTTATTTCTTTTAATTTGATTTCAAGATCTTTTATCTTTTGTGGGGCTTTAATAGCAACTTGTGTTCTAGAACCAGCCTCATCCATAATGTCAATGGCTTTATCGGGAAACTCTCTATTGGTAATGTACCTATCAGCCAGATAAATAATCTCATCAATCGCACCCTCAGTATAAGTTACTTTATGAAAATCCTCATATTTCTCCTTAATATTCATCAATATTTGTTTGGTTTCAGCTAATTGTGGTGGGTTAACCATTACCTTTTGAAATCTCCTATCAAGAGCACCATCTTTTTCAATATGTTCGCGGTATTCATCAAGAGTTGTTGCACCGATACATTGTAGTTCACCTCGAGCTAAGGCTGGTTTAAATACGTTTGCCGCATCCAAAGAACCAGAAGAATTTCCAGCACCCACAATGGTGTGGATTTCATCGATAAACAAAATAACATTTGGGTTGTCTTTTGCTTCATCAACAATAGCTTTAATACGCTCCTCAAATTGCCCACGATATTTTGTACCAGCAACTAGAGATGTCATATCTAAAGTAACAACACGCTTATTAAGTAGGGGTCTTGGACATTCACCCGTTGCAATCTTCATAGCCAAACCTTCCGCTATCGCAGTTTTACCAACACCTGGATCACCGATCAATATAGGGTTATTTTTCTTTCTACGTGTTAAAATTTGACACACTCTTTCAACCTCTTCAGTTCTACCAATAACGGGGTCTAGTTTACCATCTAAAGACAGAGCCGTTAAATCCCTACCAAAGTTATCCAACATCGGAGTTCTGGTTTTGGTGTTTCGGTTAATATTTTCGTTTGGAAATTTTGGTTTGTCTTTTGGTAGCTCATCATCATTTGAGAATGTGCTCGCTTGTGGGGTTGATAGCTGTTTAATTTTTTTAGCGATAAAGGTTTTCGTTAAACCATAATCTTTAAATAGTTTGGTTATGGCGTTATCCTTTTCCATGAAAATCGTGAAAAATAATTCAACCGTAATAAAGTTTGTTTGTTTTTTTCTTGAGATGCACTCTTTGATTGTCTCTTGTAAATCGGATTCAAATGGTAATATAGTATTACTGCTATCTTTTGAACCATCCGATAAACGTTTATTTATATCATTAAGGTCCTCAACCATGACATCAAAGTCAATCACCTTATTTTTAACAACCTCATATATCATGTTTTCGGTTGTCAATATGCCAAAGACGACATGTTGTAGCCTAAGCATTGAATCGTTATACTTTAACGCAACGGCTTGTCCCTTTGTAAATGCGTTTCTCAGTTCGTTTGTCATTCTCTCTTTCATGCGTGTATATATCTTTTGTGCAAAGATAGGTATAATCTTGACATAAGCAAATTTTTTTCCTACTTTTGTTACAAATAAATATTTATGGAAAGAATAATTGTTAATTACAAAGACGGAAACATTAAGGAGTTCCAAGAACCTTCGGGACAAATAATCAGCGGTGATAACTTGATTATCACCACAAAAAAAACTATTTCGGATGAAAATAGTGATGACACACACATTGCGACTACTAGCGAGGTAATCAGCTTATCCCTGGTAAAAAACTTTGTTAAAATAAGTGAAACAAGAAAAGTTAATATCGAAGAGTATGTCAGTAACAAGTAAAAAATACAACGGTAATGAGATTATTACCGAGTACGTTAGTTCTAATATTAAGGGTGGTAAATATAATACAATGACTAAGGTTCTAGAAATAACGTTTAATAACGGAATGGTTTACGAATACGAAGATGTATCTCATGAAGTTTTTGCTGAACTTAATTTAGCTGAAAGCCAAGGTAAATATTTTAACATTAATATCGCAAAAAAATATAATTATAAAAAGGTTTTATAATGTTTGTAGAGGTAAGATATAATTCAAGGGCCAACATAACTTTCCATGATATGGCTAAAGTTTCCATACGCGGGGATCAAAACTATCTCGTTAGATGGTTTCAGAACGGTGAATTTTTCGGAGAAATGACTTTAAATGGGGGTACTTGGGGTGCATACCCAATGTTTGACATAGCTGATTGGACCATAGAATTTTGGCAAGAGGGTCATTTGGTATACACATACAAGAATTTATTGGAAAAAAATAATATTCTTATCATTTTTAATAATGATGGTAATGAATTTTCTGAGTTTGTTAAAAAAGTTAAAGAATACTCAAACCAAATAGCTGAAAATTTTAAGTGTAATGTTTACGTTTTCTTTAAAAACTCTGAATTGTGTGACTTTACCAATAGCCAAGCTAAACCATTGAGGTTAAACGATAGGATTGAAACCTTTAAAATTATTTATACTAAAAATTTATAATGGATAACCTAATTAAAATATACGAAAAAACTTTACCAAAAGAAGTTTGTGAATTTATTATAAGTGAATTTGAGTCTTCTAATAACCAAATGGAAGGTATTAGCGGCGCTGGTGTTAATAAACTAGTAAAATCATCAACAGACCTAATGATTCATCTAAATCTGGATAACCCAAATTGGTTATACATCTATGATTATTTAAGAGAAAATTTATTGGGTAATTTAGTCGATTATATTGAGCACAATAGTTTTATGACGATAACTGGTGGTTTTAGTACCAAAGCTTCCGCTGTTAGAACAGCCCAATCATGTTATATGGCCGCTAATAACGGACAGCCTCATATGCAAATGCAAAGATATATAGATGACCAAGGTTACTATGCATGGCATCACGAAAATGAGGGTGGTATGACAATTAAAAGAGAGTTATTCTTTATTTACTATCTTAATGATGTGGATGGTGGTGAAACTGAATTTAAGTTTAACCCACAAAAAGTAAAACCAGAAACGGGTAAGTTAATCATAGCCCCAGCATTGTGGACACACAAACATCGCGGTAATCCACCTAAAGATGGTCAGTATAAATATATCATAACAGGTTGGATTGAAAAAACCGATGAACATTATATTTCTGAAGAATTTGAAGACGATTATCTAATTTAAAGTGTTTTTTATTTAAAATACTGATATTTATTAGATATGGACAATATTATTAAAAGTTTTACTGTTAGAGCAAGCCTGTATTCAGATATATGGGACAACGCTTCATCGGATAACTTTAAGACAATCAAATTACACAAAGATGTTAGGGAACACCTTATTTCAATAGCAAAAGATTTTATTGAAAGCTTTGGTATTGATACCTTTGTCATTGAAGATATCTTATTTGTTGGTAGTTTAGCTAATTATAATTGGTCCGAATATTCAGATATTGATCTACATATTGTAATTGATAAGGAAAAGGTTAATGAGGATACTGACTTGGTTGATGAGTTTTTCACAGCTAAAAAAGAAGTTTATAATTTAAAACATAACATAAAAGTTAAGGGTTTTGATGTTGAATTATATGTCCAAGATATTAAAGAGGAATTAGATGCTTCTGATGGGATATATAGTATACTATACAATAAATGGAGAAAAGAACCAAGTAAAGATAAAACCCCTGTAAATAAATCGGACATAATAAAAAAAGTTAAGGAGTTTATAAAAAAATTAAGCGATATTAAAAAAGAGGAAGAGCCAGACGCCAAGTTATTAAAACTAAAAAAATTAAAAGAAAAAATAAGGGCTTATCGAAAAAGTGGTTTAAATGCCACTGGTGAATATAGTACAGAAAATTTGGTTTTCAAATATCTAAGAAGATCTGGGTATATGGATGAGTTAGCCGATCTTGGTGTTGATATAAAAGATGAGTTTTTATCGTTGGAAAACGAGCAATATTGATTTTTTACCAAAACTCCGTATATTTATAAGAACAATAAGAATTTTAAAAAACAAAGATATGAGACCAGTAGGTTCAGAAAAAATACAAGACGTAGACCAAAAATTAGCCAGAATTCTTGAAATTGCTGGTGTGTCTAAAGAAGCCATCAACGAAAATAAACAATTAGTTGGCCACTTGTCCAATGTTCTACATGAAGCTGTTGCCGCTGACGGTACTGAATATGGTATCGTACAAGAGGAAAAGCATGTTTACATCAAAGTGAAAACTGATAATGGTTACGAGTACTTGTCTGGTGTTCAAAATATACACGAACATTCTTATAGATCATACGCCGAAGCCCTTAAGCATTTAAACATGATGTTCAAACAAATCAACGAATCAGTTGATTACAAAGAAAACATCGATGTTTTAAAAAAAAAAGCTTAACTGAGCGTTACATTCTTAAATTAAAAGGAGCTGGTTCTGCTAATACGGAGCCAGCTTCTTCTGTTAATACAGGTGATGATATGTCGGCCCCCGCACCAACAGAGGAGCCAACCGACATGGCAACAGATTTCTCAGCTGAAATGCCAGAAGATATGGGTGTTGACACAACTGGTGATGCGCCAGTTGATACCCCAGCTGAAGCACCAGAAGGTGATGAAAACCCAGACGAACCAATTTTAAAAACAGTTCAAAAATTAACTGGTAAATTGACGCAAAAAATGAGGGATGGTGCTCAAGAATTAGAATCTAAAGATTACAAATACGTTGTTAACTCTATTTTATCAGCGATCGATATGACAAAGGTTAATGAAGAGGATATGGCCGACATGTTAAGTAAACTACAAAACAAAGACTCAGAGGATACAACAGATGCGGAACCAACCCCAGATGCGGCCCCAGTGGAGCCAATGCAAGAGCAACCAAATGAATATCTAAGAAGAATACAAAAATCCGTAATGGATGAATTTTTAAAAAGATAATAAAATCCCCGAAAGGGGATTTGTTTTTTTAAAACGTTTTTATTATATTTGTACAAATAAGTTAATATGATAATAGGTGTTTTAGGGAAAAAACGTTCAGGTAAAGATACAACTGGTGATTACCTAGTTGCAAACAAAAATTTTGTAAAATACAGTTTTGCTAACCCAATTAAGCGAGGTGCGATGGAATTATTCGGTTTTACCGAAGACCAGGTTTTTGGTGATGCTAAAGATGAAATCGACCCAACCTGGGGAATAACCCCTAGATTAGTTTTACAAATAATGGGTACTGAGGTTTTCCAGTATGATATGCCAAAATATATCCCAGAACTACAAGTATTTGGTAGAAGTTTTTGGGTTAAGCGTTTTGAGCAGTGGTATAATCAAAATAAGGATTTAGATGTCGTTATTTGTGATGTTAGGTTTCAACATGAAGTTGATGCGATATTAAAGATGGGTGGTACCATATTGTCGGTGCAAAGACCAAATCTAAACACTGGTGATGAGCACGCATCTGAAAAAGAAATGGATTCTATTATTGGTATTACAACCGAAATAATAAACGATCGTACTTTACATGATCTGTACGATAAGATAGATAATTTGGTGAATGATTTACGAAAACCCCTTAGCTGAAATATTATCGGTACATAATTTTAAAGTTGATAGAGCTACAGCTGAAATGCTTTGTTATACCTTTAATAAGGAAATAAAATGTGATAGGAAAATTAATATTGAGATCTTTAGAAGATTTGCTAAATATAAACCTTTATATGTTTTTAATTTCGGTGGTGTTTTAAATTATGAGATGAAAGACCAACCTATACAATTACAGGGTGTTGAGATAGTTGTACCAGAAGGTGGTGAAGAAAAATTTATGGACGATAACTCAAACTTTATATTCTATGGTGGACCAAACTCTAGTCTTCAGTGGTTAGATGATTTAGGTGAAGAAAATGGTTCTAAAAATGTTTACGGTACTTGTAGGATTAACTTTTAGTTATCTTTAACCTTAGGTTACCAGTACCTTTTATAACCCTATGCCAGTCATGTCTCGCTATTTTTAGTGAGACATTTTCTTTTAATGGAATAGGTAACCCATTATCATATTGAAAATACCAATCAGTTTCATTCAAAACCTCAATAACCCTATCCTCATTATCTCTATGCCATTTAAGTTCGATGGGATCAATGTCATCACCAAACTCTCTTATAACACAATTATCGTATATCGCGATATCCGAATATGGTTTACCAGTACCCACCAAATTTAGATTTTAAACCAAGTAAACTAGCGTATCTAGGTAATCTACATGACCAGTAAGACGCTTTAGTTCTATCTTTTTTATTTGCACAATCGTGTCTTTTAGCAAATGATTTACGAGCTTCTGGGTTGTTTAATTTAACAGATAAACCAGTTGTGTCACCAAATGATACCTTTTTAACACCACCACCTGGTTTTCTTACATAAACGTAGAATTTTTTAGAACCCCCTCTTTTGGGTTTTCCGAGCTCAACTTCCTTACCTTGGTACTTTGCCTCAGCAAGAATCTCTTCCTCTGTCATATCCACTGTAAATGGTAAATCTAATGGTACCATTGCACCTTCATACAAATCAAACTTACCCAAATCGGTATTCTCGAATAATTTTTTACTTAACTCAGAAACATTTAAAGCACCCTTTTCCCACAACTCTCTGGTTTCTTTAATTACCATTGCGTGTTTTGGGCTACCTGGTCTGTAAATATTCTCTAACAAAGGAACGCTGTTATTTAAATGGTACATAACATCTTCAGATATCTGATATTTACTCATCCAAACATCCATGTTCTCTAGTAATTTTTTCTCAACGTTTATTTCTAAACATTCTTCGCAAACAACTTCTGATTCTGATAACATACCAGAGAATTCGTTATTATCATACATCTCTTTAATGGTTTCAAAAACAAAAGATAAGTCTTTGTATTTTGGGTTTACGGCAACCTGATAACAATCACCAGATTTTTCCATCATAGGTTCACCAAAATTTTTTATATCTTTTGATATGAAAAAACTAGGGTTCTCACATTCCTCATGTATACTAAACAATTCATCAATAACCTCAATGGTTAAATTCTCGTTTCTTGATGCAATAGCATCCCCCACCTTTTTGATTTTACTGTTAAGCCAGTCAAAGGCCCTGTTAATTAAACCTTTTGATGATGACGAACCAGAAGTATCATCAACACCACTTGTCCCTTCCATGGTTCCCATGGTTTCCATAATATCTTTTTTAGTAACAATCATAATGTTTCTTTTGATAATAAATATCATTAAACCTAGTAAAAATTTTGGTTTTAGTAAACTAATTTTATATATTTGCCCTATGAAGTACCTACAGGAAGATCAATATATTTTAGGGGGTTCTAGCGAAAACGAATTAATTTTAGTTAACATCGATTTATTGTTAACTCGTTTAAAAACTGATTCACCCGAATATTTTGTGGGCCCTGATACTAAAAGCGCTGTTAGTATTAAAAGGATTGGGGAAGCCATCAACTTCATTAAAAAAAATCAGCATAGAAAAAAATATTTTGAACCAACGTTACTTGGGTTTGAATGCGGTAAAATTGGTGTTGTTGACGGTAGGCATAGAATAGTTGCCTCAAAAAAAATGGGGTACACTCACATTTATATTGAGGTACCCCAAGAGTATAAAAATATTTTTGTTTTTAGTTTAAACCAAGTAAACCTTTAGCTTTTTCAACAACTGGTTTTGATCCTATGGCTTCAATTGTTTCTGGCTTAACCAAAAGGAATTCGTGTTCACCATTTTCCCATGAATCAATAGTGTCGGTGATTTTTAAATCCTGGCTTCTCTTAGCCTTGTCATTAATGTAACTAGCTAGGGCTTCCAATAACTCATCATTTGTGATATAATCTTTCCAATCACTAACTGCCGTCATATATTTACCATCCTCATCTTCTTCTTCTTCTTGTGGAATATCCAAATAATCTTCCAACTCAGCGTATATATCGTACCAAACATCGGTTAAACTATATAGTAATTCATTAGTTTGTTTATTCTTCAATAAGAATTCACCCTGTGCCGTAAACACACCAACATAATCACCGCTAACAGATTCACCTTGTTTAACATTATCATCGTTCTGATTCCATGGTGCATCAGGTGTGTCCGAACCCATTGGGTAGTTATAATTATCCATTTCGTCAATAGCCTTCTTACCTAGCTCATTAAAGATTCTTTTTAACTGATCCTCAGTAATTTTATATCTTGTTTTTTTAGTTGACCCCTCATTACTTAGTTTTAAACCAGGTGCTGGCATATCAGCGATAGCAACCTCTTTCTTTTTATTTAAAACAGTAGCGACTTGGTCTTCAGTCATCTTATAAACTTTCTTACCCATAATTTTGTTTTATTATAAATATCAAATTATTGAGTTAAGTTCTTAAAATCGTAAATATTATTTGGTATACCCCTAAGATGTTCAAAGCCGTAGAAGGCACTCATAGTTGATTGTTCCCTTATAACGTGGTTCTGAATTAAAGATTTCGAATGAAAGCTGTTTATCACATATCTTGTACCAAATCCACATATAACAAACTCCGTATCACTCAATTTACAAACAAATATCGCTTTTTTATGCATTGGGTGGTAAAAAATCGGGAACTCGTTATAGTTGAAAATGATGATGTCAAACCACTTACCAACAACACTTCTAAATTGATCGATAGGTGGTGTTTTCGTATTTTTGTAATCAATAAAGGGGTAATCAACCCTATTTGATATGGCGGTTATTGCACATATTTCCAGAAACATATCCTTATATTTCTGATTATTTTGTGTTAATTTAACAGTGTTACATTGTTGTTTTACAACAGACCTAATGTAATTAACACAGTTGTGAACCTCTTTATCATTCAGTTGAACAACACTGAATTTTTTTCTGTGCTTATCAAAAGCGTCTTTAAATGTTAGAATACCCATATGTCACAAAATTAGAAAAAAATTTGTTTACGAACAAATAATTTATTAGTTTTGTGGCATGAAAAAAGGATATACCAAAGAACAACTCGATTTTATTGAGTTTAGTGGGCCAGAGTCCATAATATTGTCAGCAACAGCTGGTAGCGGTAAAACACACTCCACGGTTGGGAGATTGAATCATTTACTGGAAATCGGCGTTGACCCAAGTAGAATAATATTTTTCTCATTTACTAATGATGCTGTTAACGAGTTACGTAACCGCATTGACAGTGAGGTAAAGATAACGACAATACACAGTTTTACTAGCAGCGCATTGGGTAAGTTGGGTAAATTTAAACCCATAGTTACTTTCTATGACTTTATTAACTGGTATCGTGATAAGAAAAAACCTTCCTTCAAAGACCCAAGGAAGATAAGGGAAGAGTATTATAAAACAATTGAAAAGTTTTACGAAGAAGGTGCCAGCATATCATCGTCTTTCTCAGCGTATAAATTGCAATTTTACGATGGTGTTAAAGCACCCAAGCCAAATTATTACGATCATTACGTGGCCTTCTTAAAAGAAACCAATAGCCGTGATTTTTCGGATATGTTGATTGATACCGAGAAATTATCCAAAGACCCAAAACACCGCGATTTTTTTAACGGTATGTATGATTATATCTTCATTGATGAGTATCAGGATACATCGACCCTACAGATGAAAATATTATCGTCAATTAACGCAAAACAATATTACTTAATTGGTGATAAGAATCAATCCATCTACGGGTTTTCTGGGGCCAACTGTGAGAAAATCGAATCCTTACTTAAGCAAAAGAAGACTGTTGTTGAGTTAACTCTAACAAAAAATTTCAGATCGCATAGGAATATTGTTGAGAATGCAAATAAATTTAGTTCACTAAGGGCTATCCCAGAATCGGAACATGATGGTTTCGTTGATGAAAAATATATCTCAAAGAAGCGTTTGTTTGAGATGATGGTTGATGGTAAACCACTAACGGTTTTAGTTAGAACGAATAACGTGATTAAAGAACTTGAAAGACAAGCGTTAAAGAAAAAAATACCTATGAGGTATTTTAACTACATAACCAAAACTGATTTGGAGAATGTTAAGAAATCTAACATAACCGATGCCCTCAAGAAAAAGTTAAACGAGGTTTTACCATACTTCGTCAACAACCAAGATTTTATCGACTTTATCGATGAGAATTCTGGATCTGATGTGTTTATCACATCAATACATAAAAGTAAGGGCAGGGAGTTCCCAAGATGTGTTGTTGTTAATTCATCTGATCCAGAGATGTTAATTAAGTATGGTAGTATGACACACGATCTTTCAGAATATTCGTTTGTCACGGATGATGGTGATATTGATGAGGAAGGTCGTAATATACACTATGTGGCTGTAACCCGCCCGAAAGAGGAACTATATTTTATGATATTCGATGAGATATAAAAGAAAAACCACCCAATAGGGTGGTTTTTTTATAGAGGTTATTGAATGACGACTTTACTCTTTCTATACGTATTGGTTTGGGAAAAACAACGATTTATTCATAGTTAAATCCCTACCAGGTTAAAATTACTTCTAAAGTTACTTCCTACCTAACCCTCTACGGTTATCTTATCTACCTTGACCTCTGTAGGCCTTTTTATAGTTTTTACTCCCTTTGTGTTTACTAGCTTTAGATTTTTTATGTATCCCCTTTCTATTTTTCTTTGGGTTACTTTTAAAAACCTTAACGTTAGATGAACCGCCTTTTTTTGGTGCCGCCATTGTAATTAATTATTAGAAATTTATTATTTTTTTCATTCTATCGATAGATTCGTAAATGGCCCCAGACTCAACATCATCCATGTTTTTACTAGCGTACATATTTTCTTGCTCTTCGTCATAATTTTTAATCATGGCGCTGATTTCATCTAGACCTTCTTCGGCTCTACTTGAGAAGACATTAACTTTATTGAAAGCTGTGGTTAACCAGTCCTTTACAGAACCAAGCCAATCCATCATAGCACCTTCGTAAACTTTTGCGCTATCAATTTTTAATTGACCCTTAACTTTAGAAGCAACTTTAGAACTCTCTAAAATTTGTTGTAAAACTTTCTTAGTGTTCTCGTTCACTTTAGTTAAAGCCGTATCAAAAGCGTCTTTATAAGATGTTGTTAATCTCTCAGATTCCTGAACGATTTCAACAACCATGTTATCCAATTCAAACTTTAATTTCTCAGCACCATCTTTTTGACCTTTAAAAGCTTCCATTACTTCTGGTACTAAACTAGCTTTAGCTGCTTCTAGATCAGCTATTGACTCCTTATAGAGTTTTAACGCTTCATCTAACTGGGCTTGTATTTTTTTCAGCTCGCCAATTTTCCCTACGATGACATCGTTAACTTCTGGTGTAAAATCCTCTTTCATGCTCATAATATGTTTTTAAATAAATATCTTGATATTCACAAAAATTATCTTATATTCATAATATTTATTATTAAAACCAAGTTATGTTTATTTTTTACAGCAAATCCGACAAAGAAAAGGAACCCATCGGTAGAACAGCGATCTACGGGTCAAGATTAAACGCGGCAAAACATTTTGCTAAAATTAAAAATCTAGAACTTAAGCAGTTTTTGAGACTATTTACAGTAGAAAAAGAATAATAAATCAAAAACTAAAAACAAAGTATGTTATTAAAAGTAGGTTCAAAAGGAGATGACGTAAAAAAACTCCAGGCAAAATTAGGTACCACCGCCGATGGTTCTTTCGGTCCAGGTACAGAAAAATTAGTTAAAGAATGGCAAACAGCTAATGGTTTAACAGCTGACGGTATCGTTGGTGATGCGACTTGGGCTAAGATGGGTCTAAATGAAGGTGTTGCACCTACCGCTGCCCCAGTAGCTATCCCACCATCTAGTTTTAAATTAGAAGCGTTAAAAGGTCACATTCCTGATGCGGTTATCGCTCAGATTCCTGATACAGCTGCTAAATTCAACATTACAAATGTATTAAGACTAGCACACTTCCTGGCACAATGTGGTCATGAGTCTGGTGGTTTTAAAGCTGTTAGTGAAAATTTAAATTATAGCGCTGATGGTCTTAAGAAAATCTTCCCTAAATATTTTCCTGGTAACTTAAATGAGTCTTACGCCCGCCAACCAGAAAAAATAGCTAACCGTGTTTATTCATCTCGTATGGGTAATGGTGATGAAGGGTCTGGTGAGGGTTTTAAATTCAGAGGTCGTGGCTACATCCAGTTAACTGGTAAAGCCAATTACACATCATTTGATAAAATGGTTGAGGAGAATATCGTTGAGAATCCAGATTTAGTAGCAACTAAATATCCTTTAGCTTCCGCCGCGTTTTTCTTCGACTCAAATAAACTTTGGTCTATATGCGACAAAGGTGCTGACGATGCAACTGTAACAGCTGTCACAAAAAGAGTTAATGGTGGTACAATCGGCTTAGCTGATAGAATCAAACATTTTAAAGAATATTATAACTTATTAAAATAAAAAACTAACAAAAAAAAATTATGGACGAAATTATAGGTATGGTAAAACTATTCGCTGGCTCTTATGAAGTTAGGGGATTCATGTTTTGCGATGGTAGAAAATTACCAATTAGAGGTAATGAAGCGCTTTTTAGTATACTTGGTACTATGTATGGCGGTGATGGTATTACAACATTTGAAATACCTGATTTAAAAGATAAGGCGCCAGAGGGTATGCATTATATGATTTGCGTTGAAGGTATTTACCCCCCAAGATATTAATAATAAAAATAATTAATCAAAACAAAAAATGAGTTACACAAGAGAACAAATTGAAGCCGCAGTTAAAAGTAAAGGTTACGTGTGGTTTGAAGATGAGGATAATAAAGGTTACGATGTTAACATTGTGGGTGTTAGAAATTCAAGTACGGGTCAAAAAGTTACAAACGTATTCGATGACCATATTACGGTTTCTTACAAAGAAAATGGTGAGGAGAAATTCCACATCTGGCCCGCTACAACAGATCCAGGTAAAAAAGGTGTTATGGAATATCATAATGCGGCTGGCGTTGCTAGATTAGTTGAGGGTCAGTATAGAGGGTCTCACGCTTTAGGATTACACCAAGGTAAATATGAAGCACTTAAACAAGCTAAACCAGTTAAAGTTTATCGTGATGCTGACAAAGATATGGAATATGACGAGAATAAAATCGCTGAAGGTGTTTTCGGTATTAACATTCACAAAGCTGGTGCTGATTCAACTTATGTTGAAAACTGGTCAGAAGGATGTCAAGTATTTAAGAAAGCCGCTGATTTTGAAGAATTTATGACAATCTGTAGAAAGGCTTCAAAAATACACGGTAATGGTTTTACTTATACGTTAATCGAATCTAGTGATATAAAATAATAAAATTAAAAAATTAAATTAAAAAAAAATGGCATTTGTAAAAAATTTAAACGGAAAAGCTGTTATTGCAACGGGTGAACTTGAAGGTGATTTAATGGTACCTGAGGTTGGTTATATCGCCGCTGCGGTATTAGATAATGAATTACTTTTCTTCGGAGCTTCTGATGAAAATGAGTTGTTACCAATAGGTTCAACCATCAAAGGTGAAGAGGTTACAACCGTTGCTGAGGCTAAAGCTGAGATTAAAACAGTTGGTTGTCTTTTCTTAAACGGTACCCAGGTTACTATTTAAAAATAAGTTTACCTAAAATAAAAAGGCTTGGTTTTACCAGGCCTTTTTTATAGATATAAAGTGTATGAGTTTTAATAAAAGGTTTGTCGACTATCGTAAAATTTTAATATATAAGGATAATCTTAATAATTTATTTACGGATAAAATAGATGTCTATTTTTTTAGTGATGATTTTTCTAAAGAAATATATGATCTATTTTTGGAACAAAAATTTGATTTAATTAGGGATAGAATATTTGAATATGAGACTAAATCTTTGATCTAACGGTTTTATGTTTTCATTAAACTCAGTACTGATTGTTGATAGATACCCCTCATATATAAAACCTATTGATGTTGTCTTAGCTATAGATTTAGTTACGGATAAATTGTAGTTACCTACAGTATTCCTACCCCAAATTAAACCATTAGTTGATGCAATTGCTGGTTGCATTAAAACATTATTCTCAAGTGTTATATCTTTAACTTTATATTTTAATTGGTGTCTATAAGACGCGCGCTTACTACCCAACCATATCTTAGTTATCTCAGATCTGTCGTAAACGTAAGCCATCGAAACACTTCCAGTTAACTTACCCCCTTTAAAAGATTTTTTAAGGCCAAGACCACCAGATACACCCAAATTCAATTCTTTAACTAAGGAATGTTCCACAGTTGAGAATAATATCGCACTATAACCGTTTTTAATTTCTTTCCAGGAAAATATATTTAATCTCGCATCTTCCGATTGTTTAATAAAATCGTTATTTTTTTGGCCGTAAAATAAAAAATAATAGGGGTTTAAACTAACACCAATGTCCTTTTTTTTATTATTTAATTCATAGCTCATTTTAGACGTTATTTGGATGTTTTTGTTGTTTCCAGTAAGTAACACCCCACCAAGGTCAAAACTCTTTATTTGAGCCTCTAAATGGCCAAATAAGCACACCAATACTATTGTTATAAAATACTTCATATTATAATTTATTTATCGCGTCAATTATGGCTTTTTTCATTGCAATACCTATTGATGATTTACTAAACGGTACCTTACCTTCCTTCAGTTCGATAAAGGCGTAGCTAGCTGTTGTTGCCGACTCACCAATACCATCAACAATAGTATCACCAAAATGAACTTTTAATAATATTTGCGTTGTCTCTGTGGCCGCCCCAACACCAGCGATTCTGAAACTACTCGATGGTGTACCAACTCTGGTGATCTCAACCATAACTGGTATTGCGTTTTGTTCACATAAGGAGTATTTTTCGGATAGAACCTCTTCAGTGATTTGTTTAACACCAAATAGGATGTTCCTATCTTTAAATTCTTTTATTTTCATTGTGCTGTAAACTGAATCTACCTTAACACAAGTTTGAGAAAAAGCTGATACTGGTACTATTAGTACAAATATGAGCGCTAAAATAAACTGTTTCATAATTTTATTGTTTATAA
>JACCDP010192279.1_pt1 | contig 21198 bp, 18 predicted proteins | sample 7445841 | NCBI WGS metagenome assembly JACCDP01 (sample SAMN15323441, study PRJNA562643) | freshwater metagenome | isolation source: river surface water | place: USA:Blue River Watershed | collected 2017-08-17
CTTCACCTCGAACGGATTGAGCGTGACGTATTCACCGGCAGGTTTCGATGCGGGTGCGGTTGGGGGGCGGCTGGCGGCGGGAGGAACGACCTGAGCGGCGGCGAAGGGCCCGAGCAGGGTGGTCGCAAAGAGCGCGACGAACGAGACGCGTGGGAGCGAATGGGGGTTCATGAGGGGTGGGGCAAAGGCGACTCAGGTGCGCGAGTGCCTCAGATCAAGCCAGCACTTCACGAATAATGTGACCCTCGACGTTGGTGAGCCGGCGCTGCACGCCGTTGTGCTCGAAGGTAAGACGCTCGTGGTCGAGGCCGAGCAGATGGAGGATCGTCGCGTTGAAGTCGTAGAGCGGATGAATGTCCTTAACGGCCCGCTGACCAAGTTCGTCGGTCGCGCCGTGGCTGACGCCGGGCCGCACGCCCGCACCGGTGAGCCAGCAGGTGAAGCCGTCCGGGTTGTGATCGCGGCCTTGGGAACCTTTTTGGAAAAACGGCATGCGGCCGAACTCCGTGCACCACACGACCAACGTCTCCTCAAGCAGGCCGCGTTGACGGAGGTCGCGGATGAGCGCGGCGGCGGGTTGGTCGAGGATTTGCGCGTGGATGTCGTACTGTTCCCGGAGCTTATTGTGGCCGTCCCAGTTCAGCGCGCCGCCGCTGGCGTAGGCGCCGTTGAAGAGTTGGACGAACCGAACGCCCCGCTCGATGAGCCGGCGAGCGAGGATGCAGTTCTTCGCGAAGGCCGCCTTGTTCGCGTTCGTCGTGTCGTCCGCGCCATACATCTTCAGGATGTGCGCGGGCTCGGTGCTGAGGTCGCTGATCGCGGGCACGCTGAGCTGCATGCGCGCGGCGAGCTCGTAGCTGGCGATGCGGGCGGCGAGCTTACCGTCACCGGGGTTGGCGGCGAGGTGGCGCGCGTTCATCTTCTCGATGAGCGCGCGTGCCGCGCGATCTGCGTCGATCGAAACTCCCGGGGCCGCCAGATGTCGGACGGGCTCCTTCGAGCTCATCGTCGTCCCCTGAAACGCAGCGGGGAGGAAACCGGGGCCCCAGTTGTTCGAGCCGTTCTGCGGCACGCCGCGCGGATCGGGGATAGCGACATAGGCGGGCAGGTCCTGGCTCTCGCTACCGAGCGCATAGGTCACCCACGAGCCGAGCGACGGGAAGCCGTCGAGCACGAAGCCCGTCGACAGGAAATTCTCCGCCGGGCCGTGGGTATTCGACTTGCTCGTGAGCGAGTGCACGAACGCGAGATCATCCGTCAGCTCAGCGAGGTGCGGAATCAGGTCGCTGACCATCTTTCCCGTCCGCCCGCGCGGCCGAAACGCATACTGCGGCCGCGCCAGCTCGCCGGCCGGACCTTGGAAGGTGACCGCGGGCCCGCCCGGCAAAGGCTTACCGTCCCACTGGATCAGCTCGGGCTTGTAGTCCCATGTCTCGAGCTGGCTCACCGCGCCGGCGCAGAAGATCACGACGACGTTCTTCGCCTTCGCCGGGAAATGCGGCGGCCGCGGCGCGTAGGGCCGCGCCGGATCGATCGCGGGCGCGGCGAGCAGGCCGTCCCGCCCGAGCATGCTCGCGAGGGCGATCGAGCCCAGGGCCGTCGCGGAGTTGGAAAGGAACTGACGGCGGTCGAGCAGCGGGTGAGGAGAAACGCGACTCATGGCAGGAAGAGGAATTCGTTACTGTTGAAAATCGCGCGGGTGAGCACACCGAGGCCGTGCCGCTGGACGATGGGGACAATCGCTCCGAGTTCGGTGACGCTCGGTTCGCGCGCGAACGCGAGCAGATAGGCACGGAAAATCTGCGCCACGGCGTCGTCACCCGCTTCCCGCCTCACCCGCGCGGCGAGCGCGACGGCGGCTTCAAGGGTGAAGCGGCTGTTGAAGAGGTTCAGCGCCTGCAAGGGTGTGGTGGACTCGCGGCGGACGGCGGCGCTCTGGCCGGCGTCGGGACAATCAAATACGCCGAACACCGCCTCGGTCTCGCGGCGCACTTTGTGCGCGTAGATCATGCGACGTAGCCCTTCGCCCTTGAAGGACTCGACCGGCTTGAAGCCGCTCAGGCCGCCGCGCTTGTCGAAAAGATCGTAGCCGCGACCAAACATCTTCAGGTTCAGCTGGCCGCTGACCGAGAGCATCGAGTCACGGAGGGCCTCCGCCTCCAGCCGCCGCAGTGGATAACGCCAAAGGTAATGCGCATCACTGTCGATGGCGGCGGCGGATGCGCGGAACGTCGACGATTGCCGGTAGGTCCGCGACAACACGATGAGCCGGTGCAGGTGCTTCACGCTCCATCCCGAGCGGATGAACTCGGCGGCGAGCCAGTCGAGCAGCTCCGGATGTGTCGGCGGGATGCCGTTGCGACCAAAGTCGCTGGCGGTCCCGGCGAGCCCGCGGCCAAAGTGCCCCTGCCAGATGCGGTTCACCATGACGCGCGCCGTGAGCGGATTCGACGGGCTCGCGATCCAGTCCGCGAGCGCCAGGCGGCGGCGCTGCTCCGGCGTCTCCTCGCCGAGCGAGAAGTTCCCCAGGGCCACGGGCACGGCGGGCGCCACGCGCTCCTTCGGCTGCTCCGGATCACCACGGCCGAGGAGGTGAATCGCGTCGGGTGCGCGGAATTTCCCCGCGAAGGCCAGCCGGCCGTTTTCGGCAGTGCGAATCCTCGCCTCGATCTTCGCCTTTTCGCTCAGGATCAAGCCCGCGGCCTTGGTGTCGTCGGCCGTTAGGCCCGAGAGCGAGAAGGCCGGTCCGCGCCCCAAGCCGGCGATGTGCGGCCGGCGGTCGGTCGAGTCGGCGACGATCTGCCACCCGCCGGCGCGCTCGACCTCGATGCGATATTGGGTCGCGACGCGGTCCACGAGCGTGCCCTCGCGGTCGCGGCTCCAGACGACCCGCGAGATCTCGTGCTCGGCAGGAAAAACCAATTCCACCCAGCCGCGGCCGGGCTCGCGGGAGAGCCAGCTGCGCTCGTTGCCATAGTGGCCGTCGTTCACGAACGCAGGCTCGTGCCGGCCCGCCTCGATGAGATCACCGGAGGTGACAACCCCGGTGCCGAGGCTCGCAAGCGCGACGTTGCGACCTTCGGTATCGAACACCTCGATCTCGTCTAGGCAGGGCTCAAGGCTGTTTGTGGCGAGGATCGTGAACCGCAGCCGCGTCGCCCGCACCGGCGCGAAGCGATCCACGTTCACGGGGCCGGCGCCAGGGGCCGGCCGCAACGTCCGCGCCTCCGCGACCGGTTCGAGCCGGTCCACAGCGAGGCCCGCTTCCCACGTGTAGACGGTCGCCAGCCGATCGCTGTAACGCCCCGTGCGGTCGCGGCTCCAGACGATGCGGGCGATCCGCACCGGCTCAGGGAGCTCGAGCATCACCCAACCGCGGCCCTTGGCGTCGGACATCCAGCTCCGCTCGTTGCCGAACTTGCCGTCATTGAGGTGCTCGAGCCGGTGGTTCCCGGATGTGCGGCTGCCCGACGCGGTGACCTTGGCGCCGCGCGCCACATTGCGCGCCTCGGGCTCGTCCGTGAAAATCTCGATCTCGTCGAGGCACGGCTCAATCAGCCCGAGCTTGGGATGCAGGTTGGCGTCGTGAATCGTCAGGCGAACGAACTTCGCCACGATCGGCGCAAAGCTCTCGGTGTTTTCGCGGGCGTTCGACTCGCGCGGCGTCGTCCCCGGCCGGGCCAGCGGCGTGAACTGCACGAGCTGGCGATCAAGCGCCGCAATCTCCTCGCGCAGGGCCGCGATCTCCCGGCTGCGCGCCTCGGCCTCCGGCGTGCGCATCTCGCGGTCGGCATACTCGACGCCGGCAACGAAGGCCTGGAGCGCATAGTAGTCCTTCGCGCTGATCGGATCGAATTTGTGGTCGTGGCAGCGCGCGCAACCGGCGCTCAGGCCGAGGAAGGTCTGGCTGATGTTGGTCACGATTTCGTCGAGCGAGTCCTGGCGTGCGAGCCGGATGGAGGCCGCATCTTTGCCGATCTGCCCCGGCAGCAGCACGGAGGCGGTGACGAGGAAACCGGTCGCCGCATCCTCCCCGAGCGCATCGCCCGCGATCTGTTCGCGGATGAAGCGATCGTAGGGCGTGTCGGCGTTGAAGGCGCGGATGACGTAGTCGCGGTAGGGCCACGCGTTGGGCCGCTCGGTGTTCACCTCGAAGCCGTGCGTGTCCGCATAGCGCACGAGGTCGAGCCAGTGCTGCGCCCAGCGTTCGCCGTAGCGCGGCGAGGCGAGCAGCCGCTCGACGACTTGCTCTTCGGTTTCATGCCGCGCGGCGAGTTCCTCCGGCGTCGGCGGCAGGCCGGTGAGGTCGAGCGTGACGCGGCGGAGCCACGTTGCGCGGCTCGCCGGGGGCGACGGCTCGAGCCCGTGTTCGCGAAGTTTCGCGGCAATGAAGCCGTCGATGGAGTGTTCCCCCGGCGGCACGGAGAGCGGCTTGAACGACCAATGTTCGCGCGGGTCCGCGAGTTTTGCGCGGTCGACGCCGTCGGGCCAAACCGCGCCCTCGTCGATCCAGCGCGTGAGCGTCGCGATTTCCGCGGGCGACAAGCCGTCGCCCTTTGGTGGCATGCGTTGCTCCGGGTCCGCGCTGGTCACGAAACGAATGAGCGGGCTCTCCTTCGCCTTGCCCGCGACGAGACTCGGTCCTTCGCCGTCACCGCCCTTGAAGGCCGCCGCCTTCACGTCGAGGCGGTACCCGGACTTTTGCTTTTTCTCACCGTGGCACTCAGTGCAGTGCCGGTCGAAAATCGGCCGCACGTCGCGGACGAAGTCCACTGGAGCGGCGGTGGCGGCCGGCAAGGCGAGCAGAAGGAGGAGAGCGACACGCATGGGCGAATTCAGCGGTAGGGATTTCCTGCTTCGAAGAGAGCGCGAATTTCAGTATCGGTCATCGCGCGGCCGAGGACGAGCATCTCGTCGATGCGGCCGCTGAGTTTGCGGTCGGTGCGGTTCCAGTTGCCGATCTGCGCGGGGCCGAGTCGGGCGGCGTGGGCGGTCGACGCGCGGGTTTCGACGTCGATGCGGAGAGCGGAACGAAAGCAAAGGGCGGGACGGGCGCCGATCGGGGTAAGGGGCGTCATCGGGGAACGAGGAAAAAGAGCCGCACCCGCAGCGCAACGGGAGAACGCTGCAACCACCGAACGCACCCACGGGGCGGGTATCGTAACGTGGTAAGTTACATGTCCGCCGGGGTCGGCGGCCGGGGTTTTGAGGTTTGCGACGACGACCACCGCGGCGGAAAACAGCCGGGCTGCACGGAATCCTCCGAGCGCGTCCGACTAATCCTCCCCTCCCCCATGAACTGGACCGGCGTCATTCCCGCGCTCACCACCAACCTCCGCCCCGACGGGGCCATCGACCATCCGGCGTTCGCGCGCCATTGCCGCGCGATGCTCGACGCCGGCTGCAACGGACTCGTCTGCGCGGGCTCGCTCGGCGAGGCGGCGACGCTCTCCGCCGATGAAAAGATCTCCCTCGTGCGCACGGCGGTACGCGCGGCGAGGGACCGCGCCCCGGTCGTGCTCGGCATCGCGGCGCTGGGCACCGATGAGGCGGTCGCGCTCGCGCGGGCGGGCGCCAAGGCGGGCGCCGAAGGCCTGATGGTGCTGCCGCCGTACGTCTACAGCACCGACTGGCGCGAGATGAAGGCCCACGTCGCCGCCGTGATCGGCGCGACGCGGCTCTCCTGCATGCTGTACAACAATCCGGTCGCCTACCGCACCGACTTCCTGCCGCACCAGGTCGCCGAGCTCGCGGCGGAGCACCCGAACCTCGCCGCGGTGAAGGAGTCGAGCGGCGACGTCCGCCGCATCATCGCGCTGCGTGCCGCGTTGGGAGAGAGACTGGCGCTGCTCGTGGGCATGGACGACGCCGTCGTCGAGGGCGTGCGCATGGGCGCGCGCGGCTGGATCGCCGGGCTGGTCAACGCGTTCCCCCGCGAATCGGTGGCGCTGTTCAACGCCGCCGTGGCGGGCGAGACCGCGCGGGCCGACGCGCTTTACCAATGGTTTCTGCCGCTGCTGCGCATGGATACCGTCCCGAAGTTCGTGCAGCTGATCAAACTCGTGCAGGAGGAAACCGGCACCGGCAGCGCGACCGTGCGCCCGCCCCGCCTCCTGCTGGAGGGCGCCGAGCTGGCGGCGGCGCGCCGCACCTTGCGGGAGGCCCTGCGCCGCCGGCCGCGCCTCGCCTGAGGCGCCGCCGAACTCAGGTGTAATCGTAAAGCTGCGGGTCGCGGCGGGGCGCGGTCCGGCGCACGCGGAAGCGGTGCTTCGGCTCCTTCGGGTCGGGCGCCGGTCCACCGGCCCCCGGCCCTCCCATCCCCATGCCGTCGCCGTAGGGATCGTCCATGCCGCCGCCGGCCTCGTCACCGCCGCCGAGCTGCTCCTCCAGCGAATCAGGATCCGCGCCTTCCTCGAGCTTGCGCACGACCTCCTCCATCTCGCCGTCGATCTTCTCTCCGGTGAGTTCCGACATCCGACGCATCATGCGCGCCATCGCCTTGGGGTCGTTCTCATCGACGCTCGAGAACTCCTTCTCCATCGCGCTCATCGCGGCTTCCATCCGCGCATCCTCGGCCGGATCGCCGCCGGCGGCATCCGCCCCGTCGGGCTTCTTCTCGGCGGCCTCATCCTTCGCGCCACCGCTCGTGATCGCGAACGCTGAGACGAGCTTACGCATGCGGTAAGCCGCGTTGGCCGGGCACTTAGGGACCGTCTGCCCTTGGGCGAGCGTCTTCGCGTAGAACTGGTAGATCGTGTGGTTATCCGGACAGTAGTACTCGTAGATCGGCATGGTCGAAGGAGACGGGGTTATTAACGCCCGGGCGGTTTGGCAAGCTGGTGGCCATGGAGAACCCCGCCGCCACGGCGGTCGCGGTTGAGCCGGTCCATCACCGCCGCCAGCCTACGCCTCCGTTCATCGTCCGCGCCGAACATCTCAAGCTGACCCGCCGCGCCCGCGACGTTGGAAAAGCGCACCGAGACCAGCCGCAGCGGCCGCCGCTTCGTCCATGCCTCGCGCAGCAGCGGACCGACCAGCGGGTAGAACGGCGCCTCGAGGTCGGTCGCCTCGGCAAGGCTGCGCCCGTGCACCGCCTGGGAGAAGTCGGGGTAGCGCACCTTGACCGTGAGCGTGCGCACCCGCTTCCCGTCGGCCCGCACCTTGGCGAGGAGCTCGTCCACCATCCGCTTGGCCACGCGCTCGACCTCCGCGAAATCGGCGACGTCCCGCGCGAAGGTCTCCTGCTGGGAATAGCTCCGCGCGTCCTCCTCCGCGGTCTCCACCGGCGAATCATCCTCGCCCTGCGCCGCGGCGAGCATCCCGCGCCAGCCGTCGCCGAACGCGGCACGCAGGCGCGTCTCCGGAGCGGAGGTGATGTCGCTCACCAGACGGATGCCGTGCGCCGAGGCGAGCTCCGCCTCGGTCTTCGCCCCGATCCCGGGCAGCCGCCCGACGGGCAAAGGCGCGAGGAAGGCGGCTTCTCCACCGGGAGGCACGACGACGAAGCCGCGGGGCTTGCGGAGCTTGGAGGCGACCTGCGCGACGAGCTTGTTCGAAGCGATGCCGAACGAGACCGGCACCTGCAGCTCTTCCCAGATGCGCGCCTGCAGCGCGCGCACCGCCGACTCAACCTGGTCTGTCGAGGCGAACCCACACGGGCCCAGATCGAGGTACCCCTCATCGATCGAGTTGCGCTGCACGAGAGGAGTGAGCGTCTCGCATACGTCGAACATCCGCCGGGACACGTCGCCGTAGAGCCCTGCGGTGTGCGGGAGCAGGACGAGGTCCGGGCACACTTGCAGGGCGCGCCGCGACGGCATCGGGGTGTAGACGCCGGCCGCCCGCGCCTCGTAGCTCGCCGAGGAAATGATGCCGCGCTCCCCGCCCCCGACCGCGCAGCGCCGGCCGCGCAGCTCGGGCCGCCGCGCCAATTCGCACGAGACGAAGAAGGCGTCGGCGTCGAGGTGGACGATCCTGGCGGTGCCGGCAGACATCGCCGACGATTGGCCGCCCGCCCAACGCCACCGGCAAGCGGGAAAATCCCGATCCGGCTTCCCCGGCTGGAACCGGCAGGCGCGGGCGGTGGACCGAACAGCCGGCCACGACTCACCCGCGCCTCACGGACGTAAAAAAGCCCCCGCGGCGCGGGGGCTGCAAAAAGAAAGCCGAGGATGCGGGGGCTTCAGCGCTTCTTCACCAGACCGAGCTGCTTCTTGATGTTCTGCACGCTCGGGAGAGACACGCCGACCGCCTTGGCGATCTGGGAACCGGTCTTCCCGGCTTCGACCATCTTCTTAACCTCCTCGCGCATCGCGTCGGTGATCTTGGCGCGCTTGCGGCGGCGGCCGCCCCCGGCGGCCTTGACCTTGGCAACCCTGCCCGGCTTGCGGCCCGGACGCGCGCCGGTCGCGGCGACGATCGCGTCCGCGAGTTCCGCCGCCGTGTCGAATCCGTACTTCCCCGGGAGCGCCGCCAGCTCGCGATTGAGCTTCGTCAGTATGGACTTCTCAAGGATCGCGACCTTGGCGCGGGCCGCCTTCAGTTGGATGAGTTTGTTTTTTAACATACAGCCGCCATGGAGAATCTAGATATACACTATAGCAAGCATCCATATTGCGATCGGCATTCGCCAAAAAGGCGGCTCTGGAGAGCCGCCTTGTGCATTTTATATTCAGAATAAAACCTCAGATCGTCATGGCGTGATAGCCGCCGTCTACAACGATCTCCGAACCGGTGATGAAGCCGCCCGCGCCGTCGCTGGCGAGCAGTAGCGTCGCGCCGACAAGCTCCCTCGCCTCGCCGAAGCGCTTCATCGGCGTGTGCCCCATGATGGATGCGACGCGGTCCGGCGAGAGGATCTTGCGGTTCTGTTCGGCGGGGAAGAATCCGGGAACAAGGGTGTTCACGCGCACGCGCTTCGGCGCCCATTCGCGGGCGAGGTTCTTCGAGAGGTTGTGCACCGCCGCCTTGGTCGCGGAGTAGGTGAAGACCCGCGAGAGCGGCACGATGCCGGACATGGAGCCGAGATTGATGATCGAGCCGCCCTCGCCGCGCTCGACCAGATAGCGTCCGAAGACCTGGCAGCCGAGGAACACACCCTTGTAGTTGATGCGCACGATGCGGTCGAACTCGTCCTCGGCGATGTCGAGGAAGGGCGTCGCGGAGTTCACGCCGGCGCCGTTGACGACGATGTCGACCCGGCCCGAGCGCGCCAGCACCGCGGCGAGCAGCCCCTCAAGCGCGGCCTTCTCGCTGGCCTCGCAGGAATGGAAGTAACCCTTCCCGCCCGCGGCGTGGATGCGCTCAAGGCGCGGTTTGGCCTTCTCCTCGTTGCGGCCCACGAGCACGGCCTCGCAGCCGGCGGCGGCGAGACCCTCGGCCATGGCGCCGCACAGCTCGCCGGTGCCGCCGATCACGACCGCGACCTTGCCGTTGAGATTATACAATGAACCCAGGAATTCGGAGGGTGTGCTCATGATGAGGCCGGGGAGGAAAGCGCCCGCCCGCGCCGGCTGGCAATGGCAATTCAGCACCGCCATCCGGCTTGCCCGCATCCCCGCGGACGCCTTTCGTCGCCGGAATGCCGCACATCCCGCTCGAGGACGACTTCAATGACGTGATAAACAAGGCGCAACGCGGCCTCGGGATCAGCGACGAGGACCTGCAGCAGCGCGCCGAGGTCTCGGCGGAGGATCTCGCGGCGGTGAAGGCGGGGCGAGCCCTGGACGCCGTCATCCGGCGCGTCGCGCGGCACCTGCGGCTTTCGCCCGGTGCGCTCGAGACGCTCGCGCACAAACGCTGGTACCCGCGCATCCCCGACTTTCCCAAGGGCTTCGCCGCCTTCAACACGCCGCACGGCTCCATGCGCGTGAACAGCTACCTCGTCTGGGACCCGCGCGCGCGCATCGCGGCCGCCTTCGACACCGGCTCCGATTGCCGAGGGATGCTCGACGTCATCGCCGCGGAGCGGCTCAGCCTCCGCTACATTTTTCTGACGCACACGCACCCCGACCACGTCGCCGACCTCCCGGCGCTCGCCTCCGCCACCGGCGCCGAAGTCTGGTCGAGCGAACTCGAGCCCGCCGACCATCCCGGAGCGCACACCTTCCCCGAGAACGCCCATTTCCACGTGGGCTCGATCGCCGTGAAGACGCTGCTCACGTGCGGGCATTCCCCCGGGCTCACGACGTTCTATCTCACCGGACTCAGCTGGCCGCTCGCCTTCGTCGGGGACGCGCTCTTCGCCAGTTCGATGGGCGGCAGCGCGACGCGCTTCGCCGATCAAGTCCGGAACAACAAGGAGAAGATCCTCACCCTGCCCCGCGACACCGTGATCGCGCCCGGACACGGGCCCTTGACGACGCTCGCCCAGGAAAAGCTTCACAATCCTTTCCTCGCACGCTGAGGCGGTTTACTTCCCCGGTGGTGCGGATCGTCGCAAAGTTACTCCTCGGCCTGCTCTTCGCGGCGAGTACAGCCCTTTTCGGGCAGAGTGCCGAGTCGGTTAATCCCAACCACGTCACCTTTTACACGGAGCCCAATTTCCGCGGGGAGGCGCTCAAGGTGGAGGCCGGCGCCTCGGTTGCGAACCTCGAGCGCATGCTCCGCGCAAACCGGCAGCCGTGGTCGGGCGCGATCTCCTCGGTGGAGATTTCCGGTGATGCCCGCGCGACGGTGTTTTCGAAGCCGGACCAGCAGGGCGAGCGGCTCGAGATCCAACGGAGTATAGCCGACCTTTACGCCGAGGCGCGTGGCCCGGAAGGCGCGAACTGGGAACGGGCGATCGCGTCACTTGCGGTCTCCGGCACGCGACCCGCGCCACCGCCGCCCGCAGGCGCTTCCACACCCGCGCCCGTCGTGAAAGCCCCTCCTGCCCCGCCGCCGGCCGCCGCCGAGGCGCCGCGGCAGGTCATCATCGTGCAGCAACCTCCCCCACCGCCGCGCGCACCCGTGCTGGTCGCACCGCCGCGGGCTCGGATCGACCGCCGCACCGCCGAGCTGATCGTCGACCACGCCTACCGCGAGGTCCTTGACCGCCCGGCCGATCCCGAGGGACTCCGCCGCTACCGCGACCGGATCATGTTCGAAGGCTGGAGCCAGCGGGAGATGATCGAGCAATTGCAGCGCAGCGACGAAGCCCGCGCGATCAATCCCGACGTCGCGATCACCCGCATGTACCGCGAAATCCTCCGCCGCGATCCCGACCCGAGCGGACTCGCGCACTATCGGTCAAAGTGGCGGCAAGGATGGACGCAGGGGCAGATTCGAGCCGACCTGCTGCGCAGCCGAGAGGGCCAAGGCAACCAGATCCGCGACGTCATCACGCGCGCGTATCGAGACATCCTCGGCCGCGACCCCGATCCCGCCGGCTACGCCAATTACGAGCGCCTGATGCGCGAAAAGGGATATAACGAACGTGACATCCGCCGGGCCTTGATGAGCGGCGAGGAGTATCGGGCGCGGCAGCGCGGCCGGCCCTGATCCTCTAGAGGGCGACTGGCTCCGTACTTTTGTAAGTCGGCCCTTCGCGTTTCGCCGAGGTGTGCGTAACCACCTGGATTGCACCTATTTTTGGGGACCTGCACAAAGTAAACGTCAGTAAATTGGGTATATTTCCCCGCCCCTGCCCCCATATCCATGCCAGCGGAATCTCTTACGTGATGATATTCATGGACTAATGATATTTATGTCGATGGCACGGGGCGTGCAAACCTCCGACCGCACCTCACCCATGCCCGCTACCCTACCCCAGATTTCGCCCAACAAGGAGCTCTTCACGCGCGAGCGCCGGCGTCACCGGATGCAAAATTTCCTGCAGTCGCTTGAGGGCCAAACGACCCGCAGCCGCGTTGACCGCGATTCATTCCTTTCGGCAACGTCCGCCGCCCGTATTTCCTCCGACTCCCGAGCCGCGTTCACCGCCGCGCGCTGAAACGCGACGTTGCTCGTTCGGGCGCTCAGCCGACCGTCAGCGACTGGCCATTGTCGCGCGGCCCGAGCTTCAGGATGAAGGGAGCGGCGATCTTGGCCCATTCCTCTGCCTTCGGATGGGACGCGGCGCCGTCGGCCCAGCAGGAGCGCAGCATGTCCGTGTCGATGACTCCCGGATTGAGGGGTACGGCCGCCATCCCCTTGGGCAGTTCCTCCGCCAACGCCTTGGTGAGCCCCTCGATCGCCCACTTCGACATGCAATAGGGCGCGACCTCGGGTGACACGCTGCGACCCCAGCCGGAGCTCAGGTTCACGATCACGCCCTTTCCCGCCTTTACCATCGCGGGAACAAAGTGACGGATGACGTTCTGCACGCCGCGGATATTGGCGTCGACCAGGCGCGTGAACTCGCGGTCGTCTTGCTCCCAGAGTGGCGAGAGTCGGTTCATCAATGCGGCGTTATTGATTAGCAGGTCGGGCGCCGAATCGTTTTCGAGCACCTTCGCGGCCCAGATCGAAACCTTCGTGTCGAGCCCCACGTCGACGACCGAGAAGTCGTGCGGTGCATGGTGGGACATGCGCAGGTCGAAGATCGCGTCCCCGCTGCGCCCGCAGCCGATCACAGTGTGGCCGGCGCGGATGAATTCCTCCGTGAGCGCCCGGCCGAGGCCGCGCGTCACACCCGTGATGACGATCTTCATGGCGGCGTGATGATCCCGCCGCGGAGTCGTGGCAAGGTCGCGACAATGCCGTTGCCGGCTCACCGCTTGCCTCGCCGTGAGCTGCGTCGCAAACGTCCCTGATTCGCACTCCATGAATTGCCACGCTCGGAACCGCGCCTTTCTCATCCTACTCACCGCGATCGCCGTCGCAGCCCGATTGTCCTCCGCACCCGTGTTGGAGGTGGTGCTGGATTCAGGCCGGCCCGGACCCACGGTTTTGCTGCTCAACGAAGCGGCCGCGGGCGACGTATCCGGTCGGATTGCCTTGCGCCAGATCGCCACGTGGAGCCTGAGCGCCGGCAAAGTCGTGGCCGCGACCGCGGAGAACGGAGCCACCACCTCCGCCATCATCCAAACAGCCGCACCCACCGCCGTCGTGAGCCTCCGTGTGGCCAAAGGGACGACCTCGAAGGAAAGTCCTCCAGGCGCCCTCACCACGAGAGGCATCGACGCCGAGATGCTCCTCATGCGGTTGAATACTTTACTCGACGCCGGCACCACTCCCCTCGCCGCCGGCCAGCGACCTGAAGCGGTCACCGCCCCGGTCGCGGTCGACCTATACTTCACCGCCCGCCGTGGAGCCGCATCTCCGGGCGAACGTACCCGGCTGTTCCGCCATGCGGCCCACGCTGTCCTCGTCCAGGCGGGCATGATCACCGGCGACCCTTGGAGGCTGATCGACCCCGCATCCCCCCGCATCAAGGTCGCCATCTACGCCGGCGGCGGTTCCGCCACCACGCCCGGGCTCTCCGCCTACCCTGCCAGCCTCGACCGCGCGGCGGACATCATCGAATACACCTACGTCGGGCCGGTGGAGCTCGCACGCGCGGATTCCCTCAAGCCGTTTGACGTCGTCGTATTCTGCGGCGGATCCGGCTCGGGGCAGGCGAAGTCGCTCGCGGCGGCGGGAGCGGCCAACGTGAAGGCGTTCGTTCAGCGCGGCGGCGGATACGTCGCCTCCTGCGCCGGAGCCTACCTCGCCACCGCCGGTTACCCTTGGTCGCTCGGGCTCGTCGCGGCCGACACCGTCGATTCCAAGCACTGGGCCCGCGGGTCCGGCCCCGTCGACATCGAACTCACCGACGAGGGCCGGAAGATCCTCGGCAACTATCAGGGTCTCCAAAGCGTGCGCTACGCGAACGGACCACTGCTCGGGCCGGCCAAAGATCCGCGCGGCGTCGCCCCCTATACGGTGCTCGCCCACTACCGTTCCGACATGGCGAAGAATGTCCCCGGCGGCGTGATGCCCGGCACGCCCGCGATGATCGCCGGCACCTACGGCGAGGGCCGCGTGCTGTGCTTTTCACCACACCCCGAATACACCGAGCCGCTAAAGGGCATGATCGTTCGCGCCGTCACGTGGGCAGCCAAACGACCTGTGAACGAGTGAAAGCGACCGCCTGGTCGGACCGGATCCTCACGCTCCGCGGCCGTTCCCGCATTCGAATCCGCCGTCGCTACGGCTGGGGGCGCACATGCGGAGGATTCGCGAGATTCCTTCCGCTTCCGACGGAATCCCCTCTACCGAACTCGGTCGCGTTAATTTTCCGCGGCTGCAGCCGCGGCCACATCGACCGCTCGGCAAATTGCCTGCGACCATCGGCGTAGCCGACAAATTCCCCGTTGTGACACGCCACTCATGTGGCTGCGCCTGCAGGCGCGGACATTTCACGTCCCCCCTTCCGCCTCCGCCCTTCGTCCAAACGGCGATTCCGAATTCTCCGCGGCTGCAGCCGCAGCCACACCAAACCTCCTCCTGACTTCACGAAGTCCCACCGGCTGCCTTCCCCCCGCGCAATCCGAGAAATCCGTGGTAAACCCGGATCGGGAATTACGGAGAGTCCATGCGCCTCGAAGCGGTCGGCCGGGACGGCTGACCCTACCTCGCAGCTATCGATGGCGATGCGTGAATCCTCCGCGGCGCCGGCCGCAGCCACATCGAACGCTCGGCACATCACCTGCGACCATGGACTCAGTTGAACGATTGCTCGTTCCAACACGCCACTCATGCGGCTGCGCCTGCAGGCGCGGACAATTCACGCCCCCCTTTCGCCTCCGCCCTTCGTGCGAACGGCGATTCCGAATTCTCCGCGGCAACTGCCGCGGCCACATCGGACCGAATTACAAACCAATCGCCGACTAGCTGATCTCCTACGTTCCGAATCCAACGGCGATGGCGCCGCACGGACGCAGCGCGTGATTCCCGTTCGGGAAAAGCGCTCGCGTCCGGCGCGACGCGGGGACGGACTGCGCCACCCCATGCACCTCCTGCGCCTGCTCCTCGCCACAGCCCTGCTGGCCGGTCTCGTGAAGGCCGCCGCGCCCACCCCTTCGCCCGCAGCACCCAAGGCTCCGGCTGGGAGCGATCCCGAAAAGCTCAAGTACGTGCTACCGCTCCCGCCCGACGAGAACGTGTCCTACGGTCCGCATCGGATGCAGGTCATCTATTTCTGGCGCGCCCGTTCAGACCGGCCTACTCCCCTCCTCTTCTACATCCATGGAGGCGGCTGGAATGGAGGCGACCGTTCCGTCGTGCGGAACATGCTCCTTCCGGCCCTGGAGGCCGGCATTTCCGTGGCCTCGGTGGAGTACCGCACTATCCGCGACGCTACGGCGGACGGCCTAATCCCTCCCGTCCGCGGCCCGATGCTGGACTGCGCGCGCGCCCTGCAGTTCTGCCGCAGCAAGGCCCGGGAGTGGAACCTCGACAAGACGCGGATCGCGGCGGCAGGCGGTTCCGCGGGGGCCTGCACCAGCCTGTGGCTGGCATTCCACGACGATCTCGCCGACCCCCGTTCTCCGGATCCGGTGGCAAGGGAGTCCACTCGTGTCACCTGCGCCGCGGTCGACGGCGCCCAAACTAGCCTCGACCCGCACCAGATGCGCGCATGGACACCAAATATCACCTACGGGGCCCACGCATTCGGGATCTCCGCGGACCCGAAGCGAAAGCTCTCCTCTTTCGACGTCTTTCATGAATCCCGGGAGCGGATACTGCCTTGGATCCGGGAGTACTCACCCTACGAGTTGGTCAGCCGCGGCGATCCACCGATCGGTCTCTACTACAGCGCTCCGCCGAACCTGGGGCAGCCCGAGAAGGATCCGACGCACTCGGCCAACTTCGGAGCGAAATTGAAGGAACGGTGCGAGGCCGACGGGGTCCGGTGCGATCTCGTGTATCCGGGCTCACCTGACGTGCGCCACGCCACCGCGAACGATTTCGTGCGCGCGCACCTTTTGCCCGGTTTCGACTGAATCTCAAAGGCCCGGAGGACCAAGGTCCCGCGGGGCCGTCGGCCGCAACACAAGGTGAACGGCCGCCACCACGCCCCGCGATCGGACTTCAACTGCGTGAAATCAACTGAACTTCGCTTCGCCTTACCCTCAAAGCCCCCCGCCTCCGCTGCCCGCATTAACTTCAACCCTTCGCCCGCCATCCGCGGGGGACGTCACGTCAGGAAGTAAACCCCGCAGGAGAACCATCGGACCGTGATGCGCACCCGGGCCGCGAAGACCGGACCGGGAGTCTTCCGCTGATTCATCAACGGCAGGATCGCCCAACCGGCAGCCTTCGACCGCTGGTTCCACGAAGCGCTTCGCGCGCAGGCCGCCGGCGCGCAACCGCTTGGGCGACCGTGCAACACGCGGACGGAATACTCGCGGGTTCGCAGCGATTTCGCGACATCCGGCGCCCTTCCGCGCGCTGAAAATCGGGAACACCTGGCTGCATCCGGAGGCGCAACCCTCCGCCTCAAATGACAAGGCGAAGTACCTTCAACTTCGGCCTGCGTTCGAGGAACTCGGCGCCGTGCGGATCCAGCTCAAGACCGAAGCACGAAACGCCGTTTCCCAACGAGCGAGGGGCGGCTTGTTGGCGTGCGCGAAGGCGTCCCCCGAAGCTACCAGACCGTGACGACGGCTGTTCCCGCGGAGGCCGCGGGAAGCCATCCCCCTGCGGGAAAACCCTCGGGATGCAGCGAAGGTTGCCCCGGTGAATGGCAATCGAGAATTCAGCGTCAGGTTAGCTCGGCGCAGACCCGCGCCCGGCGAAGGCGGCGAGCTCGACCCTCAGCGGCGCGTTTTTATCTGCACGTAGATTTCCTCCACTTTCGCGCGCGCCCACGGCGTCCGGCGCAGGAAGACGAGGCTGGAGTTAATGCTCGGATCGAAGCGAAAGCAGCGGATGTCCACCCGCTCGGCGAGCCCCGCCCAGCCGATCTCCTCGACGAGCTCCACAAGGAGTTGCTTGAGCGTCACGCCGTGCAGCGGGTCCTTCGACCGCGGGGAATCCATGCGCGCAAACGTCGGGCGCAGGCGCGGCGACGCAAGCGCGGAGGTGGGCCCGATACGTGTTGGCTCGGAGCAGCACGAGGCCGCTGGCGGAGCGTCTCCATGGATCAAGCCGACGCTTTGCGGATGGGCCCTCATACCTTCACCGTCGGTCATGCAGGCCAGCGGGGTGTCTCGTTGAGGTCGAGGACTACAGACCCCATGGGGTTTGACCCTCAGGGTTTCTCGCGAGTCTCCCCCTCGCGGTTTGCCGCACCGTCGCGGCCGACGTTTTTTCACCAAATTTAGCCGCCGGCCTACTAGGCGGTTGCCAGACCGCGGAGTAGGCTTTTCGGTCTGACCCGGGCGCCGTTTCTCCGCCCCTCCCCCCCTCTCCCCCATGTCGAAAAAATCCGTCAAGGATCTGAAAACCATCAAGTCCAACGTGAAGGGCCGCGTCGAAGCGGCGCTCGCCGAAAACGGCGGCCTCCTGCGCCTCGCACCCTGCTGGGTGCCGCGCTCCTTCCTCCAGCCGGGCAAGCGGCTCAAGCTGCACCCCGACGACCAGTACGCCTTCGGCCTGAACCGCGGCGGGATCGACGAGCGCTGGTTCGCCTCCACCACGCCGGCCGCCAACGACAACCGCACGCCCGACGAGGGCCTGAGCTACGTCGTCATCGGCGGCGAGCGCTTCACCCTGCAGCAGGCCGTCGACGAGTGCGGCGCCGGCCTCATCGGCAAGGCCATCTGGCGCAAGTACGGCAAGTGGCCCGTGTATTCAAAGTTCTTCGACAACATGGGGCCCATCCCGCACCACATGCACCAGAGCGCCGCGCAGGCGAAGCTGGTCGGCCAGGAGGGCAAGCCCGAGTCGTACTACTTCCCGCCCCAGCACAACAACGTGGGCAACAACTTCCCCTACACCTTCATGGGCCTCGAGCCGGGCACCACCAAGGCCCAGGTGAGGAAATGCCTCGAGAACTGGAACAAGGGCGACAACGGCATCCTCGACCTCTCCCGCGCCTACCGGCTGAAGCCCGGCACCGGCTGGCTCATCCCGCCCTGCGTGCTCCACGCCCCGGGCTCCCTCTGCACCTACGAGCCCCAGTGGGGCTCCGACGTCTTCGGCATGTACCAGTCCCTCGTCGAGGGCCGCGAGGTGCCGTGGTCGCTCCTCGTGAAGGACATGCCCAAGTCCAAGCACCGCGACCTCGACTTCATCGTCGACCAGCTCGACTGGGCGGAGAACACCGACCCGAACTTCAAGGACAACCACTACCTCGAGCCCGTGCCCGTTGCCGACACCCGCAGCGAGGGCTACGTCGACCGCTGGATCGTGTACGGCAAGGTGGACGGCGAGCAGCTGTTCACCGCCAAGGAGCTCACCGTCGAGCCCGGCGCCAAGTGCGTCATCAAGGACGGCGGCGCCTACGGCCTCATCACCGTCCAGGGCAAGGGCCGCATGAACAACCTCAACCTCGATTGCCCGAAGCTCATCCGCTTCCACGAGCTCACCGAGGACGAGGTGTTCTGCACCGAGGACGCCGCCAAGGCCGGCGTCACCTTCGAGAACACCAGCGACGTCGAGCAACTCGTCGTCCTCCGCTACTTCGGCCCCGAGGTGCATCCCAACGCCCCCGCCATCGGCGCCTACCGCAAGAACAAGTTCTGATCCCCTTTGTCACCGGGCGCGCCGGCGGCGCCCGGACGGGCGGGACGCCTCTCCCGAGGTTACCCCCCTCCCCGCCAGCCCGGGCGCCCCGGCGCCCCCGGTGACCCCAAACCTAAACCCGTCCGCCAACTCCCAAACCTCCCGCGCATGTCCTCCAACCTGTTCCCCAAGCTCCACAACGCCATGTGGCCCGGCCTCGTCGGCAAGGGCAGCCCCGGCGCCGAACCGTTCATCGACCTCGACACCATGCTCGACCTCACCGCCAAGGCGGAGGTCGGCGGCGTGAAGTTCGACGGCGTGGACCTGTTCCTCTACAATCCGCACACCGACATCGACATCTCCGACGACGGCATCAAGGCCCTCGCCGCCAAGATCAAGGGCAAGGGCCTCGTCGTGGGCTCGGTCGTGGCCCCGGTCTGGTTCGACGCCTCCGCCGGCGGCGACGAGAAGGCCCGCGCCAACTTCGTCACCCACGTCCGCAAGGCGATCCGCATCGCCCGCAAGCTCCGCGAGCTCGGCGTTCGCCCCTACGGCATCGTCCGCATCGACAGCGCGACGAGCGTCACCACCTGGGACAAGGACCCGAAGGGCTGCACCAAGCTGATCGCGCAGACCTTCCGCGAGGCCGGCAAGATCGCCAAGGGCGAGGGCGAGCGCCTGGCCGCCGAAGGCGAGATCTGCTGGGGTGGCATGCACTCCTGGAAGAACATGGTGAACCTCCTCGAGGAGGTCGGCATGCCGAAGGTCGTCGGCTTCCAGGCCGACATGTCCCACACCCACCTCTACACGCTGGGCGCCAACGCCGAGGCCCACCGCCTCGTGCCGAAGAAGTACCACTACGAGCCGGCCGAGTTCCACAAGGCCATGACCAAGCTCACCGACGCCCTCCGCCCGTGGACGATCGACTTCCACGTCGCCCAGAACGACGGCTCCGTCTTCGGTTCCGGCGACCACGAGAAGACCGGCAAGCACTGCCTCGCCACCGATCCGCGCGGTAAACTCAACATCGTTCGCGATTCCGGTTACTGGCTCCGCGACAAGCAGGGCAAGGTCACCAAGAAGATGAAGCACATCTGCTGGGACGGCTGCATGTTCCCCAACGAGGTGCTCATGAAGCAGCAGACCTGGAACGACATCCTCGCCGCGATGATCGAGGTCCGCAACCAGCACGGCTGGGTGGCCTGAGCGCCAAGCCAAAACGCAAAGTCGCGAAGGCCTCGCAAAGAAACGCAAAGATCGAACCACCCACGTTCTCCTTCACCTGCTTATCTTCGCGAACCTTAGCGCTCCTTCGCTTCTTCGCGCTTAGTCCCCATCCGTTTTCAACTCATCACTCATCCCCAATCCCTCCATTCCCATGCCCAAGAAACAACTCCGCGTCGGCCTCATCGGCTACAGCTTCATGGGGCGCGCGCACTCCAACGCGTTCCACCAGGTCAACCACTTCTTCCCCTCCAGCTACGAGATCGTGCCGCAGGCCGTCTGCGGGCGCGACCAGGCCAAGGTGAGGGAGTTCGCCGACAAGTGGGGCTACAAGTCCACCGAGACCGACTGGAAGAAGCTCATCGCGCGCGATGACATCGACGTCGTCGACATCGCCACGCCCAACAACCTCCACGCGGAGCAGGCCATCGCCGCCGCCAAGGCCGGCAAGATGATCCTCTGCGAGAAGCCGCTCGCGATGAACTCGAAGCAGGCCGAGGTCATGGTGAAGGCCATCGAGAAGGCCAAGGTGCCCAACATGGTCTGGTACAACTACCGCCGCTGCCCGGCGGTCGTGCTCGCCAAGAACCTGATCGACGCCGGCAAGCTCGGCCGCGTGTTCCACTACCGCGCCAACTTCCTCCAGGACTGGACCATCAACCCCGAGCTGCCGCAGGGCGGCACCGGGCTCTGGCGCCTCGACGTCAACGTCGCGGGCTCCGGCGTCACCGGCGATCTCCTCGCCCACTGCATCGACACCGCCCTCTGGCTCAACGGCGGGATCAAGGACGTGAGCGCGATGACGGAGACCTTCGTCAAGGAGCGGAAGCACAACCTCACCGGCAAGGTCCAGAAGGTCGGCATCGACGACGCCTGCCTGTTCCACTGCCACTTCAACAACGGCTCCCTCGGCCTCTTCGAATCGACCCGCTACGCCCGCGGCCACAAGGCCCTCTACACGTTCGAGATCAACGGCGAGCACATGAGCCTCAAGTGGGACCTGCACGACCTGCACCGCCTGCAGATCTTCGACCACAGCGACGAGGGCCCGGAGCGCGGCTGGAAGAGCATCCACGTCTCCGACGGCGACCATCCCTACTGCGGCAAGTGGTGGGTGCCCGGCCTCCAGCTCGGCTACGAGCACAGCTTCGTGCACGCCATGGTCGAGTTCATCCAGGGCCTCGAGAGCGGCAAGGGCTGCACGCCCAACTTCCGCGACGGCCTCGCCACCGACTACGTCGTCGACGCCGTGCTCGCCTCCGCCAAGGCCCACAAGTGGGTCAAGGTGAAGCAGGCCTGAGCCACCGCGTGGATCCCGGCCGGCCGCCCGCCGGCCGGGCCCGGCTTTCGGGCGGCGGCGTCACCACGCCGCCGCCCTTTTTTCCGCCCCTTCCCCGTACC